>Ga0335079_10003549_pt1 | contig 18002 bp, 18 predicted proteins | sample Lox_Sample_33_FD_206719 | JGI IMG/M metagenome (GOLD analysis project Ga0335079, IMG submission 206719) | Soil microbial communities from Loxahatchee National Wildlife Refuge, Florida, United States - Lox_Sample_3.3 | ecosystem: Environmental > Terrestrial > Soil > Wetlands | place: USA... | reverse complement strand
ACCAACTCCTCGGCGCCGCCCCCGGCGCCCACCGCCGACGGGCGCAACAGCGACCTCACGACCTCCCGCACCGGTAAGTTCCCCTCCAACTCGCGCGACAGCGGTGGCCGCCACCCGCGTGCCTGCCCGGGAATAGCGGCCACCGCCCGATGGAAAAGAACCCCCGCTGACGAGCCGGGGTTGTTACGACCTAGTTGCCGCGGCGACGACCACGGTTGTTCTTGTGGTGTCGGTGGTGACGGTGGCGGCGACTCTTGCGACTGCCGTACATATTCATCTCCTTCCGTAGATGAATGCATCTGTTAGGAGGACTCCCCGTTTAGGATGTTTCCTCCTGGTTAACGACGCTATGCAGCTCACGGTGAAACGGTCAAGCCGGCAATTTTAAAGAGTGGAGTTCGGCGGCCCAGGTTCAGGTAACATCTAGCTTCCAAGCTTCCAAGCCCGAGTAACCTTGCTTCCAGGTTCGGGTAATTTCCCCATGTGTAAGACCAAAGAAATCTTAACGGCTGGTGAGAATCTGGTTCGTGCTTGTGCCGATTGATGCGACCCGTGGGAGGGCGTGCCGCTGGTGCGGCTGCCGCTCCGGGCAGGCGGCCGGAGCTAGCGGGGGTGCGCTCAGACAGCAAGTTGCGCATGCGGCGGGTTGGGTGTTGCTCGAAGGGCGCGCTTGCTGTCGCCAGCAGGTGGGCCCTAAGGCACGGACTTCCGTGCGGCGGCGCGGCGCAAGCTGCGGAAATTTACGTTAGCCCCTCCCGTACCCGAGCGGCGGGAACAAGAGGCGAGCGCTCGCCGCCTTATTAACGCAGGGTAACGCGGCCTGGACATAACGTGACGATCCGTTAGATACTGACGGATCTGGGTAGTGCGGCAACAGGCGCAAGCTGCCTAGCCAGGGCCTACCACTTGGGACGCCCTCGTGGTAACGGTCGGCTCTGTGCGACTTCCCAGGAGAGGGGTAAGAAGTTGAAAAGGATTGTGGCTTTCATTGGGGCACTGGCGTTGGCCGCAGGGGGACTGCTCGGGCTGCTGGCCGGAGCCGCGAGCGCCGCGCCTGTACGCACGGGCACCCTGTACCTCCACGCGTTCGCGAACACGACGCACCCGGCCGCGGTGGTCAACATGAGCGGGCTGGTGCGCGGCTCGAATGGGACCGACCTCGTGGTCAGCCCGACAAAGGACATCTTCCGCTTCAGCCACGGCAAGGTCTACGTGACGCACCACCCGACCCGCACGGTGAACAAGACGAACGCGCGCAGCTGCGCAGAGTCCACAACCGAGACCGGGAAATACACGATCACCCAGGGAACGGGGCGCTACTCGGGCCTGCGAGGAAACGGCCACTACCTGGTCATCTTCACTGGCAAGGCGCCGCGCAATTCCAAGGGCAAGTGCAACTTCAACGCCAGCCCCAAGACGTTCACCCAGAACATCTGGGCGGCAGGACCAGCTAGCATTTGATCCAATCCGAGTTTCGCGGAATATAAGGGCCCCCGCCCTCAGCGGGGGCTCTTTCTTATGCGCGCGCGACCTTGGGCCCGGGTTTTGGGCTTGACCGATACCCAGTGGCCCCTAGGGCGTCGTGATCACGCGTCGGTGCTGACACACGATGTGGTATCAGATAACACGACTGTGGATATCTACCATTGGCCTGCTTCAAGATTCTTTCTGTTGCTGGATCGGCGCGGGGTGCGATGGTGCGCGGGAACGGCTGATCTGCGCCCGGTACGGGCACGGGCTGGCAAGCACGAAGGTACGGATAGCCGACGGGTGCTGCCAGGAGATCAAGCTAGGAGTCCGCGGCGGGGACTGCGCCGGCTCGCCGGGCGGCGCGGCCATCGCCGCCGCCAGGACGGCACTGGTCATGACGTCGACCGCCTGCTGGTCGGCGAGGCCGTGCTCGACGCACAGGGAGTGCCAGGTCCAGAACGAGGCCGCGTGGCCGATGACCGCGGGGGTCAGGCGCCGCTGGCTGGCATCACCGCCGAGCGGCGCCGCAAGGAGGTCACCAGATAGTTCGGCCTGTTCTTGCAGGCTGCGCTGCTGTTCCTCGGGCAGCGCCGCGAAGTCCCGGTAGAGGCAAGCGAGCATGCCTTTGCCTCCTCGGTAGAAGCGGTACAGGTCGACCAGGCCAGCCCGCAGCCGTGCGGCCGGATCGCCGATCTGTGCCCAGGCGCCGGGGTCAGGCGGCTGCTGCTGAGACATCCAGTGCGCGGAGCACGCGTTGAACGGGGGTCAGCGACGACCGGCACCCAAGCTCCGCCGCTCACCGTGGTGCAGCCCGGCGATGGGGGGCAGGGCGACCTGGGCTCGATCGGCGTGTTATTCAAGCTCTGGGGCCGCTACACCGGCGGCGCGCTGTCGATCGTCGAGCACCCGTTCCCGGTCGGCGCGCTGGTCCGCACCTGCATACCCGCGAGGACGAATCCTCCATCGTGACGCAGGGCCAGATCGGGTTCCGGTCGGGCCAGCGCGAAGCGGTGCTCGGCGCGGGTGGCTACATCACCAAGCCGCGCGGCGAACTGCACACCATGTGGAACGCCGGGACCTCACCGGCCCGGATGATCGAGGTGATCAGCCCCGCCGGGTTCGAGCATTTCTTCCGCGAGCTGGCCGACCAGATCTCAGCCGGGCCACCGCAGCCCCCTGACGTCATGGCCCTGGCCGGCAGGTACGGCCTGGAGTTCGGCCAGCCGGACTGGCTACCCGAGCTGATCTCGCGCTACCACCTCACCCTGCCGCCAGGCGCCTGAGGTCCCGGTCACCAACGGACACCGCACATCCCCGCCGCCCCCAAGCACGGCGATCGTCCCTCGCGGAACCAAACGGCCAAACCTCGCGGACGGCCGCGCCCGGGCCGCTCCGACCGGGTCTCATGCCCTCCGCCACGACCGCAGCGCGACCCATGGTCACGAAGCGGCGCACCCTTGACGTGCCCGGGCCGCCGTTATGCGCGGGCGTTCGGCCGGTGTGGCGGGGGGGTGGGTGTTGTTCTGGGACCGGCGCAAGTCTGGGATCAGCACCTTGTTTAGCATCGGAGCCATGGCGGGGATCGAAACCGACTATCTGGTCGTTGGGGCGGGCGCGGCCGGGATGGCTTTCGCCGATGCGCTGATCGCGGACTCGGACGCCGACGTGGTGCTGGTGGATCGACGACACCGCCCAGGGGGGCACTGGAACGACGCGTACCCATTCGTGCGCCTCCACCAGCCCTCGGCATTCTACCGCGTCAACTCGCGAATCCTGGGCACCGACTCGATCGACAAGACTGGCCCGAATGCGGGCTTTTACGAACGGGCGAGTGCGGCGGAGATCTGCGAGTACTACCAGCGGTGCTCGATGAGCATCTGCTGGCGTCGGGCCAGGTTCGCTTCTTCGCCATGTCCGAGTGCCGCAGCGAAGGGCCAGCCGAGCACCGGTTCGTGTCCCGGCTAACTGGTGCGGTGACCATGGTGCGGGTGCGGTGCCGGGTCGTCGATGCCAGGTATCTCGAAACGTCGATCCCAGCAACCCACACCCCGTCATTCGACGCCGAACCGGGAGTGCACCTGATTCCGGTCAATGATCTGGTCAGGCTGACCGGGCCTGCGAGCGGATATACGGTTATCGGCGGCGGTAAGACCGCCATGGACGCGTGCATCTGGCTCCTAGAAAACGGCGTGCCGCCTGAGGTGATCCGCTGGATCAGGCCGCGGGACGCCTGGCTGCTCGACCGGGCGTATCAGCAGCCGCTCGACCTCGTCCCCTGGCTCGCCGAAGGCGTGTCGCGCTACCTCGAGGCCGCGGCTCAAGCCGACGACGCCAGTGATCTCTTCCGCCGGCTCGAAGCGTGCGGGCAACTCATCCGGCTCGATCCGGCTGTCGAGCCCACGGTGTACCGGTGCGCCACCGTGAGCGAGGCCGAGCTCAAGAGCCTGCGGCGCATCGAGGACGTCGTTCGTCACGGACGAGTAGTGCATAACGGTGGCCCGGCAGCTCGGCTTTCCCGGCAAGGTCGTGGCCGAGGTGATGGGCCTGTCGGAGAACTACGTGGCCACGCTGCGGCAGCGGGCGTTGCGGGAGGGCGCGGCGGGGCTGGTCCGGCCCTCGGGGCCCAAGCCGGGCTCACGCCAGCGGACTGGGCGCGGGCAGCCGGGTGGCGGGAGGGCGGGGCGACCGAGGCCGAGGTCGCCGCCCGGCTCGGGGTGGCGCAGAGCACGGTCAGCCGGCGCCTGGGCTGCGGGCGGCAGCGCCTGCCCTGGGACGGCGAGCCCGCCGGGCCGCAAGAGCCTGAGGCCGCCGGGATGCCGGGGAAGCCGGGCGGGCCCGCGGCCGGGGAAGAACCGGGCGAACCAGCGGCGCACGCCGGGAAGCCGGCCGGGGAGCCGGCGGTGGCCTGGCCGGAGCCATCACCGGGCCGGGCGCCACGCCCTGGTCCTGCCGGAACCGGGCTGGCGCCGGCCGGGCCGCGGATCACCGGGGGCTGCTTCGCGTGCCGGCACGCGGGGGCGATGCTGCTGCAGGCCTTCGGCGCGCGGGCCAGCGCCGGGGACCGGCCGCCGCGGCGGGGGACGCCGGGCCGGGCGGGCGGCGGTACGCGGGGGTGGCGCTGCTGTCGGCGGCCAGCGCCGGGTTCGCGCTCGGCGCCGCAACGATCGAGCAGTTCAAGCACCTGACGGCGGAGGCGGCCGGGTCGCTGGCCGGGCTGACCGTGCTGCCGGGGCTGCGCACCCTGCGGCCGAGGCTGGCGGCGATCGCCGACGCCACCGGTCCGCTGGAGCTGCAGGCCCTGTTCGCCAAGGCGATGCTGGCGGCGGACCCGGTGCTGTCGGGTGTCTACTACGCCGGCGGCCACTTCGTGCCCTACGCCGGCGCCAAGCCAGTCGGCAAGGGGTGGCACAACAAGCGGGGAAAGGCGGAGAGGGGCCGGGCGGACACCCACGTCACCGCGCACGACGGGCGGGCGGTGTGCTTCGTCACCGGCGAGCCGTCCGGCCTGGTGGTCACGCTGCCGCTGGCGCTGGCCGAGCTGAAGAAGGCCACCGCGGACGGATCGAGGATCATGCTCGGGTTCGACCGGGGCGGCGCGTACGCCCAGGTGTTCCGGCACTGCCGCGAGGAGGGCGTGCACTGGGTGACCTACCGGCGCGCGCCGCTGGCCGTGCCGAAAGGCCTGCCGGTCCTGGCCACCATAACCGTGAACGGCAAGACAAGGCAGGTCGCCTGGGCCGGGGAGATCGTGGGCCTGAAGGACTACGGCCAGGCCCGGCAGCTCACCTTGTTCGAACACGGCCAGGTCATCCTGCAGGTCCTGACGTCGGACTTCGAAGCGTGCCCGGCCGGGATCCTGTCGTGGCTGAAGTCGCGGTGGCGGGAGGAGAACTTCCTCAAGTACGCCTCGGAGAACTACGGGATCGACAAGATCTGCGACTACATCGCCACCGTCGAGACGAACACGAAAGTGATGGACAACCCGGCGCGCAAGCAGGCCAGCGCCAAGGTCCGGCAGGCGGAGAAGAACCTGGCCGCCGCCCGGGAAGGTTACGCCGCCATGCTGGCCGACCCCGCCATCCCCGCCGCCGTCAAGAACGCCGGGCTGATCCCCGCCGCCCAGAAGAAGATCACCCGGGCGGAGAAAGAGCTGGACGCTGCCAAATCCGCCCGGGAAGCCATCCCGGCGAAACTGCCCGCCAACCTCATCGACCCGAACGCCCAGGTCGCCCTGCTGCGGGCCGGGCGGCGCGGCCTGCAAATGGTGCTGCGCCTGCTCGCGCACAACGCCGAGCACTGGCTCGCCACCCACCTGGGCGCCTACCTGCAAGACGACGACGAATACCGCGCGATCACCCGCCAGACGATCATCCGCGGCCTGGCCGGGGACCATCACCTACAGGCCGCGCCAGATCACCGTCGAGCTCGACACGCCCGCCGCCGCACGAGTAGCCCGCGCCCTGGAACTGCTACTCGAGGAGATCAACGCCGCGCCGCCCTGCCTCCCCGGCGACACCAGGCCGATCACCTACCGGCTCACCACCCGGGGCCCGATTTAACAACGATCAAGGTCCAACTGCCGGAGATCTGGGACTAGGGCCAAGGGCCGCGCAGCGGACGTGCCGACCATGGCGACGGACATAGCCGCGGATGCGAGGTAACGGACAGGCGGCTGAAATGCGCCCGGAAGAGATCATCGACATCTCGCGCGGTCGACCTGTTCGCTCACTACGTTATCCCCTCGACGCTCGGGTGAATGGTGTCGCGATCGGATGTATGTATCAGAATCAGCCCGCGGGCCTCCGCCTTAGATAGACAACCGATCCACATGTCGGGGTCATCCGTCCGGGGGGCTCCGGTGATCGCGTTCGCGGACGATGGCGCCGCACGTCTCGCTCCTGCGGTGCTCTCCGGTTAGGAGCGCAAAACGGCCAAAGATAAGGAAAGGAAAAGCAGATGGCAGAAATCTTCGACCTTGACAGCTACATCAGTAACTACTGGAACGGAGCCGGGTACGCGACACCACCTTACATTGTCGACAACTCAGGCGTGAGTGTTAGCCTGCTTGATTTCAGCTACCTCCCCCCTCCGCCAGCCCCCGCCGTTCCGGTCGTGCTCCTCAGCACAGATTACTTCAACCAGACGAGTGTTACCGACACAGAGACATTTCAGACCAGCAAGAGCACAACGGCTACTTTCCAGTGGGCGCTCACCGAAGGGATAAAGATAGGAGCGAAAGCGGCATTTGAGGTCGACGTACCCGTTATCGGCGGGGCGAAAGTCGAAGTCAGCACCGAACTTAACTTTAGCGCCACCGAAACCCAGACAGCGAGTGAGACGCAAACGTGGACCTGGAATGTTACAGTTCCGGTCCCTGCTTCTAGCCATATCCATCTGGACGCAATCGTCAGCACCCTCATCTATAAGCCCAATTTCACCGCCCATATCAGTCTGAGCGGAAACTCCGAGGCATACCTCCCGGATCGATCGCGCGCTGGTGGCGCCTCTATCGGCTACATCGTGCAAGGACAAACAGGCTTCCAGGTGAGCCCAGACTTGTCATCGGCCGTGTACACCGCTACCGGAACGTTCAAAGGCGTCCTGGGCATAGAATCAACAGTAAAAACGCAAGAACTCTAAGAGGGCACAGATCTCCGGCAGTAGGAAAGCCGCAGGCGACGTCACCTGCGGTTTTGCTACTACCGGAGATCTGGGTCCCGTCCCGTTCGAGGTCGTAACGCTCTGTCGCGAAAAGGAGAGCCATGACACGGTGCAGCGCGGCTATGACCACGCAACGGTGTCGTCAGGATCGGCCGCGTCTACATCACAGACGACGTAAAATGCTTCATGCGGCCCTCCGGGCTGGGGGCACGAGCTGCGCCAGGCGATGGATTGGATCGAGGTTTCGGGAATCCACCCCGCGACGTGACATGAGAGAAGCAGCCAGCCCGCGCCGGATATCAGTCTCATCGGCTCCCTGGCGAACGACTTCCGCCGGGCGAGCAGTGGCCGCACGGGGATGAGATGCTCGCAGCGGCGTGCGGCATCGGCCGCGAGCACAGCCGGGTGCCCGATCTGACGTGTTCATGCGGCATCTACGGAGCCGCGGACATCAAGACGGTCGCAGGCTACCTCGGGGCCGGATCACCCGTCCTCGGCCTCACTTACGGCAGCGGGCGGGTGATCCCCAGACAGCACACCTTCCGGGCAGAGCACGCCAGGATCGTCGCCATCCTCGCGGTGGCCGAGGCGTTCACTTTGCCACGCGACGAGCTGCGGCGCATCCCGGACGCCTACAGCGTGCCGCTGCTTCTAGACGAGCACGGGACCCAGCCCGAGGACCGCCGGAAGGCGGTCATCGCGGGCCGGGTCGTCGGCCTGCCGGACAAAATCGACCGCGAGTACCGGGCGCTTGTCGAGAACGAGTGGCCCCCGCCCCAACTGACCAGGGCGAACGGCCCTCGCGGGCAAGAGCCTAACTAAGAGCTTAGTAACCTGGAAGGCTGCGGACGGCAGCGAAAGGCTGCGGACGTTTTTTGGCGTCCTCGCAGGTCAGCGGCCTAGAACTCCTACAAGGCAGGCGGTCTGGAATGCATGGTTTTGATGGGCCATCGCGTGCCAGTGTCATCCGGAGCCCGGCTCGCGCTAGGGGCCGGTTTCTCCCGGCCGCGACCGGGGCATGGCACCCGTCATGAAGATCACGTTTGCCGCCGTCGGCTGCGTGGCGGCGACGGCGGCAATCGGCAGCGTCGCGGCGGACCCAGGCTCGCAGTGGTACCGCGGCCTGAACAAGCCGTCATGGCAGCCTCCCCCTCCGGCTTACGCGCTGGTGTGGACGCCGCTGTACGTGGCCATCGCCTACGCGGGCGCACGGGCGCTCGGCCGCACCGAGGGCCACGCCCGCCGGCGGCTCGCGCGTACTTTCTTCCTCGACCTGGCCCTGAACGCGGCCTGGACGCCGCTGTTCTTCCGCCTCTGCCGGCCGCGCATCGCACTGGCCGAGATCGTCTGCCTCGACATCGCCAACGTGCTGCTGATCCGCCGCACCTGGCAGGGCGACCGGGCCGCGGCCGCGCTGCTGTCGCCTTACGCCGCGTGGACCGTGTTCGCCACCGCGCTGAACGGCGAGATCGTCCGGCTAAACCCTGATTCCTGAGCTAACCGGTGATGAGCAAGCGGGCGGCAATGTCACGGCGCTGCGGACAGGCGCGTACCGGGTCCTGTTAGGTGCTCGTGCGGGTCCGGCGGGCCTGTGTGTCGATGGTCACGGCTACGATCAGCACGATCGCGGTGACGATGTCGGTAGCGGCGGCACTCAGCCCGATGAGAGCCAGGCCGTTGGCAATCGTCGCGACAACCAGCCCGCCCAGCACCGCGTGCAGCATCCTGCCGCGGCCGCCGAACAGGTTGGTGCCGCCAATGACGGCGGCTGCCACCGCGAAGAGCACGTACTGGCCGCCATTGAGGTTCGAGCCGATCGAATTCAGCTGTGAGGCGAGCAGGATCCCCGCGATCCCGCCGGTAAAGCCGCACAGCGTGAACGCAAGCGTCCTGATGGCGCTCAGGTTGACGCCCGCCCTCCTTGCCGCCTCCGCGTTACCGCCAATCGCGTAGATGTAGCGCCCGAAGCGGGTCCGCCCGGTCAGGACTATGTACACCACGAGAATGGCGAGCACGATGAGGACGACCCACGGAACGCCCTCCAGCGTCACCAGCCCAGACCCACGGTTAGTGTTGCAGACGAGAACGACGACGACACCTGCGACTGCCATGAACGCGACCTTCAGCAGGGTGACGCCGAGTGGAGGTGCCACCAGGCCGTTTGCCCGCCTCCGCCGGTCCCGCGTGACCATGAACAGGCCAGCGAGCCCGACCAGGGCCACCATCACGACCCAGCCGGCCGCCGGGCTCAGGTTGCCGGCAGTGAGGTCGTCGAGAATGTTGCTCGGGTTCGAGATCGACCCCCCGGCGCCATGGCCGGTGCGGGCGATCAGGAGGATCAGCAGGCCTTCCAGGGCGAGCAGCCCGGCGAGAGTCACCACGAAAGACGGCAGGCTCAGCCGCGTGATCAGGACGCCAAGCAGCGCGCCGATCAATGCGGTGCAGGCAAGCCCGATCAGGATGGCCACCCACCAGGGGAGCGTGTAAGCCGCCCAGAAGACCACTACCGCGCCGATTCCCGCGTTGTAGCCGACCGACAGGTCGATCTCGCCAAGCAGCAGTACAAATATCTCCGCCATGCCGAGCAGGATGATCGGAGCGGCCAGCACCATCAGGTTGACGAGGTTGCCAGCGGAGAGGAACAGCGAGTCCTTCACCTGGAAGAAGACCACGACCGCGACCAGGCCAAGCAGGACGGGCAGCGCGCCGCTCTCGCCATTCCTGACCCGCTGGAGCCAGATACGCGCGTAATCGCCGATCGAGTCCGCGATCAGCTCCGGTGCTCCGGCAATCGGAGCATCCTCGGCCGCCGCCTCCGCGGCGGCAGGCCCCTCCGCGACAATCACGGGCGCGTCGGCAGCTGCCCGATCCTGCTGCCCGCCGTGCTCTGTCGGTGACATCGTTCAGCCTTCCGCGCCGCTGCCGCGACCGCCCGGCGGCACGACCTCGCTTGGGGCACCGTTCCCGCCGCCCACCCGGGCCGAGGCGCCAGTGGTCATCAGTTCCACGACGGACTGGGTATCAAAATCCGACGCAGGACCCGTCGCGGCGAGCCGGCCGAGGTAGAGCACCGCGATGCGGTCGGCGACCTGGAACACCTCGGCGAGGTTGTGGGAGATAACGATGACGGCATGCCCTCGGCTCGAAAGCCGTCCGATGAGGTCGAGGACGAGCTCCGTCTGGGTGACACCCAGTGCTGCGGTGGGCTCGTCCATAATGACGAGCCTGGCGTCGAGCATCACGGCCTTGGCCACGGCGACCGACTGGCGCTGCCCGCCGGACAGCGAGCCGACCGGCTGCCGGATCGAGCGGACCGTCACTACCCTCAGGTCCGAAAGCGTCCGCTTCGCCGTCAACTCCATACTGACCTCGTCGAGCAGCCCGCGCCGCCGCACCTCGTGGCCGAGCAGCATGTTCTGCACGATGTCCAGATTGTCGCACAAGGCCAGGTCCTGGTACACGGTCGCGATGCCCAGGTCCGTCGCGGCCTTGGGATTGTGCAGGTGGACCGGCTTGCCTTTCCACAGCATCTCGCCGCTGCTCGGCTGCCAGATGCCTGAGATGGTCTTGATCAGTGTCGACTTGCCCGCGCCGTTGTCGCCCACCAGCGCCGTTACCTGGCCCTCGGGAATGTCGAGGTTGATGTCCTCCAGCGCACGCACCGGGCCGAAGGTCTTCCCGATCCCGTGCAGCTGAAGCAGCGGCGCGTCGGTCTGGTCCGCGGGGGGTTCCGCGGGGGGCATGCGGGATGGTGCCCGGCCCGCTGCTGCGGGCCGGGCACCGTCACCGGCACCAGCTGTCATCACTGCGGCAAGCCAGCGATGGACCGAACGCTCATGATCACCCCGTGATCCCTGCCGCCGTGCAGGCCGCCTTGTACGCCGCCGTGCACAGCTGCGAAGCCGGCACGAACTTGTCCGCGATAACTGTCGAGTTCATGTTCGATGGCGTTACCCATATCGGCTTCAAAAGCACCGACGGAACGCTGACGTGGGACACGGTGTCGGTCACGCTGCCGTTCACCAGGCCAGCAGGAGGCGTCACACCGGCCCGGACGTACATCGCAAGCGCCGCTGCAGCCTGCGCCTCGAGGTAGATCGGCTTGTAGACGGTTCCGCACTGGTAACCGGCGAGGACGTTCTGCAACCCGATCAGGGTCGCGTCCTGCCCGGTCACCGGGAACGTCTTCGCCTTTACTCCCTGAGTCTGGAGATAGTGAATGATCGGGGCCGCGTTCTCATCGTTGGGAGTCAGCGCGGCATTGATGTTGCTGTGCGCGGTCAACTGCCCCTGGAACTCGGTCAGCGCGGTGGGCGGATCCCAGGTTCCTGCGGCAGTGCCGACCTTGGCCCACTTGCCCGAGCTGAAGAAGGGCGCCATCACGGCGTTATAGCCCTGGGCAAACAGGGTCGCGTTGTTGTCGGTCGGCGCGCCATACATGACGAGCACGTTCGGCTTCGCCACCTTCCACGCGGTGACGCAGCTGACCAGGCCTGTCCCGAGCAGCTTGCCGACCTGCACGTTGTCGAAGCTCACGTAGTACTTGCGGCTGCCGCCCAGGGTCAGCCGGTCGTAGTTGATGACGGCCACGCCGTGGGACTTGGCGTATTTCTCGATCGACGCGCCGACGCCGGAGTCGAGCGGGTCAACCAGGAGCACGGTCGCGCCCTTGGTGATGGCAGCCTCAGCATCGCTCAACTGCGTTGCGTCACTGCCCTGCGCGTTCTGCACCGTGAACTGCGAACTCGTCAGGCCGGCCGTTTGGAGGGCCTTCGTCAAGTACGGCGCGTCGAACTCGGTGTAACGCGCGGACGAAACGGTGTCAGGCAGGATCACGCCGACGTTGCCCTTGCCCTTTGCAGCAAGCGGCTTCAGCGCGGCCATCTGGGAGAAATCATTCGTGAACGACGTCGCGGCGACCGCAGGCACGGCGCTGCTCGAACTGCTCGGGCTGCTTGACGACGAGCTGCTCGTGCCGCTGCTACCGCAAGCGGCAAGGAGAAGAGCCGCGCTGCCGGCCACCGCCGTCAACGCGACCCTCTTGGACACTGAGTACAACCAAACCACCTCGCTGATAGGTGGGACACGTCAGGACGCGGTGGCGCCATGGGCATGTCCGCATGGGGCACCGCGGGCTGGAACTATCCCGGAACAATCTTGGGAAAACACTAGGCCGACGGGAATTAACGTGGCCGTTAACATCTTCGTCACCGTGTAAAAAATCTATCAACAAGTGTCCGCCCAGGTCAGCTGCTGGTCGCGGGCGCGCCGGCTAGGCGAAAGCGGTTCGCGGGGGCGCCGGCTGAGGCGAAGCGGTTCGCGGGCGCGCCGGCTAGGCGAAAGCGGTTCGCGGGGGCGCCGGCTGAGGCGAAGCGGTTCGCGGGCGCGCCGACTGACGCGGGCGCGCTACCTCGGCGGCGCCAGCCAGGGCAGTGGCAGGCCTGGAGCCCGCAAGCGGTGCGGGCGGCTCACTCCGCCGCGTTCACACCGCCGCGTTCACACCGCCGCGTTCACACCGCCGCATTCACACCGCCGCGTTCACACCGCCGCATTAACTCCGCCGCGCTCACTCCGCCGCATTCACTCCGCCGCAATCCGGTAGCCCGCCCTCGGCTGGGTGAGGATCAGCGGGGCACTCCCCTCGGGTTCCAGCTTTGCCCGCAGGCGCCGGATGTAGACGCGCACGTACTCGGTCTCCGTCTCGTACCCGCGGCCCCATACGCGCCGGAGCAGGTGGGCGTGCGTCAGCAGCTTTCCCCTGTTGATGGCGAGCTCGCGGAGCAGCGCGAACTCCGTCGGGGTGAGATGCACGGCGAGCCCGTCCCTGGTCACCTGCTGGCTGGCGAGATCAATCTCAACTTCGCCGAGGGTGATGAGCGGCGGCGCACTTTCCGGGGCAGCGTCGGCGGGACGGGTGCGCCGGAGTGTGGCGGTGATCCGGGCGAGCAGTTCCTCGATGCTGAACGGCTTGGTCATGTAGTCGTCCGCGCCCACGTTCAGCGCGGCCACCTTGTCGCGCTCGCCACCGCGGGCGGAGACCACGATGATGGCGACAGATGAACGCTCGCGGATCAGGCGGCACAGCTCGAAACCGTCCACCTCGGGCAGCATGAGATCGAGGAGGACAATGTCCGGAGCCTCGGTCTCCAGGAGATTGAGCGCGCGCAGGCCGTTGGTGGACACGACCGTGTCGAAGCCGCGCACGGCCAGGTTGGATCGGATCAGGTCCACGATGTTCGGGTCGTCTTCGACCACGAGCGCCCGTGTCTGGACTGCCTGTTCAGGCACTGGTGCTGGCTCCCATTGTCGGCCTCGGCTCCCCGCCGTTGATGGCCACGGCCGCGCCGCCGATGGCGAGCTCATGGTGGGCGCCTGGCTGGGTCGCGTTCGACCGGGCAGCCGGTACCTCCACCGCCAGGTGGATCCGGAAGCACGTGCCCTGCGCCGGCTGCTCGAGGTCGATGCGGCCACCGTGAGCCGTCACGATCCCCCTGGCTATCGAGAGCCCGAGCCCGGCACCGGCGCTTGCTGCGCGCCGGTGCCGCATTGGCTCAAAGGGCGCGAGCGCGACGTCGGCGGGCATCCCCGCACCGTCATCGGCGACGCTCACCGTCACTGCCGCAGGCCCGTCCACGCTCGCGCTGACCCGCACGCTGGTGCCGGGTGGATTATGGCAGAACGCGTTGCTCAGCAAGTTGACAAAAACCTGCTCGAGGCGATCGTGGTCGGCCCAGATGACCGGCAGGCCAGCGTCACAGGCCACCTCCACCATGACCGCGTCCGCCGGGGGTAGGCACGCGATAGCCGCCTCGAGCACCAGGGGCAGGTCGCACCAGTCGGGCTGCAGGCGGAGGATCCCCGACTCGATCGCGGAGAAGTCAAGCAGATCATCGACGAGGCGCCCCAGCCGCGCCGACTCAGCCGCGATGCGCGCGATGAACCGCTGCTGCGAATCTGTGTCCCAGGTGACATCCGGCTGCAGCAAGCTGGTGGCGTAGCCACGGATCGCGGTGAGCGGCGTGCGCAGCTCGTGGCTCAGCCGGGTCAGGAAGCCTCGCTGCAGTTCCTGGGACCTGCGCAAGGTCATGGCCTCCTGGTGGGCGAACAACGCCTCCTCGCGCTCGAGAGCCAGCCGCAGTGAAAGGGCGGCGTCCTCAAGCAGCGCCGTCGCGTCCGCTGGCGGCGGGCCGCCGTGCCAGCATGCCACCAGCGCCGCTGGCCCGCCCGGCGCGGCGAACGTCACAGCAAGGAACCGGTCATCGCCTGCCCCGCCCCGGTGCACGGCCGCGCCGTCGCGGCGGGCGAGCGCGAGCGCGGAGGCCGCGGCGTCAAGCGCACCCGGCGTCGCGGCCGCGGGCCTGCCCTCGCCGCCCGGGCCGGACAGGGCACGGCAGCTGGGCGCCCCGTCCCGCGACTGGGTGACCAGCGCTGCCTCGTCCGCCCGCAGCCCGCGGCGCAGTGACGCCAGCGCGATGCTGAGCCCGTCGGCAACCGGGATGGGACCCGCCAGGGTCTGCAGAATCTCCCTGATGGTCTCAAGCACCCGATTGCGCGCGGTGACTTCGTCGAGTAGCCGATCACGCTCGATCGCGCTGGCCGCATGGCCCGCATAGAGGGTGGCGAGGTCGAGGTCATCGCGATGAGGCTTGCCTGTCTTCGTGCGGAAGACCGTGATGACGCCGAGCAAGCCGCCTGGACCCATCACGGGCACTGACCACGAGCTCGCCACTTTGGCCGCCTTGGCCAGGTCGCTGAAGGGCGCCCAGGCGCCCCCTGCCCGCGCGTTCTCCTCGACGACGAGGTGCTCGGCGGCGGCGGCCAGCCCGACCGGCCCGCCCGCGGGGCCGCGGCGAAGCCGGGACCACGCGGAAAGCAGCGTCCGCGGCATGCCAAGCGAGGCGGCGCAGACGAGGGAGGAACCGTCAAGCAGATGGATGCACAGGCGATCACAGCCAAGCGCGGTGCCCAGCGCCGAAAGGATCAGCGACAGGCTGGATGAGGGGTCAGCCGACACGAGTCGGCCGGCGAGCCCGTGCAGGCGGGTCAGCTGCCGGCGCGCGGAGGAATCCACCTCCTGCCCCGACAGCAGCGCCACCACGTCGTCCGGGTGCGCCTCGCTTGGGTCTACGTCGGCGACGACCTGGCCGCGCCGCAGCACGACGACGCGGTCGGCGAGCCGGAACATCTGGCTGATGTCGTGGCATGCCAGCAGGATCGTGGTGCCCTGCTCCCGGAGCTGGCTGATCAGCTTCTCCACCAGAGCCGCTTCCCTTACCCCCAGCGAGGCGGTCGGCTCGTCGAGCAGCAGCACGCGTGGATGGTGGGCCATCGCCCTGGCGACCGCCACCAGCTGACGCTGGCCTCCTGACAAGGACTTGACGCTGCGCGTGGTGTCCCGCAGGGGGATGCCAAGCCGCTTGAGGTGGCGGGCCGCGTCACCGTGCAGCCGAATATCGGATAGCAGGTGGCGGCGGCTCTCGCGGCCGAGCAGGAGGTTGGAGGCGATGTCGAGGTTGTCGCAGAGCGCCAGATCCTGCCAGACGACCGAGATGCCACGGCGTTTGGCCGCGAGCGGGTCCGCGGGCACCGGCCTGCCGTCAACCACGATGGCACCCGCTGTCGGGGCGATGTCCCCGGCGATGCTGCGGACCAGGGTGGTCTTGCCTGCGCCGTTCTCTCCCGCCAGGGCAACAAGTTCGCCGGCCCGCACCCCGAGATCGACGCCGTCAAGTGCGGTCAGCGGGCCGAAGCGCACCGCCAGACCGGACACCGACAGCAGCGGCAGCGCTGCCTCTTGCTGGCACTGCGCGTCGGCGGTCATAGGCACATTGTTGTCCGAACTGCCCGTTGACCACCAGTTGGCTGGCATCCGGGCGGTTGCGGGCTCCCCCGCCCGGGGGGTACAGGGGGTGTTCACCCGGCTAGCGGAGCCGCCCGCGGAGCAGCCGTGGTTCGACCCCGGGCCCTCCGCAGACCGGCCGTGGCTCTCCCCCGCGCAGCCGTTAAGACTCTGCTAGCGCCTTCGGGACGACACCCCGGGCCCCCCGAAGGCCCCCCGGGACCCCCCGAAGACGTGCTTTGGCGCCGGCCTGGGATCATCGGCGTGAGCTGCTCCATGTCGTATCGGGCCCGCAGCTGTGCGATCGCGGCTTGATCGGGTGGCTGCGGGCGGGCGAGCAGCGCGCCGATTTCTTCGAGGTAGTGCTCGTGGCCGGGCGGGGCGACGAGGAAGACCATCCGGGCCGGCGCCGGTCCAGGGTTCGCGAAGGCGTGCGGGCACCCGGGCGGCACGAACATGACGCTTCCCTGGCCGCCTCGGACCACCTTCGCGCCGGTGCCTGATTCCCAGCTGGACCAGTCGCCCGCGGTCCTGACGCGCGGTTCGAATGCGAGCAGGTCGAGCTCCCCTTCGAGGATGTAGAACAGTTCCTCGGCGGCGCCGTGCAGGTGCACCCCAACGTCGAACCCCGGTGGGACGTCGACCTCGAACATCGACCAGTTCCGCGACCGCTCGGCGCCGACCTTGAGGGTCATGCCCGCGCTTTGGATCCGGCGGCCGCCACCGGGCGGTAGCACCACGCCATCGGTCATGTTTCCTCGCTCTCGGTCTGTCCCTGCCAGCTGTCCCTGCCAGCCGTCCCTGCCAGCCGTCCCTGCCAGCCGTCCCTGCCAGCCGTCCCTGCCCGGCTGTCGCCATTAGCCGCCATGCTTCCAGCCAGTTTCGCGCAGCCAGGCCCGCAAAGTCATCAAGCCGGGGTGCAGTTCCCGCAATGCGGGCACGTCGGGCGCATCACCGGAATGCGTGTCGAGCCACTCGAACATCTTGGCTACCTCCTGGTCGAAGGCGCGCAGTTGCTCGACAGGCACTTGCTGAAACCGCGCTGGCACGCCACACGTCCGGCCGAAGGTCTCGGCGATCTGCGGACCGGTGAGGTAATCTCCGGCGATCTCGAATTTCTGGCCGAGAAATTGTCCGGGCCGGTCGAACGCAATCACGGCGAACGCACCGATGTCGCGCATCGCGATAATAGGCAGCCGCTTCTTGAGCCCTAGCGCGATGCTCACCACGAGCTCACCTTCAGCCAGGACCGGTCGGCTGTACGTGGCGAAATTCTCCATGAGGAAAACGGGACGCAAAATGGTCGCCGGCAGCTCGAGCGCCCGGATGTGTTCTTCGATCCGGCCCTTGCTTTCCAGGTGCGGGATCTCGGTATGAAGATCCGCGCCGTAGACCGAGCTGTACACGAGATGCCCGATGCCGGTTTCGCTGGCAATATCGGCGACCGTTTTGCCGTGCCGCTCCTCGGCTGCCACTCCCTCCAGGCTCACGTGGGGTCCTGTCATCATGGTCAGGACGATAAAAACGCCGTGGACGCCGCTCATCGCCGCCCGAAGTGACCCCGGGTCATCCAGGTCGCCGGTGACGAGCCTGGCCCCTTCCCGGCGTAACGACCGGGCGGCCGCCTTGTCGGTGTCGCGCACCAGGGCATGCATCGTCCAGCCATGCGCGAGCAGTTCGCGAGCGGTCGCGCTACCCTGCTGGCCGGTGGCGCCGATGACCAAAACCGGTCCCTGTCGATTGGCCATGTGGCACTCCTCGTGGCGTGACCGCCGCCCGTCGACAATGTCGTGAGGGTAACGCGAATGCTGATTTCGATCCTGGTACTGATGCTGCTAGGCAGCGGATGGGTCGCCGTCGCCGTCCAGCAGGTCGCCGTCCAGCAGGTCGCCGTCCAGCAGGTCGCCGTCCAGCAGGTCGCCGTCCAGCAGGTCGCCGTCCAGCAGGTCGCCGTCCAGCAGGTCGCCGTCCAGCGGGTCGCCGTCCACATGGAGGGCAGGCCGGATTGAGAGACGAAAGCGAGGCGGGACGG
>Ga0335079_10003546_pt1 | contig 18023 bp, 9 predicted proteins | sample Lox_Sample_33_FD_206719 | JGI IMG/M metagenome (GOLD analysis project Ga0335079, IMG submission 206719) | Soil microbial communities from Loxahatchee National Wildlife Refuge, Florida, United States - Lox_Sample_3.3 | ecosystem: Environmental > Terrestrial > Soil > Wetlands | place: USA: Florida... | reverse complement strand
GCTTGGTAATACCACCCGATTCACTTACAACGAACTAAATCAACCGTTGAGCACCACAGATCCAAATGGAGCCACAACCAGAAACGCTTACGATCCGTCCGGCAGGGTCCTGACGCGGACAGGCCCGCTTGGAAACACGATTACCAATGAGTATACGAATAGTGGAGCGCTTGCAGCGATCACGGATGCCGACGGATATCAAACACAGTACACATACAATTCAGCTGGGGGCCTGACGGGTGTTGCGGATGCGCTCGGGACCGTCACGACCTACACCTACGACGAAAATCGCAATCGGACTTCGGAGTCAATCGTGCGTACGACCTCGAGCGGGCAGCAGACTCTGCTCACAAAATATCAATATGACGCCAGGAATCAACTGATAAAGGTCACTTATCCGGATGGCTCGACGAGTCAGAATGCATTGGACGCAAATGGGCGCCTGTCGGTGAGGACCGACCAACTTGGCAGACAGACCAGCTACACCTATGATGCCGCCGGCCGTCTTCTCAGCCAAGTGTTTCCAGACGGGACTCGTGCTTCGAGCACATATGACGCTGGTGGAAACCGGGTGGCATCGACCGATCGATCTGGTGCCACGACGACATATACCTTTGATGCATTGCACAGGCCACTGGCAACCACTAATGCACTTGGAACCGTTGTGAGTACTGCCTATGATGCAGCGGGGCAAGTCATTTCCACTACGGATGTACGCGGAAATGTGACGCGCTTCAGTTATGACGCGGCAGGCAGGCAAACAAGCCGGACCAACGCGCTCGGTGAGGTAACGGAAGCGACCTTCGATGCCGATGGCCAGCAAACCGCGGTGAAGGATGCGGCGGGCCGCGTCACTACGGTTCAATACGATGCCGGAGGGCGACAGACGAAGATCATTTACGCGGATGGAACCGCCGGCACGGTAGCCTACGACGCCCGGGGAAACGTGGTAGCCCGCACCGACCCCGCAGGTAACACGACGCAGTTTGGCTATGACGGTCTCAAGCGCCTTGTGTCGGTCACGGACGCGCTGGGTCATACGAGCGGTTACACCTATGACGAAGTGGGAGATCGAGTATCGGTCTCCGATGCCAATGGCCACGTTACGCAATTTCAATTCGATCAGCAAGGACGACAAAGCCGCCGCACGCTTCCGGGCGGGCAAAGCGAGACATTCTCCTACGACGCTGCGGGCCAGCTTAGCTCGCACACGGATTTCAACGGCAATACGACTGTCTATTCATACGACTCCGCCGGTAGAATGCTGTCTAAGACGCCGGATCCGAAGTTCCATGCGCCGCCGGTGAATTACACGTATACGGTTTCGGGGCAGCGGGCTTCGATGACGGATGCGAGCGGCAGCACGGCATATACCTATGACGTGCTAGGCCGGCTCACCGCGAAACAGTCGCCAGAAGGCAGTATCACGTATGACTACGAGACGGCCGGGAATCTAACGGGAATGCAGGCGGGCGCACTTGGCCTAACCTATGCGTACGATCTGCTGAATCGTCTAACATCCGTTACCGAGCCGACGTCCGGGACGACGACGTATAGTTACGATGCGGCCGGGAATCTGGCGAGTGTGACCGATCCGAACAGCGTTACGAATACGTACAGCTACAATACCAAGAACCAGCTAACCAATCTGGCCGCAAAAAAGGGCGGTTCGCCTGTGGCTGCGTACGACTACACCCTTGACGCTGTGGGTCACCGTCTTTCCGTGGCCGAGTTGGGCGGGCGTGTCGTGAACTACGCGTACGATAATGTTTATCGCCTCACATCGGAAACTGTGACGGCGACGGGGGCGGGGCCCAGCGGCACCGTTACATACTCCCTGGACCCGGTCGGAAACCGCGCGCAAATCAGTTCGACGGTGCCGGGAATTGTATCCGGGTCGTTCAGCTACGACGTAGACGATCGCATCAACACGGACACCTACGATGCGAATGGCAATACCATCGCGTCGGGCGGCATTAATGATGTTTACGACTTCGAGAATCATCTGATTCAGCATGGCGGCGTCACAATCGTCTACGACGGGGACGGCAATCGGGTGAGTGAGACGGCTGGGGGTATTACCACTAAATATTTAATCGATGACCATAACTTTACGGGCTTCCCGCAACTGGTCGCGGAAACAAGCTCCGACGGGAGCACTCGGACGTTCGTGTATGGTCTGCAGAGAATCAGCCAAAGACAGGTTATTCCTGCCTCGAACACCGACCTAACCAGCTTCTACATCTACGATGGTCACGGGTCCGTCCGTGCATTGGCGGACGCGAGCGGCGCGACTACGGACACGTACGACTACGATGCCTTTGGGAACCTGATCAATCGTACCGGCACGACGCCAAACAATTTTCTTTTCGCCGGCGAAGAGTTTGATCCCGCCCTGGGGGTTTATTACAACCGGGCGCGCTACTACGACGAGCGTGGAGGAAGATTCTGGAGCATGGATACTTTCGAGGGAAGTTCCAGCGATCCAAAAAGCTTACATAAGTATCTGTATACCGACGCAGATCCGGTTAACGGCCGCGATCCTTCGGGAAATTTCGACGCGATAGAAATCGGCACTGTCCTTGCAGTCGACGCCGTGCTGGTAGGGGTAGCGTTCGGGTTTTTCTCCGGGGGGATTTTAGGCTGTGCCAAGGGGGCACTCACGCCAGGGGGTTCGGGCTCAGGGGGTGCTGCTGCGGGGGCTGCCTATGGAGGGGCTCTGGGAGCAGCGGGCCCATTCCTTACGATTCCTGGAAGAATTCTCATAGGTCTCGCTTCCAGTTGGATGGCGGGAAAGGAAGCGCATGACGCGTGTGAGCAAGAGCAATGGGCGCTCTGCGCGTTGGACGCTCTTGTGGCAGTGGGGACGGTTTTCACTACGGGCCGTTCGATCAATGAGGGCCCATTACCGCCTACAGAAGCAACAATTGGTCATAGTGGGGGGGCCCCTGGGGCCCCACCGCCGGAATTCGCTTCTGTCCTGAAAACGCTGAATGCCACGGGGTGCACGAATAAATGCGCTGCGTTCGCCTCACTATTTGACAGCTACCTGGCTAGTGGGGGTACGCTTGACATCAACGGGGAGCCGATTCCCGCGCTGATCGCGACGCGTCAAGGCTTCGATGCACAATACGCGGGCGTACCGAAGTCCTATAACAGCACGCCGGAAGAAATCGAAGCAATCGCTTCGTCAGGGGGAACGCAGTGGCGAGGAATTGTAACCGCTTGGAAATCGTACTTCGTTGACGGTCAGTGGGTAGAAAAAGGACACGCCGTGAATGTTGTTAATTGGCAGGGCCAAGTCTATTTCATTGATCCCCAAGCTGGTGGGCTTATCGACCTCTCTACGTACGACGAATTCTTGACGTACTGGACAGCGGCAGCACCATAACGGCTAGACGCCGCCTCCTTGAGGCGCAAAGCAGCCGGATTCTGCAGCCCGGCGCCCAACCCAACGCGGTTCTCCCATAGTGGCGCAACTTGCGCCACTATTTCGTAACACTGGCTTGTGTTTTCAGCGACTTCCGTCCTGCGTAGCGCGTGATGCGCCACTTGCCCGGGCGCTAGTCGATCGCCGGGCCGAAGTAGCCTTGCGCCAGCGCCGGTTCGGATTCGAGCGCTTTGCTCCAGCAGGCGCGGGCTTCGTCGCTCTTGCCGCTCGATTCCAGAATGCGGCCGAGATTGAGCAGCGCTTCGGGCATGTCCGGCTTCTGCGAAATCGCGTCGCGATAAAGCTTGGTCGCTTTGTCGGGCTGGCCGGCTTTCTCGTACATCAGGCCGGCGTTGTAGAGCACTTCGGGCGATTTCTCGCCGAGATCAATCAGGCGGATGTGGTATTCGAGCGCGGTATCGAAATCGGAGCCTTGGATCGCCATCGCCGCGAGGCCACGCAGGGCATCGAGCGACTTCTGATCGGCATCCAACATCTTTTCATAGAACCGGGCGGCCGTGTCGCGCTCGCCGAGGCTGGCGTATGCCAGCGCCAGATTGGCTTGCGCCTCGGGCCACTGCGGGCGGTGTTTCAGGCAGCCTTCGAATGCTTCGATCGCACCCTTGTAATCCTGGCGCTGCAGCCGCAGATAGCCGAGACGGAAACGCGGCTCTTCTTCTTTCGGAGAGCGGTCGAGCACCTGCTTGTAGCATTTCTCGGCGTCTTCGAGCTGGCCGGCGCGTTCAAGCATCAGCGCCATGTTCCAGAGCGCGGCCACGGTTTCGCCGCCGGCCTTGATGGCTTGGTCGTAGGCGCGCTTTGCGCCGGCGGTGTCGCCCAGTTGCTCGTTGACGATGCCGAGGTTGGTGTGGGTTTCGGCGGATTGCGGCTTCAGCTTGAGTGCTTCCTGGTAGGCTTCGGCGGCCTGTTCCCAGCGGCTCGCGTTGTGATGCGCCAGCCCGAGATTGAACCATCCTTCAAAGTGTCCGGGCACAGCCGAAACCAGTAGCGTGCAGAATTTCGCGGTGAGCGCGTGTTCGCGGGCCGCGGCCGACCAGGCGGCCAGGCCTTCCAGCGCCACCGTCGAATCCGGCCGCATTTCGAGCAGCCGCTCGGAGTATTCCCGAACCATGTCGAAATCTTCTTTCGCCATCCCGATCAGGATCAGATTCGAGAGGCCTTCTTCGGATTCCGGATTCTTTTCGAGCAGCTTCTGGTAGATCTGCGAAGCTTCATCGGCATGGCCGAGCGACTGCATGGCGGCCGCTTTGCCGAACAGGGCGTCCTCGTGGTCGGCTGCGATCTCGAGACATTTGTCAAACGAGAAGAGAGCCGACTTGGGATCTTCGACGCGGAGGTGTGCGATGCCCATACCGAGGTGGGCGTCGGCGTTTTTCGGATCGAGTGAGGTGGTTTTCTGAAACGCTTCCAGGGCCTGCTCCCAGTTGCCCATGCGTTCGAGGCAGACGGCGAGGTTGAACCAGCCCATGGCATATTGAGGCTTCATTTTCAGCAGCGCGCGGTAGCTGCCCTCGGCCTGCGCGAAATCTTCCAGCTCGAACTGGATGTGGCCCATGGCGCGGTAGACTTCGGCCGAGGCATGGCCTCCCGAGATGGCGCCCTGCAACTGCTTGAGCGCCTCTTCGCGCTTTCCGGCCAAATGCAGGGTGACGGCGCGCGCCAGGTGTCCATTGGCGTTCTTAACGTTGGTTTCCAGCACTGCGGGGATGCTCATTGAATGCTCCGTACCGGGCGGTGGGGGGCCGCCTGTGAATTGGGGCCGTCAAGTTGCGATAGCCTCACCCAATAGACCCGCGCCCGGTCGTCCCGGGGGGCCATAAAGCCGATGCCGCCGGTGGGGAGGCGGCCGTCAGTCCATTTCGCGGCCAACTCGCCATCCAGCCAGATTGTGAAATCGTTTTGCCAGGCGCGCGTCTTCACGGTGAAAGCGGCGCCGGGGCGGAGAACGCCGGGAAGCGGCGAGGTGGCCGCCGGCTCTTCAATGCCGCCGATCACGGCGCAGCGCCTCAGTTCGTAGCGGCCGGACTCCACCATGGCAATCGTCACCTTGAAATAGTTGCTGACGTTCGCCGCGCGAAACGCGAAGGTGACGGCGCGGCTTTCAATGCGCGTAAAGAATTCGAACTCGTAATCGCCCAGACTGATGGTGGGACGCAACAAGGCCAGCCCCGCGGGGCGCGCGCCGGCGGCGTCGAGCTTCCATTCCACCAGGTCGCCAACCCACTGCTCGAGCCCGGAATCGAAGTGCTCTTCGATCGCTTCAGGGCGAGTGGGATCGCCAGGGGGCTGGACGCTGCCTTGCAGGGCAATCGGTGTGTGATCGAAGGGCGAGTCGGCGGGTATGAAACGCACCTCGGCGGGCCGGTGCTCGGGCGCGCCGTCGGAAGACGCAAGAAAGACGAGCGGATCCGCCGAGCCGAATAACCCAGCGCGAAGGGCGCCGTGAATGCCCGGAACCCGTACGGGTATAGTGGTTCCCCGCGCAATAGAACAAGCCCGGCCCGGGAGCACGGGGCCATCGAGACTTTTCATGATTACGACCGGAGGAGCGGAAAATTGGCCGACGCGCGCCGCCAGATCGATGGCGAGCCGCGGAAATCTTACGACTCCTTCGCGGCGTTCGATGGCGCACGCTCGCAGAGCCGCCGCAAGATCCTTGATCTCGGGAGGTGCGCCAGGCTGCAATTGAGTGCCGGGCAATCCGCAGGCGGCAGGCGCGGTCCGGCGCGGCGCCCGCTGAACCAAAGCGCGCTTCGGAAACTCGCGTCTTTCATAACTCGTCGGTTTGGCGGCGACGGGTTCGGCCGCAAGCACGGTCAGCGAATGCACGCGGCGCATCTTCTCGAGGGACGCGGCGCCCGCCGAAACCGGTTCGCTTCGGCGCGACGGGGGCAAGGCCCGGCGCGAGACTCGCAGGGCGGCGCCGCATTCCCTGGTCTTTTCTTTGGGCGCCGGAATGTCGCAGCGCATCGGCACGATGCCGGCCCGCGAGAGGTCCACTTCCGGCTTCCACGTCTTCTTCACATCGGCCTTGAGTTTGGGCGAGGCAAACGGCAACGCGGCCGGTGTGGCAAGGCCGGCGCCCGCGGCGCTGGAGCGGCGCGACAGATCGGAGATCGGGTTGGCGAATTTCTGCTCGCGAACGGCGACGCGCACTTCAAATAAGGCCGGCTTGAGCGGCGTGAACTGCGGTTCGAGGTGCCGCACCGGAAAGGGGGCGGCGGCGGTCGACGGCAGCGGCTGGGCGGAGCCTAGCACGATTAATTGGTCGGCCGGAATGGGGCGGGGATTTTCCCGGCGCCGCATGAGGCTGGCTACCTTGTTGGCTTCTTCCAGCCGGTCCATTCCGCGGCGGAGCCGGGATTGGTTCCGATGCTCGGGCGAGCAAAACTCGCCATCCGCCTTACGGCCGAGTGGTTTCCCGCAGAGCTGGCAAGTTTTAGCGCTCATGCTCGCGCACAATTATAATATCGTCGCAAGCGGACTGGAAAGAATAAATGGCAGGAGTATTCGGCTGCTAACCAAAGTTCATATTGGCGCTATCACTAAGGAATATCTAGTGTTGTATGATGTTTGAAACCTGCAAATAATCCTCGAAAAAGGTATCTAAGGTAAACATTAATCCAGAGAGTATTTCGGGTACAATTTACAGCGGATGTCGGCTTGATTTCCGGCCGACGGAGGAACCCATGAACGAATCCACTGCCCGCGCTGACCGCGTGCCTTCATCACCCGCCGCCCCGGCCTCACCGGCAGGACCGTACTATCTCTGGGAGGTTCCGAGCAAGCCGGTGAGTGTGCGGATCAGCCTGGACACGGTTGACCGTCTCGAACGGGACGTGGTGGAGTTCTTTCGCTCGCTGAGCTCGAAGGGCTCCGAGGTGGGCGGCCTGCTGCTCGGTACAGTACAGAGCGGCAATCCGGCGCGCGTTTCGATCGACGCTTATGAACTGGTGGCTTGCGATTACGTCCGTGGACCGCTCTATCAACTCGCCGAAACAGATGCGGAGCGGCTGACGCGTGCGGTCGAACAACGAAATAGCTCGGGTGGGTTGCGTGTGGTGGGATTCTTCCGAAGCCACACCCGCAAGGGACTGGGCTTGGACGGCGAAGACACAGCTTTTTTCAATGCGCATTTCCGCGATCCGCAGCAGGTGGCGCTGCTGATCCGGCCGTATGCCAGCAAGCCGAGCACTGGCGGATTCTTCATTCGGGAAAACGGGCTGCTGCACAGCGACGCAAGTTATCTGGAATTCCCGTTCCGGCGCTCAGAACTGGAGCGGATGCCGCAGATCGAGACCAAGCCGGCGCCGGAAAAGCCGGCGGCCGAGCCGGCGGCTTCGGCCGAGCCGACGCCTTCAAAACCGGCGGTTCGCGCGCAGATTGTTCCGATCGCATCACGACGTGAGATCTCGCCGTCTGGTGAGCGTCCGTCGGAACCGGCGGCGCCGCCGCGGTTCGCTGAGAAATCGCCGTATGCAGAACCGGCTAATTCGAAGCACGAGGCGCCCGCGAGCCCATACGCCAAATCACCCGCGCCTTCTTACGGCAAGCCGGCAATGCCCGAGCCTGAGAAACGGGAGACCACGGACCTGGCGGACCTGGTGCTGCCTCCGCTCGAGAGGCCGAGCCGCAGCCACAAAATGATCTGGATCAGCGGCGCGGCGGCAATCGCGCTAGTGGCTGCGAGCGGCGCGCTGTTTTATCCCGGTTTACGTCACAAGAGCACTCGGGTTCCGGTTAGCACGGCCCAGGCCACGGCGGCTTTGTCGCTACGGGTGGAGCGCTCCGCGGGCGAGCTGCTGCTCAGCTGGAATCGCGATTCCGACGCCATCAAGAACGCCGCGCGCGGAATGTTATCGATCAGCGATGGCGACCAGCACGAGAATGTGAACCTCGATCTGAACCAGTTGAAGAACGGCAGCATCGTGTATTCCCCGACCGGTTCGGATGTCAGCTTCCAGTTGTCGATCCTTGGATCGAATTCGGCCCAGACATCGAGCGAATCGGTGCGGATCCTGAGGACGCGGCCATCGCCGATGCCGGAAAATCAGCCGGCGCCGCAAAAAGCGGCTGCGGCACCTTCGCGGACCGAGAGCAGCACGACGGCCAGCGAGAAGGCGCAGCCCGCACCCGCAGCTCCGGCGCCTCCCGAGCCGACGCTGGTGGCGGACACGCAAACCAAACCGGTTTCGAAACTCAAACAGTTCCATGCCGAATCGCTGTCCAACCGGCTGCGGCCGGCAACCCCGGCCGATTTACCGGAAGCCCCGGGTCTGACAGCGGCGGCCGCGCCGCCGGCAATCCCGGTGGCCGTTCCCGGGTTGAATGCGACTCCGGCACTGCCCACGGCGCTTCCGCGGCCGTCAGCGCCGGTTACCGCCAGCCCGAAGTCGGGAGGCCAGCTACAGCAGGCGCAATTGATCTCCAGCAGGCCGCCGGATTATCCTCTCGTGGCCAAGCAGGCTCACGTGCAGGGCGTGGTTGTGGTTTCTGCGGTCGTGGGGGTGGACGGTAAGGTGAAGTCCGCATCCGCGGTCTCCGGGCCGCCGCTACTGCAGAAAGCGGCGGTGGACGCGGTCCGGCAGTGGACGTATAAGCCGACGATGTTGAACGGCGCACCGGTGGAATCGGAGACGCGCGTCGAAGTCCGGTTCACGGGGACACGGTAACCGGGCGCTTCCGAGGGCTGGGCCACAGGGCCCAAACGATGCCCGCCAGCATAAGAGCGATCACGGCCAAACCGTGCGCCTGCAGACGGCTATTGCCGGCGGCGAGCAACTCGGCGGCCCCTGGACGCAGCGCGAGAATCCAGAAGGCGAGCGCGTAAGCGAGATAGTTCGCGCGGCCAAAGACGAGACAGAACAGGAGCGCGCCTCCTCCCCAGAGCAAAGCCACGCCGTAGGACAGGGCCAATTCTCCGGGCGTGCGCACAGACGACGGCAGGCTCACCGTCAACGCAACCAATCCCAAGAGCAGCAGCACCCAGGGATAGCTCACGCGGCGGACCACCAGGGCGAGCAGTGTCAGGACGGCAGCCGAGAGCAGAACAGTGCGAACTGCGCCGGCGGCCGCGGCGACGGCGGGTGCGGCGCCGGCGACGATATTGGAAACGTCGATCGAATCGAGCGCCTGGCGGGCGAAGCGGCTCGTCAGCCACGCGTCGGCGTGGCTGAGGGCCAACACCAGGCCGGCGGCGGCGAGCACCGCGACAGCGGCGTCGAGGCCGAGAGTGCGCCGATTCGGGCCTCTCCACACAGCGGAGGTTTCGGGATAACACGAATTGACGAAGGCCACGGCGGCGGCGAGCATCACGAAGCCCACCAACACCGAGATTCCCACAGTCGTGTAGGCCACGGTTTGGTAGGTGGAGAGCGGGATGGCCGTGTTGTAGTCCTTGAGCAGCAGCGGTAGAGCCAGCAAGGGGCCGACGGCGGTCAACAGGGTTGCCGGGACCGCAGTGCGTGTCACGGTTCCCCATCGGACGAGCCCTTGGCGAATATTCCCGACGAGCGACCAGATGGCGAACACGAAAGCGGAGGCACCCGCCGCCAGGCGCAAGGCCAGCAATATGATGGACAAGAAATTTTGTTGCGAGCGCGCCCGGGTGAAGGTTTCGGGAAGCTTCCAATAGGAGCGCCAGGAGGCAACCTGGTCGCCGGCCACCCCGATCTCTACGCGGTAGCGGGCCTCCTCGAGGTTGCGCGGGTCGCCGGGGCGGGCTTCCCAGACGAGCCGGTAGTCGCGGCGGGCCTTCTTCTTCTCCGAGGTGCTCTCTTTCAAATCCATGGCATCCACATTGAGCCCGTGAGCCTGAGCGAACCGGCCAGCCACAGCCAGCGCCGCATCGGAGGCGAGATCGGCGCCTGGCCGCTCTTCGGGAATCGCGTGGACGAAGCCGAGGACCCTTGCCGTTTCCGGATGCACCGAGACCAGGAGTTCCTCCTGGTCGAGAGAGCGGAAATAGCGTGTTACCCAGTGGCGGAGCGGCCGGTTGCGTTCAAACAGCGAAGAAGCCTGTGCTACGTTGCCGTGTCCAAGAAAATACTTTCCAGCGAGGCTGTCATCGCCGCCCCAGTGGACGTCGGGATAGGTCACGCGGCGGAACGCGTCGGGTGCGATAGTTTGCGAACGCGCGAATCCATCGGCGGCGGAAGCTGCTTGGGTGGCGCTGATGCGGTAATTCGGCGATTCGCCGAAGCGGGACACGGGAATTAGCAGAGTGAGGAATCCCAAGACACAGACGCCGACGGCCAAGATCCGCACACGGGTGGTAAGCGGGAGATAGGAGATGGTGCTCGGGGCGGCCGGCGGCTCGGGGGCGAGCGGTTCCTCGGCGGGGGCGGCGTCCTCGGCATTGGTGAGTCCGGCCTCCGGTTCGAATCCGCCACGACGCCAATACGCGATGAGAGCAAAGAGCACAGGCAGGACCATGATTCCGGCGCTGGCGGCTCCCGAGAGCCGGAAATAGAGGCTTGGCGAGCGCAGCAGCAACATCGCGGTGTACATGGCGTCGACCGAGTAGTGCCAGACCAGGGTCGGCAAGATACCCCAGCGGAGCATGATCAGGCCCAATACCACACCGCCGGTTCCGACTTCCACGCCACGGATGTAAAACGGCTGTTGCGGGTAACCGGCATGGCCGAAGCCCCAGATGAATCCGGCCAGCACCACGGCGGCAGGCAAAAAACGCAGTAATTTCCGCAGAAACGGAATGGCGAACATGCGGAAAAGGAACTCTTCGGAGACGGCCGGCAGAAATCCTCCAAACAGGACGTAGGCCCAAGGGAACTGCGTATTGAGGAGATCGGTGTAGGGCACGTCTGCGGGCGACCACGCGCCGAAGCGGTACGCCACGATGTAAAAGGCAGTCTGGTAAGCGATGAAGATGCCGCACAGAGAAAGGCCGAGAATCGAACCGAGCAGGAAAGACTTCGTACGCACGCCGCGCAAGCGGAACAGGTGACCGAGGGATAGCTTGTTGGGAAAGAACTCGCGGTACAGGGGCTCGGCGGCAGCGGTCAGGAGGAACAGGAGGCCGCCGGCGCCGAGCGCCGTGAGGAGAGCCTGGAGCGCCTGCCGGGCGACGAAGCTGCCGTAGGAATCGGTGGTGGGGTAGCTGAACTCCTGAAGTGGGAACTGGTTGGCCGAAGCACAAATCGAAAGAACCATTCCGACCACGCCGACCCAGGCCGCACGGCGCCAGCGGATGTTGTGGCGACGTACGTGGAGCACGATCACGACAATCATGCCCATCGCGAGCGCGAGCACAACCACGGTGTCGATAAATTGCGCGACTTCATTTTTGGAGCGCAGGCGCTCGTAGTCGCGCGTCCACTGCTCGGGAATTTTTAGGTACTCGCGGTAGCCGCCGACTTCGGCGCCGAGGAGGCGCACTTCGAGACGGACGGTGGCGCCGTTCAGATCGAAATCGCGCTCCTTCCAGGTAAAGACGCGATCGGCCCGCGCGGGGCGCGTGATGGTCGAGACTTCGACGAAGTCAAGGGCTGCAGGATCGCGGCGGAGGCCATCGCGGAGGAACTGCTCGGCGGTGGCGCGGGCCTGATCGTCGGAAACGGAGGGCCTCGGCGCGTCCTCCGAAAGCTGGTGCTCGAAGCCGGCGAGCTCGCCGCGCGGGGTGATGTCGACGCGGTATTCTTCCTTTTGCTGGGGGCGGAACCAGCGGTACGACCAGCGCCACAAGCGCACCCGAGCACCCATGATCTGGTTAGCGCGCTGAAGCCCGACCTCACGTTCGAGAAAGGTCTTGGCATTGTCATCGAAGTCGAAGCTGGCGGCGGTGCGGTAGTCCGCCACGCTGTACTGATGGCCGGTCAGAAAACGTTCGGCGATGGTGCGGGCCTCGGCGCGGCCGACGCGAAAATCGATCGATGCTTCGGGGAACGCCAGATAAAAATATCGGACCGAAAACCAGGTGCTGACAGCGAGAAGCGCCAGGCAGATGGCGATGAAGCGATAATCCGACGCGCGCAGGCGGCTGGTCATGATTGGGATTCGGTTTTCTCCGCCCAATGCAGGCCGATGCCGCCGAGGATGAAGCTGCGGGTCTCGACGGTGCTGTAGCCATTACGGCGCAGGAGCGAAGAGAAGTCATCGATGGAAATGAAGCTGCGCAGCGAATCGGGGATGTAGGTATAGATGCGCGGATGGCCATGGAGCAGAGCACCCCAGAAGGCGCCCTGCGCATAAAGGTAAGCCAGATACAGGTGGCGAAGCAGGCGATTGGCGGGAAGGAAAAAGTCGAGGCTGACGAGAAGACCGCCCGAACGCGTGACACGTTTGATTTCACGCAGCGCGGCGGCGAGGTTCGGGAAATTACGGAGGCCGTAACCGATAAAGACGCAGTCGAAAAAGCCGTTGGGGAAGGGGAGGCGAGTGGCATCGGCGCAGATGACGTCCGGGATGCCGCGGCGGCGGGCGAGCTGTAGCATCTTCTCGGTCAGATCGACGGCAATGGTTTTCGCGCCGGGCCGGTGGCGGTGCACGAGCGCGCAGAAGTCACCGGTACCGGACGCGAGGTCGAGCACCAGGGGTTGTTGGGGAAGACGCGCCCGTTCGACGCCGGTCTGCTTCCAGCGGCCGTCCATGCCGTAGGAGAAAACGCGGGTGATGAAATCGTAGCGCGGCGCGATGGTACCGAACATCGCGCGCATCAGGTTCGAATCCTGCTTCTCGGCCGGAGGTTGCATCCGCAGCCGGATTGTATCAAGACGCGCTACTTCTTCGGGCGCGACGGGCGCATTTCGAGGCTGCTGATCATGGTGCGGGCGGGCATGCGCAGCACCAGCGTGACGGCCTCGGCAACATCTTCGGGAGCAATCATCCAACTGGTATCGCCGGAGCGGTCGGAAGGGCCGCCGGAGAACTTCGTATCAACGCTGCCCGGCATGACGGTGCTGACCCGGACGTTGTCGTGGCGGTGATCGAGCATCAGGGCTTCGCTGAATCCGTTGAGGCCGAATTTGGAGGCGTTGTAGCCGGCGCCGCCGCTGAATGCGTTCTTGCCCGCCAGGCTGGAGATGTTGACGATGAAGCCGCCGCTGCGCTGGCGGAATCGTGCCAGGGCTTCGTGAGCGCAGTAGAAGGCGCCGTTCAGATTGAGGTCGACGTTGCGGTGCCAGTCGTCGATGGTCATCTCGCCGACTTTACGGAAGACGCCCAGGCCGGCGTTGTTGACAAGGATGTCGAGGCCGCCGAGTGCGCCGTCGATGGCTTCGAATAGGGCGCGGACCTGGTCGGGGCGGCTGACGTCGGCGGGATAGCCGAAGATTTTGCCGCTGGCGCGCAGCTCGCCGCAGGCGCGCTCGACGGATTCTTTGGTCCGGCCGCAGAATGCGACCGAAGCGCCGTCATGAAGCAGGCGTTCGACAATGGCGCGTCCGATTCCTCGGGTGCCGCCGGTCACCAGCGCGACTTTTCCGGAGAGTGATTCCATAAAGGAAATTCTAGGCACAAGAACGAGGAAAGATGCAATTTCGGCTGGTAATGGGCTTCGCAACATCAGAAAAGGCGGCCTGCCCCAATCCCGGATCGATGTTCAAGTTTTCGTCGCGATTCTGTGTACGATCACGCCTATCAGGCACCCCCATGCAGTCCCAACCGTGCCCCACAACCAAAGCGCAAAAATTATCCTGCCATCCCATTGGCGAAAGAGCAACGCAAATCCCCACCGTGCCGGCCCATCTAGCAGGAGCTTCGCCTGAATAAAAGCCGTGAACCAGCCCCGGAGCGGTTCGGGGGGGAATGTCCGCGAATCCTTCAAAAGAGGGGGAGGGACGCAATTTCGTCCGCTTGATGGGCTTTGCCATATCCGAAAAAAGCGTCTGTCCCCTTTTGGGATTGTTAAAATAACAACAGAGATGGCCTCCAGCGCTCCGACCTCATCCTTGCGTGACATCCTTGAAGAACGGCTTTCCCAATTGTTAGTTGAACTGGATGGGCTGTTTGGGGCCCATCTGGGAGCGCAGATCGAACAACGGCTCGGGCCGACAGTGCAAAAGGCTTCGGTTGAAGCGCGTGACCGGGCGCGCCAGGAATTTGCCGATCAATTGAACCAGGGGGCGCGGCGGATCCGGCAGTCGGTGGATGTGGCGGATCTGACATCGACACTGCTGGATGCGAGCGCGCCGTTTGCGGAGGGATCGGCGGTTTTTCTGGTGGCAAACGGGATGGCGCGCGGCGAGCGCATGCGAGGAGTGCCGGAAGATCGCGCCCGGGCGTTCCGGGGGCTGGAGATCCCGCTGGCGTCGGCGGCGGCGTTGGCGGAGGCCGCGGAGGGCGGAGACCCGGTGACTGCCGTGACCGCTCCGACCGAGGTTTCGACCGAGTTGGCGGTCTTCGCCGGGCATCCCGAGGATGGGCGGGCCTCGGTCTATCCATTGGTGGTGCGCGCGCACACGCTGGCATTGCTGTATGCGTGGGGAGCTATGGAGGGTTCGGCCTTGGAACTGCTGGCGCAACTGGCGGCTGCGGTTTGGACGGCTCTGCCGGCTCCGGCCGATCTGGTGAATATCGCGCCCAGCCGCACGGAAGCTACTTCGGCGTGGGATAAGCTTTCGCCGGACGAACAGCAGCTTCATCTGCGGGCGCAGCGTTTTGCGCGCGTGCAGGTGGCCGAGATGCGGTTGTATGAAACCGATGCGGTGCAATCGGGCCGCGCGCAGCATGATCTTTACGAGGCGCTCCGCGAGCGGATCGATACAGCGCGCGCGGCGTTCCGCCGATCTTTTTTTGTGCCCTGCCCGAGCATGGTGGACTATCTCCATCTCGAGCTGGTAAAGACACTTGCTCAGGACGATCCGGATGCCCTTGGGAAAGACTACCCTGGTCCGATGGTTTAGCCTCGCCGCCATCGCGGCGTTGGGAATTGCCGTCAGCGCACCCGCCGTGACGCCGCCGCCTTCCGCGCTGGCGGCGCTGGTTCGGCCGTACCGCGAATCGCCAACGCCGGCACGGCGGGCCGCGATTGATGCGTACGCTACCGCGCATTCCCGTGAGACGGCCGGCAGCCTGGCCCATCTGGCAATGGGAGTGGTGGACTACGAGCAGAAGAACTACCCGTCCGCGATCGCGAACCTGAAGGCGCTTCCTTCCAAGCTGCCGCAGATTGCCGACTACGCCGGATACTATCTCGCCGCAGCACGAGTGGAATCGGGAGATTTCGCGGGAGTAGGCGCGGATCTCGCGGCGGCGCATCGCGCGGAAATGCCATCGCCCCTCAGCGGCAAGGCATGGATTCTCGAGGCGCGAGCATTGCAATCCACGGATGCGGCGCAGGCGGTACGGCTGCTTCGGGACCACTACTCGGAATTGCTGCAGCCCGTCGGCGATTTAACGTTGGCGGATTCCTATCTCGCGGCCGGCGATATGATGCGTGCCGCTGATTTTTATCAGCGGGTCTATTACGAATATATTTCGGGCGATGCGGCCGGCCGGGCGGCGGCGGCGCTGGCGATGCTCAAGGAGACAATGGGGGCGGGCTATCCGCAGCCGCTTCCGCGGCAGATGCTGCGGCGCGCGGACCGCTACCTGGATGCCCACGAATACCGCGAGGCTCGCGGGGAATACCAGATGCTGGCCAGCCAGTTGACCGGAGTGGAACGCGATCTGGCGCGAGTGCGCGGAGGAGAAGCCGATTACTTGGGCGGTAATGCGGCTACGGCGTGCACGTATCTGCGCGGACTCGACCTCTCGGTGTCGGAGGCGGATGCCGAGCGTCTTTATTACCAGACCGAATGCGCGCGCAAGCTCGGAGACGACGAGGGAATGCTTGCGGCCGTAAAGCGGCTGGAAGCCTATCGACAATCGCCCTGGCGGATGAAGGCGCTGGTTTCGGCAGGGAACCGGTTCCTGTTGGACAATCGGCCGGATGATTTTATTCCCTTGTACAAGACGGTGTATGAAGAGTTTCCGTCGGACGCGGCGGCCGGAACGGCGCATTGGAAAGTAACGTTTCAAGCCTACTTGGCGGGTCACAGCGACGCGGCGGCGTTGCTGCGCGAACATCTGCGCAAATATCCGAAACATGCGACGGCGGGCGCGGCCTTGTATTTTCTGGGCCGGATCGCAGAGGCGGAAAGCGACACTGCCACCGCACGCACGTTTTACCAGAGACTCGACAAGGCGTTTACGAATACCTATTACGGGATGCTGGCCCGCCGGCGGCTGGAAGCTCCGGAATTACGCGAACCGCAATCGGCGCTGAATGCGGAGCAGTTTCTGGCGACGCTGGCGCTGCCCGAAGCCAAGCCCGTTTCGCTCGAGCCGGCGACGGCGGCGGCGAATGCGCGTATCGGCCGTTCGCGGCTGCTGCGAAGCGCCGGGTTGAACGACCTGGCGGATGGCGAACTGCGATTTGGGGCGCGAGACGGCGAGCAGCCGGTGGTGCTTGCGGTGGAGATGGCCACCGCGGCCGAGGCATCCTATCAGGGTCTGCGGATCATGAAATCGCTGGCGAGCGAGTATCTGAATCTGCCGCTGGCCGGGGCGCCGCGACAATTCTGGGAATTGCTGTTTCCTCTGCCGTACCGCGAAGCCCTAGTGGCGAGCGCCCGCGCGCGGGGCCTCGATCCGTACCTGCTGGCGGGGCTCATTCGGCAGGAATCGGAATTCAATCCGGAGGCGCTTTCGCACAAGAATGCATACGGGCTAACCCAGGTGGAAGCGGCGACCGGTCGCCGCTATGCGCGCCAGGCGGGAGTGGCTCGGTTCAACAAGCGCGTGCTGTTCCAGCCGGCGACGAACCTGAAGATCGGCGCGACAATTTTCCAGTCGATGCTGGACGAGAACGGCGGCAAACTGGAAGAAACGCTGGCTTCGTACAATGCGGGTCCGAACCGTTTGGCGTCGTGGCTGATGTGGAGGACGTACCGGGAGCCGGCCGAGTTTGTGGAATCGATTCCGTTCACGGAAACGCGCGAGTACGTGCAAGCGGTGCTGCGGAACGCGGATGTGTACCGACGGTTGTATTTGCGGTAGCGGGCAGGTCGGGGACTTGCCCTACGCTACTCGAGAATAGCGAGACCGGCGGCGGCGACGATACCGTCTTGCGGGCTGGTGCCGCCGCTGACGCCGATTCCTCCGACGACCTGTCCCTCCACGATGATGGGGAGACCGCCTTCCACGGGCGTCGCACCGCCCAATTTCATGACGACCAGCCGGCCGCCGGCGACGGCGTCTTCCAGCGCCTTGGTGGGCCGCTTGAAACGAACGGCGGTAGCAGCCTTGTCCTGCGCGACCATGACGCTGGCGATCTGCGTCCCGTCCATGCGCTCGAGGCAAATGACGTGAGCGCCGTCATCGACGACGCAGACTACCATGGTCCAGCCGTTTCTGCGCGCTTCGGCCTGAGCGGACGTTAGAATCTGTTTCGCGATATCGAGGGTCAATACTCTTTTGTTCGGGAGTTGAACTTTCGCCATAGTGAGGATTATCACATTGAAAGTAACATCGCTGAAAACGTTTTGTAAGAGATTCGTTCGACAGAACTAATGCGGTGCGGTATACGGGAATGAGGTTTTCAGGCCGGGGCCTCGCAAATGCCCTTTTGTTT
>Ga0335079_10003545_pt1 | contig 18030 bp, 11 predicted proteins | sample Lox_Sample_33_FD_206719 | JGI IMG/M metagenome (GOLD analysis project Ga0335079, IMG submission 206719) | Soil microbial communities from Loxahatchee National Wildlife Refuge, Florida, United States - Lox_Sample_3.3 | ecosystem: Environmental > Terrestrial > Soil > Wetlands | place: USA... | reverse complement strand
CCATCCCGTCACCCGCATCAGCGTCGTGCCTTGAGCGGTCAGCGGAAAACGACCACCAGACACGCCGTCAGCACGAGCAGCAATGCCGCCTGCACGCGGTAGTTGCGCCACAGCGGCAACGCCCGCAGCTGCTCGCTCTCGGCGCGGAAGTACGCCCGCGTCCAGATGACTCCCGCGGGTGGCGGCGCGCCGCCGCGGCCGGTCGAGAGGCTGACTCCGATGAGCACCAGCGCGTCGATGAGGAGCAGGAGCGGCGCCACGTAGAGAAAGTGCAGACTCGTCCAGTGGAACACCACGTTGGCGAGAAACAGCGCGAGCCCGCAGGCCGTGCCGGCGACGAGACTCGCGGCGGCGCCTGCTGCCGTTGCGCCGCGCCAGAAGAGACCCACCAGGAATAGCGCCACGATCGGCGGGGCGGCGTAGGCGAGCATCGCCTGCAGGTACTGCCAGAGCGATGGGAAGTGCTCGAGCTGCGGCGCCCAGAGCATCGCCACGATGAGCAGCGCCGTGGTCGAGATGCGGCCGATGCCCACGACCTGCCGGTCGGGCAGCGCCGGAGCTGTGCGCCTCACGATGTCCATGGTGATGAGCGCGGAGGCGGAGTTGAGTGTCGAGGCGACGGAGGCCATGGTGGCGGCCGCAAAGCTCGCAGCCACCAGGCCCAGCAGTCCCGCCGGCAGCAGCCCGAAGAGGAGCGAGGGATAAACGAGATCGGCCCGCTGCAGATGCGGAAACAGCAGGATCGCGCAGGTGCCCGGCAGCACCATGAGAAACAGCACCGGTAGCTTGAGCAAGCCCGCGAACAGCGCTCCCGCGCGCCCGTCCTCCACGCTGCGCGCCGAGAGCACTCGCTGCACGATGAACTGGTTCGTGCACCAGTAGTAAAAGCCCAGCGCCGGAATCCCGAAGAGCAGCCCCGGCCACGGCACTCCGGGGTCTCCGATCGGGCGAATCAGCGACAGCTTTGCGGGCGGCACGGAGGTCATGACCGTATGCCAGCCGCCGGCGTGCGAGAACGCCGTTATCGCGACGACCACCGCGCCGAGGAACAGCAGCACCCCCTGCGCCACCTCGGTGTACATGACGGCGCGCAAGCCCCCGATCACGGTATAGAGACCGGCGGCCGCGGCGAGCGCACCGATGATCAGCGCCAGTGGGCACGACGGAAAGAGCATCCGGATCACGAGCGAGCCGCTATAGAGAGCGGCGGCCGCATCGACCGAGACGTTGAGGAACAGAGTCAGCACCGCAAGATACAGCCGGGCGCGCGCGTCATAGCGGCGCTCGAGAAACTCCGGCATCGTGTAGACGCGGCTGCTGAGGAGGAACGGCAGCAGGAACACGCAGAAGAACACCAGCACCACCACCGCCGACCACTCGTAGTCGTACACCGAGATGCCGGTCGCGAAGGCCGCGCCCGCGAGCCCGACGAGCGCAGTGGAGGAAATATTGGACGCAAGGAGGGCCAGGCCGATCGCCGGCCAGCGCGAGCCGCGCGAGGCGAGAAAATAATCCTCGGCGTGTCGCTGGCGGCGCGAAGCACGGGCACCGAGCAGCACCAGCGCGGGCACGTACAGGGCGACGATCGCCGCGTCCCACGCGGACGGCAGTGCCGCTGTCATTTTCGCCCACCCTCCCCCTCGGCCGCTCTCTTGCTCTTCGCGCCAAGCGCATCTTCGCTCACGGCCCGTCGCGGCGGGAAGGAGCAGCGGAATTGACAGCGCTGACATTCTGACCCTTTAATCGCGCCCCTAGAGGGGGTGGCGGAATGCCGGGGGTTCGAGCAACGATTGGCCGAAGCGCGCTGCGCCGCTGCGTGCCTGTGCTGCTCGCGGCTTTCCTGTCCGCTGCTGCTGTCTCGCGCGCCGCAGCTGCGACGGTGCATCCCGAGCTCTGGCCGCAGCGTGCCGCACCCGCCGCTCGCCCCGACACCGACGCGTTTGTCGAGGCGCTCCTCGCGCGCATGAGCCTCGAGGAAAAAGTCGGGCAGATGATCCAGGCGGACATCGCCTCGATCAAACCGGACGACCTGCGCCAGTACAAGCTCGGCGCGATTCTCGCCGGCGGCGGCTCGGCCCCCGGCGGCAAGGTGCGCACGACGCCCCGGGCGTGGCTCGATCTCGCCGACGCGCTCTACCGGGCCGAGCTCGAGGGCGGATCAGCCGCGCACCGGCCGATTCCGCTCGTCTTCGGCATCGATGCCGTGCACGGTCACGCCAAGATCATCGGTGCCACGATCTTTCCGCACAACGTCGGCCTCGGCGCCACCCACGATGCGCAGCTCATCGAGCGCATCGGCGAGGCCACGGCGCAGGAAGTAGCCGCCACCGGCATCGACTGGACCTTCGCGCCAACCGTGGCGGTGGCGCGCGATGTGCGCTGGGGCCGCTCCTATGAGAGCTATTCGGACGATCCGCAGCTGGTCGCCGCGTACGCGCCCGCGATGGTGCGCGGACTGCAGGGCGCAGGCGGCGGCTTCATGTCACCGGGTCATACGCTCTCCTCGGTGAAGCACTTCCTCGGCGATGGCGGCACGCAGGACGGCCGTGACCAGGGCGACAACCGCGCCCCCGAGAGCACGCTGATCCGTGTCCACGCCGCCGGCTATGCGCCCGCCATCGATGCGGGAGACCTCATCGTGATGGCGTCCTTCTCCGCGTGGCAGGGCGTGAAGATGCACGCCAACCACGACCTCCTGACGACGGTGCTCAAGGGACGGCTCGGGTTCGAGGGCTTCGTGGTCGGTGACTGGAACGCGCACGAGGAGATCCCGGGCTGCAGCAAGTTCAGCTGTCCCGAGGCGATCCGCGCCGGCATCGACATGCTCATGGCGCCCGATGGCTGGCGGCGGATCTACGACAACACCATTGCGCAGGTGCGCGCCGGCGAGATCTCCGGGCAGCGGATCGATGATGCCGTGCGGCGGATCCTGCGCGTCAAGGCGCTCGCCGGCGTATTCACGCGCGCAGCTCCAGAGGATCGGCCCGATGCCGGACACTTCGAAGTGCTGGGGAGCGCCAAACACCGGGAATTGGCGCGCCGCGCGGTGCGTGAGTCGCTGGTGCTGCTGAAGAACGAGCACGCGACGCTGCCGCTCTCCCCGCGCGCGCACCTGCTCGTCGCAGGCGATGCCGCCGATCGCATCTCCGCCCAGGCGGGCGGCTGGACCGTCGACTGGCAGGGAGATCACAACCACAACGCGGATTTCCCGGGCGCCACTTCGATCTACTCGGCGCTGCGCGCAGCCGTCACCGCCGGCGGCGGCACGGTCACGCTGAGCCGCGACGCGGCTTTTCGCGAGCACCCGGACGCGGCGATCGTGGTGTTCGGCGAAGGGCCCTATGCGGAATTCGAGGGCGATCGCGAGACGCTCGACTTCGCGAGCGAGGATCAACGCACGCTCGCGCTGCTGCGAAGCCTGCGCGCGCGCGGCATACCGACGGTCGCCGTGTTCCTGTCCGGTCGACCGCTCTGGGTCAATCCGGAAATCAATGCGGCGGACGCCTTCGTCGCTGCATGGCTCCCGGGCACGGAGGGCGAAGGCATCGCGGACGTCCTGCTCGCGGGCAGTGACGGCCGGCCGCGTTTCGATTTCCAGGGGCGTTTGAGCTTCCCCTGGCCGGCGACCGGCATGCCGGTAACCTACGACGGCACGGATCAGGTCGCGGGCGTGCTCTTTCCGCGCGGCTACGGACTCTCTTACGCACACGGCGGCGAAGTCGCGTCCCTTGCCGAGGACCCGCGTCTCGCGCCCGATCGCGGTGACCGGGACACGCTCTTCCAGTCGGGCCACCTCACCGCCCCCTGGTCGGCATTCATCGCCGATGAGCTCGCGACGGTGCGCATGACGGGAAAGACCCAGGCGAGCCCGCGGGGTGCCGTCAAGCTCGCACTCGATGGCACACAGCTGAGCATTCGCTGGGCCGGAACCGGCCCGAGCGTCTTCTGGATCGGGGGACGGCCGATCGACCTGCGCGCCGCGGTTGCCGCGGGCCAGGTGATCGAGACGCGGCTGCGTGTCGCGACTGCCCCCACGGGTCGCGTGCGCGCGGGGCCACGATGCGCCAGCAGCTCCCAGGCCGCTGAGAGTGGCTGTGGAGCTCGCGGCGCGGGGTTACTCGATGTCACGCAGCTCCTCGATTCGGTGGCACCGGGTGATACCGCCACGCTCTCGATTCCACTCGCCTGTTTCGCAAAAGCGGGGCACGCGCTCGCGAGCGTCGCCGGCCCGATCGAGCTCAGCACCGGGGGGAGCCTGGCCCTCGATCTGACCGATGTCCGCTTCGCCAGCCGGGCGGATCGCCACTGCGATCCCCGGGTCGAGACCGTGAAATGACAGCGTTGACATTTGCGGAGATCTGAGCGTACCTTTGGATTCATCGCCTCGCCCGCACCATGGGACGAAGCGCGCCATTCGAAGAAACTAGTGTTTAGCGCAGGGGGATAAGCACATGTCTCATCGTCGCGAGAAGCGCGCCAGGCAGCTGGCCCGCACTCGGAATGCCGCCCTTATGACAGCGCTGTCCGTAGAAGCGCTCTTTGGCCTCGGGGTGCACAGCGCCCGCGCCGAGACTCCGGCGCCCGCGGACACCGCGGCGGCCGCCGACCAGCAGTCGGGCAGCGGGAGCAGCAGCGAGCTCCAGGAAGTCGTCATCACGGGCTACCGTGCGTCGGTGCAGTCGGCGCTCGATGAGAAGCGCCTGTCCATCAAGCCCATCGAGGCGATCGTCGAGGAGGACATCGGCAAGATGCCCGACCAGAACGTCGCCGAGTCCCTCGAGCGTCTTCCCGGCGTCAGCATCAATCGCGCCGGGGGCAAGGGCACCCAGGTGATGATCGACGGCCTGTCGAACAATCTCGTCACCCTGAACGGCGAGGTGCTGCTCACGGGCCGCGAGATCTACTCCTCCGGAGAGGCCTCGGGTGGTGCGGGCAACATCCAGTACGCCTCCCTCGAAGGCATTCCGAGTGAGGAAATCGGCGGGATCGACGTCATCAAGAACCCGAGCGCCCAGGATCGCGAGGGGGGCCTCGGCGGCATCATCGACCTCAAGACCCGTTCGCCGCTCGCGCAGAGCATGGGCCTGAACCTCGGCGGCAACGTCCGCGGCACCAAGGCCGAGGACCAGGACGGCGGGCCGACCGCAGTGGCCACCCTGGTTGGCGGCTTCAAGTTCAGCGACGACTTCGCAATCACCGCGAGTGCCTCGTACGACGACGAGAAGACACACACCAAGGAATTCCAGGACCAGAACCGCAACCAGTGGCTGGTGACCAACACCGCCACGGTCGGCTCCTACGCCGGCAGCCCCATCGCCAGCACCAATACGACGCTCCCGGGCGGCCAGACCTACATCGACCCGCAGCTCGCCTACTTCAGCGACATCGGCGATGAGATCAAGACCAAGGGTGCGACGCTCGGCGCCGAGTGGCGCTGGAACGACTCCGTCACCAGCACCTTCAACTACTTCTACATCAACGAGCAGGAAACGAGCATCACCTACTCGAACAAGGCATGGTTCTCGGGCGGCTCGGGTGAGACCAACGCACCGGGTGCCCCGGCCTCGTTCCCGGGGATCGACCCGTCCCAGCCCTACTCGATCGACTCAAACGGCGTCATCCAGTCGGCCACGATGATGGCGAACGGCGCCGAAACCGCGACGCTGTTCGAAGAGAACCAGACCACCGCCCACAACTTCCAGTTCAACACCAAGTGGGACGGCAACGGCACGTGGAGGGCGGACGCGGGCGCAGCCTTCGCCAAGGCCACCGGCGATTATGAGGCCGACCAGGCCGACGTCGAGCACGGCGCTTATGCCGCCTTCGGCAGCCCGAACCCGTCGATCCAGCCGGGGGCTCCCGGCTGCAACAACGGCGCCAACAACTGCGCCAACGGTAACCACGGCTACGCCTTCGTCTACAGCAACGGCGGCACTTCGGGGCTGCCCAGCGTCAGCTACCCCGACAACTACGGCTATACCAGCGTGCTCTCGAACCCGGCTTACACGCTCTTCAAGTCCAACTGGGCATGGGCCAACAAGGTCGATGAGAAGAACTGGGCGCTCAAGGGAAACCTGTACTTCAAGGCTGGCCCGAACCTGGATCTCACGGGGGGCGTGCGCTACGAGCAGCGCGAAATCGACTACGTGCACGGACGCTACCTCGAGAACGGTATCGACCCGTACGGCGTCGGCGGCGTGGGGGCCGGTACTCCGGCCGGCAACTGCTGCATCGGCGCCGGCAGCGGCACCTGGCTCTACTACCAGGATCCGGGTTACGCGGCGATCCCGTACTCGACGCCGCAGACCAACCCGGGCCTGCTGCAGGTCGTCAACAACTTCGCTTCCGGCCCGATCGCGGTGAAAAACCCGTACACCGGCGGCATGACCAATCCCGCGACCTATCTCAACACCGTGTGGGCGCAGGCGGGCATCCAAAACGGCACCGAGACCTTCTTCGAGGACCCGCTCAACTCCTACGACGTGGTCAACAAGACGACGGCCGCGTTCATCATGGGAGACACGGGCGACGATCACTTCCACGCCAACTTCGGCTTCCGCATCGTCCACAACCAGATCACCGTCGACGGCGGCGAGACCAACCCGAACGGCTCGACCTACGTCGGCAGCGCGTCCTGGAACGGTGTGGACGCCAACGATGTGCCGTTCCAGAGCAGCCGCTCCTACACCGACGTGCTGCCGACCCTGAACTTCGTGCTCAACCTCACGGACGAGCAGAAGCTGCGCTTTGGAGCGGCACGGGTGCTGTCGCCGCAGAACCTGAACGACATCGGCCGCGGCCTGTCCTACGACTTCACGCGTGCCGCCCCGACCGAGTGTCCCGGAGGGGGCGTGTGCTTCAAGTTCGACGGCGGCACGGCCGGCAACGCCAATCTCGACCCGTTCCGCGCCTCGCAGTTCTTCATCTCGTGGGAAGACTACTTCGCCAAGAGCGGACTCTTCGCGGTCAACGGCTTCTACAAGCAGGTGGACAACTTCGTCACCACCGCCAACGTCGCGACGCTCGTCCCGGATGGCACGACGGCCGGCGGTTCGACCGCCAACGTGCAGACGCTGGTCAACGGCGGCAGCGGCAAGATCTACGGCGTGGAGCTCGTCGGGCAGTACGCGTGGGATAATGGCTTCGGCGTGCAGGCGAACTACACGCGCTCGGAGTCCACCACCACGCAGGTCACCTCGTTCGAGAGCAACCTGCCGATCCCCGGAGTGCCGAAGAACGCCTTCAACGTCACCGGCTACTACGAGCACGAGGGCTTCTCGGCCCGCCTCGCGTATGCGTGGCGCGACGTGTCGCTCAACAACTCGCTCGTCGGGTCGTTCTTCACCTTCCAGGACATCAACGGCAATCCGAAGACCTACGCCATCTACGCCGCCAAGTACGGGCAGCTGGACGGGCAGCTCGAGTACGACTTCGGCAGCCGCTTCGGACTCATCTTCCAGGTCGTGAACCTGACGGATGAGAAGCAGCATACGTATCTGCAGTGGCCGAACGAGCCCTTTACCTACGATGATAGCGGCCGGCGCCTCTTCTTCGGGTTCAAGGGCAAGCTGTAAGAGCAGGCATGGCCGCGGTCCCTCCCAAAGCGGCCTGAGGAGTGAGGGCGGCACGTGAGTGCCGCCCCCGCTCGTACTGCGCTTAAGTCCGGTGAGCCCGATTGAGGGCTCGGGAATTTAAGCGGCTCGCAGCGAGGTTCCATGTCAGAGCACGGCGGCCCGGCCCTCCTTCGAACCGCTTCCTCCGCTCGAGCTATCCGTAGCGTCGCGATCGTGGGCGGCGGCACGGCAGGCTGGCTCGCAGCCAGCATGCTCGCCAAAGTGCTCCCCGCCACCGGCACCACGATCACCGTGATCGAGTCGCCGGAGATCGGCACGATCGGGGTGGGCGAGGCAACCATCCCGCCGATCATCGATCTCCTCGGGTTCCTCGGGATCGACCTCGCGGACTTCGTCAGCAGCACCCAGGCGACCTTCAAGCTCGGCATCCGCTTCAAGGACTGGCGCGCGCCCGGCTCCGGCTACTGGCATCCCTTCGGCACCTTCGGGAGCTCGCTCAACCGCCGGCCCTTCTATCACTACTGGCACAAGGCGCGCATCGACGGCACGCCGCTCTCCTTCAACGACTTCAGTCTCTGCGCAGCGCTCGGGGATGAGGCCCGGTTCCGCTTCCCGGACCCCAAAGCCCAGGGTCCGGCGGCGGGGCTGCGCTACGCACTGCACTTCGATGCGGGGCTCGTCGCCCGGTATCTGCGCGCCTATGCCGAGCGGCTCGGCGTCACGCGCCTCGAGCGCACGGTCACCACCGCGACGCAGAGCTCCGCGGGCGCACTCGATGCGCTCGTTTTCTCCGACCATAGCCGCCTGCGGGCGGACCTCTATATCGACTGCAGCGGCTTCCGGGGGCTCCTCATCGAGCAGACGCTCAAGACCGGGTACCTGAGCTGGCAGGAGATGCTGCCCTGCGACCGCGCGGTGGCCATGCCGACCGCAATCGCGGGCCCGCGGTCCCCTTACACGCAGTCGCACGCTCGTGCGGCCGGCTGGCACTGGCGCATTCCGCTCCAGCACCGCGTCGGCAACGGCTACGTCTATGCCAGCGGGCAGCTGAGCGATGAGGCGGCGCTCGCCGACCTCGAGGCGCAAGCGGGCGAGCCGCTCGCCGAGCCCAGGTTCCTGCGCTTCCAGACGGGGCGCCGGAAGCTCTTCTGGAATCGCAACTGCATCGCCCTGGGGCTCGCGTCCGGCTTTCTCGAGCCGCTCGAGTCGACCAGCATTCATCTCGTCACGAGCGGTGTCTACCACCTGCTCGAGCACTTCCCGGACCTGAGCTTCGACCAGGCGAACATCGACACCTACAACGCGCGGCTGATCGATGAGGTCGAGGCGATCCGCGACTTCATCGTCCTGCACTACTGCCTCACCCGGCGTGACGACACCGAGTTCTGGCGCTACTGCGGCTCGATGAGTATCCCCGCGAGCCTCAGGGAGCGAATCGATCTCTACCGGGGCACCGGGCGCGTGCGCACCCGCTCCGGTGAGCTCTTCACGGACTTGAGCTGGTTCTACATCCTGGATGGTCTCGGGATCGAGCCCGCCTCCTGCGATCCGCTCACCGCAGCGAATCCGGCGCAGGTCGCCGCCTCGCTCGAGACGCTACGCAGCCAGCTGAAGCAGGAAGCGCGGCAGGCGAAGACGCACGACAGCTTCTTCGCCGCCGGCAGCCCCTTCGCTGCAGCGGCCGAGCCCGCGCGAGCCAGCGACGGTCGCGCAGCCGCGAGCGTGCGCTAGACCCGCGGCAAGACTGCAGAATCCGGCGCCACCGTGAGACACTATGTCATCGCTGTCATCCGGTTGACCCTCCTGGCACCCCAGAGCATGCTTTCTCCGCAGAGCCGCGCATCGACATGAAGGATCTTCGCCCCCCGTCAGTCACCATCGAGGAGGTCGCCGAACTCGCGCAGGTCTCGTCCAAGACTGTATCGCGCGTCCTCAACCACGAGCCGGCGGTACGCGAGACGACTCGCAACCGCATCCTCAAGGCGATCGAGAAGCTCGACTACCGGCCGAATCTCAATGCGCGCGGACTCGCGGGCGATCGCTCCTTCCTCATCGGGCTCTTCTGCGACAAGCCGGGCGACTACTTGAGCGAATTCCAGGCGGGCGCGGTGCAGCGCTGCCGCGAGTCCGACTTCCACATCATGGTGGAGCCCTGGGACAGCGGCAGCCCCGATGTCGGGCGGCAGGTGAATACGCTGCTGCGACAGCTGCGCCTCGAGGGCGCGATCCTCCTGCCGCCGATCTCGGATCACCCGGTGATCCTCGCCAAACTCGCCGAGTCGGCCATCCCCACGGTGCGCATCGCGCCGAAGAACGAGCCGAACGATGCGCCGTCCGTCGGCATCGACGATCGCGCCGCGGCGCGGCGCATGACGGCGCACCTCCTCGATCTCGGGCACCGCTCGATCGGCTTCATACTCGGCCACGCCGAGCACGGCGCCACCGAGCAGCGCTATCTCGGCTTCACCGATGAGATGCGCGCGCGCAGCGTGCCGATCAAGCCGCAATGGGTGCAGACGGGCAACTTCGTATTCGCCGAAGGGCTGGTGTGCGCCGAGCGCATGCTCTCGGGCACGAGCCGGCCGAGCGCCATTTTCGCCAGCAACGACGACATGGCCGCAGCCACCATCTGCGTGGCGCGCCAGAGGGGCCTCGAGCTGCCGAAACAATTGTCGGTGGTGGGATTCGACGATGCGCCGGTCGCCACCATGGTGTGGCCGCAGCTCACCACCATTCGCCAGCCGGTGCGCGCCATGGCGCGCGCCGCGGCCGAGCTCATCATCCAGCACTCGCCGCGCCGCCGCGGCTGGCCGCGGCCACTACCCAGGCAGCGGCTCAACTTCGAGCTGATCCTCCGGAACTCGACCGCGCCGCCGGCCTGAACCCCGAGAACCCTCCCGGACTCGCCGGAAAAGCGGTGCCACAGGCTCCAACGCCGCGCTGGCCCAATCCTGCTCAGCTCGAGTTCGCCAGCATATGTCCAATCAAGTTGCGTCGCACAACCACGGGCTTATCCTGCGTTACGTAATCGCTGCCCGGGGAATCGCAGTGGCGGTTGCAGGGAAGGTTTTTGGGGAAGATGCCATGGACTGCAGTGTCGAAGAGATCGAGCCGAACGTCTGGCGTGTGCGCATCGCCAGCATCACCCGCATCGTTCGCTTTCGCGCCGACAGCCGCACGTTCGCGCCCTGGGAGGTCCTGGGCGCCGAAGGCCACGTGCTCTGGAGCGCCACCTCGCTCGAATCGGCTTTCCGCTGGATCGAGGCGCGCACGGGCTATCCGGCCGAGGCGCTGTTCGCGCAGGCGCTCCTCGAGCGAAATACCGGCACGGGGGCGCACCCCGCTCAGCCCGAAGCTACCGATGAAGCGCCCGAGAGCGGCAAGGACCGTCAGGCGCTCGGAAACTGAGCGCTCCTCCCTGACTCACGCTCGCTGATTCGACGCTTCGCCCCTCGTCGGCGGCCGCCGCACCCAGCGACGCAGGAGCTCGAGCAGGCACTGCAGCAGTACCGCTACCGCCACCCAGGCGAACCAGTCTCCCAGTCTCAGGAAGAGAGTCTGGTCGTGCGTCCCGGGCACCGAGGTTGCGAGCGCGGTGAACGGGGTGGCATCGCTCCTGATCTCGGCGAGGATCCGGCCGCGGTTGTCGCTCACGAAGAGCGAGCCGCCCTTGGCACTGCGCACCACGCCGAAGCCCGACTCGACGCCGCGCATGATGGCCATGTGGCCGTGCTGAATCCAGTCCTGGAAGAAATCCCACGCCGGTACCAGCATCAGGCCCGCGCCGGCTTCGCCGTAGCGGCGCGAAAGCTGCGTGAAGTCCATGTCCTTGCAGATGGCGACGCCCCAGGTGCCGTTGGCAGCACCCGCCGCGCCCGCATGCAGCACGGTGACCGAGGTGCCGGGTGTCAGGTTCGACTCGAAGGGCGGCAGCATGTGCTCCTTGTCGTAGCTCTGGACGGCTCGGCCCGGCGTGTAGACGCGCGCTTCGTTGTATCGGAGCTTTTCAGGACGGCCGGAGCCCGGCGGCACCACGCGCAACACCCCCACCACCACGCGCACCTGGTTCTCGTCGGCAAGTGACTGGAACTCCTGGTCGACTCGCGCGGTATCGGGATCGACGACCACGGCCGTCTTCTCGGGCAGCACGACGACGGCCGCACCTTGCTTCGCGAGCTGCGCCACGCGCAGCGCGTAGTCCCTGAAGAGCCGGTCGGCCGGTGCGCCCTCCTCCACGACCGTCTCGTTCGGGCCATCGGACGCCACCAGTCCAACCCTGACCAGCGACCCGGCAGGCGGCGCGAGCATGAGGCGCACCGTCCCGAATACGAGCACGGCGAGGATCACGGCACAGGTGGCACCGAGAATCCGATAGCCCGTAGCCGGAGCCCCGGTCCGCAAGTGACTCGCGATCGCGAGCGCGGCGGGAAAGGCGAGCAGCAGGAAGCTCATCCCCCAGGGTCCGGTGATCGAGGCGAGCTGCAGGAAGGGCAGGAAGGCGAGCTGCGTATACGCGAGGCTTCCGCCCGTGCCATGCGGCGAGGTGAGATTCAGGAGCCACTCGAAGGATACCCAGAAGGCCGGAAAGGCGAGGAGCGCCGCCCAGTACGCCCTGCGCTGCGCGAGCGCCCGGAAGAGCAGCACCGCGAGCGCAAACATCACGCCCTCGATTGCGTAGATGCGCACGAGAATCGCCACCGGAGCCTGCAGCGCACCGTGGATGAAGGTCCAGAGATTGAGCAGCCCGAGAATCATGGCGCCGCCCGCGACCAGCGCCGCCGTCGCCGCGGTTGCCTCGAGAGAAAAGAGCAGCACCGGGAGCGGCGCGACCCACATGAGGGGCCAATGGGGCTCGAGCCCCGTGCCGAACCAGATGAGCGCGGCCGTGGTCAGCATGGCCGCAAGCGCCAGCACGAGACTTCTCATCCTGCGGCTACATCAGCGGCGCCGCGGTGCCATCGGACCAGCGGGCGAGCGGCACCAGGAAGATCGTCTCGGGCTCCGGAGTCTCACGGGTATCCAGTACCACGGGGGATCCCGGCAGATTGGCTCCCCAGCTCGCCGCTTCCGCCTTCGGCACGTGAAACATGAGATGGGAGTGCCAGTGCCCCTGGGTGTCGCCGAGGTATCCGTCCTTGGACATCATGAAGGACATGGCGCCGGGCTTGGGATCCGGGAGCTCCTTGCGTGCCAAGGCCCCGCGTACCTCCTCGAGCAGCTGGGGCCTCGAGTGCCCCGCGACCGCAAGCCTGGATCTGAACAAGGTGTACGCGAGGATCGACTCCGAGGCAGCAGGGTTGTAGCACACGGGCGCTCTCATCCTGGGATTCCAGAACTCGTCCGCCGCGAAGGGTGACATGAATCCCCGCTCGACGAGGCACGTGAAGCCGTTGCTGCCCTGCACTGCGGTTCCGTAGCCGGTGGGTTTGAGGACGAGAACGGTTGCCTTGGCGGATACCGACTCGGGCGCCGCGCTGCGCGCGAGCGCGATCTCGTCGTTGGGACTCATCAGGTACTGCGCGAGCGGCGCCATGCGCTCGTAGCGCACCGTTGCACCGCTCGGGGCAGGCGTCTGCGCCGCGGGATCCGCGGCGCAGATGCTGCTTCCCGCCAGGAGCGCCACGCCCTGCACGAGAGTCGCGGCGCAGAAACTCGCGTTCTTCGTCTTCATGCAAACCTCTCAGGTTTTCAGCCGAGCGCGTACCAGGTACTCGACGAACGAGGCCACGGCCCCGTCCAGCCCCTGCACCTTGGGATTCGTGGACTCGATCAGGTAGTACTCATCGGGCGCGTGTGCACCGGTTCCGTTTCCCATGCCGAAGTGCCCGGCCGGGAGGCTGAGCGGCGCGTTGGTGAAGAGGTATCCGGGCCACGACCCCGCCGAGCGCGGCCACAGCTGCGGGTCGGCCCCGAGCTTCTTGTAAGTAGCGAGCTGCGTCTGGATGAGGCGGCTCGACTTGTCGCTCTGGTTCGGGTCGTAGCCGCCCGACATGTTGACCTCGATGTCGCCGAAGCCGTGCCTGGCGAGGTGCGCCTTGAGCTTCGCCAGCGTGTCGGCGGCGGTCATGTCGGGCACGAGCCGCATGTCGATCTTGGCGACCGCGCGGTGCGGGAGCACGGTCTTGCCGCCGGGGCCCGTGTAGCCCGCGACGAGTCCCTCGATGTTGATCGTCGGTTGCGACTCGAGAAGCATCTGCGACTCGAGCCAGTCCGTATCCCTCACCCAGTGCTTCACGCCGAGCGTCTTCTTGACGGTCGACTCGGAGGTCTTGGCGACGTGCTCCGCGATCATCTTCTTCTGCTCATCACTCAACGGCTTCGCGAGCTCGAAGAATCCCTCCACCGCCGGGGTATGCCCATCCGCCTGGACCAGGGTGTTGAGTGCCTGCACCAGGTGCCAGCTCGGGGAATCGACGGCAGCCTCGAGGCTCGAGTGCACGTCGTGATCGGGACCCCGCCCCCACTTCTCGCCCGTGGACACGAGCTCGAGCTCCACCACTCCCTTGGCGCCCAGGGAAACGGTGACACCGCCGTCGCGATCCTGGCCGGCCTCGGGCATGAAGACGCCCATGCACTTCCTGAGCTCGGCGAGCACCTCGGGCGCCCTCACAACCTCGCCGAAGTGCGGCGAGCCGATCTCCTCCTCGCCCTCGCACACCAGCACGAGGTTGACGGGCAGCGTGCAGCCTGCGGCCTTGAAGGCCATGAGGGCGCTGAGGAACGAGTTCTCGGGTCCCTTCTGATTCACCGCGCCGCGCCCCATGCACACCGTGCCGAGCCCTTCCTTCTGCACCAGACGCCCCTCGAGCGGCGGCGAGCTCCACTCCTCGGGGACGAACTGCTTCACGTCGTACATGAAATAGATGCCGACGGTGTTGCGCGCACCGGCATCGATCCGTCCGAACACCCCGGGCTTGCCCGAGGTGGGCATGATCTTTACCCCGGTGAAGCCGGCATCGCGCGCGAGCTGCGCCATGTACTGCGGCCCCTGCGGATAATTGCGGTTCTCGGCCGCGATCGAGGGGAGCGCGATCCAGTCCTGCAGCCGCTTGATGTTGGCGGCGTGCATCTTCGGAACCTGGGCGAGGACCGCGGCTTTGCCGGGACAGCTCGCAGCGAGCGCAGCGCCCGGGAGCGCCGTCAGTGCCGCAGCTGACACCGAGGTACTGAGGAATTCGCGGCGGCTCAGATTCCTTTCGTTCGGATCGGTCATCACATACCCCTTCACGCGGCCCGGCCGGGCGCCCTTGGGACACTCAGTCGAATCGTAATTGGCTGATTCTTATGGATCCGCCGTACAATTCGCCCCGCGCCGCCGTAGCTCAGTGGTAGAGCAGCCGCCTTGTAAGCGGCAGGTCGTCTGTTCAATCCAGACCGGCGGCACCACCGCGCAAAGTACATTTGGGGAGCACTGGTGTGAAGCCCCGGAGCTCCCTCCTCAGTGCGTCCGCTCGGCGACCGCCCTTTCGAAGGTCCAGGTGACAGTACGCGAGCGCACCAGGCCGGTGCGGGCGCTGCCGCGCAGGTGAGGCACACGCCAGAAGATCTGGCTCCCCCGGCGCACGAGGTGACCGCGGACGTGGTGCAGCCGCGGCCCCTGCCTCGTGCCTCGTGCCTCGCCTCGCGGACCTTCGCGGTACTCGGGCAGCACGGGTGCGCGCACCTCGATGTGATCGAGGAGCGGCGCCTTGCCGCTCTGCACCCGCCGGCGATTCAGTTGCTCGAGCGACCGCGGGCTCTGCGGCAGTCCGTTGCGCGTCGCGAGCAGCAGGAAGAACGCGAGCAGCATGGGAATGTCGATGGCGATCGTGCCGACGGCGAGCCGCCACAGAGCGAGACGCCGCTCGCCCGCAAGCGCGGCGCTGCGGTAGTACTGCGACCAGGTGCGCTCGTAGCGAAACCGAAAGCAGCGCCCGAGGATGTCATCCGGGCGCTCGCTGTCGTAGATCCTGCCAGCGTTGCCCGCTTCCCCGTCGGGGGACTGCGGCTCCTCACCGATCGCGGTGTCGAAGTCGAAGAACGCCTCGACGCTGCTCGCCAGCACCTCCTCCCCTGCTGCGCTCCAGAACGTACGCACGAGTCCCCGGCGCCCGTCCCGCGACGCCCGAATCCATGCTCCGCGCCGGCCGACCCATTGCGCCGGTCCCGCGATCAGCGGAAAGCCGTATTGCTGCAGCGCCCTCTGCCAGGGCTCGTTGCACCACTCGACCCACAGCGTCTCCGCCGGCATGTGCAGCAGATCCGCGCAGGCGATGGTGCCAGCGCCCTTGGAATAGGCGAGATCCGCACACAGGCGCGTCAGGTTGTCGGCCAGCACGTAGCGCACCGGACAGCGGGCGACGGGCCCCGCGCAGTCCGCGGTGTTGTTGAGGCTCGTCACTCTGCCGCTCGAGCGGTGGCTGACCACGAAGGGCGTGTGACATTGCGCGACGCTGTCGATGAGGTTCACGCCGCCAAGCTAGCAACGCGCGATCACGGTCGACTAAAAATGTGACGAAGGCCGGCCCTGCTGGGATGACTCAGCGACTGCATACCGCCTGCGACACGATCGGCGTCAGCTGCCTTGCGGCCGACTCGCCGCGTACTCGTCCCTCGTTCTGCCACGCTCGTCCCCGAAAGGGCGCAGACCTGGGCGCGCTTAAGTCTGCAAGGCGCGGCGAAACGCGCCTCTTGTGCCATGATTCCGCGAATGGTCCCGATTCCCAGCACCTTCCGCCCGTACGCGACGCCCGTGACCGAGGATGAGGCGCCGCCGATCTCCCGTCGCGGCGTACTGCTCATCGCCTCGGTCTTCTGGGCCTACGTGATGCTCACCGACATCGTCTATCACGAGGCGATGCGCGTCGAACTCATGCAGATGACCGGGGTCATGGTCTTCTTCCCCTGGCAGCACCGGGTGATGCAACACCTGCTGATATTCCCGGTGCTGCTGGTGTGCTACACGACCGCCGTGCGCATCGGCTGGCGGCCGGCGAAGGAGCGCGTGCCGCAGCAGATCGGCATTGCGATCGGATTCTCGTCCCTCATGTACTGGATGATGCTGATCGCCGACCGCGTCAATGCGCTCATGTTCGGCTGGCCCACGCAGCCCTTCGGCATCTACACCAAGGGCGACCTGGCGGTGTGGCTCTCGAGCACCGTGACGGGACTCCTCTCCTACGGGTTTGGTCTGGCGCTCCTCGTCGTGGTCGCCACCTGGCGGCGCTACCACGCGCTGATGCTGAGGAGCTCCGAGCTGCGGCGCGATTGGGCGGGCGCACGGCTCGCGGCGCTGCGCACGCAGCTCTCCCCGCACACGCTCTTCAACGTCCTGCACACCATCCAGGCGCGCATCGGCCGCCAGCCCGAAGTCGCCGAGAGCCTGATCGCATCGCTCGGCGATCTGCTGCGCGGGCTCCTCAAGGCCGGGGAGCGCGATTATGCGCTGCTTCGCGATGAGCTCGAGTTCGTCGAGCTCTACCTAGGCCTCCAGGTCGGGCGCTTCGCCGACCGTCTCACCGTGCACGTCCAGAAAGGCCCCGACGTGCCGGCCGTCTGGGTGCCGAGCCTGATCCTCCAGCCGCTGGTCGAGAACGCGGTGGTTCACGGCCTCGCCGATCACAGCGGCAAGGTACGGATCGATGTGACCTGGGATCTCTCGCCCTACCGCCTGCAGCTCAGAGTCGTCAACTCGATGGTGCCGGGCGGCAGCTCCGGCGGCGGCGGATTCGGGCTGCGCAACGTACGCGAGCGGCTCGCCGTGCAGTTCGGCACCCGTGCGGTGCTCGCCGCAGGCGCCGATGGCCCCTCGAGCTGGGTGGCAACGCTCCACCTGCCGTTGCTGCGTGAATGGCATTCCGCCGCCGCTGAGGATCCCGCTGGAAGTCCAGCCGGATCCGCCGCGGCGACCTCTGTCCCGACGGACACTCCCGCTGCAGCGAGCACGGCAGGGTCGTGAAGGCCATCATCGTCGACGATGAGGTGGCGGCGCGCGCAGCGCTCCGGGAACGCTGCGCCACCGAAGAAGACATCGAGGTCGTCGGCGAATATGCCGACGCCGAGAGCGCTCTCGACGCGCTCCGGCAGCAAGCGCCGGATCTCATGTTCCTCGACATCAAGATGGGCCGGCTCTCAGGGATAGAACTCGCGCGGATGCTCGATGCCGACTCGGCTCCGATCGTCGTCTTCGTTACGGCGTTCGACCGCTATGCACTGCAGGCCTTCGAAGTGAACGCGGCGGACTACCTGCTGAAGCCCTTCGACCGCCAGCGCTTCCGGAGCATGCTTCGCCGCGTGCGCGAGCGCCACTCGGCGCGCACTCCCTCGAGCTATCAGATCGCCGCCGCCACGCTCGCGGAGCTGCAGCGCCTCGCGCAGTCCCGCCCCGAGACGCGCCCGCGCCTGCTCGCCGAGACCGGCGGCACGATGCACATGGTGGATGTCGCCGAGGTCGAGCTGGTCACCGCCGACCGTAACT
>Ga0335079_10003544_pt1 | contig 18033 bp, 11 predicted proteins | sample Lox_Sample_33_FD_206719 | JGI IMG/M metagenome (GOLD analysis project Ga0335079, IMG submission 206719) | Soil microbial communities from Loxahatchee National Wildlife Refuge, Florida, United States - Lox_Sample_3.3 | ecosystem: Environmental > Terrestrial > Soil > Wetlands | place: USA... | reverse complement strand
ACCTTTTGCTCTGGAGAGGTGAATAGAGCTAACCGGGTTATAAAATAACCTATGTCAAACTGAATTCAATATATTTGGGCTACCGCGATGTTTCAGCCAGCGTGAAATCCATTGTAGCAGAGACTGGTAGAAAGGATTCGATTCTCTGCCAAATGGTTTATATCAGCGCGTCAAAATGAGACTCGCCATCAGGGAATTGCCAAGAACCTTTCTTCTGAAAAGTCGATAGTGAGAGATGGCAGGTCATCGCAACCGTTGAAATGTTTATGCAAAGATGAGCAACCTCATGTTTTGAACCGGGAATTAAAATTTTCCAAAACCTATTGATTGATGTAGGTATCCAGCATAGACGACAAAGAAAACAATTATTAAAAGTTGAGCCAGCGGATAATAGCTGGCTTTATCAAACAACTTAGCTGCCTGTCGGCTTTCTCTCGATTGGTATAGTTGGAAACCGGGTTTCAAAAGCAGAAAATATCCAGCAAGCAGACTTGCAAGTAAGTAGGGTAAACCGAGGCGGATCGGAGAAATCAACGGCAAAAATAAGCTCATAATGGTTGAAAGCGTCAGCGAGATGACGACGATAAGCCCTGCCTTTTCCGTGCCAAATAGAAGGGGAATGGTTTTGGCATTGACCCGCTTATCTTCCTCGACATCGTTCCAATCTGCGGGGATATTTTGCCCGCCGACTTCCCAAAAGAGCAACCACATTATTTGCAGAAGCAATAAACGCCAAGGTGGATTAGCAGCTACAACAAATACTGCCGCCAGTGGACCGCTGACCTTGACCAAACCGCTGACCAGTGTCCGCAAATACGTTACCTTGAACAAAAGGCAATAAATGATTTCCAATCCGGTAGCGGCGACGAGTATCACAATGATTGCAGGATTAAGCAAATAGGCACCGATGAAAGCCAACACGAACCAGAAGAAGAACCATATCAAGCCACTCCGATAACCGAGCACGTGCTGTGCAAGAGGATATCGCATATCGGAGGCCTCCACCGCGTAGCCCTGATTGATTCCCTCACCGGAAAATTTTTCGCGATCCATCCGAATGCCGACCAGATCATTCAACGCATAGATGGCAGTATAGCCGGCAAATGCCGTAAATAGGGATAAAAGTATGACTTGCCACGGTGGAAATTTTCCCAACCATAATAGAGCGCAAAAGGCTGGCGCTGCGATATCCAAAATACCGTGCGTCGTCCTGGAGAGTGCTAAGAATGGTTTCATGTGCCGGCCTCTAAGTGGAAATCATCTCTTGATAAAATGCATCATGTAGTTGACATCTTCTTTTCCTTCGGCAACTTTAAATTTTCTAGTGAAGGGATTGTATATCAGGCTGGCAAGTCTTGCAAACTCCAAGCCATTTACTTGCGCCCATTTCTTTAACTCTCGGGGACGGATTAGCTTATTGTACGTGTGGGTGCCTCTTGGCAGGAGGTGCAAAATATATTCTCCGCCCACGATGGCAAATAGAAACGCCTTCGGTGTGCGATTAATCGTCGAGAAAAATGCATGTCCATTTGTTTTAAGCGCCTGCGAACAAGCGGCTATAATTTTTTCCGGCTCCGGCACATGTTCCAGCATTTCCATACAGGTCACAGCGTCAAAACCATTTGCGTTTTTTAAAGCAACTTCTTCAACACTTTCATACCGGTAATCAATGCTCAAGGCCTGCCCTTTGGCGTGTTGCCTCGCCACTTCAAGAGCTGCCTGAGATAAATCGATCCCGGTCACTTGTGCGCCTGATTTGGCAAGTACTTCTGATAGAATACCGCCTCCACAACCTACGTCGAGAATTTTAGGCGTGTGCATTTGGAGATTTTCCATAATGAATTTTATGCGTAGCGGATTGATAGTTTGAAGAGTCCCCATTTCCCCTTTCGGATCCCACCAAATCTTGGAGACCTTGTCAAACTTATTGATTTCCTCGGCATCAACGTTCGTGAACTTCGTCATGTTTCACAATCATTTCATTTCTTAAAATTCTTGTGGCTGATTGAATCTCATCCAATCTTACATCGTTGACAAAAACACAGTTTCCAATTCCTTCTGGCATCGGCACTCTTTGCAATCCGTTTCGGTGACAGATGCGCTCTTCCAAAGATTGCCACAATTGCTGCGGATCGAGCATATCCGTGTTCAGCGTAATTCCGAGTCTGGCAATCAGATCGAATATCCGACCCGTATCATCTACTGATAATAAACCTCGGGCTTTGGCGATCAGCACTGAGATGGCAATATCGAGCAAGACGGCCTCACCATGAAGCAGATGAGCTTCATAATGAGTTTCAAGACCATAGCTGAAGGTGTGACCAAAATCTACCTTACGCGCTAGGTTTTCTTCAAATAAGTTGGGTTGTAGCTCCTCGAGCATTTCAGTGATCGCACGATTCAGAATAGAACCGCCCATCTCGTCCTGAAAGCAGCAAGCGACACTGTTTGCTCCGTATCGTTCCAGCAGGGTGAACAATTCAATGTCTTTGATGATAGCCAATTTGATGATTTCGCATACGCCATTCAAGATGTGGCGTCTTGGCAGAGTCCTCAGAAAAGATTTATCCAAAAAAACCTTGAGCGGCGGTTCAAACGAACCCAGACGATTTTTGTGACCTTCGAAATTGATACCAGCTTTAATCCCCAGCGAAGCGTCAACATAACCCATCAGGGTTGTCGGGACCTTGATGTGCGGCACGCTCCGGCGATAACTGCTGGCTACAAAACCGACTACATCTGTCAACACGCCGCCGCCAATGGCAATGATCGGCTCATCTCTGCGGTGAATCGGAAAATTATCCAATTCTCGCAAAACGGAAAGATAATTTTTTATGGATTTATTTTCCTCTCCCCCGGGGAACGTGATTATTTTTGAGCCGATCCCGTGATGTGTAAAGTACTTCCGTATCTCATCAGAATAGTATCTTTCCACATTGCTGTCGACAACGACAAACCGGCGGGCATTTTCTCTTTTACCCACCGATAACAAAGCATCGTTTTGTGGATCGAAAAGGTTGGGCGCGTTTACAATTTCATATTCAATAGGACGTTGAAATGTAACATGCCACTTGGAGACTTCATTTTTCATACCACTTGCAGCCAGTTGGATTCAGCATCCAACACCCTCCTGGCAACTTTCTGAGCAAGTTCAAGGTTGTGATTCTGATAATTCCCGCATTCCCGGATGCTGGCATAAGGTACTTCTTTTGCATTCAACATATCTTTCAAAATACCTTTATAAACACTGCAAATTCTTTGCGCATTGCCCTCATTCAGTAAGATAAGGTAAAAGCCGGTCTGGCAGCCCATAATTCCCACAGACAGAAAATTTTCCGGAAGGTATTTACGAAATCCTGCCAGCAGGAAATGTTCCATGGAATGCAATTCGGTTGTAGATAAATAAGCTGTATTGGGGCGATTAATCCGAAGGTCGACGCAATAAACCACATCACCCTTCTCACCTTCTGTAAAAGAGCGCAATTTAACATGCGGCGCTTTCAATAGACGGTGGTCAAGTTCCCCGATAGTGCGGACATTCCAGCCCAATTGCTCAACATTAACCATACATTACTCCTGTATTATCGAACTGATCAAACCATCGGCAAATAGTGGTTTTTACCATTTGCTTACACATATTGAGACAAGTGCCGATAACTATCCGTTAAGGCTTTTTTCCATGAAGCAACATGATGATATAACTCAACTGAGCCATACCCTGAAAAACCGTTTTCGGTCAAAGCGTTGAAGCTGGCAGCGAAATCGAGGGTCCCTTCTCCTGGAATTTCATGAAAATGAACGATGCCGGTTAACGTGTTGGCTATCATTTTCTCTACCAGTGGCTTGCCGTTTGCTGTTTTCACTCCGCGCAGATACGCGGCGATGGGTTTGGCTCTTTCCAAGACATCGAAACTCAATCCTGGAACCGAAATCAGGTAAGTGAAAATTTCATCATCGAACGGCGTCAAACCAGCGTACAAACCGTTATAATCCACATATACTAGTGCCTGTTCAATACATGCCTGGTTCAATATTGAGTCAATGCGATGTTGTTGTTCTCTGGTGGGCTTTTCGTCGAAAAAATAAATAGGATGATTTCTATCCACCAGTAAATAATCGGCATTTTCGGGGAAGTAAATTAGGTAGCTCGCAAAATCCAAGTCAAGTATCAGGTTTTCAGTCATCTTGACTATTTTCAAATTGTAGCCCTCTTGTGCATCGGATATATGTAAATAGCGAGTATAGGAGGCAGCTTGGGCCAAAGCAGCGACATAGTTATGCTCCGAGCAAAACATATGGCATAGATCTAAATGTAATTTGAAGCGCGGGGAATTGACTTCGTTGATCAGATCAATACCCTGTTCCACCGTTTCAATGAACATACCCGGCTCGGGCTCAATCAGCAGAGTAATATCTTCGTCATCTCGAATAGCCCGCAGACACTGACGGATACTGTCAATCAGCAATTCGCGCGGGTTGACAGAGGGGGTGATGATGTGCTCATCCCGGATGAAGCCGCTCCCAAAGGTAACCAGGGAAACGCCCAATTTTCGGGCGACATGAATGCCTCGTTTAACCAAGTCGATTCGGCGCTTTCTACCGGCCAAATCTGGACTCATAAGAGACGGTTCATGCGGTCTGGATGGCGTAAAAAAATGTGAGGCAGTTGCCACACAAGCGGCCTTGACCCTGACGGACTCCAGATACTTTTTTATCGTTGCAAGGTAATCTTCTGTAATTTCAAATGGATTGAATTGGTCCCGATGAAAAGAAAGCTCGATCCCCGCATACCCTGCTTCATTCACAACATTGATTGCATCCAGAAAGTCCAAATTGGTCAAGCCAAAAGTGCTATAACTTAGTTTGATCATTTCCATAACTCCATAATGAATCTCAGCTTAGTTTGTCAGCATAGCAGGAAAATGAATGTTTCTTCAGCGGATTTATATACCGGCCATGAGCAAATAGTGTTTGCCATAAGAAGAAATCAACACATCATTGTATTTACTTAGGAGTGTATGGTCAAGGGCTGATTCGCCGACTGTTGCCCATTTCCTTTTTGATTCCGAAGTAAAGGCATTAAAGTTCTTTGGAATAAATGGCGTATGAAGAAGTTGTTTGTTGTAAAAAACGAACGAAACGAAAAAGGCTAATACTTTATCCACTAAAACCATAATGCCCAAAGGTTCAGTGAGACATATCCCAATTGCTGGTTGATGCTTTCGTTCCAATATATAAAGGATAGAGAGATGATCTTCAATTGCATCGTATTTTCTCGTTGACTCTTGCTCCCGAATTGCGCGCTAATCAAATTAATCGACCCCAATCTTTGTATTTTGTGGCAAAAATGGAAATGTCTTAACTCTTGTTAGGCGAGTGCAGGGAAAAATCAAACTAAACGCCTAATATTCTGCCCAATTGCAAGCCGATCCGGATGTCCTGACTGCCGTAACCCTTCGCGTCATTGAATGGATCACAGCGTAATAATGGGATGATTCCAACGTGATGCTATTTTTTTTGAGCAGCTCTTCTTTCAGGTTAAAAAATAGGGCGATTCGGACGACTCGTCCCTATCTAATCTTGACGACGACGGATCGAAGAATCAGCTAACAGATAGGGGCTAATCAGGTCTGTCTAAATCGATTCGGAGTTTCCGTCAATCGCTGACCTAACCAGCCATTCCAGCTTCCGGAGATAGAACGGCTGGTTAGAATTTTCTGCTTATTCTACGTAAGCATCTTCGCCAAAGATTCCTTTGTCGAGTCCTTTGGTTTCAACTTGTTCAGGCACGCGAACCGGAGTGATCAGATTTATCAACCACAAAAGCACATAGGTTATCACGAATGAATAGACGACGGCGATCGCGGCGCCCAGCAGCTGCACCAAAAACTGGTTAATATTGCCTTCGATCAAGCCGCTCACCTGATTCACGGAAGCACTGGCAAAGATGCCAAGGAATAGCAGACCGATGAATCCGCCTACGCCGTGAACGCCCCAGACATCCAAAGCATCATCCAAATTCCATTGCGCACGCAACATTATCGCGCCGTAGCAAACAAAACAGCAGACGATGCCAATTACGGCCGCTGCCCAAGGCTGGACAAAGCCGGCGGCTGGTGTGACCGTTGCCAGTCCCGCGACGGAACCGGTCAGCGCACCCACCATGCTGGGTTTTCCAAGTCGAATCCAATCGATGATCATCCATGTGATCATGGCAAACGAGGCGGCCACATCCGTATTCACCCAAGCGACCGCTGCCAATCCATTAGATCCCAACGCGCTGCCGCCATTGAAGCCGAACCAGCCAAACCACAACAAAGCCGCGCCGAGTGCAACGTAGGTGATATTGTGCGGAACAGGCTTTTCACCTTTCTTGAGTTTACGTTTACCAACGAACAGCACCGATGCCAACGCGGCAGTACCTGCGCTGGCATGCACCACCATGCCGCCTGCGAAGTCCTGAAAATGCATTAGCTGTAGAAAGCCTCCACCCCAAACCCAATGAGCGAATGGGATGTAAACAAGATAACTCCACAAAACCAGGAAGATCAGATAGCTCTTGAAACTAACGCGATCTGCAAACGCGCCGGTGATCAATGCCGGGGTGATGATCGCGAACATTTCCTGAAAAACAAAAAACGCCAACATAGGAATGTTTTGCGTTAAGCCTGGGCCTGGGATTGCCTTTACATCATTGATCACACCTTGTAGTGCAAAGTATTGACTGGGATTACCAATGATTCCGCCAATGTCTTTGCCGAACGCCAAACTGAATCCGCCAAAAACCCAGATGATGGTGACAATGCCCATCGAAATGAAACTCTGCATCATAATCGTCAAAACATTCTTGCGGCGGACCAAGCCTCCATAAAAGAATGCCAGCCCAGGGGTCATTAACATCACGAGGGCGGCGCTAACAAGAACCAAGGCAGTAGCGCCAGTATCAATGTTGTTCATCTTATTCATTCTCCTTGTAGTGGTATATACTTTCTGTGAGAATATATGAGCTCAATAAGAAAGTGGATCAATATCTTCTTATAACTATCCCTCCTTGACACAATCTTGACAGGAAAAGATTAGGCGCTGGCCGGCCCTTTTGGGCTTGACCAACGCCTTGTTCTAGCCAGTTCAGGGTATCCTCCTGCTTTTTAGATTAATTGCGGTGGATATCCCTGTCGGTTTTAACCAGACTATTTTGGTATGCACAAACTAATTGTATTTCGCCTCGAATAAATGTCAAGTGATTAGACTCTTTAGAAACGCAGCCATCTGTCACGGACAACAATTCAACGGAGCCAAGATAATATATGTGATGTGACAATTGGTTAACGATTTTCATTCTCCTTTAGCATCATATCATTGCTCTTTACGATGACTTTGCGATAGACTTCCTGCGGTGATTTTTGGACTCCACCCATCTTCAGAAGTTCTTTGACCTGGATGCCAAATAGGCGTTCGTTCTCTTGCAGATATGGTTCGATCAAGTCCCAGTCCGTGTCTGTCAGGTCGGCAAAGACGCCGCCGTTGAGTTGGTCATCGTCCACAACGTGGCGTGGGTCGCGGATGAAAATTGCACCGCCGGAGGCCAGCGAGAAAAGATTGCCTCCGGGATACGGGCTTGGCAAATCAACCAATTTACCATCTTCAGAATATCGTACTCCATTCACGATCACGAAACCGCCACCGTTATGCGGGTCACCTGCCATAAACGACTCGGCCAGATAGTCCAAGCATGTGCCATTAATGACTGCGCGTGGTTTACCCACCGCGTTGATGAGCGGGCGTCCGGCTGCAGAACCTAGTATATAAATTTCTCCACCTTTTGCGCCATACAGGAAAGTCTGGCCTACATCTCCGTGGATTACCAGCTTGCCACTTTTTATGATCTGTCCCAGTTGATCTTGTCCGTCCCCGTGGATTTGAATTTCCGCGCCATCCAAACCAGAGGCAGAGTAATCGCCTACATCGCCATATAAGTCAATATGCACGTCCTGTGTGTTTGGGCCAAGCCCGACAGCTGCAAAACGCCCGCCGCGCCAATTGTAGACAACGAAATGGTCCCAGCCCAACTTGTGAGTCTCAACGATATAATGAGCCACTGACTCTTTGCCCTCGGGAGAAAAGCCGGATGAATCAATTACAAGCGTTGATTCTTTGCTCGCTGGTGCAGGAGGCTGTGTCCGTGTCTCCCAAGTTAAATGACCAGTGCCTTCGACATTTTGTACTAACAGTTTGCCCAAACTCCGATCCACGATGGTGAGCAGGGAAGCACGTTTCTTATTGCCAATCTCTGCCCGTTGATCGCGAATGCGAGTCAGCGACTTCAGCGCAAATTGCCATTCATTTGAACCTGCTTGGCCAAAGTCGGTCAGCCATTGGAAGCCCCAAGCTAACTCATTCCAATCACACCTCTGAAGTTGTGGACTGATATACTGCCAGGCGGTCGATGCACCGCCATCGTCGTAGGCGCGCTTCAAAGAGTCCATCCACTCATTACGGAAGTCTTGTGATGCCTGCTCCGGTTGGATATCAAATGGGGCATGGACGCGGCCTGCCATCATTGTGACGGGGTCGCCGAATTTGTTCGTGCAAGTAAGTGACAACTTCCCGGCCCCTTGTTTCACCGGATGAGGGGCAACAGTAAAGCGGAACGAACCACCGTCCGTATGTGATCCGCCGCGTGCCACCCAGTATTTATCGGCCATTGGTTTGAAGCGGCAATCTTCTGATGCCAGCGAACGCAGGCAAGCATTGATGGCCTGACGTTCGGATGCGATCAGGCCGATCTGGGTGCCCTCGTTCTCGAATAACGCGAAGACCTGCGGACGCAGCATGGACGTGTCTGTAATTCCGATCAATTCGAATTGATCTTCTTTCGAGCGTGCCACAATGAAGAACCATGGTCCATCAGGTGAGCCATGAATATGTGTGCGTTGTACAGCCCGGTAGATTTCACGTTTCGCGGATGGCAATATCAGGAAATCATGCTCCGTCGTCGGGGCCATGGCTTCCAGCGTAATCTCAAGCGGATATTGGTAAACGCGATCCCATAGGTCGAACAATTGCACACCGACTTCCGTATCGGTCAGAAACAACTGACCGATATTACGCTGGCGCAGGTACTCGCTGACCGCATGATAGTTTGCGAAATCACCGTTGTGTACCAGCGCTTCATTCAGACCGATGAACGGGTGCGCGCCACCTGGATGCCAGACACGTCCTTTGGTTGGATAGCGTTGATGAGCGATCCAAACGTGAGCGGTTTGTTCTTCAAGTTTGTAATAGGCAACTACCTGCTCAGCATAGCCGACGATTTTGAGCACTGAGAGATTCCTTCCGTGACTCATGACAAAAGCGCGCTTTTCTCCCAAGCTTGCATAAAATTTGACGTTGAGTCTATACGAATTTTGATAAACGAATTCGTCTTCGACTGCGCGTGAACTCAAAGCGGAGAGTCCATTCCTTTCGGCGAAACCAGTCAAACCGTCCGGTTTGACTCGCACAAGATAACGCCAAACGTCGGGTGGGCGAACGTCAAGCCCCTTGATCTCGTGATAATCTTTTAGATGGGGAAGTTCGTAGGCAGCAGCGATATCGAAGTTCGAGGTGATGAATTCTGCTTCAACCTCCTGGCGGGCAGAGGGATCAAGCAAGGCAATCTGTAATAGGTAATGCGAACGCAAAATCTCGGCTTCCACGCCGACTTGCGCGGCATCAAGGCCGACCATAGCAATGCCACCGCCTTTGCCGTTGCCGCGATTGTGCATTTGATTTGACGCTGTCAACACATGTTTGCCTGCAATGGGAATATTGGCCGCCAGGCCAAGCACACCGCAACCGCCTTCGGCTGCATCATCAGAACGTTTAATTTGTGGTGAAAGCGCCAGCAGAGATTTTCTTGATTCGAGAATTGGATCGCTCAACATATCCATGTCTTTCTCCTAATCCAAATACACCAGCAGATCGCTGCGCCCACGCAGCTCATGGATCGAGTGCATCCCGAGCAGCTTCAAAATGCCTGCCAATTGCCACAGCCAAGCTGTATATAAATTGACGATGCGCTGTGTGGCATCATCCGAGTTGACCTTCTTGGCCTGTTCGGGATCAGTCGTGGTAATTCCAAACGGACAGCCCAACCCCTTTTCGCACTGGGCATTACGCGTGCAACCTATCGCGACCAACTCAGCCGTGCCTAGGATTGCTCCGTCTGCTCCGAGGGCGATGGCCTTGGCAACATCCCAAGCAGATCGCAGCCCGCCAGATGTCATCAGCGTGATTTGATCGCGAATACCCTCCGCTGATAAAAACTTATGAACTTTGGGAATAGCGTATTCGATTGGCATGGCAATGTTCTTCTTGGAGATTTCCGGCGCGGCGCCTGTGCCGCCATACGCGCCGTCGAGGTGGATAATATGTGCGCCTGCGTAATAAGAGCCGACCGCGACCATATCCACGTCGGTCGGTGTGGAGACCTTCACTGAAATCAAGGCATTTTCATTCACTTGCTTGAGCCAATCCACATGTTTCTTGTGATCCTCGACCGAATATACACTGTGAAAAGGGAACGGCGAAAATAAGGATGTGCCCTGCACGGCCTCACGCAACCGTGCAACCGACTCGGTATTTTTATTTCCAAGCAAATGGCCACCCAAGCCAGGCTTCGCGCCCTGTGCATATTTGATCTCGATCAGCCGGGCGCGTTGTAAGGTTTCTTCGCGCACGCCGAACAATCCGGTTGCAACCTGTGTGATGATATGGTCGCCATACGCAGCCAGCTCATCCGGATAGCCGCCTTCACCAGTCGATATGAATGTCCCCAGCGTTTTCGCGGCGCGCACACGCGCAAGCATCACAGGCAAACTCACCGAGCCATATGACATCCCGGCTCCATACCATGGCAACGGCAAGACAATCTCAGGGCGCCCATCCGCGCGGCGATTGAGCGGCAAAGACAAATCAAAATCTTTTGGATCAGCAACCGGCGGGTTTGTTGGATCCATGTCGAATTCAAAGGCAAAAGCGAGGCGATCAAATCCGCCATCGGATGCGCCGAAACGATAATCCCATTCCAAGCCGATGGGCGGCTGACCTGTACGCGCTTGCTGTTGGGATGCCAGCAACAACGATTGTGTCCAGCGGAAGTCACCTTCGCTTCCTGCCTGGATTTTGAGTCTGGGCAGCGTAGCGAGAGGTCTATTTTCCCTAAAACCTTCTTTGAACAAAGCTTCCTCAGTCTTGTGCCAGATTGTCCGTCCGATCTCGCCGCGCAAGCGACGGATCTCGCGCATCCCCATCGCACCAAGCACTTCAAGCATCTGGTCGCGCCAGGCATTCATCAAGTTGATAATTCGTTGCGCGCCCCAATCTGAATCGATCTCATTATTCTCCACGTGGCATTTGCCTTTATCGGCCCAAAGCGAACAGCCCCAGGCAATTTGCAAGGCAAAGTCAATCGCAACGGCATCGGCACCACAGGCAATGGCTTTTACAACATGTTCGGCGGCACCGATGCCTCCCGAAACGATCAACGTTACTTGATTCCGCAGTGTGGCCTTCACGAGCGCATTGTGTACATGACGCAATGATTCGGGGATTGGAAGCTTACGCGTATCGCGCCCAACTTCATCCGCGGTCAAATGGATGACCGACACACCGGCCTTTATCCAAGCGATGGCCATTTCTGCAGCTTCAGGGCCAAGCGGCATTCGCAAGCCGATGACGGCGTCGGCGTAGCGTGACGCCGCTGTATTCAATAAAGAGTTGATCGCCGCTTGTTCGGTAGCCGCGCCGGGATCTATTTCAACGTACGAGGGCGAGAATCCAAAATCCTTGTCAAGTTCATTTGGTGTCAGCAGGAGTCCTAGGTTCGATGACTCAAGATCGGCCCCGAAGTCAGAGGGTGCGACAAGCGCGAATGTTCCAAGGCTGTTTGCTGCCGAAGCAATCGCTTTGAGGGCGCCGCGCCCGGGTAATGGCACAGGCAATATATTGAAGAGAACGGGAATTGGAAGACTTAAACACCTGGGCAAAGATGAAATCATCTTTCCGTCTGCATCAAAAATCAGTTTATCCGGCTCGCCGCCAATATCCACTTGGGTTGATATATATTCACGTCCATGGATTCCGTCCCGCGTCGGACGGACGATCTCGGACATATCGAGCCACAAACCCTCAAATCCCTCGCCAGCAAATTTTCCACCGTAGCCCGCGCCAGAAATCGGAATGCGACCTGTCTCGGCTTGATACCAGGTTTGTGTAATGATCTCCGCGGTCCAATAATTATCGCCGCGTTGTGACTTTCCCTCGAAAACTTGATGGCCGTACTTGATATAAGCATCCCCCTCAGCCACGGCAAAATCAGCCGGATAGCCGCCAGGAGGCGGCGCTGTGACATGTGTATCAATGTGGTAACGACTCAGGCTCATTCTTTCTCCATCATAAAAACAGACATGCCCGGCATGTCTGCAAATTTAACTTAGTGCAATTAAAAGACAGCTTTTCTAAATGCAAATAGATGGAGGCCATCTATATCACTGCGCCCGCCTTGTGCCACATGTTGCCGTGTAGTTTTTAGCGGTGAGCAATAGATTTCTTATACTCTATTACTCCTTACGCTTGCTTTGGAAGGGAGAAGGGAGTCTGTGACCAGACTTCAGAGGCATCCGCTGATCGATCCGATTTTTGGCTCCACCTTGTTTTCCACTCCAGTGATCATCGAGTAAGCCGAATGTGATTTTCGATGCATATCAAGGATCATGGAGATGGGCAGGGTGTGCTTTAACGCGTCCCGCGAAGGACGGAACCTCCACCTCGTAGTCCTGCGTCAAAACGCAGGACCCAGTCGCTAATTCTCCGTTATGAAGTTGTTATTATTAATCATTGTACTTGCGGCCAATCGACTCGTCAAGATTCGAGATAAGACTAAGAACCTGTGTGAATTTTGAGCCAGTATTTTTTGTCAAATCATGCAATCTCTAATTAGTGGGTGGAGGATCATTATTAAACCAGAATGCCATCCATTGGGATGGCATTCGTGGCGCGCTATGGCAATCCTTTGTTACTTGAGGAGGGATGCCATAGCGCTGGGTTGCATACTACTATCCATGTTGGACATCACCTCCTCCTTTCTATAAGGATGGCAATTGATGTGTTACCCCAAGCAGTGACAAAAGTATTACATACCTTGAATTGGATGTCAATAGGCGGAATTAAACTCTAAGGAAATTGTAATTGAGAAAGAAAAGTGATAGGATTTGAGAGACTCCGCGAGAACCGATCTGCTATATTGCGGGAAATTAATCCAGGAGATGATCATGAAGAAAAACCCGAACTCGCTCTGGATTGCGGCAATTGTACTTGGTTGGTTATTTGACTTTCTATTTTGGAAACAATCCTTCGGGATTAATTTTGCGATCTTTGCTGGGATATGTTTGATCGGCGGCTTTCTTCTTCTGTGGATCAATCATCAGCGCCCCGCGCGCGGGACCTTGTGGTTAATACCGTTGATTTTATTTTTTGCGGCCATCACTTTCATACGCGCTGAACCGATGACCCTCTTTCTCGGAATCCTGTTTACGCTCTTCCTGATGGGTTTATTAGCTACAACATTTATTGGCGGACGCTGGTTCGAATATAATCTTGCTGATTATGGATACGGTTTTATGAAGCTTATAGGAAGTATGATCGCGCGGCCGATATTGTTCTATGCTGAGGTCAAACGGGAGCAAGCGGAAAGCGGAATCCCCGCGAAGCGAATCAATCTCTGGCCGATTATACGCGGCATCGTGATTGCAATTCCCATTGTTGCAATCTTTGCGGCTCTGCTTGCATCGGCGGATACCATCTTCGGTAATCAACTCAATGCGTTCCTAAAACTCTTCTTCAATCTGGATACATTTCCTGAATATATCTTTCGTCTTTGTTATATTCTTTTCATCGCGTATATCCTGGCCGGAGTCTTTCTTCACGCCGCATCGCAAAGCAAAGATGAAAAACTGATTGGTAAGGACAAACCGCTTATTTCCCAATTCCTTGGTTTTACCGAAACGGTAATTGTGCTTGGAAGCGTAATTGTTCTCTTTACTGCGTTTGTTATTGTGCAATTCAAATATTTCTTCGGTGGTCAAGCGAATATCCAAGTCGGAGGCTTGACCTATTCTGAATACGCCCGCCGCGGCTTTGGCGAGTTGGTGGCAGTCGCATTATTGAGTTTGCTTATGATCCTCGGGCTGAGCAGCATCACCCGTCGAGAGAATGAAGCGCAAAAGCGTGCCTATTCCGGTTTGAGCATTGCTCTAGTTGCTTTGGTCATCGTTATTCTCGTATCAGCTTATCAACGTCTGAATCTTTATGAAATTGCCTATGGCTATTCCCGGCTGCGTACTTATACTCACATAGCCTTGATCTGTACTGGGTTGTTGATGTTTACGGTTGTTATGCTTGAGATTTTGAGACGTGAGCGCTTCATTGCATTTGCAATATTGGCAGCATCATTGGTGTTTGCAATATCGCTTGGCGTTCTAAATGTAGATGGATTTATTGTTCGGCAAAATGTGAATCGTGCAACACGACGGAACAACTTGGATGTGCCTTATCTTGTTTCGCTTTCTTCGGATTCGGTACCAGTTCTGGTAGACGAATTTCTTTCCCCATCGCTTCCCACTTCGATCCATGAGGCGATTGGCGCGGTCCTACTTTGCCGTGGTGCCCAGTCCGATTCAACGCAAGCGGTTGCAGACTGGCGCTCTTTTACCTTCTCGCGTTGGGCGCCAGATCGAGCAATGGAGAAAGTTTCGCACCAGTTGGTGAACGGCTATCATTTGAATTTCTCAATATTACAGATACGCACGCCGGGCAATGTGGAATATGATTGTCGTTAGCTCAGAAGTGATTTAGCGCGTTCTTCACTTTACAATCCGCTTTTGAAATCAATGTGCTCAAGTGCTTCGTTCCTTGATTGCTAAAACCGTACAATTTTGCAGTCATCTGTTCCTGGCCGAAAGAAACACGATATAATGAGATAGTTTCGCGTGTTATCCTTAGAGTAAGATCGGGATTTATAAAATGCAATGGCAAAATAACCCTTTTATTTTCCCCATCTTGATTGCTGGTTTGATCAGCGTTGTGAACGCGTTGGTTGTTTCTCAAAGGCGAGGCGTCACGGGCTCATTGCCTCTCTTTGGAATGCTACTGGCAATCAGTTGGTGGTCGTTTACTTATGCATTCGAACTTGCCAGTTCCCAGCCGAGCTGGGAGTTGTTATGGTCGAAAATGGAATATATCGGGATTGTAAATGTACCCGTATTATTCCTCCTGTTCGCGCTCGAGTATTCGGGCTATAGGCCAAAAATCCAACGATGGGCCGCTTTATTTTGGATCATCCCGCTGGTTACGCTCATCTTGGTTTGGACAAATGACTTCCACGGTTTGATTTGGAGCCATATCGTCCAGAGATTAATAAACGGCTATTATTTGCTCGCGATGGATCACGGTCTCGCATTTTGGATATGGGCGGCTTATTCCTATGTTTGTGTGCTGGCAGGCTTAATTATCTTGATCTATCGGGCAATCTCCAGTCCACCAGAATTTAAACTTCAGGCAGGGATTATTGCCCTGGGCGCTTTGATTACTGGGGCGGGAAATTTTATCTATTTATTCAAATTGATCCCGATTCCAGACCTGGATACAACCCCGATCAGTTTTGCACTGTCCACGCTCATCTACAGCATCGGGTTGTTTCGCTTCGGTATCCTCGACATCATGCGGATTGCCAGCGAGACCATCCTGGAAAGCATGGATGAAGTAGTCATTGTGCTGAATAACCAGAGTTATATTGTATTTTTAAATAACGTGTTCGAATATTATTTTGGTGTGAACCCCAAAGCTTTGATTGGCAAATTTGCCGATGAGGCGTTCGCGGCATGGCCGGAATTGAAGGCGGCCGCTACTCAATCCGCTGTCAAGCGCGATGACATTGACATCAATCTTCCCAATTTCGGATCGGTCTTTTTTGATGTTACGGTATCCAAGATTCGCAGCAGAAACAACCGGGAGGTGGGCCGAACGATTACCCTCGACGATGTAACGGAAAGGCGTCACGCTGAGAAACGGATTGGCGGTGATCTGCTCGGAGGTTCGGCTGAGATTCCATTAATTATCGTTTATCGCGCCAACGATGAGAGAATCGTTGAAGTAAATCGAAGCGCGTTGCTTAAGTTGGGTTATGAAAGACGAGACATGGTTGGTCGTACCTTGCTTGAGCTTGGAATTTGGAACGCATATCAGCGGACCGATTTTTTGCGTATGTTATACCGTGATGGTTCTGTGAAAAACTATTTTCTGCAATTAACAGACCAAGCCAGAAAATCGACCCCCTATAAATTTTTTGCAAATCAAAACGAGATTCAAGGCGAGCGCTATGTGGTCATGATGGCACAAGAGACGGAGCCATCGAACTAGCGTTTCCATTAAAACTAAAGCAATTATATTTTCAGAAGCTAAAAAATTCTATCTTATAGAACTTATGAAAAATCTCCGCCACTTTCGAAGTGACGGGGATTTCGTCTAAGCCATTTCTTCGTAATCTTCTGGCAACCAACAACACAACACTAAGTCTCGCGCGGCTTTGACTTCATCCATGCGACCAAATTGAGTCGTGCTTGGCGCGTTGTGAAGAAGCTCGGGTTGAGTCTTCGCTTCTTCCGCGATCTTGATTAAGGCATCGGCAAAGGCATCGAGCGTATCTTTGTTCTCGGTTTCGGTCGGCTCGATCATCAGCGCCTCGTGAACGATGAGCGGGAAATAATTCGTCGGCGGATGGAAGTTGTAATCCATCAGGCGTTTGGCAATATCCAAGGCGCGGACATCTGAGCCTTGGAATTGTCCCTCGGCGACGAACTCGTGCATGCAGATGCGGTCGAACGGAACATGATAGGTGTTGCGTAAGCGCGCCAGCAAATAATTCGCGTTCAGCACGGCATACTGCGAAATTTCCTTCAAGCCATCGGGACCATGCATAGCGATATACGTAAACGCTCGAACGAAACCACCGCCGAAATGTCCGTGGAAGGCTTTCATGCGTCCAATAGATTTGGCGGGTTTGACAAAACCAAACAGCGGAGGCGTTTCGTCATCGCCTTCCTCGAGAATACCGACCAGTGGCTCAGGCAGGAAGTCTGCGAGGTGTGGTGCGACTCCAACCGGACCGGAACCGGGTCCGCCGCCTCCATGCGGGACGGCAAATGTTTTGTGCAAATTGAAATGCATCAAATCGAAGCCGATATCGGCAGGGCGAACGATGCCAAGCAAGGCATTTAGATTTGCTCCGTCGCCATACATCAAGCCGCCGCAATCGTGGATAATCTTGCATATTTCTTCTATGTGTTCATCGAACATACCGACTGTGTTTGGGTTGGTCAACATCATGCCAAGTACAGTATCGTCGCATTGGGCTTTCAACGCTTTGAGGTCCACGTTGCCGCGTGCATCAGATGGAATTTGAACGACTTGTAGGCTCATCATGCCAGCGGAGGCGGGATTCGTTCCGTGAGCTGAATCAGGGATGAGCATCTTGATGCGCTTCGCGTCGCCGCGCGACTTGTGATATGCTCGCATAATCAGCACGCCAGTAAATTCTCCATGCGCACCGGCCGCGGGTTGAAGCGTTACAGCCGAGAAGCCGCTAATCTCTTTCAGCCATTCCTGCAATTGATACATCAAAGCCAGATTACCTTGAACGGTTTCAATTGGTTGCAATGGATGTGTGTATAAAAATCCCGGCAATCGGCAAGTGTCTTCATCAATCTTCGGGTTGTATTTCATCGTGCATGAGCCAAGCGGATAAAAGCCGCCATCCACACTGTAGTTGAACCTACTGAGGCGCATGTAGTGTCGAACAACATCCACTTCAGCGAGTTCGGGGAGGGGCAGATCTTTTCTCAGCATAGAATCAGGTAATTCGGCGCGCGGCACGTCCGGCTCGGGGAAGGTCACGCCTGTGCGTCCCGGCGAGGACAGATCGAAGATGGTCGGTTC
>Ga0335079_10003543_pt1 | contig 18035 bp, 15 predicted proteins | sample Lox_Sample_33_FD_206719 | JGI IMG/M metagenome (GOLD analysis project Ga0335079, IMG submission 206719) | Soil microbial communities from Loxahatchee National Wildlife Refuge, Florida, United States - Lox_Sample_3.3 | ecosystem: Environmental > Terrestrial > Soil > Wetlands | place: USA... | reverse complement strand
AAGAACTGGGCCACCATCATCAGCGCAAAAAAACCAAATGGGATGGCCCCAGACCGCGCAGCCAACACGGGAAAGATGCTGGATATCAGCGCATTCATGATCCAATGCGTGAAACTTCCGAGGCTCTGGCCTTTGGCTCGCACCACGTTGGGAAAGACTTCGCTCAGGTAAACCCAAATCACCGCTCCTTGCGAGAAAGCGAAGAATGCGATGAATCCGACCAGCAGCCACAGCAGCCATTCCGGATGGCGGTCCGTAGTGAATAATGTCGCCACCCCGGCTAAGCAAAACGCCGTTCCCGCTGCGCCCGTCAGCAGCAGTTTTTTCCGCCCGAGCCGGTCGATGGCCGTCATCGCGATCAGCGTGAATATGAGGTTGGTGACGCCGATGGCGACCGCCTGCATCTCGCTCGAGAGTTGCGTAAACCCCGCGCGTTCGAAGATGTCATTCAAGTAATAGAGGATTGCGTTAATGCCGGAAAGCTGGTTGAACATGCCGATGGAGATCGCCAGAAAGACCGGTTTCCGGTAGCGCCGCTGAAACAGCCGCTCGCGCCGGCCGGCGCGCTCGCGTTGAAGGGATTCGGCGATTTCTCCAGCCTCTCGATCGGGATCCGGTTCACCCAGCTTTCGCAGCACTGCGCGCGCCTCGCTGGTCTTTCCGGCAGCAACCAGCCAGCGCGGACTTTGCGGAATTCCGATTAGCGCAACCACAAACACAAGCGCCGGAATGGCGGCGACCCCGAATTTCCAGCGCCATTCGGCGGGACCGAAGCCGGCCAGCGAGACCAGGTAGTTGGACAGATACGCGAGAAGAATTCCGATCACCACATTCATTTGGAACAGGGCGACCAGGCGTCCACGCCGCAAAGCCGGCGCGATTTCCGCGATGTACATGGGCCCGATGACGGATGAGCTGCCGATCGCCAGCCCGCCGATAATCCGGAACGCGACGAGCGCATACCAGTTCCACGCTAGTGCCGAGCCCAGAGCCGAGAGGAGATAAAGGCCTCCGAGCCCGCCCAGACACGCGCGGCGGCCATAGCGATCGCTCGGCGGACCCGCCAGCAGAGACCCCAGCACGGTTCCCCAGAGGGCCGTGGAAACGGTGAGCCCCAACATCGCCGGCGAGAGGGCAAACTGCTGCGTTAGCGCGCGCGTGGTCCCCGAGATGACGGCTGTGTCGAAGCCGAAGAGCAGGCCGCCCAGCGCGGCGGCGAGAGCGCTGCGGATCAGGTAGAGGTGGAGCGCCGCGTTTTGCTGTTTTGGGCTGCGTGCCGCGCTCAAGTCCGTTCCTTCCGTGGAAACCATCCAGACTACATGTTGGCGCGGCGGTTTGCCACAATTCGCGCACAGGGGCGGCGCTCCCGGACGGCATATAATGTCCCTTGCCGAGAGGAGCCGATGCGGATTCAAAGCGTGCTGATGGGTTGGAGTATCGTGCTGAGTTTAGCCGGGGCGCAGCCAGCCGTCGCGCAGAACGATTGGCCGGCGTACGGCCGCGATTTGGGGGCGCAGCGCTACTCGCCGCTCAAGCAGATCAACCCGGGGAACGTCTCCAAACTGGTCCAGGCCTGGACGCTCGAAACCAAGCCGGCATCCGTGACCAGCGGCCGGCGCACGTCCAGCACCACGGCTTTGATGGTGAACGGTGTTCTCTATTTTGCGACGCCCTACCAGTCGCTCGTCGCCGTCGAGCCGGAAACCGGTAAGACCATCTGGACCTTCGACCACCAGCACGCAGCCCGTACTTCCCGGGGGATCGCGTATTGGCCAGGCGATCGTAATAGCCCGCCGTCGATTTACTTCGGCACCGAGGACGGCTTCCTGATCGCAGTGAACGCCCGCACCGGCAAGCTGGTGCCCGGTTTCGCCAAAGAAGGCGAACTCGACCTGGCCGCGGGAATGAAAGACCCGTCGGTGGCGAACGCGCCCTATGGATTGAACGGCGCTCCGGCGGTTTACAAGAACCTGATCTTCACCGGATCGCACTTGCAGGATTACGGCTCCTATGGCGGCCGCGGCGATGTGCGCGCGTGGGATGCCGGCACGGGGAAACTTGTCTGGACCTTCCACACCGTGCCGCAGCCGGGCGAGCCTGGGCACCAAACGTGGCTCGACGATGGCTGGAAAAACCGGTCGGGCGTCAACGTCTGGAACACGTTCACAGTGGATACGGAGACCGGCACGCTGCTGATGCCCATCGGCGGGCCCAGCGATGACCGTTACGGCGGCGAGCGCCCGGGCGCGAATCTGTACGCCAACTCGCTGGTGGCGGTGGATGCGATGACCGGCAAGTTGAAGTGGCACTTCCAGGCAACCCATCACGATTTGTGGGATACCGATCTGCCGCCGCAACCGACGCTCATCGATATTCACAAGGACGGCCAGAAAATTCCGGCATTGATCCAGGCGGCTAAAACAGGCCTGATCTTCATCCTGGACCGGCGGACGGGCAAGCCGGTCTTTGGCGTCGAGGAGCGGCCGGTGCCGAAGGGCGATGTGCCCGGCGAGTGGTATTCGCCCACGCAGCCGTTTCCGCTGAAGCCGCCGCAACTGGCGCGCGCCACCTGGAAGCCGGGCGAGATTTCCAAGTTTACCCCCGAGCAGGAGAAGTATTGCACCGACCTCTTCAAGAACGCGCAGAATGACGGGCCGTACGCGCCGGTGCGGATGACGGATACGGTCGTGTTTCCGGGGCCGGATGGCGGATTCAATTGGGGCGGTGGCAGCTACGATCCCAAGCTGGGATATTACTTCATCAATTCGCACGACCGCGGCGGTGTGCAGAAGATGGTGGCGCAGGTGCCGGCCAAGGAGCGCCCGACGGGAAAAATCAGCGGCGCCGGCGATGCGAGCCAGATGCCGTTCGTGCGCAAGAACGTGGGCGCGATGATCAATCCGGCGACCGGCTGGCCGTGTCAGGCGCCGCCGTGGGGCGAACTGTTCGCCATCAACGTGAATACGGGGGACGTCGCCTGGCGGGTGCCGTTCGGGCGCGTCGAATCGCTTGAGAAGATCGGCGTCATGAACACCGGGTCGTACAACATCGGGGGCTCGGTGGCGACGGCCAGCGGACTCCTATTCATCGGCGCCAGCGACGATCAGCGCTTCCACGCCTACGACGCCAAAACCGGCAAGCTGCTCTGGGAGAAGAAGTTGCCGGCCAACGGGTACGCCAATCCGATCACATACCTCGGCAAAGACGGAAAGCAGTATGTAGTGATCGCCGCGCAAGAGACCATGCTCGCGTTCCGGTTACCGTAGACGGCCCCGCCGGTCATTCACCGCCGGCCGAAACTTTCTATCTCTAACAAAAGGAATGCCGAATTCCGCTTCCCGGTCGTCTGCCGCGCCGTTCCCGCGTATCACTGCGAGACAATAAATTCAGGTAAGGAAGGAGGAATTTTTGACGGCAAGCACGGTTCGGCATCGATCGATGCCAGTAACCCCGGCTAACTCCCCTGATTTCAACAAAACTTCTGCCGATTGCGCATCGATCGATCCGAAGAGCCGGGGCGTTATTTAGCGGCTTGTTGTCCCGCCGCTTCGGCTTTCTCCTCGGCGCGCGCGCCGGAGAGAATCCCCGACAAACCTTCGTTGCCTTCGTGACAGGCATACTCGAAGAGAGAGTCGCGGGAGTGGCTTAACGGGATCATCGCGGTCCAGGGCTTCGCCCAGGTGTCGGGATCGTCAACCGTGACTTCGTACTTCAGCGTGTTGGGACCCGTGCGCGTGAACCGCTCGACCACGTGCAACTTGTCGCTCGCATTCATGAACGCCCCGGCTTTGTAGTTGGTTGTATCGACTACCAGCGTGTCGCCTTCCCAATGGCCGCGCGAATCGCCCAGCCATGTGTGGACGTTCGACGGCAGATGCGGGCGCCCGTCGAGCGGAATCATGCGGGCGTCGTGAATCGTCTCCATATCGATCACCACCGTGTCGGCGGATTGAACAATCTGGTAATAGCTGTTGTAACCGGCTCCCAGCCGCGGCGCGCCGAACGTGATGCAGCGCTCACTCAGCGAGCGGTCCTCGGGCCCTTCCGGCCGCCGGTCGCGGAGGGCAGCCACCGCCGCCCGCCGCTTTTGCGCGTCCGGTGTCAGCGCCGGCAATCTCCCATCGGCAGGATCGGTAATTAGCGAGGTGCGGTTATCGAAATCTCTCTCTACGAGCCAGACGGAGCTGTAGTCACCGGTCCCCCCGTCCACGCTCTTGAAACCGGCTTTCTCCCCCTTGACGTTCGCCAGCACGCTGACAAAAACGCTGTCGCCGAACGCGGCGTCGGAATTGCCGTCGTCGAACAACTCATGCGCTTTCTTCTTGAGAGCGGCCACTTCCTGTTCCGTCAAGTAGGGGCGGCCGGCCAATTCCTTGGGCCGCTCGAGTGGCGTCGCATTGTTGTTGGCCCAGACTCCCTGGAGATCCGGGTGGCCGTCCGGAGTTCGAGGCGGCGTCCAAGCCCGGGTTTCGGTCTTGGCGGGTTTAGCGTTGATCGGCTGACCGATCGTTGGCAATGGCGTCAGCGATAGAACCAGGCCCATCGCGCCGGTGAAAGTGAGATTCCGAACCAGCATCTCAGCCCTCCAGTCGGTATCAAGTATATACAGTCTGGTAGCCGATGTCTCAGGCTCTCGTCGCGCGGATACGGGCCGGTTCGATATTGGGCAGAAACGCCGTCAGCAGCCCGATCGCGGGCAGGAACGAGCAGACCTTGTACACAAACGTGATGCTGGTGACGTCGGCGAGTTGCCCGAGCAGCGCGGCCCCGATGCCGCCCATCCCGAATGCCAGGCCGAAGAACAGCCCAGACACGGCTCCGACCTTCCCCGGCACCAGGTCTTGCGCGTAGACCACGATGGCAGTGAAGGCCGAAGCCAGCACGATTCCGATGATCACGCTCAGAATGCCGGTCCAGAACAAGTTGACGTACGGCAGCGGCAGGCTGAAGGGCAGCACGCCCAGAATCGAAACCCAGATCACGTATTTGCGGCCGATGCGATCGCCCACCGGACCGCCGATAATCGTGCCCGCTGCCACCGCTCCCAGAAATACGAAAAGGTAGATCTGCGCGGTTTGCACCGGCACGTGAAACTTTTGAATCAGGAAGAACGTGTAGTAGCTGGTCAGGCTCACCAGGTAGAAGAACTTCGAGAATACCAGCGCCACCAGAATTCCGAGCGACACCGCAACCTTTTTGGAAGAGAATTGAACGTGATGTTCGTGCCCGGCCGCGCGCGCCTTGCCGCCCGGCTTGCGATGCGCCTTGTACCAGTGGCCGACCTTGGTCATGATGACAATCGCGACCAGCGCGAAGGCCGAGAGCCAGGCAATGCTCTTCTGGCCCGCGGGCAGCACGATGAAGGCGGCTAGCAGCGGCCCGAGCGAGGTCCCGAAATTTCCGCCGACTTGGAAGATCGATTGCGCCAGCCCGTGCCGGCCCCCGGAAGCCATCCGTACTACGCGCGAAGACTCGGGATGGAAGACCGACGACCCGACGCCGACGAACGCCACCGCGCACAGGATCGCCACAAAACTCGGCGCGATGGATAACAGCAGCAGCCCTGCGAGCGTGAACGCCATCCCGACCGGCAGGGAATACGGCATCGGACGGCGATCGGTGTAAAGCCCAACCATCGGCTGGAGCAGGGAAGCCGTGAGCTGAACCGTCAGGGTGATGAGCCCGATCTGAGCGAAATCCAGGTGATACGAAGTCTTCAGAATCGGGTAGACGGCCGGGATCACCGACTGCAGCATGTCGTTCAGCAGGTGACACAACCCGAGCGCCGCAAGAATGCGGTAGGTTGTTTCACTCGCGTTCAACGGGGACGAAACACCCGTCGACGTGCTGACACTGGGGGCCGTGGACACTCTTTGTAGTGTAACAGTGGAGCCTGCGGCTCCGCCCGTCCGTTACCGCCGCCGCTGGCTGGAGGGCGGAACCAGGTCCTTGATCCGGAGGTAGGCAACCGCGGTGCCGTACATCTCGTTATCGTGAGCGATGTTGAAATTCAGGACGCCGAGCTTGGTCAAGTCGCGCCCGAACATCTTCACCATGGTGGCGGCGTCGGCGTCGGTCAGGGAATTGTAGACGCTGTCGCAATAGTCGAACGACTCCTTGAGCGCGGCGGTCGCTTCGGCCTTGGTTTTCTTGGTCTTCTCGGCCGTAGGCTGCTTCTGCTCGCCCTTCACCAGCCCGCACAAGACCATCTGAATGTCGGCGATGTGGCTGATGATCTCACCGTAAGTGCGCGTCTTGCCGGGAACGGTCGAGAATGAGTAATCCGCCTCCGGCATTTCATCGGCGGCGCGGGTCAGAGTGTTCTTGATTCCGTTGTACGCGTTCTTGGCGTCTGTGCTGAATGGGTTCTGCGCCTGCAACGCTCCGGCGGCAAACGCAGCAGTCAGGCTGAGGGTGAGGATGGTTTTCACGCTTTCTCCTTTTTAATGGCTAGTATACAACGGCGGCGTCTAATGCTCGGCCACCGAGCGGCTCGCCAGTTCCCCGAACAGCGGCAGCGAGTAGGTCTCGTTGTGGGCCGCCTTCACCATCATGAAAATGGACATGCCGAGCAGCAGCAGCTCGACGAGGCTGTGGATCGGCATGTGCGGCACCATCGAAAACATCGGCCGCAAGACCCAGCCGTCGAGCAGCCAAGCTACGAAGAGGTAGAGGCCTTGAAACGCGTGGAAGCGCACGTCGCGGTTGCTGCGGAACTTCTCCGAAGCCAGCACCACGATGGAGGCGATCCAGCCGATGCCGGGAACGTAGCAGAGGATGGACGCCGTCCGGCCCGACATCTGGGATAACGGGTCCTGCCCCGGCCGGCGAGGGGCGGAGGCACCCGGCTGGCGCGCGCCGCAGCGATGGCAGTAGGCATCGGCGCCGCCCACCTCGTTTCCGCACTGGCTACAAAACGGCATCTACTCCTTCATACGTTATGCGACCCTGCCGAGTTCACGCAACTGAAAATAGGGTACTAGCGGGCGTGCTAAGATCAGGGCCATGAAACGGATGCTCGCTGGGGTGGGGCTGCTGTTGGGTCTCGCCACGCTCCTGCCCGCAGCGAAAAACCTGGAAATCTACTTCATCGACGTGGAAGGCGGGCAATCCACGCTCTTCGTCGCTCCCGGGGGCGACACGCTTTTGATGGATACCGGGTACGGCGGGTTCAACGGACGCGATCCCAGCCGCATCCTGGCCGCCGCCAAAGCCGCGGGCGTGAAAAAGATCGATTACCTGGTGATTTCCCATTACCATGCGGACCATGTCGGCGGTATTCCGGGTGTGGCCCCCAAGCTTCCCATCGCCAATTTCGTCGACCACGGCCCCAACACCGAGACCGACAAGGATTCGCAGGTGCGGTTCAATATGTACCGCGATTTTGCGGGGAAGGCCAATCGGATTACCGTGAAGCCGGGCGACACCATCCCGGTAAAGGGCCTTGAGGTGCGGGTGCTTGCCGGCGCTGGAAACACGATCGCCGCGCCGCTCCCAGGCGCCGGGCAGCCGAATTCGGACTGCGCAAAATACCAGCCCGACCCGGCCGAGGAGACCAACGAAAACCAGCAGTCGTTGGGGCTCCTGATCAGCTTCGGCGATTTTCGCATTCTCGATCTGGGCGACCTCACCACCAGCCGCGAGCACGACCTGGTATGCCCCGCCAATAAAATCGGGACGGTGACGGTTCTGGTGGCGTCCCATCACATGGGCGCGGCGGCCAATACGCCCCAGTTGATCCATGCCGTTCACCCGAAGGTGGCGATTGCGGATAACGGTCCGCGCAAAGGCGGCAAACCGGAAGCCTGGCAGGCCCTGCACGATACGCCGGGCCTGGAAGACATCTGGCAACTGCATTACGCGATCGGCAGCGACAAGGATCACAACTCGCCCGACACTTTCCTGGCGAACGTAGACGAGATCTGTCAAGGGAAGTGGCTGCGGTTGACGGTGGAAAAAGACGGCTCGTTCACCGTATTCAACAGTCGCAATAAATACGAGAAGAGCTATTAAAGCGCGCTACTTCGGTGGCGCCTGCTCCTTGGTCTGATCGTCGGGCAAGGGCTCAGGGGTGTCGTACTTGATTTCCGATTCGGTTGAGAATTTCCGATAAAGACGAAACTCGACGTCGTTGCGGGTCATGACATCGCCGGTCTTCATGCGGGTTTCAGCCTTGAGCGGCAACAGGAACGGATGATCGCTGATCGTCTGGTAGTCGTAATCCAGAACTGTTTCGGCCTGGCGGATGGGAAAAGTCGCGGGAATGTCCTCGGCGACCAGTGTGACCCGCAAAACCTGATGAGTTTCCTTGTCCACGTACACTAGCCCGCTGTAGGCCGGCTGGATATATTGGCTCCGCTCGTAGTCGAGACCCCAGTGCGAGTGCGGTTGAGTTACGTGATACTGAAACGCCAGAGCGCGGTGTCCGCGGAGCGTCGCCCAGTGATCCCACTCGAAGCGGGCCTCGGTATCCCGCTCAAAGACGTCCTTGAGCATGCTGCCGAACTCGCCGGTGGAGGTGGCGCCGCCGAGCTTCCGGTAATCCTGCTGGGTGATCGTATTGTTCACCAGGATGAGCTTGTAATCTTCCTTCTGCTCGAAGTAGCTCAGGCGCAACGTGAGGGTGTCGTTCAACTGCCACGAGAGATCGTCCCCTAGGTGCCCGCCATAACGGCCCCCGGGAACCGCGGCGATATACCGGCGCACCACCTGGGTGCAGATGAAGTCCGGCAGCGTCTTGCTGTAGTTCATCGCGTATTCCCGGACTTCCGCGATAATAGCGGCCTGCTCCTCGGCCGAAGGCGGCGGAATCGGCCGGGGCTTGGCTTCGGGCGCCACGGCTGCTGCGGCCGAAAGGCCTTCGGACTCCTCGCGAAGTTTTCGCAATGCCGCAAGCGTTTTGGGGCCGATGCCGAGGGATTGAAAGTTCTCGATCGTACGGTCGTCCAGTTTCTCGCTTAGCTTGGCGTGGGCGAGATAGCCGGCCACTTCCTTATCGCCCTGCTTCATCTTGACCGAGGATTCGAGGAAGCTCCGCAGTTGCTGAATGGTCAGACTCTGGGCGCTTGCGGCGAGCGAAAGAACAAACATCGCGGCCAGCAGACGGTAACGCATCCTTAAACTATTTTCGCACGGTGCGGAGATGGGAGGGTTTGAACGGTGCTCTAAATCTGTGTCCCTGGCCTAGTGCGGAATTATGCGGCCTACCATGACAACGGTGCATGACAGCGCCGCAGCGGCACCCGCCACAATTACCCACCTGGTAGGCGGCTGCGATAGCTGCGTCGTGGAGTCGCCTCTCTGTTGCGGCGGGCCTTTAGGGAGAGGCGATTCTTGAGTTTGAACATGGGGAAAGTACGATAGCAACTCGCTCACGCAATCATCCCGTCTCTGTGCCGGAACGGGGGCGCTTCTGGTCGGGCGATCGCCGGCGACAAGATCGCCGGCGTTACTGCGTTACGTAATGCTCTTTCACTCGGCGGGCCGCTGCGCGGCCGACTACCGCTGCCAACTGGTCTTCGGTGGCGGCGCGCACCAAGTCGGAGCTGCCGAACTCTTTTAGCAGCTTCTGGACGGTGCGTTTGCCGACGCCCTGGATGGCCTCGAGTTCCGAGGTGAGCTGCAGCGCGTTGCGGCGCGAACGGTGAAACGTTACGGCGAACCGGTGCGCTTCGTCGCGAATCGACTGGATCAGGTGCAGGATGGGCGAGAACCGGTCGAGCACTACAGGCTCGTCCTCCTGACCATAGACGTAGATGATCTCCTCGCGCTTGGCGATGGACGCGAGCGGCTGGTTGATGACTCCGAGGGCTTCCAGCGCGCCGGCCGCCGCATGCAGTTGACCGAGACCGCCATCGATTAACACCAGGCCGGGCAGCGGCTTGTTTTCCTCCTGCAGGGGCGAATAGCGGCGCGTCACCACTTCGCGCATGCTCGCGAAATCGTCGTTTCCGATGACGGTGCGGATGATGAATTTGCGGTAATCCGACTTCTTCATCCGTCCCTCCTCCCACACCACCATGCTGGCCACTTTGTCGGTGCCCTGGATATGAGAGATGTCGAAACATTCGATGCGGGAAGGAGCGTCGGGCAGGTTCAGGCTGTCCTGTAACGCTTCCTGGATGGCCTTGGAACTCGGCCTCATTACGCGGAATCGGGCGTCGAAGCTGTGCTTGGCGTTGGTCTGCACCAGGTCGAGCAAAGCCTTCTTCTGCCCGCGCTGCGGCGTGCGGATCTCGACGCGACGGCCGCGTTTTTCTGTGAGCAGTTCTTCGAGCACGGCGCGGTCATCGAAATCGACCGGAATATGGATCTCCGCCGGGATATATTGCTGGTCGAGATAGATCTGGAGCAGCAGGGAACAGAAGAACTCGGCTTCGTTGAAGTCCTCCTGATCCTCCCAGTAGAACTCGCGGCGATCGACAATCTGGCCGTTGCGGAGATGGAACAGGTTGAGCGCGACCAGCGGCGGCTCAGCGTGACACGCGAAGATGTCGACGTCGTCGCCTTTCGCCGCGGCCATTTTCTGTCGCTGCTCGATCTCTTCGACTGTGGTCAGGAGGTCGCGCAGCGAGGCCGCTTCTTCGAAGCGCGTCTCCTCGGAAGCCGCTTCCATCCGCGAACGCAGGACGCCGGCCAGATCGCCGTGCCGGCCTTCCAAAAAAAGCTTCACGTTGTGGACCGCCCCGGCGTAAACCTCCTCGGTGGTCAGACCCTGCACGCAGGGTCCGAGGCAGCGGTGGATGTGGTACTGCAAGCACGGCTTGGGATGGAAGCGCGTGAGATCCACCTTGCACGACGGCACCAGGAAATGGCGGTGGATGAAGTGCACGAGCCGGTGCGCGAGGTTGGCAGGAAAGTACGGACCGAAGTAGGTCGATCCATCTTTGCGCAGGCGCCGTGTGACGTACACGCGCGGGAATTTTTCGTGGGTCAGCTTGATGTACGGGTACGTCTTGTCGTCGCGGAGCAGGATATTGAAGCGCGGTTTGTACTGCTTGATGAGGTTGTTCTCGAGCGCCAGCGCTTCCTTTTCGTTGTCGACCAGGATGTAGTCGATATCGCGTGCCTCCGAGAGCAATCCACCGGTCTTGGCATCGGCCAGCTTATCTTCGGAAAAATAGCTGCGGACCCGCAGCCGGAGGCTCTTGGCTTTGCCGACGTAAATGACTTTTCCGCCGGCATCCTTATACAGATACACTCCGGGTGCGAGCGGAAGTTGCCCTGCCTTTTCACGAAGCTCCATCGGAGGGAAGCGGTTACCTTAATTATCTCACCGGGGGCGGCTAGGTGATCGTGAAGTCCTCGACGGGGCGCAGTTTCGGCACGCCGCGGAATGCGCGGCCGAGCATCGGCGGGGCCACGATGGTCGTCATCACCGCCATGAAGACCACGACGGCGTAAATGTGCGGCGGGATGGCGCCGAATCCCAGGCCGATTTGCGCAACCACCATCCCGACCTCGCCGCGGGGCACCATCCCTACTCCGACGCGGACCGCGTCGCCCCAGCCCATGCGAACGGCCCCCAACCCGCAGCCCACCAGTTTTGCCACAACCGCCGCGAGCAGAATCGCGACGGCCAACAGCACCGTCCGGCTCTGTGAAAACACGGAAAGATCGAGGTGCAGCCCGATGCCTACCAGGAAAAAGGGAATGAGCAATTCCGAGACGCCGTGGACGAGGTCGTGCACCCGGCGCTCGAGGGTTTCGGAAAGCGCCATGCCGGCGAGAAAGGCGCCGATGATAGCGGCGACGCCGGCGTAGATGGCAACCACGGCCAGGCCGAACATCGCGATAATCGCGAGATTGAACTGGACCTCGCCAGCCCGCAGCCGCTGCTCGAGCCGCGGCACCAGTTGACCCATGGCGTGGGTGCCCCACTTCGCCACGACCACCATGAATCCAATCGCCGCAAAGGCGGTCAGGATCAACTCGGCGATATTGATTGAGTCCCGAGCGAGGCTGCTGACGACCGCCAGCACGACCAGTCCGAGCACGTCGTCGATTACGGCCGCCGCGAGAATGATTTTGCTGGCCGTATAGTCGAGCAGTCCTTTCGAAGCGAGCACTTGAGCCGTGATGCCGACGCTGGTCGCCACCATGGCCGCGGCCACGAAGACGGCCTCGATCCGCGCTGCTCCCCAGAGATGCATGATCCCCCAGCCCAGAACGAACGGGAACGCGACGCCGGAAAACGCGACGGCGGTGGCCGTTCCGCCCACATGAATGAGTTCCGCGGATTTCACTTCAAGGCCCACGCGGAACAACAGAAACATCACGCCGATCTGGGAAAGCACGTTGAGGATCTCACTCGGCTGCACCCAGCCGAGCACACTGGGGCCGATCAGCACACCGGCCAGGATCTCGCCGACGATGCCGGGCAGGCGCAGCGACTCACAAATTTCCGCCAGCAGTTTGGCGCTGCCGAAAACCGCCAGCATGGCGATCGGGATTTGAGCACCTTCGGCCGGAATGGCCATTGCAACCCGCCGTTTCTAATACAGCATAAAACCCGAGTACGTTCAGCAACACGCGGAGAGGAGATGAATGTGCCCCGGCTGCAGCGGCTCGCCCGGATGCGCGGCGAGTTCGTTTTGCTCGTCAGCAGCACGCGCCGAATTCCGGCACACAATGAATCGGATGTATAATCGAGCACACAATTAAGGTGTCTGGAGGTTTCTAATGGCCTTCTGGAAGAACTTCACGGATGCTTTTCGAGGTAAACTCGGGGCGGCTTTGGGAGCTGGCGCGGCAGCCGCTCTGATCGCAGGGGGCACTTGGCTATACCACTACGCCATAGTGCCGATTGACGTTACATCGGGAAGAGGGCCGGAGGTCCAGGACTTCATCGCAGGCGAAGAGCTGCGATTTTCGCTCAAAGGAGTGCAATCGGAGCGGGTCTTTTGGGTTTTCGACGAGGATCAAAGTAGCGTGGTAGAAACACGAGGCCCTGAGATCAAATACACGTTTCAATTCGAATCGAATAGAAAAGAGCCGGTCTGGAATCGAAGGGTCGATGCCTTCTTCAAGAGTGGCGGCTCCTATCGGTCGGCTTACAAGCTCGTTTCGGTTGCGAACACATCCATCCCGGCAACGGTTCGGGTTGACCCCTCCGGACTGAAGGTCACGCTCCCGGCAGGCGGGCCTACTGGTGATTGGAAGCTCGCGAGCGCGAAACTAGGCACGTTTGAGAATGCCAAAGTGGAAGATAAAGTGAATTTGACGCGCATGTCCACCGGGCCAGGCGGCGATGAATGGAAGCTGCCGGCGTCGGTCCCTGCCAAGCCCCTGTCCAACACAAAGGATACCTGGCTGAGTCTCGACTATGTACTCCCCCAGAGTGGGCGGTTGCTGCGGATCATGAAATCTTTTTCGGCGGTTCAGAACCCCGGCGTCGAAACGCTGGTGGGCAACAAGGATGCGGGCGCACTCCAAAACACGAGGGAGTTCGTGATCGAATGATGCAGGCTTGGCGGATCGGTTTCCCAACGCCGACGTTCATTCCCGGACGATCAGAATGTCCGACGAGCGGCCGCGGAGGTAAAATCCGAATATGTCCCGCTGGGTTCTGGCGCTGCTGTTGTCGTTTGCGGCTACCGGTATCGCGGACGATTTGAAGAAAGAGCGGCCGAAACCGCCCGTCTCCGATCAAGAAGAGGTTCCGAAGGAAGAGGACGAATCGCTCACCACTTCCAAGGAATATTCGTTCAATCCCCTCCAGGCCCAGAAGGAAATCCGGGTCGGCAACTATTACTTCAAAAAGGGCGCCTTCCGCGCGGCCGCCCTGCGTTTCCGCGAGGCGACCAAGTGGAATGCCGGAGACGCCGAAGCGTGGCTGCGGCTGGGCGAAGCTGCCGAAAAGCAGAAGGATGACAAGACGGCCAAGGAAGCGTTCTCAAAGTATCTCGAACTGGCCGCGGATGCCAAGGACGCGCCGGAGATCCGCAAGAAACTCGAGAAGCTGAAGTAGGCTCACCAGATCATCCGTACGATCCCGTAGCAGACCAGGCACATCCAGAAGTCCACCGCCAAGCCCCAGTCGATCTGATAGAGGTGATGCCGCGCATCCGGCGGCAGGTAGCGGTATGACGTGTAATAAATCGCGTTTCCTGCGAGAACGGCGAGCAGCGACCGCCAGAAGTTGGTCCAGTCAAACTTATATGGCATGTTGCGGGAAAATGGCCGGAACTGCTACAATCAGCACTATCTTATGGCACGAGTTTGCGAAGTGTGTGGCCGCGGGCCGCAGTTCGGTCACCGCATCAGTCACGCCCACAATGTTACCAAGCGCCGCTGGAATCTCAACCTGCAGACGGTGCGCGCGATCGTGAATGGCGCGAGCCGCCGTTTGCGCGTTTGCACGTCCTGCATCCGGTCGGGGAAAGTCCAAAAGGCAGCGTAAAATCCCAGGCTGGCGGCCTGCCTCACGTTATTTCCGGGTAAACGACAGTCCGGCGAAGCTGACAACGCTGCGTTCATCGATGTTCCACTGCTCGTAGTGGAGGAGTTCGCCACGGCCCTGCGGTACGGCTTTCAGGAAGGTGTAGAACGGGGCTGAGCCGCACCACTTCAGGTCATCCTGGTTTTGCCGCACCAGATCCCAAAAACCGGCCGCGTCGCAGGCATTGATGCGGTCGATGCGCGCGCGATCGCGGGCGGCGACTTCGTGCATGATGCCCTGGTCTGCTACCGCGTGAAAATCATCCTGGTAGCGCGCGCCCATATGCGCCATGTCTACGCCGAGGAGCCAAAAGGCGCGGCTCGATTCGCGGTCGCCCAGTTCGCCCAGCGCGTCCAGAAATTGCTTTACCTTCTCATCCGCCTCGGGCGCGCCACCGTTGAGCAGGCTGTGCGCGTAAGGTCCGCACAAAATTGGCAGGATGCGAACGTCGGGACCGAGTTGATGCTGGAGGAAAATCAGCTGCAACTCGACGGTGTGCTCAAACGAATGGCAATAGTCTTCCATCCGGACGGCGTCGCCGCCGCGTTCGGCCAGCCAATTGACCAATGTCTCGTCGGTTGTCGCTTCACCGAGCGGCGTCACGAACCGTTTGCGGGTTAGCCCGAAGGTTTCGGGCTCGCCGTAGTGCGAGGTGGCGAGAATAATGAACGTCCGGCCGCGATGTTCGGGCCCGAGCAGCCGGTAGGCGGCGCGATACGATTGCCAACCGCCTTCGGGACTGACGTGCGGCGCGGCGATGGCAAACACGCCGTCCGCACCACGATCGCCGCTCCCGTCCATGTACCGCTGCATGGTTTGGCGCAACGATTCCGGTTCGGCCGGATATGCCGAGCCCGCGTGCGCGGGCTCGCGAACCGCGCTTGCGGCAAACTCACGCACTCGCTCGTCCCGGATTCGCGTAAAATTTTCGTCTTCGAGAAACCCAGCCGCACTCAGGGTCTCGATCAAATGCTCCTGCAGTTGACCAACGTTCAAATCACCGGTCAGCGCGACCAGCTTTTCACGGAGATCCAACTCGGTGTGAGCGCCGTCGAAGCACTCCAGGCAGGCAACCAGCAGTGGAGGGACGACAAGCATGGCGTCGGAAAAGCGGTACGGATCGCGAATGAACAACCCCGGATGCTCCGCAGAAGGCGAGGGCATGAAATCGAGGTTCATCCGCAGACGGGCAAGAGGAAGACGCAAATCTCATCCTAACGCAGCCGCCCGCGCGCGGTACTTACGTAGCAATTCATACAAGACCACGCCCCCCGCAGTAGCCACGTTCAGCGAATGCTTGCCGCCCAGCATGGGGATGCGCACGTGCGTGTCGGCCCGCTCGGAGAGCTCGGGGCGCAGGCCCTCCACTTCGTGCCCGAACAGGACGCACACGGGAAAGCGCGGCTCCCAATCGAACAGATCCACGGCATGCACGGCTGTCTCGACTGCCGCGATCTCGTAACCGCGCTCGCGAAGCTGCTCCGCAATCGGCAGCGGCTCCCAGGCGTGCTCCCAACGCACGGTCTCTTCAGCGCCGAGCGCCGTCTTGGCAATCGCGCGCTTCGGCGGCCGGCCGGTGATGCCGCACAAATAGAGCTGCTCGATGCGCGTTGCGTCGGCGGTCCGAAAAAAAGCGCCTACGTTGTAGAGGCTACGGACATTGTCGAGCAACACGCAAACGGGCAGCGCGAGGCCGGCGTACACGGCTCCGGTGTGGGTCGCGCGAAACGGGAGACGCTCCATGCAATCAGTGATTTCCAGAGTATGACAGGAATCTGCTCGAATGCAGGATGGTACACTAAAATTTCCATGCTATCGATTGTCATCCCCGTTCATAACGAGGAACACTCGTTGTTGCCTCTCTATGACCGGCTGAGTGTCGTGCTCGAGGAATTGCAGAAGCCGTACGAGATTCTGTTCGTGGATGACGCTTCCACCGATCGAAGCTTCGAACTCCTCGCCAACCTGGTGGAAACGGATATCCATTTGAAGGTGATCCGGCTGCGCCGCAATTTCGGACAGACCGCGGCGCTGTCGGCCGGCTTTCACGAATCCAAGGGCGATGTCATCATCGCGATGGATGGGGACCTGCAGCACGCGCCCGAAGACATTCCGGCTTTGTTGCAGGGCCTGGATCGCGGTTACGACATCGCCAGCGGCTGGCGTAAGGATCGCGTCGACAACCCGATCAGCCGCAAGCTGCCTTCGCGCATCGCCAATTGGCTGATGGCGAAAGCCTCCGGAGTGAAGTTGCGGGATTTCGGGACCACCTTCAAGGCGTACCGGGCCGAGGTGCTCAAAGATATCAATCTCTACGGGGAACTGCATCGCTTCATCCCCGCGTTGGCCAGCTTCTACGGCGCGCGGGTGATTGAAGTGCCCATTCGCAATACAGTTCGCGCCACCGGCGGCTCGCACTACGGAATCAGCCGAACTTTCCGCGTGCTTTTCGACATCCTCACGATCAAGTTTCTGCTGAAGTACCTCACGCGCCCGATGCACTTTTTCGGCACTCTGGGGCTGATCGGAACGGTTTCGGGCGGTGGGATCTTGGGATGGCTGGGGGTGGAGAAGCTGCTGGGGTATGAAATCGTGATGGCGCACGGCCCGTTACTGGTGGCTGGCAGCCTGCTCATGCTAGGAGGGTTGATGATGTTCAGCACCGGGCTGATCGGCGAGATGATCATGCGGACCTACTTCGAAAGCCAGGACCGCCGGATTTACGCAGTGCGCGAGATCCTCACCCGGAAGCAGCGCGGCGTCGCGGGTGGCGCGCGGTAACCGGCCTTCCTGTTAACCCCAGATAACGCAGTCTTACTCGATTTTTCCAGCGTGGTTAACCTTTTGGCGCTTGCTCGGTGCGCGGCGCCGCCCTAGTATCTTTGCCAGGACGTCGTTATGGCCACGAAACGAGAGCGCGCCGGGGCAGTTCGAGGACGTATTGCGCCTCGCTCGCGTGACCGGCTCGTGGCGCTGGCCCAGGCGTTCGAGAACAAGGCCGGTCATTATGAGCTCACGCGCGTAGATGGTGAGACGGCGTACTACAGTTTCACAAACCGAAACGGGCATCGAGCCGACGCCACCATGACCGTAGTTTGCTGGCGCCGTCTGCAAGAGCGCGCGCAGGCGCATCCGGAACCGCCCGCTTCCCCCGCCGCGATTGTTTGTCTTCTGTTGGGCCTGACGCTGGTTCTGGCTCCGCTCTGCTCCGCGGACCAGGCCAGCGCGGCGGCGAAAGCGACGTCGGCACAAGATGATCCGCCAACCCGCTCCATCACGCTTCCGGGCAGCCAGTCGGCCCCGGACGAACCGGAGCCCGGCAGGCCGCAGCCCACGACGGTGCTGCAGGGAACCACGGTTCTCAAGGTGGTTTCCGCGGTCGTCTCGGCCAGCCAGGTCTTGGCTTCCTCTTCCGGCGACCTGGCCGCGGAGCCGCACTATAAAACCGCAGTCCTGGCTTTGAAAACGGAGGACCTGGCGGTGGCCGCCGAGGAGATGAACGAAGCTGCCAAACTGGCCCCCGAAAACGCCCTCGTTCTCTATGCGCTGGGCATCATTCAGGCACGCAATCAGCAGCCTGAACTGGCTCTCCCCA
>Ga0335079_10003541_pt1 | contig 18042 bp, 12 predicted proteins | sample Lox_Sample_33_FD_206719 | JGI IMG/M metagenome (GOLD analysis project Ga0335079, IMG submission 206719) | Soil microbial communities from Loxahatchee National Wildlife Refuge, Florida, United States - Lox_Sample_3.3 | ecosystem: Environmental > Terrestrial > Soil > Wetlands | place: USA... | reverse complement strand
CCGGCTACGACCACATCACCTCCGCGATTGGCGCCGCGATGATCGGCTGGTACGGCGCGTCCATGCTCTGCTATGTCACCCCGAAAGAACACCTGGGCCTCCCGAACCGTGAGGACGTGAAGCAAGGGATCATCGCCTACAAGATTGCGGCGCATGCCGCCGACATCGCGCGCAAGCGCCCCGGCGCGCGCGACCGCGACGACGAGCTGTCACGCGCCCGCTACCGCTTCGACTGGAACCGCCAATTCGAGCTGTCGCTCGACCCGGAAACCGCGCGCGCCTATCATGACGAGACGCTGCCGGACGAAGGCTTCAAAGACGCGGCCTTCTGCTCGATGTGCGGCCCCAAATTCTGCTCCATGAACATCTCGGCGAAGGTCGAGCAGTTCACGGCCGAGGAGGCCGAAGCGGTAGTCAACGGTACCGCGCCGGAGCAGATCGTGCAAATCTCGGGGAACGACTGAGCCTCGATCTGCGAGTTTTGGATCATCAATGATCCAAAACCAAAAAACGAGTATTGAATCGCAAGGACTTGCGCGCGCATCCAAATCATTGTGATTCGGATGCGCCGGCCGAGCACCCTCCAAAAGCCGTTGCGCTTTCCATTTCTTGTAGACTGAAAACCACGTGGGTGAGATCACTCAATTCGTGATCCGGCACGGCTATGTCCTGCTGTTCTGCTGGATCGCGGCGGAGCAAGGGGCACTGCCAGTGCCGTCGATACCGCTGTTGCTCGTCTGCGGGGCTCTGGCGCGCACCGGGAGTTTGCATCCAGCCCTGATCCTGCTTTATGGGTGGGCCGGTTGTCTGCTGGCGGACACGGTTTGGTTCCATCTAGGAAGACGCCGTGGGGCGCGCGTCGTGCGGTTTCTCTGCCGGATTGCGCTGGAACCGGATTCGTGCGTCCGGACGACCGAGAATGCGCTGCTGCGGTACGGGCTGCGATCGCTGCTGGTGGCGAAGTTCATTCCCGGTCTAAATGCGGTCGCGGCGCCGCTGGCGGGCAGCTCGGGGTTGTCGTTCCGGCGCTTCGTCGTGTTCGACAGCCTGGGCGCGCTTCTGTGGGTCGGCGGCTATGGGGGAGTCGGCTATCTGTTTGCCGACCAACTCGAGACCGTCGCCGCGTACGCCCTGCGCACCGGGTCGGGGATGATCTTCGGGCTGGCGGGGCTGCTGGCGGCGTGGATCGCGTGGAAGTTCATACAACGCCGGATGTTCTTGCGCAAACTCGCGGTGGCGCGGATGACGCCGGAAGCACTGCGCGACGCTCTGCGCGCCGGCGTAGACGTGCTGCTCGTAGATTTGCGGCACGGTGCCGGGGGCGCCGAAAGTGAAATTCCTGGAGCGCTGCGCATTCCGGTAGAGCAAATAGCGGCGCGGCATTCCGAGATTCCGCGCGACCGTGACATCATTCTGTTCTGCAGTTGACCAAACGAAGCTTCCAGCGCCCGGGCGGCGCTGCTGCTCAAGGGCCACGGGATTACGCGGGTGCATCCGATGCTGGGCGGAGCGGAATCGTGGCTCGACCTGGTGAAACGCGAAGGTTTGACGGCCGAACCGCTGCCTTAGTCTACTTCAGTCCCCATTGCGCCAGCAGAAAGGCCTCGACATCCACTTGCTGCGCAACGCGTTCGCCCAAGGCGGTCCCGATCCCGTGGCCGGATGTGCTGCTGGTCAGCAGCAAAACCGGTTGCTTGGTTCCCGTAGCTTGCAGCCGCGCTGTCATCTTGCGCGAATTGGCCGGGTCCACGCGCGGATCGTTGGCGCCTGTTTGGAACAGGATCGCGGGATATTGCACTCCGTCGCGCACGTGATGATACGGCGAATACGCATATAGTGCGCGAAATTGATCCGCTTCCTTCACCGTTCCGTACTCCGTCACGTTGAAGGCGCCGTTCGGCGACAACTCGACGCGAAGCATGTCGTAGATGCCGACGTGCGACACCACCGCGCGAAACAGTTCCGGATGCTGGGTCAGTTCCGCTCCCATCAAGAGGCCGCCATTGCTTCCGCCTTCGATCGCAAGCCGCGCGGCCGTGGTGTATTTGTGCTCGATGAGCCACTGCGCGCAGGCGGCAAAATCGTCGAAGACGTTCTGTTTCCTCGTCAGATTCCCCGCCCGATGCCACGCCTCGCCGAACTCGCCGCCGCCGCGAATATTGGCCATCACGTACACGGCGCCGCGGTCGAACAAGGGCCGAAGCTGCGGCTGAAAGCTCGGCTTCAGGCTGATGTTATACCCGCCGTAGCCGTACAGCAGAACTGGATTCGCGCCATCCAGCTTCGTGCCTTTTCGCCGCAAGATGCTCATGGGCACGGCGGTTCCATCTTTCGAAACAGCCGTCTCCCGGATGACTTCGATGTCGCTGAAATCCGCGGTCGTCGTTTCACGAAGCGCCGTGGCCTCCACTTTTCCGGTGCCGGCGTCGAACCGGAACCAGGCGCGCGGCTGCGTGAAAGTGACGGTTTGAAAGATCAGCCGGCCGGCCGGATCCTCTGCCAATTCCTGCACGCTGGAAACCGGAGGAAGCGGAACCAGCTTCTCAAACCGCCCGCTGCGGTCGAACATACGAATCTCCGAAGGTCCGCCCACCAGGTCGGCGACGAAGAGATGCTGCCGGGTGATCAGATAATCTTCGATGACGACTTTGGACTCGGGAACGACGGTCTGTGCGCGCGCAACCTCGGGCGCATTCAACGGGACCTTGATCAGCTTGCCTGTGGGCGCATTTTGGAGCGACCGCAGATACAGCCAGCCATCCTCGCCAAATTCCCCCTGCGTGATCTGGTCGGCATAGGTCGCAATCTTCACCCACGGCTTGCCGGGCGCCAGCAGGAACAATTCGAACTCTCCGCCATCGCCATTGGCGACAGTGGCAAGCGTGTAGCGGCCATCCTCGGAAGCTTTGACCGCAATCTCGGCGATGCGCGCAAAACCCTTGCCTAGGGAGTAACTGTCACTAGCAGCGTCGGAGCCCAGGCGATGAAACCAGAGTTGCTGGTAGAATCCGAGGTCCGCCGCGGGACGCTCACCCGCCCTCGGATACCGGGTGTAGTAGAAACCGGAACTATCCGCATTCCACGCCACGCTGCCGCCGGCGGTTCCGCCATTCACACGCTCGATGAAATCGGGCATTGCCTTGCCGGTAGCCGTTTCATAGACGTGCACATCGCCGCTCTCGCTGCCGCCTTTCGAGAGCGAGACCGCGACATACCGGCCGTCCGTCGAAGGCACGAAGAAATCGATGGCGGTATGCCCGGCCGGGTCGAGCGCGTTGGGATCGACAATCACGTGTGCGGCTGCGGGGTCCTCCAGGCTCTTGAGCGAAACCACCATCGCCTGCTGCTTCGGAGGCTGCGTCAGAAGCGCGAAGACGGTGCCGCGCCGGACGGTGAGGCCGCTATAGCGCGGCGAGGGATGGGTCATCAACTTCTGCAATTCCTCCGTGAGTTCGCGCCGTCCGGGCAACTCATCGAGATAATGGCGAGCGTACGCATTCTGCGCCTCGGTCCACTCGTGGACCTCGGGACTCGAGCCATCCTCGAGCCAGCGGTAGTCGTCGGTTACCGTGACACCGTGATAGACGTCACGGACCGGACGTTTCGGCGAGGGCGGAGGCGCCTCCGCCGCTGAAACCATGCTCGTCAGGAAGAACGCCACCGTGGCGCAGATCAAAAGATAGTCGACCGGCATAGGCTCAAAAGAGAATAGACGGAAGCCAGGCGCCTTTCGGCTCGTTATAAAGCCCCAGGCTCATCAATGTCATGGGCTGAACCACTCGCAGCCCCGATTCGAGGCACCAGCGGAATAATGCGGCGTTGCGTGTCGGGATCAGGATTCCCGGGCCGCCGAACCCCTCGGCCGCGCCAATGAGCGCCTGCATGTCGAGATTCGATTCCGCCACCGTGTGCCCGAAGAATGCCAGGGCTGTTGTGTACCCGGTGACGCTGCCGCCGCGTTCGACCACCCGGGCCGAGCCTTCGTGAATCGCCTCGGCAACCTCGTCCGCCCGGTCATGCCCGTGCACCTCGTGGCAAACCCGATTGCACGCATCGAGATCCGATTCCCGCGCCGAGCGCACGCGGCAGCCTTCGAAGCTAGCCCCGGGCGGCGGCCCTTGCATGCACGCCAGCGGCTCCCGCGGATCGAAGCCGAGCTTCGTATACAACGATAGCGACCGGTTATGAAACGCCGCCTGCACCAACCGGACGCCCGCCATGCCGCGCTCGCGGGCGCGCTCCAGCACCGCATCCATGAGCGCCCGGCCCGCTCCCGCATTCTGAACCGTCGGATCGACCGTAATTGGCCCAACTCCCCCGATCGCCGAACGCTCGTCCATGCAATTGCTTCCAACCAGGCGCCCGTCCTGCTCGGCGACGACGCAATATAGCCCCGGGTGAGCGAAGTTTCGGGAAAGCAGCCCGACCGCCCTCCCGGGATCGGGCAAATCCAATGGGAATCCGTGAGCGGTATTGATCGCGCCGAAAGCCTCATAACAGATACGGCCGCACACCGGAGCATCTTCCGGCTTTGCGCGGCGTATGGACACGGAGGGACCAGCTTGTGGAGTGGACATGAAAACACTTCAAATTATAGGTCCATCCTGGGGGCAGGTCGGAGTTTACCCGTGTCGGGACCTGCCCCTCAGTCGAATGCGCAGACCACCAGCGTGGCATCATCTTGAAGCGCGCCGCCGGCGAACTCCGCGAGAGTGTCCATGATCTTCCGCCGGAGCCCCGTCGCGTCCGTCTCGCGATGCGCGATCGCCAGATCGACGAGCCGTTGCTCGCCAAACTCATCGCCGGCGCGATTCTCCGCTTCCACGATTCCATCTGTGAACAGCAACAGCCGGTCGCCGGGTCGCAACTCGACCTCCGCCTGCTCGTACGCGTATTCCGGAAACACCCCCATCAGCGCGCCGCCTGCGTGGAGCCGTTCCACCGATCCGCTGGCGCGGACCAACACGGGTGCATGGTGGCCGGCGTTGGTGTACGTGAAAGACCGGCCTTCAAGGACCCCGTAAAACAGCGTGATGAATTTGTTAGACGCCAGGTTAGGGCACACCATGCGGTTGACGCGGCCACTCAATACGGCTGGCGCAGCCGCTTCCGATGCCACGGCGCGCACGGTAGCCTGCAGATTGGACATCAACAACGCCGCCGGCACACCTTTGCCTGCCACATCTCCGATCGCGACGCCAAGGCGCTCGCCGGGGAGCGGAATGAGGTCGAGGTAATCGCCGCTCACACCGCGCGCGGGTGTCCAGGATACTGCAATGTCACAGCCGGGGACGGTCGGGATTTGGTTCGGTAGCAGGCCTTGTTGCGTGCGGATGGCATCGCGCAATTCTTCGCGCCGCCGCGCGCCCGCCGGCGACCGGCGCCACCTGTGTTCACGCAGTGTCGAAAGCAACTGCGCGTTGTCCCACGGTTTCTCGATGAAATCGCGGGCGCCGCGCCGCATCGCTTCGACCGCGACCGGGATGCTGCCCCACGCTGTCATGACGACCACCGGCAGGCTGGCATCGAGCTTCCGGATGCGTCCCAACAGGTCGAGGCCTTCCTGACCCGACGTTGTGTCCCGCGTATAGTTGAGATCCATGAGCACGAGATCAAATTCGTGCGCCGAGAGGCTCTTCAGCGCCGCATCCGGCGAATTTACCGTCTCGATCTGATAGCCTTCGCGCTTGAGCAGAAGCCGCAACGCTTCGGTCACGTCCGGCTGATCGTCCGCGACCAGGGCCCGAATCGACTCTGTCGTCATACACACCGATATAACAGGTACGTTGCCAAAACTCCGCAGGCCATAAGGCGCTGAAATTCCATTCGGTTAGGAATTTCGGGCCCGAGTGGCGGATCGCTGCGTGTGGTCGATGGCGAACGTCCCATCCCAATACCGGACACCCATCCCTGATACGGCCTGTGCAAATCTCGTATAATGGCCGCGAGCCGCAATGGCGATGCGGTTCCAGGCCGGAATCGTATCGGATTTCTCAAATGATGGCGAACGCACACCAAGCCCATTGGCTGGCAGGAACGCTTCTCCTCGGATTGGCATTCGCCGGAGTGGCGGCCGCGGAAAACCAGGATTCACGGCTGCCCGAAGCGGCCCGGAACCAGGATGCAAAAACCGTTCGCGCGCTGATCGCTCAAAAGGCCGACGTCAACGCGCGGGCCAGCGACGGATCGACGGCGCTGCTCTGGCTGGCGCATTGGAATGATGCCGAGACAGCCGACTTGCTGCTGCGCGCCGGCGCCGATGCGAATGCCGCGAACGAGTTCCAAACAACGCCGCTCGCGGAAGCCTGCACCAACGGAAATTCCGCGCTGGTCCGTTCCCTGTTGAAGGCGGGAGCGAAACCCAACACTCCGATCGCCACCGGCGAAACGCCACTGATGACATGCGCCCGGGCCGGCGCGACGGATGGCGTTCGCATGCTCGTCGAATACGGCGCTTCGGTGAACGCGGCGGAACCGAAGCAAAATCAGACGGCGTTGATGTGGGCGGCGGCTGAGCGTCATCCGGAAGCAGTCCAAGCTCTGATCGACGCGCATAGTGACCTCACGGCCACGAGCAAGCAGGGATTCACCGCGATTCATTTTGCGGCGCGGGTGGGCGATCTCGAAAGCGTGAAATTGCTGGTGGCGGCCGGAGTCGACACCAACATCCAAACCCACACCGCAGACTCCGCAGCCAATCGCGTCACCAGCCAGCTCGGGATACCTAAGACCATCGGGACCATCGGCTACACGCCGCTGCTGGTGGCAGTGGTGCGCGGCCAGGTGGATCTGGCGTTGTACCTGCTCGATCATGGCGCCGATCCCAACATCCTTGCGGCCGGTTATACGCCGCTGCATTGGGCCTCCAGCAACTGGGAAAGCTTTACTGCGAACCCGGTGTACGGTTTTGACGATCCGATGGCCGGCATTCCCGATCGCCAGGCCAAGCTGCGGCTGGTGAAAGCGCTGCTGGCGCATGGCGCCAATGTCAATTCGCGGATGACCAAACCGCAGCCGACCTTCGCCGGCGGATACCTCGACACCGTCGGAGCCACGCCGTTCCTGCTCGCGGCTTCGGCGAATGATCTCGAGATGATGCGGATTCTGCTAGCCGCGGGCGCCGATCCCAAAATCCGCACTGCCACCAATGCTTCCGCCATCGCGGCGGCCGCCGGCTTGAACCACTCGATCGGGGAAGATCTGGTGACCGAGGCACAAGCCACCGAGACGGTCAATTTTCTATTGAAGCTAGGCGTCGATGCCAGGGGCGAGACCACGTTCGGTGAGAACGCGCTGTTCGGCCCGGCCTATCGCGGCTGGAACAAACTGTTGGCTCAACTGATCGATCTTGGCGTCAACGTGAATGCGGTCAGCAAGGCCGGAGTCACTCCGTGGCTGGCGGCCCATGGCGATGGCGACCGGCTGGGCGGCGTCCTCTATAACAAGGAAGGCGCGGAGCTGCTCGCGAAGCACGGCGCGGACCCGTCGCTGGGGCACCCGTGCGAAGCCCAGAATAAATGCCGTGCGGAGCAGTGACTATTCGAGCATGACAAAACCGCTTTTGATTGTCGGCGCGCTCTGTTTCCTCACCTCGACCGCTGCCGCTTCACCCGCCTCCGAGCTGGTGACGCAATACTGCGTCTCGTGCCATAACCAGAAGGCGAAGACAGCCGGGCTCCTGTTGGATCGCACGGATTCCGAGCACCCGGAGAACGCGGCAGAGACCTGGGAAAAGGTCATCGGCAAGCTGCGCAGCCGCTCGATGCCGCCTCCGGGCATGCGCCGCCCCGATAACGCCACCTACGATACGGTCGCCACTTGGCTGGAATCGCAACTCGATCGTGCTGCCGCCACGCACCTAAACCCGGGCCGCTCCGCCAGCTTGCATCGCCTCAATCGCGCCGAGTACGCGAACGCCGTGCGCGATCTGATTGCGGTCGAAGTCGACCCGCGCGCAACGCTGCCGCCGGACGAGCAGGCATACGGATTCGAGAACAACGCCGAAGCGCTTTCGATGCAGCCGGCGCTGCTCGATCGCTACGTGTCCGCGGCAGCCGCCATTTCGCGGCGAGCCGTGGGAGACCCGACGCTCCCGCCCACGTTCGTTCGCTATGGCGCCCTGAAGGATAACGCCAACGACCAGACCTATCTGCGCCAGACCGAGCGCCTCGGCGAGGACTTTCCGTTGGGTTCCAAGGGCGGGGTCGCCGCGCGCCACTTTTTCCCGGTCGACGGCGAATACGTTTTTAAGATTCACCTGCAACGCGCCTGGGACAGCGTGATCCGCGGTCTGAACGTGCCCACCCAATTCGAAGTTCGCCTGGACGGAAAACGCGTAGCGCAATTCACGTTGGGTGGCGAGAAGTCGCCTTCCAAGACGTTTCAGTTTGACGGCGACGAGCCGCTGCAGACGCGTATAGCGGTGAAGGCCGGCTCTCACCAGGTGATGGCGACCATGCTCAAAACCGACGACGCCGAGCCCGAGGGCGTCGGCCCCGACCATCTTCCGCTGTTCAGCCGGTCATCCGACAACCCCACCGCGCCGATTGCCATCGCGTCTGTGCTGATCGGCGGCCCGTATGATGCCAAGGTGCCGGCGGACTCGCCCAGTCGCCAGCTCCTGTTCGTGTGCCATCCGGCCAATTCCCCGGATGAAACGCCGTGCGCCACCAAGATTGTTTCCCGGCTCGCGCGCCGGGCGTATCGCCGCCCGGCAACCGATGAGGATGTCCAGACGTTGCTCGCGTTCTACAAGCAAGGCCGCGCGAGCGGAAGCTTTGACGATGGCATCCGTGCCGCGCTCGAACGCGTCCTGGTCAGCCCTGATTTTTTGTTCCGCATCGAGACCGATCCGTCCGGCGCCGTTTCGGGCAGCAGCTATCGCATACCCGACGTCGAACTGGCCTCCCGCTTGTCGTTCTTCCTCTGGAGCAGCATCCCCGACGACACACTGCTCGACCTTGCCGAACGCGGAAAATTGCACGAGCCCGCCGTTCTCCAGCAGCAAGTCGCGCGCATGTTCGCCGATCCGCGCGCCCGCGCGTCACTGGTGCAAAACTTTTTCGAAGACTGGCTCGAGACCCGCAACGTCTGGCTCCTCAATCCGGATGGCACCAAATTCCCCTGGTTCGACGACAACCTGCGTTCCGCGTTCGTTACTGAGACCGAGCTCTTTCTCGACGCGCAACTGAAAGACAACCGAAGCGTCTCCGATCTGTTGACCTCAAACGAGACATTTCTCAATGAGCAGTTGGCACGTCATTATGGAGTCCCAAGTGTCTATGGCAGCCATTTCCGCCGCGTCACGCTGACCGATGAGAACCGGTTCGGACTGCTCGGCAAGGCTAGCGTCTTGGCCGTCACGTCGTACACCACCCGGACTTCGCCGACGATTCGCGGCAAGTGGGTGCTCGAGAACATCCTCGCTGCGCCGCCGCCCGCGCCGCCGCCCAACGTGCCGGCGCTTGAAGCGAGCAACAAGGAAGGCAAGCCCCTATCGGTGAGGCAGATGCTTGAGATGCATCGCGCTAACCCAGCCTGCGCGAGCTGCCATGCGCGCATGGACCCGCTGGGCTTGAGCCTGGAAAATTTCGATGCCATCGGCCAGTGGCGCACGGCCGACTCCGGCCATCCGATCGACGCCTCCGGCGTTCTGCTGGACGGCACGAAAGTCGACGGCCCGCGCGAGCTGCGCCAGGCGCTGATGGCCCAGAAGACGCAATTCGTCCGAACGGTAACCGAAAAACTGCTGACGTACGCGTTAGGCCGTGGGCTTGAGTATTACGATGCGCCAACGGTCCGGGCGATCGACCGCACGGCGGCAGCCGACGACTACCGCTGGTCGTCGCTGATTCTGGAGATTGTGAAGAGCCCGCCGTTCCAGATGAGGAGCGCAGGTACGGCGATCGTTTCGAAGAATTGAGGAGGCCCCGCACCATGTTCGTGACCAAGAAATCCCTGTCGCGCCGCACGATGCTCCGCGGCGTCGGTTCGGCCGTTGCCTTGCCCTTACTCGATGCGATGGTCCCCGCGTTCGCGCCGGCCGCGACCACCAAGCCGGTCCGCCGCCTCGGCGTCGTCTATCATCCGAACGGGGTCATCTACGATCAATGGCTGCCGAAGGGCGCCGGTTCTGCGTTTGAACTCTCGCCGACGCTCAAGGGACTCGAACCTTTCAAAGACAAGTTGATCGTCATCACCGGCCTGTTCTGCGATCCGGCCGAGGCGAATGGCGACGGAGGCGGCGACCATTCGCGTGCCTGCGGCTCTTACCTCACCGGCGTCCACGTGAAGAAGTCGGACACCAGTCTTGAGAACGCCGTCTCGATGGACCAAATTGCCGCCAAGGCCTTCGAGCGCGAGACGCAGCTCTCGTCGCTGCAGATGACCGCCGATGAGAATAGCCTGCTCGGCTCTTGCGACCTCGGCTACAGTTGCGCTTACAGCGCCACGCTTTCGTGGCTCACCCCGACGTTGCCGCTGATGGCCGAAAACAATCCGCGGGTGCTGTTTGAGCGCATGTTCGGGGCGAGCGACAGCACCGATCCGCGTGTTCGCGCCGCGCGGCTGAAGCAGGACCACAGCCTGCTCGATTCAGTCAATGACCGCGTCAACCAGCTCCATCGTCAGCTCGGCGCCGCCGACGGACGCAAATTGAATGATTATGTGGCGTCGCTGCGCGATGTCGAGCGCCGCATTCAGAAAGCCGAAGAACAGAGTTCCAAAGAGCTGCCCGACGTGCCCCAGCCTGCCGGCATCCCGGAGAAGTTCGAGGATCAAGTTCGGTTGCTTTATGACCTGCAATTGCTGGCCTATCAGTCGGACCTGACGCGGGTCACCACCTTCCTGTACGGCCGCGAGCAGACCGGCCGGCCGTACCCGCAGATCGGCGTACCCGAGCCGCATCATCCCCTCACCCATCACCAGGGCCAGCCCGACAAGATGGACAAGTGCTGCAAGATACAGCGTTATCACATCAAGTTATTTGCCGACCATCTCGAAAAGCTGCGCAATACTCCCGATGGCGACGGCTCGCTGCTCGATCACGTGATCCTGTTGTACGGCTCCGGCATCAGCAACAGCGACCGCCACACGCACGGCCCTTTGCCGACGTTCCTGGTGGGTGGCGGCGCGGGCACTCTCAAGGGCGGCCGGCATCTCATCTATCCCGAGCACACCCCGCTCACCAACCTGCACGTGACTCTGTTGAACAAGCTCGGCGTCCCCTCCGAAAAGCTCGGCGACAGCAACGGACAGTTCAAGGAGCTCTCCGAGCTGTCCTGAGTTCGATGAACAAATACCGGTTCCGCGCGAAAATCGAAGCCGGTGGTGGCGGGGGCGCCTATGTCCTTTTCCCGTTCGATGTGGAAAAGGAATTCGGCACCAAGGGCAAGATACCCGTAAAAGCCGAGTTTAACGGGATTCCGTATTCCGGCTCGCTCGTCAAGTATGGGAATCCTCTCCACATGCTCGGGGTGCCCAAGGTTATTCGCGAGCAGGCGGGCGCAGGCCCGGGAGAAACGATCGACGTCGAACTTTGGAAGGACGAGCAGCCGCGCATGCTCGAGGTGCCGGCCCCGTTCAAGCAAGCCATGAAAAAGGCCGGGGTGACTGCGACTTTCGAGGGGCTAAGCTATACCCACCGGCGCGAATATTGCCGCTGGATCGCCGGCGCAAAAAAAGAAGAGACGCGGCTCCGCCGAATCGAGCAGGCCGTCGAAATGCTCCGGAACGGAGTAAGGACGCCTGACGCTCCCCGCTCCCGGCCGGCGTAGCTCCGGGCGCCGTGGGGCGGTTGGAAGGAAACGGACTAGAGCCTGCGCTCGCCAAAAAGAAAAGCACTGACTCCGCCGCGCCTTCGGAGTTCGCAGAGCCCAATCAGCGTCTCACCTAAGGTGAGACGGCCAAGTAAGCCGCGCTTCCGAGGTGCTGAGAGTCCATTTATCTGACTCCCATAGCCACAGGCCGCTAGTGCGAGAAGAGCGGTGCCCAAAGCGATCAGGCCAATGTATTCAACCACCACCATCGGCTTCATTGTACGCCCAAACACGCGGATCAATGGATCCAGCCCAACTGGCGCCGGAGAACAACAGGCTACCTCTACTGCGCACAGCACAGAGTAGAGGCATCGCTGTCGTACGCGCCGCTCAGAATGTGTACTTCACGGCGAACTGCATAATGCGCGGACTCGTGTCTGCCAGGATCTGGCCGAAAACGCTGCTGGTCAGGGCCGAGGTGGAAACCCCGCCCACCAGGCCAGTGGCCGCCGGATTGAGGAAATTCACGCGGTTCTCCATATTGAATGCCTCTGCGCGAATTTCGATCGACTGCCGTTCAGTAACTCGAAAGCGCCGCGAAAGCGCGAGGTCCACGTCGAAGTAACCCGGGCCGGACAAGTTGTTGTTGCCCAGGTTCCCGAGAGTTCCGGGCGCCGGCGAACCGAACGCACTGCGGTTCAGCCAGCAATTGTAGCCGCGGTTCGCGCAGTACGGATTGGTCGACAACAAGGTCGGCCGCTGCCCCCCAATTCCGGTAAGGGCGTTGTCGATGCCCGTGGTTACGGTGAAGTAGCTGCCCGTGTGCGCTCCCACAATCGGCGCGAGCTGCCAATCGCTCGCCAGCCATCGCAGCGCCCGGGAGGAAGAGAAATGTGGCGATTGAAGAACGGCCGAAAGGTTGAAATTGTGCCGAACATCGACCGCCGTGCAGTTGCCGCGGTCATAGCGCCGGTTGTGGGGGTCCAGATAAATCGGGCCCGACAGTTCCGTGGTTTGCGGGTCGGAGATGCAGTGCGCGAGCGTGTAGTTCGCCAGCATCGAGAAGCTTTTCGCGAACCGGTGTTCGGTGGAAACGATCAGCGCGTTGTAGCTGCCTGTTCCGCCGTCGTCCAGGTTTTCGACCGTTCCGTAGTAGGGTCCTTGACTCGGATTGAGCGCGGTGAAAAGACGGCGTGCCTGGGTGGTTGCAGTCGTCGCGCCGGGAACGTAAATAGCCGGGTTCAGCTCCTGGTCGGTCCACAGGTGAATCATGTTATTGCCCATGTAGCTGGCCTTCAGCAGCCAACTCGCTCCCAACTGCTTCTGGAGCGTCACATTCCACTGTTCCACGTACGTGTTCTGCACGTTCAGAGGAACGGTCTCGTAATACCCGGCAGTCGGATAAGTGGCGCTGGCGTTTTGGTGGGTCGGGAATGGGTTTCCTCCCGGATATCCCAGCCACGGATTGGCAAATCCTCCCGGCGGATTGGTCAGCCCAATCGACGATCCCCACAGCGGTTCGGACGAATAGTTGTAGTAGAACAGGGTTTGCGGCATGTCATAGAAGATGCCCCACGACGCCCGAATCAACGTTTTGCCATCGCCCTTGGGATCGAACGCCACGCCGAAACGCGGCGCAAAATTCAACCAGCTCGTCTGGTTCGGCCGGCCGCCGGTATCGAATCCCGCGTCGCCGGGGTAAAGCGTGCCGGCCGGGGCGTTCGGGAACACGGTGGAATGGACGTTGCCCAGAAAGTCGGCCATGTTGAAATGCGTCACCTGGCCGTTCAGCAGCCGGCCGTTCAGATACGGTTCCCAACGCACGCCGTAGTTTACCGTCAGGCGGGGATTCACCTTCCAGTTGTCCTGCGCATAGAGCCCGAGATATTGCCACTTCTCGTTGTCATGAGTGATGTTCAACTGAGTGAACGAATCGAGCGATCCGGAGATGAAATCGGCCATCGCATTCCCGGTGTCATTGCCGTTAAAGGTGAACAGCCCGTTGCAGTAAACGCAAAAGGTCGTCGCCTGCATCGGACGAATATAGTTGGCTCCGAATTTCATCTCGTGCGAGCTCTTAATGAGGCTGAAATCGTCGCTGAACTGGTAGGTAGTCGTGTTCACCAGCCCTGGCGTGGCAAAGCCGCCCGCGCTGACGAAATCCCCCGAAATATTGATATTGGAGTAATTCGGCAGCGCCTCGTAGATGTTCTGGACGCCGATGCTCGTGGGCGTGATGATCGGCACCTGAAATTTGGTAATGCCATCCCGGTCGAGCGTCGCGTGAAACGTATTAAGAGCACCCGGCCCCAGGATGTACGTGTGGCCCAAGACCAGCGAACTGACCGTGTCGTCGGTTCCCGCGTTCTGAACCGACAATTCCGTCCCGGTGAAACTCGAGGGCGTCAGGCTATGCGTGCCAAAATACCGGGCAAAGAGGGCCTGCTTCGAGTTGATCTGATAATCGATTTTCGCCACGCCCATGTGTTCATTCTGGTTGGCGATCATCGTATACGTAGTGTTGCCGCAGGGGCCGGGGCCAACCGGAAAGGCTTTCGCCATATTGATCGCTTGAGGACTGATGAGCGAAGCGGGCAGCATATTGGCGGGTGCGCCGCCGGTGCCGAAAGGCGCCTTCAAAATTGGAGATGATGCGCCGAAACACTGCGATTCATAGGCCCGGAAATCTCCGGCCAGCATCGCCTGAGTCGGAATCACCGCGGGCGTAGCCGCCGGCGCCGACCGGATCAGCGTGCCCTGGTAGGCTAGAAAGAAGAACAGCTTATTCTTCTTGATCGGCCCGCCCACCGTGCCACCAAACTGGTTACGCTTCAGGTTGTCGTTCACCGGGGCAAAGAAGTCGCGAGCGTTGAAATTTCCGTTACGCACGAACTCGAAAGCGTCTCCGTGAATCTGATTCGTGCCCGATTTGGTCACTACGTTTACGGCGCCCGCCGAGTGCTGTCCGTATTCGGCCGGTAGCGCGCTGGTTTCTACCTTGAACTCCTGGATCGCATCGGGAAATGGCAGCGGCAGGTTCAGATTATTGAACACATCGTTGTGAGTGCCGCCATCCATCAGGTACGTGGTTCCGTTGAGCATCCCACCCGCGACGCTGACGAGCGCCTCGCCCGGATAGTTTTTGCTCGACATCAGGTTGCCGGAGGTGGGCGCTTGTCCAAAACCCGACGCCACCGTGTTGGAACCGCCGGCGAGCGTGATGAGCTGTGTCACCTGCCGCCCGTTGAGTGGCAACTCGACCACCTGTTGCTGATTGACCACCTGCCCGACGCCGCTGCTGTGGCTTTCCACCATCGTTGCCGCGGCCTCAACCTCCACAGCCTGGGAGATCGCTCCCACCGTCAGCACCGGATCAATTGTCGGAGCGGTATCGACCTGCAAGACGATTCCGGTTTGCACGAAGGTAGAGAACCCTTCTTTCTTCACTTCCAGGCGATACGGCCCGATCGGAAGGCTCGGCAGCGAATAAGCGCCGCTCGCCGAGGAGACCGTGGTTCGGGTCGTGCCGGTATCCGTTTGGATAACCGTCACCTGGGCATCGGCCACAGCCAGCCCGCTCGCGTCCTTGACGGTTCCCGAGATCTGGGAAACCGATTGCGCGAAAACAGCGGAACACAACGCCAAGGAGACAAAGATCCTGACAAACAAAGTTGTCGAAATTCGTTCCATACCCCAACCCTCCCAATTTTTTTCAGTGCGACCCGCATGCAAACATGTGAGTGCGTTTGCATGCATTTAGCGAGCTTGGGGAATTATATACCGCGCCCATTCCTCGGTCAACAAATCGCCAGCGGAAGATTGCCTGCGAAACTTTACGCGTGACTGTGCTAATAGTCCTCCGCTTCCCTCGTCATAGTCCTTCAGCCGACCACCGTCAGAAGGAGAAGACCAGATGAAATTCCTCGCCCTTGCTCTCGGAATCCTGCTTATGGCCATGACCGCGTTCGCCGCCGATGTCGATGGCAAATGGACCGGCACCATGGCTACGCCGAACGGAGATGTTCCCGTAAATTTCACCTTCCAGGCAGATGGAGCTACGCTGAACGGCTCCACAACCGGGCCCGATGGCATGGAGATCAAGATCGCCAACGGCAAAGTGGACGGGAGTAATATCTCGTTCTCTTTAACCTTCGACTTTGGCGGGATGCCGTTCACTCTGAATTATAAAGGCGTCGTCGCCAAGGACCAGATCCATTTCACGATCGACATCTTCGGCATGCCGCTCGACCTCGTCGTCAAACGAGCAAGCTGACAGTGGCGCCGGTGATCTTGTCACCGGCGCTGGTCCTTCGCCGCCGCTTGGGCCCGCTATACTCGTCAGCATGTCCGCCCCCTCATCCGAGTACCTGCTGGGGTACACCGACCATGAACGCCGCCGCCTTGCGTTGCAGGCTGCCGTACTAAATCCGCTGACGGAAGACTTCCTGGTCCGTGCCGGTCTGGCGCGCGGAATGAGGGTGCTCGACCTGGGGTGCGGTGTTGGCGAGGTCGCGCTGATTGCGGCTCGGCTGGTCGGCCCAGACGGGCATGTGACTGCAATCGATCTGGATGAGGGCGCACTGCGGATTTCCCGCGCGCGGGCGGCTGCCGCCGGGATCACCCACCTCAGCTTCGAACAGGCCAACGTCGTCGAGCACCATGCACCTCAGCCCTACGACGCCGTTATCGGCCGCCATATCCTCATCCACACGCCGGATCCCGTCGCCGCGTTGCGGCAGGCCGCCGCGCAGGTCCATCCCGGAGGCGTTGTGGCATTTCAGGAATACGACTTGTCGCACGCTTATCCGAATACGCCGGCGAAGCCGCTGTTCGAGAAGACGTTTCAGTTTCTCATCGATCTGTTCACAAGGGCCTCGCACGCCGCCATCGGCGTGCAGCTCTTCCAGATGTTTCGCGATGTAGGCCTCGCTAATGTGCAGAGCCGGGCCGAGTTTCTTCTGGATGGCGGAGCCGGGTGCCCGTTCTACGAGTGGGTCGCGGAAACCATGCGCAGCTTGGTGCCCAAGCTGGAATCTTTAGGCATCGCGACCTCCCACGAAATCGATGTGGACACCCTCGCCGACCGCCTGAGGCAAGAAGCTCTCGCGGTTGGAGGATGTCTCGCGAGTCCAGTCATTGTCGGTACCTTCGGACGCCGGCCATCGTAGCCGAATCGGCTGCGCAACGCGAGTGCAGTATTCTGTACGGATATGGAAATCCACGCGCCGGAGCGCCATGTCCAGTCCCTGCCCGAAATCGCCCTCCACCTTGCCATTGTTACGATCGGAATTCTTATCGCGCTCGGTCTGGAGCAGACGGTCGAGTGGTACCGTCATCGCGAGCTCGCTGCCGAAGCCAGAGAAACCATTCTGAACGAGATCCGTTCCAACCGGCAGGAGCTCTCATCCGAAATGCCCCGGTTTGCCAGGCACCATTCCAATGCCGTTCAGGTTCTCGATTTCATGACCGACATGCTCGACCGCGGCAAAAGCGACCGCCACGGTTTCCAATTGACCATCTCACAAGCCCGCCTGCGCAACACGAGTTGGAGCACCGCGCAAACCGTCGGCGCCCTCAGCTTCATGCCTTATGCCGAACTCGAGAAGTATGCTTCCATCTACCGCCGCCAGGACGATTTCCTACTCGCTCAGAATCGCACTGAAGATGCGGTTGTGGGCGCGTATAGTGTCTTCGCCGCCCGGAATGTGTTCGAGAAACTCTCGCACGCTGAATTGGAGGCGGAACGCGGCCGCCTGATGGCGACGCTCTCCGCTCTAACACTTGAAATGCAAATCGCTGACGGGCTGATCAGGTCCTATGACGCTCTGCTCTCCGGCAAACCTGCACAATCCGCTGCGGCTCCATCTAAACAAAAGTAGAGGTCACCCCTCGTACTGCAGCACGTTCAACCCCGCGTTCCAGTCGGTGGCGTAGACCACTCCGTCGGTCGTCGCCAGAATATCAGCCGTCTTCGCCGCTAACGCGACGTTGGGACGCGGATCGATCAGCTTCTTCGGGGTCGGAGGCACCCAGTAAGCGAGTTCCTTGGGTGCAAATTGATCTCTGATGTCGAACACGCGAACGCCGGCGATATTGTAGGTCGCGAACAGGGTCTCTTCGCTCTGAAACGTCCCCGGGCGGTTCTCGTGGAGGTTATGCGGGCCGAACGTACCAAACCCGCAAAAATCCCTCTCCACCGGGGTGGGCAGCGTGGAAATCGGCACCGGATTTTCCTCGGCCCGCAGATCCAAAACGAAGGTATGGAACAGGCCTTTCGCGCATTTCT
>Ga0335079_10003538_pt1 | contig 18056 bp, 18 predicted proteins | sample Lox_Sample_33_FD_206719 | JGI IMG/M metagenome (GOLD analysis project Ga0335079, IMG submission 206719) | Soil microbial communities from Loxahatchee National Wildlife Refuge, Florida, United States - Lox_Sample_3.3 | ecosystem: Environmental > Terrestrial > Soil > Wetlands | place: USA... | reverse complement strand
AGCCCTTTTCCGTTCCAATAACCGCTCGCGACACCGGAGCCTCGAATGAGAATTTCACCGTCTTCCGCCAGTCTGAGTTCGCGACCCGGAAGCACTTTGCCGATGGATCCGCGGCTGGTGTGAAAGGGGTGATTCAAACTGATGAGTGAAGTTGTTTCGGTGAGCCCGTAGCCTTGAACAACTGCATAACCCAGCCGGTGCCAGAACTCTTCAGTTTCGCGATCGAGGGCGGCGCCACCGCTGATGATGGCCCAAAACTTCCAGCCAAACTTGCGGCGAATGTCCCGAAACGTCCACCAGCGGCGCAAAAAGTGCTGGCGCTCGGCTTGTTTGAAGCGTCTGGCGAATAGCAGGCGCACCCGGCTACTCCTCTTATCGACAGATTGCGCTTCGATATCTCGCTCGATCTTTTGTTTGAGCGAATCGATGAGGCGTGGGACAGCGATCAAGACCGAGACGCGCTCGCGGCGGATTGTGGCAATGACTTCGGTCGGATTGAAGGTGTCTTCGAACACCACAGTCGCGCCCATGAGCGGCGGAATGAAAATACCCAGGAATTGTCCGAAAACGTGGCTAAGGGGTAACAGGTTCAGAAACCGGAGCGGATGAAAAAACTTCTCGTACTTTAGATATTTGGAGATCTCGGACGCGAGCGGAGCGAGGTTGGAGGCGACGTTTGCGTGCGTAAGCATGACCCCTTTGGGCTCGGCTGTTGTCCCGGAGGTGAAAACGATCTCAAGCGGGTCGGAGGGCTGAATCGAAACAGGACGAAATCGCGACCCATCATGGTGGGCTACTGCGGAAGACAAATCGGCGGGATCGAGCGTGGAAATTCCGGGAAAGTACTCGGCGCGCTCGCGCGGACAAAGAACGAATTTTGTGCGTACTTGCTTGCTGATCCGAAGGGCAAATTCAGCAGTGGAGGCCTCATCGACCGGTACGGCGATTACGCCGGAGAACGCGCATGCCAGAAAAACTACGATCCATTCGGCGCAGTTTGGGCTCCAGATGAGAACGGCATCGCCTTTCGCGATATTGCGGGCGGTGAGTTCGCGAGCAAATTGATGAGCGGCATCGGTCACGCGCTGATAAGACCAGCGTTCGTGACGATATCCGCGAGGAAAGACGTAGGCAAGATCTGACCCCCAGCGTCCGAATTGGTCAAGGAAATCCACGTTACATTTGCACCGACCGACTTGCCCGCGCACCCTGTTTAGTAGCACAATTCCCGAATCTTGGCAGTGGCAGCACGGGGAGCAGGAGCGAATTGAGGTCGAATGGAACAATCATTGCGTAAGCGGTTGGTGATCTGGGCAGTTGTGGCCGCCGCTCTGATGGTTCTGGGGGCATGCCAGAGTCCAACCGTGTCGGAGAACTCGAGTCCGGCAGGGGCGGCAACAACACAGGCGCGGGAAGAGAGTCGCCTTTATCACGGGCCTTCGCGAGACCTCAGCCAAGATGAGCAGGCGGGCGGGCATATTTTGCGGAAGCATGTCGGCTTGAGTGAAGCCGATTTGCGTGAGAGACTGGCGCGCGAACCCGAGATTACCGGGGCGTCGACCTACACCGACCGCCGAACGGCCGAGCACGTCGTCGGCGCCGCGATCGCACAGTCGCAAGATCGCATCGGGAGTTGGTTGCGTCGGCCCGGGGGCCATCGGAACCTGGTGCTCGATTATGATGCTGATGAGCCGATTGGCAGGACCATGAACAGGGGAGAAATTCATTCCCAACCCTGTAGCCACGGCCTTGTCGTGCTGAAGTATGCCGGGCCCGGGGACTATTACGTTCTGACTTCTTATCCGGAGTGCCGCTCATGAAGACACATGATCACAAAATAGAACTGACCGCGGAAACCTTTCCCGCGCTTCACACGTTTCTGCGCGGGTATTTTCACGAAGACGTAAGAGACGAGTACGGGAGTGCTCCCGAAGCGGCTGACCAGTTCTGTGAGGATGCCGAGAGCGATGAACGCATTCCAGTGGCACGCGAGTGGCAAAAGGTGGTGGAGTTAACAAATGGTCAGGCTCCGGCCTTGAACGCGGCACTTAAGAAACTCGGAGCGGCGATTCAGCTCACCGAAGGTCAGATTCCCGAGATTTCAGCAGTATTTGCCCGGTGCTTGGGAACCAAGACAACGCGGAGAGCGGCCAACGAGTGAACTCACTTCGGCGGCGAGCAATCGAACGTCGATCTTCTATTCCCTCCCCACCCCAAGTGCGTCCGCCACACGATTGATGTAATTAAACCAAGCAGCAATCAATGTAATTTGGAGAATCGCCTTGTCATCGAATCCAACAGAGCGGAGTTTCTCGTGGTCATCTTTCCAGACTTTCGTTGCGTCTTTGGTGAGCTTGACCACATAGTCGAGCATGACCCGCTCCTTGGAAGTGATAGGAGCGGTTATGTAATTGTGTTCGAGGGCTTCGACCAGTGGCTTGTCCAGCGTGACGCGACGCAGAAACTCTGCGTGGGAATCGATTCAATAGACGCACCGGTTTGTGACCGATACCATAGTGGCGATCATCTCGTGATGCCGCCGCTCGAGTGGCAACTCGGGCGACATAAGGGCGCCAAAAGTGGCAAAGGCGTGGTAGAGCGCCTGGGGGATCAGGGAATGGGAGGCGGTAATCTGAGAGCCACCGCCCTCGGCCGGGTGGACGGGAACCCCATATTCCGGAGGATAAAGAGATGTTTGGCCTTCCATGGCCTCCCGCAGCTTCGGGTCGCTTTCGATTGGAATTGTCCGGATCCACGTCATGAAAAGTTCTCCCACGAAGTTGCCGGGAAGTCCGGCGTTGTGACAACCTACAGAGAGTACCGGGCCGCTGCCAATAGCGGGAAAGTATTAGGACAGGAAGTAGCAACCAAGGCCGGCCATGAAGGCGAGAAGAATGGGATACGCGGGACTGTGACCTGGATCACCGCAAGGCTGTTCAGGCGTCGCTACTTTCTCTGCGTATGAGCAGCGGGCGATTCCTCGATTTTGTGCCCCGGACATCAATTTTCTAGGAGCATCACGAATGCCGCAAGATTCGCTGACAATCACTGATAACCGAACTGGTCAAAGCTATACGCTGCCGATCGAGAAGGGAACGATTCGGGCAATGGATCTACGCAAGATTAAAACAGGTCCCGAGGATTTCGGGCTCATGACCTACGATCCGGCATTCATGAATACAGCGTCCTGCCGTAGCTCGATTACTTATATTGACGGTGACAGAGGGATCTTGCGCTATCGCGGATACCCAATCGAAGTGCTGGCGGAGCACTGTACGTTCCTCGAGGTCGCGTATTTGTTGCTTTTCGGCGAACTGCCCACCGAACTTCAATTGAGAAATTGGGTCAGCGAGATCACTCATCACACGATGATTCACGAAAGCACTAAGAAGTTTATGGAGGGGTTCCGCTACGACGCTCATCCCATGGCGATGTTTGTGAGCACCGTGGCAGCTCTCTCCAGCGTTTACCCGGAATCGCGTTTGGTGCATGACACGGCCAACCGCCATCATCAGATCATCCGCCTGATCGGAAAAGTACCGTCAATTGCCGCCATGTCATACCGGCACAACGTGGGCTTCCCGTACGTGTACCCGGACAACGACCTCACGTATACGGAAAACTTTATGAACATGCTATGGAAGATGGTCGAGCCGAAATATGCGGCAAATCCGGTTATCGCCCGCGCACTCGACATTTTGTTCATATTGCACGCTGACCACGAACAGAATTGCAGCACCAACACGATGCGAGCAGTTGGTAGTTCGCAGGCTGACCCGTATCTCGCCACAGCTTCGGCAGCAGCAGCGCTTTCCGGACCCTTGCATGGCGGCGCGAACGAAGAAGTATTGAGGATGCTCGATGAAATTGGCTCGAAAGACAACGTCCCTGCCTATATCAAGAAGATCAAAGAGGGTAAGGGCAAGCTGATGGGCTTTGGCCATCGCGTGTATAAGAATTACGATCCTCGGGCGAAGATAATCAAATGGGCCGCCGACACGGTGTTTGAAGTCACGGGACGCAACGCCAAACTGGAGATCGCGCTTGAGCTCGAGCGAATTGCCCTTGAAGACGACTATTTCGTGCAGCGCAAGCTTTACCCCAACGTGGATTTCTATTCGGGGATCATGTACCAGGCGATGGGATTTCGGCCGGAGATGTTCACCGTTTTGTTTGCGATCCCCCGGACCGTGGGCTGGCTGACACAATGGCAAGAACTGATTACCGATCCCGAGCAGAAGATTGCGCGTCCGCGTCAGGTCTGGATTGGTCACGAGACCCGGCAGTTTGTCCCCATGGATAAACGGAATCCAGCCGGGGTATTGGCCTCGTAGATTGGGCCACGATTGATTGCGACGAAGGGTGCGAATTGCTGAGGCAGGCGCAGGACCGATCAACTTTCGTTGCCATATTCGAAATTCGACCCGTTTTCTGCTACCACCCGCCGGTTGCGCGCGTCTCTCACTGAGATGCGTCTCCGCTACGCCGTCATCGTTGTTTCCCTGGCTCTCACCATGCTGCGCGCCTTTCCCACTGGTGACCGTTCATCCGCCGTGCTTGATTTTCGGGACCTTCGCGAAAAGATCCAGCAGGATCGAAAACGCGGGGACTCGAGGGCTGCACTCGAACACGCCACGGAACTAAAGAAACTGCTTAACGGCTCACCCCGCTCGACTCTCGAAGTGGCGCGCGCCCAACTGCAACTCGGTCATGACGATCAGGCTTGGAGGGAAGTGGAGCAGTTTCTTGCAATGGGCCAGGCCAGTGACCTTCTCACAAGCAAGATGTTCGCGGGACTGCACCCTCCAGCCTCGAGCCGCAGTCTCGCGGATTTGATGAAGAACAATCAAACGGCCATCAGTTCGGCAAAACCCGTGTTTACACTTGCGGATCCGGAATTGATCGCCGAAGACATCGACTATGATCCCGTCGGGAAACAGTTCTATGTAACCAGTATCCTCGAAAAGAAAATCATCGCGATCGACGGCCAGGGAAACGTGCGAGACTTTGCCGAAAGCCCTGACCACTGGCCCATGCTAGCGCTCAAGGTCGATGGCAAGCGAAGCTTGCTATGGGCTACGGAGGTCGCTTTGTCAGGATTCACCGTTGTTCCGAAGCCGGATTGGGGCCGGTCCGAGGTGCTTTGTTATGAGTTGGTGAGCCGGAAACTCCTGTTTCGAGTTGTCCCGCCAGGCCCGCTCGCTCTCGGGGACATGACGTTGGACGAAAGCGGGGATCCAATCGTTTCCGATAGCGAGGGAGGAGGCGTCTATCGAGTACACGATCGCCGGATCGAACGAGTCGATGCAGGAGACTTCATTTCACCACAGACGCCGTCCATTGTTGGAGACGGGAAGCGGGTGTTTATTCCTGATTACGTGCGAGGCATTGGCATGCTTAACTTGGCGACACGTCAGGTGAGATGGCTTTCTGGAGATGGCCGCCACGCGCTGGACGGCATAGACGGACTTTATTTTGCCAATGGAATCCTGCTTGCCACGCAAAACGGTTCCTCTCCGGAAAGGGTTATCGCGTTCAAGGTCGACGCGAGCCTGGGGGAAGTCTCTGGTGAGCAGGTAATTGAGAGATCCACACCATCCCTTGGCGATCCCACCCATGGCGTCGTGATAGGTTCGGACTTTTATTACATTGCGAACTCTGGGTGGAATCGGCTGAATGAGCGTGGGGATTGGCAGGCCAACAACCAACCCTCGCCTGCCATGATCATGAAGGTCTCTCTCACCTCATTGCATGCAGAAAGAATTTCCGGACGGGGCGAAATCCCGAAACCGGCAGTACACTCCCCTTCGGTAACCCCTGGTAATCGTCGGTAATCACCGAACCCGAGGTACCCAGCCTTACAATTACCCTGTCCGCAGAGGTGTTCGGTATTACAGATTCAGGCCGGTAGCGCGTCTACTGTTGACTCGGGCTTGCCGATCTAGGATCTGACTCTTATCTCTGCAATTAGCTAGAGTTCCGGAAAATCCTATGGCGTTCGGTTTTGGATTCAACAAGCAAAAGGTTCTCAGCGCCGCGGAAAAATTTGTCCAGCAAGGCAAGCTGCAGAATGCCATTGCTGAGTACGAGAAAATCCGCAAGCATGACGACAGGGATCTGACGGTCATTAACACGATCGGCGATCTCTACGCCCGGCTGGGCGACAGCGCCAAAGCTATCGAGTGCTTTAAAGCCGTGGGGGACGCCTATGCCGCGCAGGGCTTCACGGTCAAAGGCATCGCCATGTACAAGAAGATCACCAAGCTCCAGCCGAGCGTGGATGGATCTTTAAAGCTGGCGGAACTCTACACGCAACAGGGCTTATTCAACGACGCCCGGGCACAGTATCTGCAAGTCGCCGAAGACTTCATGAAAAGCGGCGATCTTGACCAGGCGGTGCGGTTGTTCCAGAAGGTCCTGGAAATGGACCCGGAAAACGTGCCCATGCGGGTCAAGCTGGCCGAGGTTTACATCAAACTGGGGAAGAAGAAAGAAGCATGGGAAATCTTCAGTGCGGCCGCTGAATCACTGCGGGCGCGCGGCTCATTGACTGCCGCGGAAGACATTCTGCAGCGCATGCTGTCGCTCGATCCGGGCAACAGCTACGTCCTTCTCATGCGTGGTCGGGCGGCACTTGAAAGCGACGATCCCAAGAATGCAATCCAGTATTTGGAGAAAGCATCCGACATCGATACGCATCCAGAGGGATTGCGTGATCTGTTGAAGGCATACCTCGAAAACGGCGAATTGGCGAAGTGTGGGCCGTTAGCCGAAAAGCTCTTGACAGTGCACAACGATTCCGAAGGCCTGTTCTTGTTGGCGGAGGGAGCGGCCCGGCTTGGTCATTATGACCAGGCTCTGGAAATCTACAGCAAGCATTCCGACCGGCTGCTCTCCACGGATTCAACCAAGTTGCTGGCTAATCTCCACTCCATCATCGCGCACGTTCAGGACGATCCCGTGGCACTTGAGCAGTTGACGGAATTGCTCAAGAAATCAGGTGAGAGCACTCACGTCAATGAAGTGGCCGAATTGCTGGCGCATGCTTCGGTGAAGAGTGGAAATCTGGAACGGGCCCGTGATCTCTATCAGATGTTGGCGGCAAGCGAGCCCCAGAATGCGATCCATACGCAGAATTATCAGCAGGTCGTTGAACGCATGGAAGGGTCGGCGACACCCGGCGCGAGCGCAATCAGCGCAGAAGAAGGCGCTCTCATCGTTGAGGAACTCGAGGCAACGGCGCCGGTAATTGATCAATCCTATCCCGACCATATTGCAGTCGCAGTCCGCTCTGCCGTGACCGACGCGGACCTGTTTCTTTCCTACAACCTGCCGGACAAGGCGGTTGTACCACTTCTTGGCGCTTTGCCGCAGGCACCTCAGGACGTCCGACTGAACCAGCGACTCGCCGCCCTGCACACACGGTTCCAGCGATTCCGGGAAGCAGCCGTCTGCTGCCGGACACTTGAGAGCGTATATCACGATGCCGGCTATCCGGATGAGGCGATGCGCTACGGCGAACTGGCGACTCGATATGAGCAGAACGCCGGAACTGCCGCAGCGGAGGACAGGATTGCTGCCATCGAAACGCCGGCAACGGAGTTGCATGCTTCAGGAGCCGAGCCGAGAACGGGGGCTGACACTGGAGCGCACCCCGAATTTGCCGTGGCTGCCTCTGCGGCGCCTTCGCAGGCGCATGATGTTTCATCCGAATGGGAGGACTCCCTATCGGTTGACGAGGGCGCGACGCTGGAGGAGGTCAGCGCGGGCGATAGTGAACCGAATCCCGAGATCGCCGAGACCGTCGAGGAGATTCGCTTCTACCTTGAGCACTTCATGAACGATCAGGCCCGGACAGCGCTTGCGAAGCTGGAAACGTTGACGAAGGACGCCAGCATTCTCAATCCTTTGCGTACAGCTTTGGAATCGGGTGCCACGCCAGCCGAGGAGAGCGAGTCCGAGGTTGCGGAGATCAACGCGGACGATCCGGCCACTTTCCAGGTGGATGTCGAAACTCCGGCGGGTGAGGAGATTTCTACCTCGCCCGATCTGGTTGGCTATGACCATGGCGCTGATGAAGCCGCGTCCATTCAGGTGGAGCCGGAGGAATTGGAGCCAGCCCACGAACAGGTAACTCACTTCGGATTGACTCAGCCCGGGTTGACCGAGCCTGAGCCCGTTGTGGCCCCGGAACCGGCGCACATGGAAGCGGCACACGCCGATGCGAGTGAACTGAGTTCCCTGGTAGCGGATCTCGAAGCCTCGCTTGGCGATTCTTTTCCGACTGCTCCCGCGGTTGAGGACCGGCCGGCAGCAACGCATTTGGCCAGCAGCGAATCGGTCGGAAATCAACCAATCTCAACGCCGCCCGAGGCGGTGCCAAACTGGCCCATTCCATCGTCGCCGAAGAACGTGCCCGCCAGTCCGCGGCCAGAAACGGTCGTGCACGCCGCTGCACCAGCAGCGAATACTGAAACTGCGCCGTCGATGTTGGCGAGTGCCTCTGGAGCAGCAGCTGCCCCAGCGCCAGCCATGAGTTACAGTCCAGCTCCGGTTCGTCCTTTGGGTGCGGGTGCAGAGGCCATGCATGCCACTGACAGTGTTGACCTGTCGGAAATGTTTGGTGAACTGAAACATGAACTCGAGGAAGACGTTGCCACTGCAGAAGAAGACCCCGAGACGCATTACAACCTCGGTGTGGCGTTCCGCGAGATGGGATTGCTCGATGAGGCCATCGCGGAACTGCAGAAGGTTTGCACCGCGATCGATCATGGGCATCCGTTTACGCAGCCGGTTCAGACTTATACCTGGCTGGCACAGTGTTTCCTCGACAAAGGAGTGCCGCAGGCGGCCATTCGCTGGTATGAGAAGGCGTTGAACATTCCAGGGCTCGACACTGAGGCGCGTGTTGCCATCAATTACGAACTAGGATCGGCTTGCGAAAACGCGCACGACAAGTCGGGAGCACTGCGCCACTTTACGTACGTGTACGGCGCGAACATCGATTATCGCGATGTGGCCGAGCGGATTCAGGCCCTGAAGTCGTAGAATGCAAAAGTGGGCCTGGTAGCGTGCGTTGGGGTGGACCGAATTGCGCGCTCGTCCTAGGTACAATCTGGGCATCCATCCACGAGGCGCATGGTTTCCGATCCCAAACTTCCTTTTGCCAGTGAACCCGCTGCTGTCGAAACCTCATCCGAGAATGGGCCGAATACTCCGTTGTCAGGCGAAGTCACGCCACTCGATCGGGATAACGGTTCGCCGCGGCACCTTGCGCGAGCTGGCTTGTGGCTACGGCGCGTGGGAGTGCTGGCGTTTGTATTCTTCTGCGCGACGCTCGGAGTGATGCTGATGATTCTTCCCTGGGGTCCTGAATGGTCCGAAAATCCCTTGCTCCTGGCTTATCCGGCGATCAGGGAGGCGGTCTCGACGGGGTTTTTCCGCGGACTGGTGACTGGATTGGGCCTTCTGAACGTGTGGATTGGGTTCTGGGAGGCGGTGCAGTACCGGGAAGACTAGCAGGCAGCATGATGACACGCCGAAGACGATGGCTCTCATAAGCGGCGACAAACACGGCAAGATCGCCGGAAGCAAGCACACCAACAGCGAATTCACTATGACCGATCCGAAACTTAAACCCGCTCCGCTGGCATACAGCAATGAAACGTTTCTGGCCTCACCTGACGGGCGCATTTTGCGCCTGTTGTCGGAATATATTGAGCCGCTGTCGCGCTTTCGCCGCGAGCAGATCCAGGACACGGTTGTTTTCTTTGGCTCGGCGCGCGTCGCCAGCCACGATTCGGCTTCCGGCAAACTGAACGACGTTCGCAACAATGGCGCGAGTGCTTCTGCCGCGCAGCAAGCGATTGAGATGAAGCGCGCCGAAGCGGCTGTGGACATGGCGCGCTACTACGAAGATGCGCGGCGGCTGGCCTATTTGTTGACGGAGTGGTCGTCGCAGATACCGGCGCGCAGGCGTCGTTTTGTGGTGACGACGGGCGGCGGGCCGGGAATTATGGAGGCCGCGAATAAGGGAGCGCACGAGGCGGGAGGAAAGACGATCGGGCTGAACATCAACCTGCCCTTTGAGCAGTTTCCGAATCCTTACATCACGCCGTCGCTGAATTTCGAATTCCATTACTTCTTTATGCGTAAGTTCTGGTTCGCGTATCTGGCGAAGGCGCTGGTGATTTTTCCCGGCGGGTTCGGCACACTCGATGAACTCTTCGAAATTCTGACGCTTGCACAAACGGAGAAGCTCGCCAAGAAAATCGTGACCGTGATTTACGGCAGCGAGTACTGGAAAAAGGTCATCAACTTCGAAGCGATGGTCGATGCCGGCGTGATTTCTCCGCAGGATCTCGAGTTATTCAAGATCTCGGATTCACCCGAGGAGAGCTTTGAGTTCCTGAAGGCCAACCTGACGAAATATCATCTAGGCCCGCAGCAGCCCAAGCGAAGCGACGAGGCGGCAACTCCAGAAATAGCTAAAACGCGGCCGTAGGTCGGGTTCTGACCCACGACAGACCTGGAAGGGTACCCCCCTTCCCCTCTCGCGGGTCTATTAGAATGATAGATTTAGGGAAAGTTTCCCGCCAAAGTCCTCAGCCGATTTAAGTTACATGCAAAGTCCTGATGGATAAGAACTTAACGCGTGATTTTTGGCTTTTTTGTGGAGTTGTTCCCGCAAAGTCCTGATTCTAAAAGGGAATGATTGCAAAGTATTCAATCCAAGCGAGTTAGTGGCGCTCAAGGCGGGCATGTGAATCCCCGTCGCATGAGTGACTACCTTGAAATGTCAAAGACCGCGCCAGCTACCGGCGTCTCCTGGGAGACTTCTGAGAATCCAGCTGGACCCGACACTTCTATTTTATCCGAGGGTGTCAAGCGATCAGAACATCAAGGACAGGCGTTTTGAGTGAAACTAGGATGCTTCATCAATGATGGTGTGCCGACTCACAGCAGCTCAAGGTCAAAACAATTCTCCAGATCGTTTCAGATGGCTTCAGAGTGACTCCATGGACCTTCTCATCGGCCTGGTGCAACATCCCGGGAGAGTTTGAGGAAAGAGCGAATGGTTCCCAGGTAGAAGGTTCCGAAGAAAGGCTGCTCGCCTCAGAATTGGAGTGGATTATGTCTACTGTGGTGATGTTGATGATTTTCGGATGGAGCACGACCCTTGGCATGATCGGCTTTTGTGCCCTGAACGAATCGGGCAAGCTTCTCAGGATTCGGAGACAGATTGCGCTGTGGCTGTACTCACCGACCGCATCCCGTGGTCATAAGTTCGAAAAGAGCTTGACAAGCGAGCTCGCCGAAATTAGCTGAGGAATTACGACATCGAACTTGTCTATTCCTTTGACGTTGCCGCCACGAACAGCCGGACCACCTGCTTGCCGTCGGCAAAAACAACCCGCGCGGCCCTGCCACATCAGGGTCGCGTGGGCACACCATCCCGCTGTTCGTTCCCAAAGACTCGAATGGAGTGCCGGCCCGGTTAATTCTTGCGGAAAGTGCGCACGTAGGCGATGACGTTATCGATGTCGATCTCGCTGAGACCCGTGATGGGCTTCATTTTGCCCGACCCTTGCAGAATGATTTTTTTCAGCTCAGGATCAGTCTTCTTCTGCACCTTGTCGGAACTGAGGTGAGCAGGATCAAGCCCCATCGCCTTGGCATAGCCGGTACCGCCTTCACCATCAGCCCCATGACAGATCCTGCATTTACCGGTGTACACCGCTTTGCCGGCGACCGTGTCACCGGCGCCTGCCGCGCGGATCGATAGTGTCAGGCAAAGAAGCGCTGCCACCACAATGCTCGTTTGGAATGACCTTGTTTTCATTCGCCTTTAATCCCTGCTGGATCGTGCCGCAGCTTTGGCTCTCTTGGCCGCCTGCTCCGTGGCCTGCTGATTGATGCTGCTCATCAGGTCGCCATGCGCGGGATGCACGAATCGAAGCATGTGCAGAAACTTTCTTTTTCCGAGCATCGCGACGCGGACACGAGTCTTTGCCCGGACCGTGGATTGATGTGGCTCATTGCTGATCAGAGCCGTCTCGCCGAAGTGTTGTCCCTTTTTAAGAACGGAAATCAGGGTCTCGACTTCTTTCTCGCGGCGAACTACTTCGACTTCCCCTTGCTGAATGAAATAGGCAAAATCGCCGTGATCGCCCTGCTGCAAGATGACGTCGCCAGGCTCAAAAAGGGCAAAAGCAAACAGACTGGTCCGCCGGAGATATCGGTATAGGGCTACTCCGCCCAGAGCCAGCGCCGCGAGCACGATGAGGGCGGGCGCCACGACGGAGAACAAGAAAAGAGTTCCTCCACTCGAGCGAAACAGGAATCCCGCACCCAACAAGTACACGATCAACGCCAGCACCTGCGCGCTGATTAGTGTCCAGCGAATGATCCGCGGGTCGAGTTCGATGGTTCTGACCGAGGGTAAGCTCATGGATTGGATTCTTGCCCGATCAACGTGTGCGCGGGGTTGGTTTCGACATGGCACTGCATACAACTAACCTTACCCGCGAAGATCTTTTCCTGGCTGTCTTCGTGTGCCGCGATCCATTTCTTTGCCCCGGCATGGCATTTGAGGCAATCTTGGTCGCGGTAAGGATGACGCAGTTGCAGCGGAAGCTGAAACGTGCGCGTGTAGTATTTGTAGACATCGACGATGCCTTGCTCTTTGGATTCGAGCGTCCCCAACATGCCATAAGAGGTATGGCATTCGTAGCACTGGTTCTCTGCGATGTAACGGTTTGTGTAGTGGATAGCGGCGAGGCTATTGCTCTTTGGGTTCATCATGTCGTCCACGTAAGGTTTCATGGTGAGGTGGCAGGAGCCGCATAAAGGCACGGTCCTGACTCTCTCCAAGGCGAGGATGGTTCCGACACCCGTGAACATTACTGGAAGGACGATTGTTCCTCCGAGGAGAAGGCCCCAGGAAATTGCACCAACATCTCGCCCACGGTAACGGAAAAGACTCCAGAGGACCACGGCTAGGCCGACGAGGATCAGCACAGCAAGGAAGCGCGCCATCAACCGATCAACAGGGTCCTGCTGGAATACGTGTGGCTGTGCCAGCGCCTCTGCGGGCAGCGACCGAAGGACTGCCGCGCCCACCGCGAATGCCCCGACATCTGCGATTGGGTTTCTGATGCGACTCACTCCGTAGAGGACAGAATCGAGCGAGCTGAAATGCGGGGAATCTTAGGCAACGCAGGCGGGAAAAGTCAAGCAGGTTGTTTTCTGGAAGCGCAGTGAAACGAGAGGCCTGCAGGCGAGCCTACCCCGAGTAATGAACGTAAGGTGGGGTATTGTTCACTCCGGCCCGGCTTCGACCTGACATCGGCGCACGTAGTATTACGTGGACGCGGGCGCACTGAAACTGGCGACGGCAGCGGAATCAGTGTCGAAAATATCGAAGAAAGGCATCACTCTGGCGATTTGCAGAACTTCTTTGGATTTGGCACCGAGGTTCGCGAGCTTGAGTGTAGCGCCTTGCGAGCGCGCGTTGTTGTAGCAGGCGACCAGCGTTCCGAGCCCCGCACTATCGATGTACGTAACGTTCGCCATGTTCAGCACAATCTGTTTCCGTCCCGCACTTAGCAGCGACTTGAATTTCTCGCGCAAGGCGTTGCTTTCCCCACCGAGAACGATTCGGCCCTCCATGTCAAGAACGCTTACGCCACTCACGTCGCGATCTGTTATTCGTAGCGCCATGTTTCCCTCCTCACAATCGACTCCAGGAAGGCGCCTAGCATACCAGACGATCGGCATTCCTTCCCGACGGGGGAGGGCTCTCAACGCGCTCGCACACGAAATCGAACCCGATGTGCCTATCAAGACCGCCTACGTTTCCAGAAACCGGGCCGCGATGGACAGACCATCAGAAACCGAATCCCAACATAGCATGATGGGGCCACACTCCCGCTCAGAAGTGCTGTTCTATTACCTCCGCCTGGGGCGCCAAGTTTCCGAAAATCATCTGCTACGGCTGATTGATAGCAACAGTTACGAAGCGCCTTGAGTTACACGTAATGTCCCGGCGCTACAATATGCGGGCGCAAACTGGATTGGCAGTCGCACTCGTTATCTTCAGTGGAGCGATGTTCGCCCAATTAGCCCGCCTGCATGTTCCGCTGACCGCCCGGTTGTGGACGGGTTGCTTGCCGGGGGATTCACTTCCCGCAGCATTACAACTTCCGACGCAGCTTCGTAGTACGCTGGACAAATGGCCGAGCGGCGGCTCCTTTACTGCATTACCGATCGTTCTGGGTTGTCAGGCGGCCAGTTCCCGGGCGATGAGCTTGCCTGCGGTCGCGTTCTGCTTTACAAAATTGCCGAGGCTGCACGCGCTGGTGTGGACTACATCCAGCTTCGGGAAAAAGATCTGAGCACGCGGGAGCTGGAACAACTTGCTCACGAGGCCGTCAGTTTGATTCGCGAGCTTCGGACCGAGGACCCGGAGCTTAGAACTCGTCTCTTGATTAATTCCCGTACTGACGTTGCGCTGGCAGTTGGGGCGGATGGCGTGCATCTACGAGCGGATGATGTGTCGGTGAGCGAGGTGCGGCTGGTCGTGCGGCGTGCTGAGCACTGCCGATGCCCAGAAAGCAATGACAGGTTTGTTGTCGCCGTTTCTTGCCACACTGTTGGCGATGTGGCCCGAGCTGAATCGGAGGGTGCGGACCTCGTCGTGTTTGCTCCGGTGTTTGGGAAGAAAGATGCGCCTGGCGTGATTCCGCAAGGTCTGGCAACTCTCAGTGAAGCTTGCAGGGCGCAGATTCCTGTTCTCGCGCTGGGGGGAGTTACGATTGAAAATGCATCGGCGTGCCTGGAAGCGGGAGCGGCTGGGATCGCTGGGATAAGGCTGTTTCAGGAGAATAAAATTAGTGATGTGGTCGGGGCGATTCGTTCGTTTTGAACCGAGTTTTGTGCAGGGCGTGTTGAGGAAGCCCTGATTGTGCCTCAGCGGCTAAAAGCCGCCATCAGAAATGGTCGATTTTCCGGACGGCCTGAAGGGCATCCCCTTCAAAGCGCGGTTTTAATCGGGAGCTCCTTACGGGCAGGAGTTTGATTCGGGTGATCTGAAGATGAACGTCGTAGCAGCTCGGGAAGAAACCGCGGAACAACTCGCTCCCAAGCTCGTCGTGATTCCAGCGGGCTGGTTCGTGATGGGATCGGAGGCCGGACAAGATAATGAAAGGCCCGTGCATCGGGTTTGGGTTGACGAGTTTCGGCTGGCGGAGTGCCAGGTTACGAACGCTGAGTTTGAGCGGTTCGTTCGGGGTACCGGGCGAACGACTCCTCCATTTTGTGGCGATGCGGCGCTCAACCAGCCGGAACAGCCGGTGGTTGGCGTGTCGTGGTTTGACGCGGTTCGTTATTGCGAATGGCTGAGGGCGGCGACCGGCCGGAGCTTTCGATTGCCCACGGAAGCGGAGTGGGAGAGGGCGGCTCGTGGAGGCAAAGAAGGATTGGTGTATCCGTGGGGTGACGAGCCTCCGCACACGCGGCTGGGTTACGCGGAACGTTGGAAGGACGGCCCGGAGCCGGTGGGGCGAGGAGAAGCCAATGGCTACGGGCTTTTCAATATGTGCGATAACGTGCATGAGTGGTGCGCGGATTGGTACTCGGCGGACTACTATGCGAGTTCTCCCGAACGCAATCCGCGAGGGCCGGAAACGGGGGAGAGGCGGGCGTCGCGAGGAGGGTCGTGGCGTCATCACATCAAGGTTTCGCGCTGCGCGGCAAGGTCGAGCATTCCACCAGCTTTCCAATATGCTGATTATGGATTCAGAGTAGCGGGAGACAAGTAAAGTCAAAAGTCAGAAGTCAAATTGAAGAAGTAAAAGCGAAAAAATAGCGTCTCGATCCTTCGTTCTGACTTCTAACTTCATGTCAGATTCCAAAATCCTGAATCAGGCAAGGACCGGTATGAGCGACTTAGCCTCCCACTATCTCGAAGAGATCAAGCGGCAGATGCGCGGGCATAAGCGGATGGCCGAAAACGCGATGGTTCAACTGGAAGACAAGGATTTTTTCTTGGCAATCGACCCGGAAGCGAATTCGATTGCGATTCTTGTAAAACACATCGCGGGGAATGCGGGCTCGCGGTTCAGCGATTTCTTGACCAGCGACGGCGAAAAGCCGGATCGTTTTCGCGATCGGGAATTCGAAGTCACCCCGCAAACAACTCGTGAGGAAGTTTTGCGCTGGTGGGAGCAGGGCTGGACGCAGGTTTTTACGATGCTCGATTCGCTCAAGCCGGAGGATCTGGCTCGCACGGTGACAATTCGTCAGGAGCCGCATACGGTGATGCAAGCGCTCAATCGCGCACTCGCGCATTACGCGCAGCACATCGGGCAGATTGTTTTCCTTGCCAAACATTTGCGGTCGGCGGAATGGAAGATGCTGAGCATTCCACGAGGGAAGTCGGAAGAATATAAGGTGGCGAGTCCGAAGGGATTCAGCCGGGGGACGGCGGACTCGAAGAAGTGACGGAGTTGAGCTATCCAAGGCGGTGAAATAGAAGATCCGGTCCCGGTTCACAACGGACGAGTTGAGAAAACTCCTCTTCGAGCCAGTGGTAGAAGCCGGCAAACGCGGGGTCCTTCGACTGCGGTCTCCGCTCACTTCGTGAGCGGCGATCCTCGCTCAGGATGACATGGGACAGTTAATACACTCACGCCGCGGTGCGCCAATCGAGAATTACTTTTCCGGTGTTGCCGGTTCTCATCGCTTCGAATCCTTTCTCATAATCGCGGAATGAGAGGCGGTGAGTGATGACGGGCGAAATGTCGAGACCAGATTCCAGCATGACGGTCATCTTGTACCAGGTTTCGTACATCTCGCGTCCGTAGATGCCTTTGATGGTGAGCATGTTGAAGATAACCTGATGCCAGTCGATTGACATCTCGGTGGACGGGATTCCGAGCATGGCAATCTTTGCACCATGACTCATGTTGGCAAGCATGTCGCGGAAAGCGGCCGGCGCGCCTGACATTTCGAGGCCGACGTCGAACCCTTCCTGCATGCCAAGTTTTTTTTGGACCTCTTTGAGCGGAGTTTTTCGCGGATCGACCGCGAGCGTGACACCCATTTTTTCTGCTAGTGCGAGGCGATAGGGATTCAAATCGCTGATGACGACGTGACGCGCTGCTGCGTGTCGGACGACCGCTGCTGCCATGAGGCCAATGGGGCCGGCGCCGGTGATGAGGACGTCTTCGCCGAGAACCGGGAACGACAAGGCTGTGTGAACGGCGTTGCCAAAGGGATCGAAGATGGCGGCGATTTCAAGCTTGATTTTGGGATTGTGTCTCCAGATGTTGCTCATGGGGAGCACGATGAATTCGGCGAAAGCGCCCGGCCGGTTCACGCCCACACCTTTGGTGTGCGCGCAGAGGTGGCGGCGGCCAGCCAGGCAATTGCGGCAACGGCCGCAGACAACATGGCCTTCTCCGCTGACCAGTTCGCCGACACGATAATCAGAGACGTTCGATCCGACGGCGACGATTTCGCCGACGAATTCGTGGCCGATGACGAGCGGGACGGGAATTGTCGATTTGGCCCAATCGTCCCACTCATAGATATGGAGGTCGGTTCCGCAGATGCCGGTGAGAAGGACACGAATCTTGACGTCGTTGATGCCAAATTCTGGTTCGGGAACTTCCTCGAGCCAGAGGCCCTGCTCAGACCGGCTCTTGACTAACGCCTTCATGGGCGCTCCTTCTTTGTGCACGATAAGTCTTATGCGCGCTCGACTTGCTATGAGTGAATGACCAACCATTTGCAGTCGGTCGGTATTTGGATTCCGCTATCGTTTTTAACACCAAGCCGCGGACCTGCCAACCGCTGCGAGCTGATAAAGTTTTGCCGGCCACCTGATAAACTTTGATCAGCCGCGGAGGGATGTGTGAGCGGTTGAAACAGTCGGTCTTGAAAACCGATGTACGGGAAACCGTACCGGGGGTTCGAATCCCTCTCCCTCCGCCAGTTTTACGCGCGGCTTCCAGCCCGTAAAGGACCTTGCCCAAGTTCAAAACTCTTGGTTG
>Ga0335079_10003537_pt1 | contig 18059 bp, 16 predicted proteins | sample Lox_Sample_33_FD_206719 | JGI IMG/M metagenome (GOLD analysis project Ga0335079, IMG submission 206719) | Soil microbial communities from Loxahatchee National Wildlife Refuge, Florida, United States - Lox_Sample_3.3 | ecosystem: Environmental > Terrestrial > Soil > Wetlands | place: USA... | reverse complement strand
AAAGAACGAGGAAATAACCGCCACGATCGACGTTCGCGATATCTTCAAGGTTCCGAAAGTGGGAACCGTGGCAGGATGCTTTGTGCAGGACGGAAAGATCGCCCGTGGTAATCGTGTACGACTCATCCGCGACGGCATCGTGATCTTTGAAGGCGGACTGGCATCTCTTCGCCGGTTCAAGGACGATGTGCGGGAGGTCGAAGCCGGATTCGAGTGCGGTATCGCACTCGAAGGGTATAACGACATCAAGGTGGAGGACACGATTGAGGCCTACAAGATTGTCGAAACAATGAGAAAGCTGGTGTAGTTGGATGTCGTTGCGGACCGAGCGTGTGTCCTCGCTCATCAAGGAAGAAGTCGGAATGCTCTTTGCCCGCGAATACCGCGATCCGGCATTTGGATTGATTACGGTAACCGAAGTACGCGTTTCTCCGGACCTTCGCCTGGCAAAGATTTACGTCAGCATCATGGGATCTCCCGCCAAACGAGATGAGACTCTCCGGATGCTGGAAGGACGGAAGGGCGAGATCCGGTCGTTTATCGGTGCTCGGGTTCGTTTGAAATTCACCCCGACGGTTCAGTTTTACATCGATGAAACGCTCGATCGGGTGGAAAAAATCGACCAACTGATCAGGCAGATCCACAAAGATGATCCGCCGAATCATGGATTGGATTCCGAATAACTCCGTTTAGATCGGTCCATCTCCGATCCCGCGATGATCGTTGCCCGCTCGTTAGAAGAACTCGCATTCGACAAAAATTCGGTTGTTACCGTCGGAACGTTCGACGGGCTCCACCTCGGTCATCGTGCCATTGTGGATCAGCTCGTGGCGGGTGCCCGCAGCATCAGGGGCAGGAGCGTGGTGATCACGTTCAATCCGCATCCGAGGGAGATCGTGGCGAAGCGCTCGGTCGAGTGGCTGACGACGCTGGATGACCGCTGCCGGACTCTGGAACAGTTCGGCATCGATGTGCTCTTTGTGGTGACGTTTACGTATGAATTCTCTCGTCTCTCTTCCCGCGACTTCTACGAGAAGTTCGTCGTCAGAGGTACCGGGGCGCGGGAAGTGATCGTCGGGTACGACCACATGTTTGGGCGTGATCGTGAAGCCGGGATTCATGAGCTTCGCCAAATGGGTGAAGAGTTCGGGTTTCGGGTCTCTGTGGTTGATCCGGTATCGCTGGGGGGAGCGATCGTCAGCAGTTCGAAAATCCGTGACCGCCTGCGTGAGGGAAACGTCGCCCAGGCGTGCGAATATCTCGGCAGACCGTACTCGCTGGAAGGTACGGTGATTGAAGGCGATCATCGCGGTACGCGGCTGGGGTTTCCGACGGCAAACATCGCTCCGGAGCATGAGCATCAACTTGTTCCAGCCGAGGGTGTGTATGCAGTGCTTGCCTATCATTCTGGAAAGCGCTACCGGGGGATGATGAACATCGGGCGACGGCCCACGGTATCGGAGAGCGGCGAACGATTTCTTGAGGTTCATCTCTTTGCCTTTGAGGGAACTCTCTATGGCGACCGGCTCAGAGTTGAATTCATCAACAGAATACGTTCGGAAGAGAAATTTGCATCGCTGGAAGAACTGAAACGACAATTGGAACGCGACCGGAACGAGTGTTTACGAATACTTGCCGATCGGGGATATTAATCGTCTACATCGAAGGAGAGATACATGCCGTTAACGAAGGAACAGAAACAAGAGCTCATCACGAAATACGGGAAGGATCCGAAAGACTCGGGTTCTGCAGAAGTGCAGATTGCGCTTCTCACGACCCGTATTAACGAACTCTCGACACATTTCGAGAAGAACGTGAAGGACAATCATTCCCGCGTCGGGCTCCTCAAAATGGTAGGCAAGCGACGTAAGCTCCTGGAATATTTGCAGGAGAAGAATGTCGAGCGCTACCGCAAAATCATTCAAGAACTCTCGCTCAGGAAGTAATGCAGCTGGAGTACATTCACTAAATAAATCAAAGAAAGCAGTACATGGCAATAACCAAATCTATAGAAATTGGCGGAAGAACATTAACGATTGAAACGGGGCGGTTTGCAAAACAGGCAGACGGTGCCGTCATGGTGCGGTATGCGGATACGATGGTCCTGGCAACGGTTGTCTCGAGCAGGGAAGCCAAGGAAGGACAGGACTTCTTTCCGCTCCAGGTGGAATACCGTGAAAAAACCGCGGCAGCCGGAAAGATTCCCGGCGGATTCCTGAAACGTGAAGGACGGCCTTCGGAAAAGGAAGTCCTCTCTTCGCGCCTGATCGACCGGCCCATCCGGCCAATGTTCCCGGAAGGATACCGGAATGAGACGCAGATCATGCTGACTGTCTTCTCATCCGACCAGGAAAATGACGCTGATACGCTTGGCGCACTCGGTGCCTCAACGGCACTGACGATCTCCGATATTCCGTTCGATGGGCCCATCGCGGAAGTCCGTGTCGGTCGCCTCGAGGGCTCGCTGATCATCAATCCGACGTTCAAACAGCTCGAGACGAGCGATATGGACATCACCGTCGCGGGCACGAAAACTTCTATCGTCATGGTGGAAGGTGAAGCGCGGGAAATATCTGAGTCGGAGATGCTTGAAGCACTGCGCTTCGCACACGAACACATCGCCCGCCTGTGTGATTTTCAGCTTGATCTGGCAAAGGAACTCAACAGGGCAAAACGCACGTTTGCCCCGAACCCTGTCAAGAAGGGACTCGCCGGAGTGGTCGGGGAGATCGCACGCGGCCGGATTCGCGACATCACGCATAAAACGCTGATGAAGGAAGAACGCAGCAAGGCGAACGATGAAATCCGTGCGGATGTGTTTGAAAAATTGAAGGAGAAAGCTCCGTCGATGAATCTCTCCTCACTCATCTCTTCGACGGAACCGTTGAAGATTGATGATCCTGCCGCATTCATCGAAGAACACTCACTGGCGGTGGAAGAGATTCTTCACGATATTGAGTACGAGGAAATGCGTGCAATGATCCTCTCGGAAGGCAGGCGGCTCGATGGCAGAGGCGTCAGGGAAATCCGGCCGATCACCTGCGAAGTCGGACTTCTCCCGCGTACCCATGGTTCTGCACTCTTTCAGCGCGGCGAGACACAGAGTCTGACAACCGTGACTCTCGGGACAAAAGTCGATGAGCAGATGATCGATGGTCTTCTTCCCGAAAGCTCCAAGCGCTTCATGCTCCACTACAATTTTCCGCCATTTTCGGTAGGTGAGGTCGGACGGCTCGGCAGTGTGGGCCGGAGAGAAATCGGGCACGGGAATCTGGCCGAGCGATCGCTCAAGAAACTTCTCCCGGATGAGAAAGACTTCCCCTACACCGTACGCATTGTCTCCGATATTCTCGAATCGAATGGATCCTCATCGATGGCGACAGTTTGTGCCGGAACGCTTGCACTCATGGACGCGGGTGTGCCGCTGAAGAAGCCGATCGCGGGGATCGCGATGGGATTGATCAAGGAGGGTGATCGGGTGGCTATTCTCAGCGATATTCTTGGGAACGAAGATCATCTCGGCGACATGGACTTTAAAGTTGCCGGCACCCGTGAGGGTATTACCGGTTTCCAGATGGACATCAAGATCCAGGGAATTTCATTCGAGATCTTCGAGAATGCGCTTGCCCAGGCGCGTGACGGACGGCTGCACATCCTCGGAATTATGGAACAGACTCTTTCCACGCCGAGAGCACAGCTCTCCCCGTATGCACCCCGCCTCCAGACCCTGAAGATCCCGATTGATATGATCGGCTCGGTCATCGGTCCGGGCGGGAAAGTCATCCGCCAGATCGTGAAGGACACCGGTGCGGAGATCAACATTGAAGACGACGGGACGGTGGTGATCGCCTCGGTTTCTGCAGAGGGCGGCGAGAAGGCGTTTGCTATCATCAGCAAGATGGTCGAAATCCCCGAAGTCGGGAAAACCTACCGCGGCAAAGTCACACGACTGCTGGACTTCGGTGCTTTCGTGGAATTCCTGCCGGGCCGCGAAGGCCTTGTGCACATTTCCCACCTCGACATGAGCCGTGTGAATAAAGTCAGCGACGTCATGAATGTCGGCGATGAAGTCGAGGTGAAACTCATCAAGGTCGATGAAGAAGGGCGATATAACCTCAGCCGGAAGGCTCTCATGCCGGGATATGACCCTGAAAAGGAAGCACAGCGTGAAGCCGAGCGGAAGGAAAAGCGCGGCGACAGGAGAGAAGGTCATCGTGACAGTGGACGCAACCGCGGAGGTGAAGGACATCACCAGCGCCCGCACCGGCACTGATATCACCGATCCAAAAATAGAAAACCCCGACAGGTTTGAATCTGCCGGGGTTTTTTCATGTCCTGACCGCTATATCCTGATGATCTGGTGCTGAAAGTTCCCGATCTTCAGCTCGCCGTAGAGAAAGCGCACAAATTCGAGGCCGTGCTTGTTCATGAACTGAATGACATTCAGCTCGCGCTCCTGGTAATTGCCGTGAGGGAAGAGGCTGTTCTTGACCTTCTCAATCTGGCGCAGGGCGGTTTCGTGCTTGCGTTGCTGCGCGGCAACCACTTTTTCCTGCAGCGCCGTAATCTGGGAATCGATTTTTTGATGGGTATGTTCGAGCGCCGCGGAAAGTGTCGGGTCGACATAGTTGATGCCGAACTTCATCTCGTTCATCTGGTCACCGATCGAGGTCCGCACACGCGAGAACATTTCCTCCACGTTGACTTCCGCAACCATATCCAAAACTTTTTTCTGAATCTCCTCCGGCTTGGAGAACACATCCTCAACCGTCAGCTCGTAGCGTTCCAGGATTTTTTCCATCCGCTCTTCCGTGATAGTGGCCGTAGCGCGCGGATAGATCATCGGCATGGTAAGATCAAAGTAGCGGTAGACATCCTGTAATTGTGCAAAGTATGCGACCTCGGATGGTCCTGCGACGTATGCCACGGTGGGGAGGAGCATGTCCTGGCAGATTGGCCGCAATGCGACGTTCGGGCTGAGGAGCTCAGGCTGCTCGACGGCGACGCGGAGGAGATCTTCCTTCGGAATGAAATGCCGCGTTCCCCGCAGACTGAAATCGGTTTCCCGCGGCTCGATGAAATACCTTCCCCCCTTATGGAAGTAGAAGAGATTCAGGGCTTTCGTCTTGATCTGGGCATGGTAGTGTTCCTCAAGCCGCGCACTCTGACGGATGATCAACTGCGAGACATGCGGATATTCTCTGATCTCTTTCTGAAAAAGAGGCGAGAGAAGTTTCTTCAGTCGAATATCATTTGGTGAGATGAACACCAACCCTTTATCCTGAAAGAGAGCGGTCAGGAATCCCGCAAACGCCGTAGAAAATGTGGACGCGGGCCGGTAAAACTTGCGGAGCATCTCAAAGAGAGCCTGCTTGAATTCAGAATTACCCATTATCTGCTGGAGTTCGCCGAAAACAGATTCGATGGTGTTTCCGAGAGGGATTTCGCCGACGGCCCCGCGGTTTCCGGAATCCCTGGTGGGGAGTTGATACGATACTGTTGCAGGCACCCCTTCCGCATTGAGTACACTGGCTTTGCCAACTTCCTCGAAGTCGTGATCCTCGCTCTCGAGCCAGAAGACGGGCACAAAGTGGAGCCCTGGATTTTCCGCTCCAAGTGTTTCGGCAAGTTTTATTGCCGTGATCGCCTTATAAATCGTATAAAGCGGCCCGCCGAACAAGCCGACCTGCTGGCCTGTGACAACGGCAAATGTTTTCTCATCCGCAAGGAGTCCGATATTATCAAACGTTCGTTGCCCCGCACCGTAAACCGTATTCTGATCACTCAGCACCTCCACGAGAACAGACCGGTCCCGGACCTGACTCCTGCGCTTATCGGCGAGAGAAGCAATCTGCTGGAGGGAATGGAAATCCACTTGATAGAATTGCTGGACGCTTTTGAATTCGGAGATGTAGTCCCGGTAAAGATCGGAAAAACTGCCGTTGATGTGCGGCAGGGATTCCACCGGTATGAATTCTGGGACGGTCATAAAAATTGAATGATGGGTGAACGAGTGTGAAAAATATAACCTTTCGATGCACGAATAGCAAGCCATCAGGGGGGAGCGGCGGACGGGCGGGAAAGAAAGTTTGACAGACTCCGTTTTTTTTACTATATTTTTTTACTATCACATTTTCGATCTTTAAGAGATTTTTTGTACCCATTTATGGAGACACCCAGCGAAAGCAAGCCGTCATCCGAATCAGCGAACCTTGCAGCTCCCGGGGCGTCCGGGTCACAGCCCTCGCAAGCTGAGCCAACCAAATCAGCCGGCCCGCCGGCAGCACCATCCCAGCCACAGAAAACTGCTCCCTCACCTCAAAAACCTGCAGCTGCTCCTGCGGTAAAGAAACCGAAACAAGACCGACCACCGGAAAATGACCAGGGAATCTGGCGCATCAGCAGGCGGAATTTCTTTTCCGTCGCCGGATGGGCCGCATTCTTCGTCTTCCTCGGAACGTCCACCATCGGAACACTCCGGATGATGTTCCCGAGGATCCTTTACGAACCGCCCTCGGCATTCAAGGCGGGTTTTCCGCAGGATTATCTCGTCGGCGAGGTGAGTGAGAAGTACAAAGACCAGTATCGCGTCTGGATCATTCGCGAACCGGACGGGTTTTATGCCCTCTCGGCAATCTGTACACATCTCGGATGCACCCCGCGCTGGCTCGAAGCCGAGAATAAATTCAAGTGCCCCTGCCATGGAAGCGGTTTCCACAAGAGCGGTATCAATTTTGAAGGACCCGCACCGAGACCGCTCGAGCGTCTCAAAATTACTTTTGCCGATGACGGCGAGCTCCTTGTCGACCGGAACATCAAATTCCTTTTCGAAAAAGGAGAATGGAATAACCCCGACGCATTCCTCAGGTACAGCTAGCGAGTATGAATTTACAGGAGGTTGAATGAGTAAGCTGCGGGAAAAATTGCAGCAATCCGAAATCTGGAAGTCCATTTTCCGGCATAATTATCAGGACACCAATCGCAACCGCGCCCTGCAGATTGTCGATAATGTGTTCCTCCATCTTCATCCTGTCCGGATCGCCCGCCATGCCACCAACATCGGGTACACCTGGGGAATGGGGGGCATTACATTTCTTCTCTTCATCGTCCTTACAGTTACAGGCGTCATCCTGATGTTCTATTACCGGCCTGCCGCGGAATATGCTTACGAGGACATGAAGTACCTCATGAACGACGTCGCATTCGGACCGCTCATACGGAACATGCACCGCTGGGCCGCACACGCCATGGTGATTACGGTGATGCTGCACATGTTTCGCGTTTTTCTCACGGGTTCGTACAAAGCCCCCCGGCAGTTCAACTGGGTCGTCGGTGTTATTCTCCTGGTTCTCACCCTGCTTCTGAGTTTTACAGGATATCTGCTCCCCTGGGATCAGCTTGCAATCTGGGCGGTAACTGTTGGAACGAATATGGCCAGGGCAACCCCCTTTCTTGGTCACCAGGGTCCGTTCGGACCCGAACTTGGCATGAAGATCGATAATGATATCAGGTTCGTGCTTCTCGGCGGCACTCAGGTAGGACCTCCGACACTCCTGCGCTTTTACGTCGGCCATTGTATTTTCCTTCCGATCATCGCATCGGTATTTATGATCGTGCATTTCTGGAGAATCCGGAAAGACGGCGGTATTTCCGGACCCGTCAGGAACTCGAAGGATTGAACCCTGCCGGCATGAACGATTCATCTGAATTCTCGAATCGCAAGAGGTAGCAGCATGCAAAATATTTGGGAACTGATTCGCAAGCCCGATAATATCCCGATCGTCGCGCTCCTTGTTTTGGTCATCATCTATACGTGGTGGTCATTTGCGCGCGCGTTGAAAAACGACCGGCAGGGTTTCCTCGACGAGGAACGCCTCTCGGAAAAAGTGCAGGTATGGCCCAACCTTGTGCGCGTCGAATTTCTTGCTGCCGTGCTGGTCATGGTCGTCCTGGTCTTCTGGTCGTTTCTCATCAATGCGCCGCTCGAGGAACCGGCCAATCCGACCCTCACACCAAATCCGTCAAAGGCACCGTGGTACTTTCTCGGGCTTCAGGAAATGCTCGTCTACTTCGATCCCTGGATTGCCGGCGTCATCATGCCGACGCTCATCATTATCGGACTCATGGCAATTCCGTATATCGATGTCAACGAGAAAGGAAACGGATACTACACGTTCAAGGAGCGCAAGTTTTCGATCATCACATTTTGTTTTGGATTCCTGATTCTGTGGGTTTCCTTAATTATGATTGGAACATTCTGGCGGGGTCCTGGATGGTATTTCTTCTTCCCCTGGCAGCAGTGGGATACGCACCGTGTCGTGGCACTGACGAATGTCGATCTCTCGGAATTTTTCGGCATTAATACGCGCCGGGCGGATTACAGTCTCAACCCGTTTGCGATTCTCTTCGGTGCATGTGTCATTCTCGGATACTATTCCATCATCGGCATCTATTGGATCAAGAAAAAGAACTCGGATATTATCAAAAAGCTTGGTCCCATCAGATACAGCATTGTAGCGTTCCTCCTCATGACGATGGCAGCGCTTCCGATCAAGATGATCCTGCGCATCGCCCTGAACATCAAGTACATTCTCGTTACACCCTGGTTCAATATTTAAAACACCTGAAACTGAAGATCAGAGTATGAAACGATTGTTTTCGTTTTTCATCAAACGTGCCGAACAACCCGTCGAACAACGGGACTATGGCAAGATCTATCTTCTCCTTGCGGCCCTGCTCTTCATTGGGACGATGTGGGCGGTTTTCGATGAAGTCTTTACGCGGCGTCCATGGAAGGAAGTTCAGGAGCAATTTTATGCGATGAGTGTCGATCGTTGGGGGCAGCGCCTGAAGGACGCACAGGCCGGCTTTGATTCGTCGGCGTATGCTGATCTCGTCGGTCAGCTCAAGGAAGCCACCGCAAATCTTTCCCGTCCGGATGTCATTGCCGCTCAACAGGAGATCTCGAGACTCGAAGAAACACTTCTGAACTATACCCGCACCTATACCTTCGCGAAGAGCCGTGACGATGAGGCGTATTATTTCTGGAAGAAATCCCTCCACGAGGGGAAAGAGAATTCGGGTTACAAGCACGATCTGTCGCAGGATGAGAAGGACATGGCCGCGGCCAACCGGAAGATCGATTCGCTGACTGCCATTCACGATTCACTTCAGCATTTCGTCGGCGAATTTACGACGGCCACAAAAGCCATTCAATCAAAGATCAAAGATCTTTCCGCTGCGATCAGCTTCTCCCAGTCGAAGATCGACAAAGCCAATAGTTCACGGATACATATTCAGCAAGTCATGCTGAACGACTTCGACCGATCGAATTTTGATATCCCGAAGGCGCGCATCGACAGGTGCGAAACGTGCCACATGGGCTGGAAGGACTCCGTGATGGCGGACGCTCCTCAGCCGTTCACGGAACATCCGGTACCCGATCTGCTGAAAATTCACAACCCGGAAGTTTACGGCTGTACAACTTGCCATCGCGGACAAGGACCGGGGCTCACCGAAGGCATGGCACACGGCGACGCAGACAAATACTGGGAGTGGCCGCTGCTGCGCGGGAAGGAAGTGTACGCCTCTTGCAACGGATGCCACACGAACCAGCTCTATCTCGAAAATGGCGACCGGTTCAATAAGGCAAAGCAGATTCTTGCAGAATCCGGATGCTTCGGTTGCCACGAAATTAAGGGATTTCTGGATATCGCAAGGATCGGCCCGGAAATTAATGACCTGAGCGCGAAAACTTCTGCCGATTGGATCTTCCGCTGGGTACGCAATCCGAAAGATTACACCCCGCATACGCGCATGCCGAACTTTCGTTTCTCGAACGATCAGGCAGAAGCGATCGATGCGTATCTCTGGAGTCTTGGAAAAGGTTCTGACTACCACCCTCAAAAAGGCATCAGTGCCGGCGGAAATGCGGATCGCGGGAAGCAGCTCATTGAAACGGTCGGCTGCAAGGGATGCCATGTCGTGGGTGACGATACTCGCATGAGAGCGCGGAGAGGATCCAGCTACGATATAGCTCCGGAGCTTACACGTGCCGGAAGCAAGCTCGATCCCGACTGGACATTTGAATGGCTGAAGAATCCCCGCCGCTTCAGACCAACGACGCGCATGCCGAGTCTCCGTCTTTCCGACCAGGAAGCGCGTGATATTGTGGCGTATCTCATGACAATGAAGGACGACCGTAAGCTGGAACAGGTCTCGTTGTCGCTGGACGACTCTGCAAAAATCAAGCAGGGTGATAAGCTTATCCGGGAATACGGCTGTGCGGGATGCCATACTATCCGAGGAATGGAAAAAGAGACGCGCGTTTCCGTCGATCTTTCCAATATCGGCCGCAAACGGATCGACGAGATCGATTTTGGCGATACGAAGGTACCGCACGACTGGGACGACTGGATTTTCGGCAAGATCAAGGACGCACGGCAGTATGCGACCGACAGGATTGCCTCAAAGATGCCCGTCTTCGCTCTTGCCGATTCGGAAATTGTCATTTTGCGCACGCTGTTGCGCGGGATGACGAAGGAAGGGCCTGAGCCAAGCTACCGTGAGGATTATTCGAGAAACCTCCAGCTGATCGAAGCGGGCAGGCGCCTCACTTCATACTACAACTGCATCCAGTGCCACCAAATCGAAGAAATCGGCGGATACATCAAGGCCACTCTCGACGATGAGTCGTTTGCCCCGCCGTATCTCTATCCCGAAGGAAACAAGGTCCAGGAAAACTGGCTGCACACGTTCCTGAAAGGTCCGACGCCGATCCGGCCTTGGCTCAAGATCCGGATGCCGACCTTCAGTCTGACCGATGACGAGATAACAACGATCTCCAAATATTTCCTGGCGCTCCATAAGAAAGAGCTGGAGCTAAATGACTATGCGGCTTATAATCCGGACCCTAAATACGCGGCTGTTGGTAAGACGTTATTCCAGGAATTGCAGTGCCTGAGTTGTCACTACACGGGGAAAATTCCGGAGGGAAAATCACCGGGCGATCTCGCGCCAAATCTTGCGATGGCCAAGAACCGTCTCAAGCCCGACTGGATCACGGACTGGATTGCTGATCCGGGATCGATTCAGCCGGAAACTCGGATGCCTCAATTCTTTCCGGACTTGAATGAGGCATCTCCGTATTCGAAAGAGTTCAATTCGAGCGTCCGGGAACAGATCAAGGCGCTCAGGGACTATGTCCTGACCATTCCGGCATCGAAGTAACAGATATCGTCCAATCGGAAAGTGAAAAGCCCCCATCATCGGGGGCTTTTTTGTTAAACGAAAACCATCCTCCCCGTTACTTCTTACCGATCTCCCGGATAACTCCTTCAAGAAGAGAGGTGAATGAATGTTTGACGAGATTTGCGACTTCCGTGACCTCATGATGAGAGAGCTTTTGATCTGAAATGCCGGTGCTCAGATTTGTGATACAGGAAATTCCTGCAACGCGCATTCCAAGCCGGGAGGCAAGTGATACTTCATTCACCGTCGACATGCCCACTGCATCTGCTCCGATGTGCCGGGCCATGCGGATTTCTGCAGCAGTCTCATAGGAAGGTCCTTTCACACCGCAGTAAACACCCTTTGCAATCGCAATCCTCCTGTCTTCTGCAACTCCTTCGATTGTTTTTCGGAGACTCTCATCGTAGAGTGCTTTTCCGCGCGCTCGTTCTGATCCAATCGTATACGGACGCTCAAATGAGAGATTGATCTGATCGGTGATGACCATCAGGTCGCCGGGGCGTAATTCACTCCCGATACCTCCTGCAGCATTGGTGACGATCAGTGTCCTGATCCCCAGCACCCATGCAACGCGGATGGGGTAGAGTATCGTTTCGATGTCTCCCGTTTCATAAAAATGGACGCGGCCCTGGAACGCAAGAACCTTAATCGAGCCAAGGCGTCCGAATACCAGCTTTCCGCCGTGTCCCGGCACGGTTGATTTCGGATAATGAGGTATCGCTGATGTCGGTATGACCGTTGCGTTTTCAAGGGTGTTGGCAAATTCGCCCAACCCCGATCCGAGAATAATCGCAAGACGCGGCCTTTCGACAGTGCGTTTCCGGATAAATTTGATGGAATCTCTCACGTTGCTCTGGATATGTTCACTGTCTGCCATCGTTTTGCCCTATGCGGCATCCTTTTCGTAGGGGATACCGTCTGCAGCCGGTGGAACCGCGCGTCCGATGAATCCGGCAAGGACGATCATCGTTACGACATACGGAATCAGTTGAATGAACTGGATATACTGCGACGTACTTTGAAGCTGAATGGAGAGACTCTCTGCGATGCCGAAGAGGAGGCAAGCAGCGAGTGCGCCGAGGGGATTCCATTTACCGATGATCATCGCGGCAAGGGCGATGAAGCCGCGTCCTGCCGACATCCCGTCGGTGAAGCTGTGCTGGTTGAACGCAAGCCATGCCCCGCCGATCCCCGTCATGACGCCGCTGATGACGACGCCGGCATGGCGCATGCGGGAAATATTGACGCCGAGGCTCTCCGCTGCAGCGGGGAATTCTCCGACGGATCTGAGACGTAACCCGAATCTCGTTTTGAACAGGACAAATTGCATGACAATCGCAAGAATGAATATGAGGATAACGAACGGATTGTCCAGTATCGGGATCGATCCGAAGAACGACCACTGATCGATTCCGGCAATACGATCAGAATTGCTTGAGCTGTTGAAGATGAGCTGGCAGCAGAATTTTGTTAATCCCACGGCGAGGAGATTGATGCCGATCCCGCTGACAATCTGATCGGCTTTCAAAGTGATCGTGATGAGTCCGTGGAGAAATGCTGTCAGGCCACCGGCTGCAATCCCGCACACCACTCCGAAGAGCGGGCTTCCCGTGAAATATGTGCCGACCGTCGCAGCAAATGCCGAGATGAGGAGTATGCCCTCGAGCGCGATATTGACGACACCTCCACGCTCGCTGAATGTGGCTCCCAGTGCCGGGAACGCGTATGGCACCGAAATGCGCAGACACTGGGAAAGGAACGCTACCGTGAGGAGCGAGTTAAGCATTGGTTGGTTCCGGGCTCCTTTTTCGCTCGATCCATCCGCCAAGCACCTTCGTCAGCGTGATCATAAGGAGTATCACAATCGCCTGAAGAATGTTGGAGAGTTCCTTGGGGACGATCGTGTTGATTGTGAGACTGCCGTATTCCAGCATCCCGAAGAAGAGTGACGTCACTATGATGCCGATGGGATTGTTTCTCGCAAGAAGTGCGACGGCGATGCCGATGAATCCGCTTCCTTCCGAAAAACCGAGCTCGAAATAGTGCTTATAGCCGAGAATGAAGTTCATTCCGCCGAGGCCCGCACATGCGCCGGCAAGGGCAAACGTGATGATGATGTTTTTCCTGATCGGAATTCTCGCATACTCTGCAGCGGGCGCATTTAGCCCGAGTGCCCGGATTTCATATCCCCGCGGAGTTCTGGTAAGAAAGATGTACGCCCCGAGACAGATGACCACGGCGATGAAGAAACTCAGGTTTACGGGGGACCCGTGAAAAACAGGGAAGAACGACTCGAGCCGGGCGAGTGTTGTGGATGGAGAGATTTCGGGGGTGTGAACCGTTGCAGGAACGCCGACGATGTTGGTGATGAAGTAACTTACGACGCCCATCGCGATGAAATTCATCATAATCGTGTTGATGACCTCGTGTGCACCGAAACGCGCCTTGAGATAGCCCGGAATGATTCCCCATGCGGCTCCGCCCGCCATGCCTGCTACGAGCGAGGCAGGAAGGAGTATCCATCCAGGAAGTCCCTGAAAATATGAACCAACGAGGCCGGTAAGAAATGCGCCGATAGTCATCTGGCCCTCGGCGCCGATATTGAAGAGATTTGCCTTGAAACAGATTGCGGCGGCAAGCCCGGTGAACATCAGCGGCGTTGCCTTGAAAAGGATCTGACCGATACCATAGGCATTTCCCAGCGAATCACCAATGAATCTGGTGTAGACCTCGATCGGATTCTGTCCGATCGAAAGAATGAATATTCCACCGGCGACGACCGAAAGGAGAAGAGCAATCAGGGGTCCGACTAGCATGTACGCTATGTTCGAGACGGATTTCAATGGATTTTATGAGGACGCTGTTCCTGTCATATATTGTCCGAGTTCCCGCAGGGTTGTCTCACGGGTCTTCCTTGTCAGTACGATGCGACCACCGAACATGACCTCAATCCTGTCGGAAAGGGTCATGAGCTCGTCAAGATCCGATGAGACCAACAGGATGGATTTGCCTCGGCTGCGTTCTTTGAGGAGCGTCCGGTGAACGAAATCGATAGCACCGATATCGAGTCCCCGGGTTGGATGGGCTGCAACAATAAGATGCGAGTCCTTTGTCATTTCTCTCCCGATGACTACCTTCTGCTGATTCCCTCCCGAGAGGTTTCTGCAGCGCCGGCGAGAATCCGGAGGCCGGACATCAAACGTCCGCAGCGTTGTTTCTGCAAATTTCTCCACGGAGCGATCATGAAACAGAAGCATTCCGTGAAAGGCATTTTCATGCTGTCGGCCCAACAGGAGATTTTCTTTGAGGGTGAAATCGAGTACAAGGCCGCGCTTCTGCCGGTCCTCCGGAATGTGGCTGATGGGCGGCATCTGATCGGCAGAGCTGGCGTTGATCCCATCGATGATAATTCTTCCTTCAGTCGGTTTGCGTATGCCGGTGATGACTTCCACGAGTTCCGATTGTCCGTTTCCCTCAACTGCCGCGATTCCCAGAATCTCACCCTTCGCAATTGAGAGCGAGACATCGCGAAGCGCCGGAAGATGACGATCGTTGAGAGCTGAAATCCCTTCCAGCACCAACCCGGGCTCGTGAGAGGGTTCCCCTGAAAGTGGCGGGAGCAAGGCCAGTTCATGCCCAACCATTTGCCGTGAGAGTTCGGTGTGAGAAGTTTGAGTGGTCGGGCAGGTGGCAATGACCTTTCCGCGTCTCATAACGGTAACCGAATTGCTGATTGCCATCACCTCATGCAACTTATGTGTGATGAGGATGATCGTTTTTCCCTGCGCCTGAAGACCGTGAAGGGTTTCGAATAAAGCATCGGTTTCCTGAGGGGTGAGGACGGGGGTCGGCTCATCGAGAATCAGGATATTTGCATTCCGGTAAAGGAGTTTGAGGATTTCGACACGCTGCTGGATACCCACCGAGAGTGTTTCTATCCGCGCATGCAGATCCACATCAACGTGATACCTTTCGAGAAGCGTCTTGATCTGTTCTTCGGCATGTGCCAGATCAAGAATCCCGACACCGGTTACCGGCTCATTGCCGAGGATGATGTTTTCCAGAACGGTGAGCGGCGGGATGAGCATGAAATGCTGATGCACCATGCCGATTCCGAGTCCGATTGCCTGCGACGGTGACGGGATCGAGACGGAGTGTTCGCGGATTGCAATACTCCCGCTGTCTGGCTGGTAGAGCCCGTACAGGATATGCATGAGGGTGGATTTTCCCGCTCCATTTTCTCCCACAAGAGCGTGGATTTCTCCCTCGGAGACATGAAAATCTACATCATGGTTGGCGAGAACATGACCAAAGTGCTTGGTGATATGTTGCATCTCAACCGCAACCATGAGCGGGGTTCGCGCCGGCTACTGCGTCGAAACGATGATCTCTCCCGAAATGATCTTATTCCGGATTTCTTCGATCCTGCGGTGAACATCGTCGGGAATCATATCTTTGTTGTGTTCATCGTATACATAATCGATTCCCTTCGATTTCAGATCGAACCGGACTGCCCGGCCTCCCTGAAATGTCCCTTCCTTCACGGCTTTGATCGTTTCATATACGGAATTGTCGACGACTTTTGTCATGCTCGTGAGGATCGTGCCGGGGGCTTCATGATACTGATCGGAATCGACGCCGATAACGAGCTTCTTTCGCTCCCGCGCGGCCTCAATCACCCCCAGGCCGGTAACACCCGAAGCATGATAAATGATGTCCGCACCCTGGTCGAACTGACCGAGCGCGAGCTCTTTTCCCTTACCGGGATTCTTGAATGCGTCGCCGGTAACACCGGCATACCCGATGAGGACTTTGCACTTGGGGTTCGCATACTTTGCGCCGGAAACATAACCCACTTCGAATTTCTTGATGAGGGGGGACTCCATACCGCCAATGAAGCCGATTGTACCGGTCTTCGTCATGAGTGCGGCAAGCGCACCAACAAGGAATGAACCCTCTTCCTCCTTAAACTCCAGCGCCACAAGGTTCTTCGGCAAAACCCTGGTTGTGTCGAGGGTGTAATCGACGCAAGCGAATTTCTTTTCAGGAAATTCCTGTGCGATTTTTGTCACATCATCGGTAAAGATAAAACCAATTCCGAAAATGATGGAAATTCCATCCTGTGTGGCCATCTGCCTCAACGCGGCTTCACGATCCGCTCCGGGTCCGGGTTCGATATACTGGTATTCAATACCAAGCTCTTTCTTGGCCCGTTCCAGTCCCCGATATGCACCATCATTAAAAGATTTGTCGCCGCGGCCGCCAACATCGAAGACGAGTCCAACCTTTAACGTGGACGCCGATTGCTGTTGGTCTGCGCGCTTACCGCATCCAGCGAGCAGGGCGGCGAGTAAGAAGCAAAGAAGGATGGTGCGGTTCATGGCAGGTTAATCCGTGGGAGGATTGAAGCATTTCCGGCACCGGGCTTCGTACACATTGTGTGCACCAACCACAACCCGCTCATGCTGCTGTGTGATGCGCTGTGTCCGGTCGGCAGGATTGCCGCAGACGACACAAATCGCGAGAGTCTTGGTGATGTATTCGGCTATGGACAGAAGCTGGGGAATCGGTTCGAAGGGCTTGCCCCGGTAATCCTGGTCAAGTCCCGCTACGATCACCCGCTTTCCGGAATTCGCGAGTGATTCACAGACATCAACCAGGTCCGCGGAGAAGAACTGTCCTTCGTCGATACCGATCACTTGAGCTGATTTCGCTAATGCAGGTATTTCAGAAGGTTGATCGATAACGGTTGAAGAAAGCGATTGCTCATTATGCGAGACGATTTGGTGCGTGCTGTACCGGTTATCAATTTTTGGTTTGAAGATCTTAACCTCCTGTCGCGCAATTTGAGCTCGCCGGAGGCGGCGGATAAGCTCTTCGGTCTTTCCGCTGAACATGCAACCGCAGATAACTTCGATCCAACCGGTATTCTGAGGCATATTGTGGAGTGTGGCGACTTCGGTCATTTCAACCTTACGAGTGATGTAACAGTGAATCGTCGAACGGCATCGGAAGAAGGTCTTTGAGTCTCATTTTCTTGGTGCGTTTCTTCGCATCGCAGAGAATGACATCGATGTTTCCGGCCAGATCGAGGAGGGCCTGCCTGCACGCACCGCACGCAGGGACAAATTCTTTGAGATCGGTGGCAATGGCAATCGCCTCGAAGCGCCTATGTCCTTCCGAAATTGCCTTGAATAACGCAACCCGCTCGGCACAGAGTGTCAGGCTGTATGAACTGACTTCGATATTGCATCCTGTGATAATCTTCCCGGATCGAGTGAGGAGCGCCGCGCCGACGCGAAATCTTGAGTAGGGAGAGTGTGAGTTCTGCTTTGCTTTATGGGCAGCAGCAACAAGCTTCTGTTGATTCACGCGACAAGTTTTCGTTTGAAAGTTGTGAAAATATAGAAAAAATGGAGGAGAGAAGCAAGGTGCTTCACTCCGGCGGGAGATAAGGGAACCTGGTTAAGCCCGAACGAGTGTGAACTTGGTGACTTCCGGTGGGCAGTTTATCCGTACAGGAATTGCGACTGTCCCGATTCCGCGGGAGACATACATCTGAGATGTACCCCGCGTATACATACCTGCCACATACGGCGATGCCATGCGTGCAGGTGCGATTACTCCGCTCGCGGTCTTCATAAATACGATCTGCCCGCCATGTGTGTGCCCCGAAAGGACCAGATCGATGTTACGCTCTGCTGCCTGACGGAAGAAATACGGCCGATGACAGAGAAGGATGGTTGTCAGACCGGCCGGCTGATCCTGCAGGGACATGTCGATTTCCCGGGCAGCAGACATCCCCGATC
>Ga0335079_10003536_pt1 | contig 18063 bp, 8 predicted proteins | sample Lox_Sample_33_FD_206719 | JGI IMG/M metagenome (GOLD analysis project Ga0335079, IMG submission 206719) | Soil microbial communities from Loxahatchee National Wildlife Refuge, Florida, United States - Lox_Sample_3.3 | ecosystem: Environmental > Terrestrial > Soil > Wetlands | place: USA: Florida... | reverse complement strand
AATGCAGGTAGGATAGAGGTCAGCGTGGGATGAATTTTCGGACATTTCCATCGAAATTCAGGTGAGAGCATGATTCAAATCGAGAATGTGAGCCGTCGTGGTTTTCTCCAGGGAATGCTGGGAACGGGTGCATTAATTCTGGGCGCGCAGGTGTTACCGGAACGGTTGTTCGGAGCGGCGCCAGCTGGCGACGATTCCATGGCCAAGGCTGCGCTACAGCCAAACGTATATGTCGCCGTCGCGACGGATGGAACGATATTTATCGTTTGTTCCCGCTCGGAAATGGGCAGCGGCAACCGGACGGGCTTGCCACGAATTGTGGCTGATGAACTGGATGCGGACTGGGCGCGCGTGAACGTGGTGCAGGCGACGGGCGACGCCAAGTACGGCGACCAGGATACGGACGGCTCCCACTCTGTTGTGAGTTTCTTCGATATTTTACGCGAATCTGGAGCGACCGCGCGGCTGATGCTGGTGCGTGCCGCGGCGCAAACCTGGGGAGTTCCGGAAAAAGAGTGCACCACCGAGATGAGTTTTGTGTACCACAAAGCCAGCGGGAAGAAGCTCGGCTACGGAGAGTTGGCCCCTGCCGCCGCGAATCTACCAGTGCCGAAGAAAGAGGAGTTGCAACTCAAGTCGCGGAACGAGTGGCGATACATTGGAAAGCCCGCGCCTACTTACGATGTGAAGGCCATGGTTTCGGGCAAGGCGATTTACGGGCAGGATACGCGGATGGATGGAATGCTGTACGCGTCCGTTGCACATCCACCTGTCTTCGGAAGCGCCGTGCAAAACGTGGACGATTCCGCGACGCTGAAAGTGGCGGGCGTCAAGCAGACCGCCAAGATCGATGCCTTCAAGCCGCCGGTCACGATGCAGGCGTTGGGCGGTGTGGCGGTGATTGCCGACAGCACCTATGCCGCGTTCCAGGGCAAGAAAAAGCTCAAGGTCGAGTGGACGAAGAGCGAGCACGGCGTCTGGACCTCCGACACTTATCGCAAGGAGCTGGAAGCCACGTCACAGAAGCCGTGCAAGGTGGTGCGTGAAAACGGCAACGTGGATGAGGCGTTCGCGAAGGGCGGGAAGATCGTCGAGTCGCAGTACTACGCTCCTATGCTCGCGCACGTAGCGATGGAACCTCCCGCGGCGACCGCGGTGTATCGCGACGGCAAAGTGGAAGCGTGGGCGCCGACGCAGAATCCGCAGGGCGCGCAAGATGCGATTGCAGTGGCCGTGGGAATCAAGAAGGAAGATGTCACTGTAAACGTGACGTTGCTCGGCGGCGCGTTCGGGCGAAAGTCGTTCCCGGATTTCATCGTGGAAGCGGCGGTGCTTTCGAAACAAACCGGAAAGCCCATCAAGGTGGTATGGAGCCGCGAAGACGACATCAAGTTCGATACCTTCCATTCCGTGGCGGCGATGTACTTCAAGGCGTCGCTTGGCACAGATGGCAAGCCCACCGGTTGGCTGCAGCGCAGCGTGTTTCCGCCGATTGCGTCGACCTTCGATGCTTCCGCGCAATATGCGGACGCCGGCGAAATCGGATTGGGCTTCAGCGATGTACCCTTCGCCTTGCCGAATCACCGGGCGGAAAACGGGCCTGCTACGGCGCATACGCGAATTGGCTGGCTGCGCTCTGTGGCGAATATCTATCATGCGTTCGGAATTCACTCCTTCGTTGGCGAACTGGCTCATGCTGCGGGCAAGGATCCGGTGGAGTATGAGCTGATGCTGTTTGGGCCGGACCGGATTATCCCGAAAACAGAATTGGCAAAAGACTACACGAATTACGATGCCGATTACGCGAAGTACCCCATCGATGTGGCGCGCTTCCGCCGGATCGTGCAGATGGTGGCGGAGAAATCCGACTGGGGTAAGCAGAAGGTGGGAAACGGATTCGGCATGGGCCTGGCAGTTCATCGTAGCTTCCTCACCTACGTCGCGACAGTGGTGCAGGTGGAGGTGAAGGATAGCCAGGTGAACGTCCGCCGCGTGGACACGGTGGTCGATGCAGGAACGATCGTGAATCCAACCATTGTGAAGCAGCAATTTGAAGGTGCCGCTGTGATGGGTACGAGCATTGCTTACTACGGCGAAATTTCTGCGACCAATGGCGTGATTGATCAATCGAACTTCGACACGTTTCCAGTGGCGCGCATCAATGTGGCGCCGCGCGAAACCAATATTTATATTGCCGAAAGCGATGCGCCGCCCGCGGGCGTGGGAGAGCCGGGACTGCCGCCGGTGACGCCCGCCATCTACAATGCGATTTTCGCGGCCACAGGGAAGCGCTATCGCGAGATGCCGCTGAGCAAGTTAGGGTTGGCGTAACGCCAGGCGCTTGGCAGGCCATCGGTAATCAGTCATCAGATATCGGAAGGAAACAAGCGGGCAGCTTGGGAAGCCAGGACGCCCGCTTTTGTTTTGCGGTACGATGCATGCGTGCGGAGGGTTTCGTTGAGACGAGTGTTAAGCGTGGTACTCGGTGCGTTGGTGTGCGTGGGAACGCCAGCTGTGGCGCAGCGGCGGCCGGTGCTGCCGCAAATTGATGAGCCGCACCCCTATTACTATCGTGAATTGTATCTGCCGCAGCTAACAAGTGGCCCGAGCAGCCTGACGTGGGGCCCGGATTCGAGAGAACTGATCTATTCGATGGCGGGCTCGCTTTGGCGGCAGAAACTCGATTCGAAGGAAGCGGTGCAATTGACGGATGGCGTGGGATACGACTACCAGCCGGACTGGTCGCCGGATGGGCAGAGCGTGGTGTATGTCTCGTATCAGAAAGATGCCATGGAATTGTGGCTGCTCGATCTGGCGAGCGGCAAGTCTCACCAATTGACGGATGGCGGCGCGGTGAATGTAGAACCCCGGTGGTCGCCGAACGGAAAAAAGCTGGCGTGGGTTTCGACGCAATATAACAGGCGATTTCACGTTTTCCTGGGCGACGTAAAAGATGGAAAGCTGACAAACGTGGTACGCCTTACGGGCGAAACGAAGAGTTCCCTGCCCCGCTATTACTACAGCCAGTACGACATGGAGATTAATCCGGTCTGGACGCGTGACGGCAAAGAGATTCTCTTCGTTTCCAACAAGGGGCACATTCACGGCACCGGCGGATTCTGGCTGATGAAGGCAGAGCCGGGAGCAGAAGCGCGCGAGATTCACTATGAAGAAACGAACTGGAAAGCGCGGCCTGATTTTTCTCCGGACGGCTCGCGGATGGTCTACAGCTCGTACCTGGGCCGGCAGTGGCACAACTTATGGGTAATGCCGGCCAACGGAGGTGACGCGTTTCCTATCTCTTATGGTGATTGGGATGAGACGAGTGTGCGCTGGTCGCCGGATGGCGAAAAAATCGCAGCTGTGTCGAATGAGTCCGGAACACTGCAGATACGCTGGCAAAGCATACCAGGAGCGGCGAGCCAGTCCCTGGAGACTGCATCGCGCAAATACCTCGCGGGCAGAAGTCTTTTTGTACTGCGGATTGTTGACCACGAAAGCCATCCGGCACCGGCGCGCGTTTCTCTGGTCGATGCTCAGGGACGGTTCTTCGTGCCAGTCAATACACGGATTTTCGCCGACGACGCTTTTGATCGTTCGAAACACCCAGCGGAGCGGCACTACTTCTACGCGGAAAAGCCGGAAACAGAACTCTATCTGCCCCCAGGTAAGTATGCTCTGGAAGTATCGCACGGCTTGAACGCGAAACCGTTCGCGCAAGCGATCGAGATCAGACCCGGCGAGCCCGTACAGCTGAACGTAAAGCTCGAGCTACTGGATTTTTCATCCGCAACGGGCAAGTGGATTCCCGAGGATTTTCATGTCCACATGAACTACGGCGGCAGCTATCGGAATACCGGCGGGGGCCTGGCGATGATGGCGCAGGCTGAAGGGCTGGAAGTCATCAATGAGCTGGTAGTGAACAAAGAACAGAGATTTCCGGACATAGATTTTGAACAGGCTGATTGGATCAAATTACCTGATCCGCATCTTAGCCTGCTGCGCGGCCAGGAATTCCATACCAGTTATTGGGGGCACAGGGGGATATTGGTGCTGAAAGATCATTTATTGCTACCCGGATATGCGGGGTATCCCAACACCGCAGCGGCGAGTCTGTATCCCATGAACGCTGATGTGTACGACTTGGCGCATGCCCAGGGGGCCCTGGTGGGCGCAGTGCATCCGTTCGATGAGGTGCCGGACCCGTTTGCGAAACCCGCACAGCGAATTACGGACGAACTGCCCGTCGATGTGGCGCTGGGAAAACTGGATTACATGGAGATTGTCGGCTTCAGCGACCACAAGTCCACAGTGGCAGTCTGGTACAAGTTGCTGAACCTGGGATTCAGATTGCCCGCAGGTGGCGGAACTGATGCAACGACGAATTACGCGGCCCCGATCCGTGGGCAAGTGGGATTCGACCGCGTTTATGTATGGACGCCGAATTTTCCGATTACGCCGGAACTGTGGAAAGATGGCCTGCTGAAGGGCCGCACGTTCGCCACGAATGGGCCGCTGATCGATTTTAATTTGGGTGGGGAGATGATCGGCGGCGAACTGGAATTCGATACGGCGCAGAAAGCGGCTCCCTTCACCGCGAAACTGCGGTCGATTGTGCCCGTGGATCACCTGGAAGTGGTGTGTAACGGCAAAGTGGTGCAGAACCTAAAATTGGAAGACGGCCGTGAGTCAGCGGACGTGAGCGGAACAATTCCACTCGAGCAAAGCGGGTGGTGCGTGCTACGGTCTTGGAGCGAAACCGCCCAATATCCGGTGATGGACAACTACGCGTACGCAACGACCAGCCCAGTGTATGTGACGATTGGAGGAAAACGAGCGTATTCGAAGGAAGACGCGGAATACTTCAAAGCGTGGATCGACCGGGCAATCGAAATTACCGGCGCATATCCCGACTGGAACTCGCCGAAGGAAAAGGAAGAGATAATGAAGAAATTGCACGAAGCGCGAGCGGTCTACGATTCACTGAAATAGCCGCGCGGGTCGGCCTAGCTTGTCCCAACCCCCTAATCGATATAAAATTCCCCGGTGCTGGCGTGCGTTGCAATCCCAATTGCAAAGCGCAAGATCGAATGCAGTTTTGGTTTTCCAGAAGGGCAATCGCTCCGCCCTCGATTCCAGACGCAAGACGGGAACTTCAAACCTGATCGCTTTCAGCGGTAGGGGCACGAGGCTGTGCAGCTGAATCCGCGGCAGAAAAGGAAGGAGGGTACATGATCGTCGGTGTGCCCAAAGAAATTTATCCGGGAGAACGGCGCGTGGCCCTGGTGCCCGCCGTGATTCCAAATCTGAAAAAAGGCGGGATGGACGTGGTATTCGAAGCCGGCGCCGGCCTGGCGGCGGGCTACCCGGACGCCCAATATGTCGAAAAAGGAGCGCGGCTGATCGAGAAACGCGAAGAAGTATTCGCGACGGCAGACATTATCGTGCAGTTCCTGGTACACGGAGCAAACGATAAGACGGGGCAGGTCGATCTGCCACTTTTGAAAAAAGGGCAAGTGGTAGTCGGTTTTTTGCGCCCGCTTGGAACCTTGAAGACACTCAAAGAGCTTGCCGAACGTGGCGTCAGCGCGTTCTCCGTCGAGTTGATGCCGCGCACGACGCGCGCGCAAAGCATGGACGCGCTCTCGTCCATGGCAACCATTTGCGGCTATAAGGCGGTGGTGCTGGCCGCCGACACTCTGCCCAGAATGTTCCCGATGCTGACCACGGCAGCGGGGACGATCGCTCCCGCACGGGTGCTGATCATCGGCGCCGGTGTTGCAGGCCTACAGGCGATTGCCACGGCGCGCCGGTTGGGTGGGGTGGCTTCCGCCTACGATATGCGTCCCGCCGCCAAAGAGCAGGTACAAAGCCTTGGCGGCAGATTCGTGGAATTGCCGATCGAGGCGAAAGACGCGCAAGATGCCCGCGGCTACGGCACCGTGCAGGACGAAAGTTTCTACGCCAAGCAACGCGAGTTGCTCGGCAACACGATTGCGGAGAGCGACGTAGTCATCACCGCCGCCGTGATTCCAGGAAAGAGGTCGCCGGTTTTGGTGACAAAGGAGATGGTGCAGCGTATGGCGCCCGGATCGGTGATCGTGGATCTGGCGGCGGAACGCGGTGGCAATTGCGAATTGACCAAACCGGATGAAACGACCGTGGTGCACGGCGTAACCATCATCGGCGAGTACAACCTGGCCGGAGCCGTTCCCTATCATGCCAGCCAGATGTACGCGCGCAATGTGACCTCTTTCCTGCTGCACCTGGTGAAGGACGGAAAAGTGCACCTCAACCTGCAGGATGAAATCATCCGGGAAACCCTAGTGACGTACGGCCGCGAAATCGTAAGCGCCCGCGTGCGCGAATTTTTCTCTCTGCCAGCGCTGCAGTCCGCGCCGGCAGGAGGAGGAGCCTGATGAAGCTGGATCTGTTGACGGGTTTATTCGTGTTCATGCTCGCGGCGTTCATCGGATTCGAAGTGATCCGGCGCGTCTCGCCGCTGTTGCACACGCCACTGATGTCGTTGACGAACGCGTTGGACGCGATCGCTGTCGTTGGCGCAATTATTCTGGCGGGCGAAGGAAAGTCCATGCTGGCGATCATTCTGGGAACCATCGCCATTGTGGCAGCTACGAGCAACATCGTGGGTGGCTTCATTATCACGGACCGCATGCTGAAAATGTTCAAGACCAGCGGCCCGAGGAAGCCGTAACAACATGATCGCGACTGAATACATCATCGAGACAACATATCTGATCGCGACGGCGCTCTTCATCCTTTCGCTGAAGTGGCTAAGTTCTCCCGCAACGGCGCGGCGTGGCGTGTGGGCCGGCGAAGCGGGCATGCTGCTGGCGATTGTCGGAACATTGATACACAGCGGCCTGTCCTACAGATGGGTGGCGATCGGCCTGGTGCTGGGTTCCATCATCGGCGTGCCACTCGGACGAGTGGCGATGACCGCGGTCCCGCAGCGGACAGCGTTAAGCCACGCATTTGGCGCGTTGTGCGTCACGCTGGTCGGCACCGCGGAATATTACCTGCGAGCGCCCGATGTGCCGGGTTTCATGATGGGTGTTCTTTCGCTGGAAGTGATTCTCGGCGCGCTCACGTTTACGGGCAGTTTGATGGCTGCCGGGAAGCTGCAAGAGGTGCTGCCGCAGCGGCCCATTACGTACAAAGGCCAGAATTTCGTCAATCTTGGAATGCTCGCAGTGGCGCTGGGCATCGGCGCGATGCTGGTAATGCATCCGGAGAAGATGTTTTTGTTTCCGCTGATCATTGTCATTCCGCTGATTTTTGGGGTGATGATGATTATTCCGATCGGCGGCGCGGACATGCCGACCGTCATTTCCCTGTTGAATTCTTACGCCGGCCTGTCGGCAGCGATGATGGGGTTCGTGCTGGGCAGCAAGTTGCTTATCATCGCCGGCGCGCTCGATGGCGCATCCGGCTTCATCCTTTCGGTGAACATGTCGAAAGCCATGAATCGCTCGTTCACCAACGTGCTGTTCGGCGCATTCGGTCAGGAACAAACAAGCGCGGCAGCCGGCACAAAAGAAGCGCGGCCCGTGCGCAGCGCTTCGCCCGAAGAGGCAGCACAAATTCTGGGGGCAGCCAGCAAAGTCGTGATCGTGCCGGGATACGGGATGGCCGTGGCCCAGGCACAGCACAAGGTCCGCGAAATGTACGACGCGTTAACGAAAAAAGGCGTAGACGTGAAATTCGGGATCCATCCTGTCGCCGGACGAATGCCGGGCCACATGAACGTGCTGCTGGCCGAGGCGGACATTCCCTACGACAAACTAATCGAGATGGACGACATCAACGGCGAATTTCCCCAGACCGACGTGGCTCTGATTATTGGCGCGAACGACGTGACCAACCCGGCGGCGCGGGAAGATAGCTCCAGCCCGATCTATGGCATGCCGATTCTGGACGTCGACAAGGCCCACACGGTGATGGTGATCAAGCGCGGAATGGGGGCAGGCTTCGCGGGAATCGAGAATCCGCTCTACTACATGGACAAAACGTTGATGCTGTTCGGCGACGCAAAGAGCTTCGTCGGCTCGATCGTCCGCGAACTCTCGGGCGGCCACGGCTAGTCAGAGCATTTTTCATCTCGTCGAGGAGCAAAACGGCAGGTGCGGAGACTGGTGGCCGCACCTGCCGTTCGCATTTGCGCTAAGGTGAACTCTAAGTTTCAGGGCCGATCGGGACTTTCATACGCTTTCAGGACGCCAAAGACGGTGGCACCGCCAGCCAAGGCGGCGGTAACAAGCAGGAAGCGGCTCTGCCCTGCGGCAATCGGAGGCTTGCCCTTCGCCATATTGATCAGCGCAGGACACTCGTGGTGCTGATGATGGTTGTGGTAATCGCTGACATCGGGCGAAACATACTGGCGGTAATCGACCTCGTCCAGAGCGCGGACGCGGTAAGCTTTGCCCTCTTCCACCAGATGCGATTCGGATCCGACTTGCGCCGTAGCGGTCCCCCGCTGGCTGTAGACCGTGAGGTTGCACGGATCGTCGATACTGACGCGTCCGAAATCAGGCATGCCGATCGCGGGTGTAACGCGGACGTCAGAGGCGACAATTACGAGATTCTGTTGCGTGCCCGGCGTGGTGTAACGGACCGCTCCACGGTCTAGTTCGACCACCGCACCATAGGGCGCCGTGTAGACGTGGGCCGCGGAGGAACCTTCGAGTTGCAAAGAAAGCCCGCCGATGCGAACCGTCAGCGTGCCATTCTCGTTGGTCGTAAGAGAATCGCCCGTAAACACGCTGGCGCCTTCTGTCACGCCGGCATTGCCGATATTTCCGCCGGAAGCCTGAACCACAACACCGAGCGCCGGATTCTGCGATTGCGCCCGAGCGCTGAAGGGCAACGTACAGGCGGCGGTGGTGAGAAACAAAACAAGAAGCGAAAAACGAAATACGTTCATGCCACTACTCCTCTCGCACACAAGGTCTGGACGGCCCACAAGGTGAATTCCCCCGTCGCGGGTCATGCAATCCCTCATTCGTGCCCGGGCTTAACGCGGTACCCGACGCGCTGAAGTGCATCTTCATCGCGGGGTCGCCGAACAAAATCCAGGTGCGGCGAACATCGTTGTCGGTGGTATTGGACTTGGCGTTCAAAACGATCCGGCCGATGGGCTCGGTCGGCCGCAGTGCCATCTCATGCAAAAACGCCAGATTCATGGAGACTTGAGGCGTCTGTTCCGTGAATCCTGAGGAAGCCCACACCGCCACGGCGCCACCATTGGGAGCCAGGATCAGCGATTCCGCGAGGCTCTGTTCATAGACGTCCTGGAACAGCCCATTGAGGCAATCGATCAGGAGATACACCGGCAAGCGGCCGCCGTTGGTGAGAGCTGCGGCATCGGTTGTGTCGAAAAAATCGGAGAACGACCACTGTTGCTCGGCGCCATGACCGTTGTAGTTGACCAGCAGTGCGCCGCCATTGAGGGCGCTGAGAATCTGAGAACGCACGGCCGTGGAATCTACGCCGTCGGCAACCACCTGTGACGTGTGGAGAGAAGCCGGCAACGTTGTCGCCACCGAAGCTACGGCAGATGTGAAATTCGCGTCGATGTTCTGGTCGGCGATCAAAACGGCCTGAGAATTCCATGGGCCCGCGTCCCGGCCCTGTTCGTAGCCAACGATCTTCGAAACGAGCAAATCGACATCGGTGGGCGTGCGCACGGGCAAGCGTCCGGTCGGTATGGTGGCAAAACCAGTTTGCTGGAAATCGGTGAACCAATCATCGGAAGCCGTTTTGAACGCGGCTGTTTCGATGATGCGCGTGGGCACTAGATCGAAGGATCCAAATCCGAGGTAATTGCGCGGGTCCAGCGAAGCATCGCCGACCAACAACACGGCCTGCGGCTTCCGCGACCAGTGCTGCATGGCGTCCTGCAGGAAGCTGCGCAACGCAAACGGGCTGTGTTCGCCAAAATTGTACTGGTCATAAATCTGATCGGTCGTAACGACAGCGACACGATGGCCCTGCGATTCACGCAGGCGCACCAAAGAATCGAGATTTGCCACGAAATCGGGATAGGCAATCATCACGACGTCCGCACCGGCGCGGTTGTTGGCCGTTGGGACGTGGTGCGCGAGGGCCGCTGGGGCGGCGAGTTGATCATCGGCAAAAGCAAGAATTGCGCGAGTGTATGGCGACCCGGCGGGCAGCGTCGCGGAAATCCCGTAAAAGCCATTTTCCGCAGCCACCTTTCCGGAGAGTTCAAAGATGTTCAGCGGGTCAGTAATATCGAACGCTCGAACCTGCGAATTCGAGAAGCCTGAAATGTGAACTGTCGACCCGGCATCCGCAGTGGCGTTGAGCCAATCAGAATCGGCTTGATAGGTGTGCGGATAATGCAGTTGGATGGATTGCAGTACGCTGACATCGTTATCGCCATCCAGCGCCGCGAGCGTGACCGTGTTGCTGCCGTCGGTAACGAGCGTCGGATCGATCGTAAGCGACTGCTTGAAGAGGACCTGCCCAAAGAATTCCACCGTACCGACGGGAGCGCCGTTGAACTCCACGGAGACAGAGTGCAATTGAGCGTCGGTCACTCCTTGCAGGGCCACGTCGAGCGTCAGTGGTTGGGCGGAAGACGTGTCGCGGTGCGCTACGTTGAGCGTTTCATCGACAGGATCGGATAGAACCACATCGCCGAAGAAGTTGTCGTTGTTCTCGCCATTGAGTAGAGCGGCGAAGTATGTGGTGCGATCTTCGCGAATGACGGTAAACGGAAAACTTGCTCCGGCTGGACCGCCCGAACTCGACGCGGGGGCTGTCAGAATGCGTTTCGCGTAGCCGCCCTCACGAACGAGCCAGTAGATGCGCGTGCCGGAGAAGGGCGTGTCGATTCCCGTGCCGTAGAATTCGATGGCGTCGGTAGGAGAGGGCGTGCCGCTTGCGCGACCGGCAAGCAGTAGCGGTTGCTCGATTCCTTCGGCGTAGAGTCGCAAGGAGCGTACGTCAGTGCTTGGCTCCAAGCCTGCCGCGAACAGTTGCGCGAAAGTGATGTGATACCAGCCTTCATGATCCACCGAAATCTTGACGGCGGGATACGCGGCTGCATTGAACAAAGGCGTATTCGCCGGAGCCCTTGGAAGAATCGGTCGAGGCGTAATGATGAGCGGCTGCGCAGAAACCACGGAGGCGGCCGCGACGGGATTGGCGTGCAACTGGCGCAATGACGGAGACATATTGGCGGCGACGAAACCCGCTGTGCGGATACTCGCCTGCGCCGGCTCTGCCGTCGCGATTTCGGCGTACGCCGGACCATGCATAGTGCGCGTGCCGTTAATATCGACGTCTTCGATCCAGTACGCCGCGCTCGAAACCGGATGCGCATCGATCCACGCATAGGTTTTGGCAGTATGCTGCGGCTTTGCTCCGGGAATCAGCAGCGCGGAGCCGGCGATCATCGTCCCATCAAGCCGCTGGCGGCCGTTGGCGGCCTCCCGGTAAATGTGGAAGCCGAGGTTACGTGACTCTTCGTGTGTGGCCCACTTGAGCAGCACAGTGCCGTCGGATTGCTGGAATGAGTGGAAAGAAGAAAGATAAACAGCAGTTGGGGCCTGAATGGTTGAGCCGACGCTCGACGAAGTGTTCGGGTTCACGTTAGAGGTCGTCGTCGACACAGTGGCGGTATTGCAGGAACCCACTGACCCATCACCGCTCGAGGGATAGCCCGGACACGGAACGCTGGAAGCACTGAACGTGGCCGCGATCACGTTGATGTTAATCACCGCCGTACTGCCGACACCGAGAGCGCCGATATTGCAGGTGACAGTGGTCGATGCATAGCCGCAAGTCCCCATAGAAGAGAGAGAGGAGGAATAGGTGACCTCGGCGGGGATCGGATCGGTCACGACGACGTCTCGCGCGATCGCGGGGCCGCCATTTTTAACGGTGATGGTGTATGAGAGAGTTGTGCCCTGGTTGACGGGCTCGGGTGAAGCGGTCTTGACGATTATCAAGTTGGTTTGCGTCGGAGAAGCAACGAGTGTTGTGACGGTTGCGGTGTTGTTGCTGGTGTTGGGATCGCCGGCGGAGCTGGCAATATTGGGTGAATTCGTAATCGTCGTGCCCGGGGCGGTTCCATTATTGACTTTGACGACGAGCGGAAAATTGACAACCGCCCCCACAGCGAGCGTCTGGCCGGAATTGAGCGTGCATGTGAATGTACCGGTGGCGCCAACAGCGATTACGTTGCAGGTCCAGCCCGTCGGCGCGGTGAACGCGACGCCAAGAGTCGTATTCGCCGGAATCGTGTCGGTGAAGGTCACGCTGATTGCGCCGGATGCAGTCAGTGCCGTCGGCCCGTTGTTCGTGATCGACTGCGCGTAGGTAATGTTGTTCCCCGGCGTGATGGGGTCCGGAGAATCTGTGCTGGTGACGGCGAGGTCCGCCTGGCCGGCCGAGGCCACTACCGTGGTCGCGGTGGCTTCGTTGTTGCCGTAATTGGGGTCGGTTGTGGAAGCCGTCACGTCTGCGATGGCAGAGATGGTTGTACCGGAGGCGGTTCCGGAGTTCACATTGAGCACGACAGAAAACGTAGAGGAAGCGCCGGATACAAAGGAATTGCTGATGCAAGAGAGTGTTCCGGTGCCGCCAACCGGAATGGAATTGCACGACCAGCCACTGGGAGGTACAAATACAGCGCCGAGCGTAGTGCCAGTGGGGATCGCCTCGGTGAAGGCGGCAAAGGAAGCGGCAGCGGGGCCGTTGTTCTTGACGACGGCCGTCATGGTGACGTTGCTGCCGGCGAGGACCGTGGGAGAAGACGCGGTGTTGGTGACTGCCAGGTCCGCTTGCGAAGCCAACCCGACGGTAGTGGTGGCAGTAGCGCTATTGTTTGAGAGATTCGGATCGCTGGTACCGGAAACAATGTTGTCGACATCGACGATCTGCGTGCCGTACTGCGTGGCGGCGGCAACTTGAACTACTACCGTGTAGGTGATGAAACCGCTGGCTGCAAAATTTGGATTCGTACAGGTGATCGTGCCCGTACCCCCAACTGCCGGAGTGACACAGGTCCAACCCGCGTTGGTCGAGATCGATTGAAACGTCGTGTTTGCCGGGACATTTTCACTGAACACGGCATTGACGGCGGCGAGGGGCCCATTGTTGGTCACCGTCTGCGTGTAGGTGATATTCCCACCGGGAGCGACAACGGTGGGCGCAGCCGCGTTCGTGACCGAAAAGTCGGCTGCTCCGCAGTACGCTCCAGATTGCGTGCCTGGAGTTTCCGTGATGATGTGGGTGTTTACGACCACGCCGGGCCTACCTGGCGTGGCGCCGTAGGAATCCTGCACCGTATTCGTATAGCCATTCGCTCCGCCCGCTACGCTGGAGGTCGCGGGTGCTGCCGTCAGAAAGATCACTCCGCCGCCACCACCGCCACCAGGGCCGTGACGCTGCCCGGGGAAACCGCCAGGTGCGGTCTCCGGCCATGCGTTCCCGGCGCTGCCGCCATTCGCACTAACGGTAAGGCCGCTGAGCGCGCCGGAATTTGAGAACACAATGATTGAACCGCCGGCTCCAGCACCGCCGGTGCTGTCGTTATCTGTGCTTAGAGTCGATAGGCCGTTCACGGTGATCGTACCGGAGCCAACCACGGACCCGGCGTGCATGATGACGATTCCACCACCGGCGCCGCCGCTGCTATAGATGCCGGTACAGGTCGCGCCACAATTAGCACCGTGGTTGGTTCCCGAAATGTAATAGGAGCCGTTGTTGGTGGTGCCGGCGCCGCCACCGCCCCCCATGATCAGAGCACTCGTGGATGCCGGGAATGCCGCGCCACCAAAGCCGCCGTCCGTCGAGTTCGTCGCCGCCAAGCTGTTCCAGCCGTAACCGCCTTGGCCCCCGGTGCCGCCATTCGCGCCCGCTCCGCCGCCCGAGTTGTAATCGTTGCCGGCGGGATCGCCGTCGGTGCCGCCGCCACCGGCGTTCGCAGGTGCTCCACGCGCGTAGCTTCCGCTGGGAAGAGTGTCCGAAGGAGTTCCTCCGGTGGTGTCGGTCGCAGTTGTCGTGGTCGTGATGGTCGCCGGCGCAAGATAACGAGGTGTACCGGCGATACCTTCTCCTTTGGAACCGTTGGCCGCATTCGTCGCACTGGTCACATAGTCGGTGACCGCACCGGTGCCGCCGCCCAGAATTCTGCCGCCGGCTCCACGGAATCCGAGGCCGTCGGCGGACACCGTGCCGCCCAGAGTGAGTTGTGAGGAAACGTCGACGGCAAGTACGCCGCCCACAGACCCGTTCCAGGCGAGTGGCACCAATCCTGAGCTCAGCGTGGCCGAAGTGTATTGAGGAACACGAATCACTTGATATGTCTGCTGGGCCTGCGTAGATGTAGCCGTCACGCGCGAGTAGCTGTTCAGCAAGCCATTCGTCGGGCCTGAACCAGTGAATTGCAGCGTGCCACCGGTTACCGGCACTGCGCTGGTCGCGGTGATGAATTCGAACAATCCGGAACTTCCCAAACTGGTGGACCCAGTCGCCGGGTCGCCGGCGAGACCATCGCCATAGGAACTCGTATTCGTGCTGTTGATGGTGGCGCCCTGCATCTGGATGATCAGGAGCAGGTCTCCCGCCGCAATCGCTGTGGAAGCGCCGCTCGCCGCACCGAGCGCCACGGAGGTCGACCCAGACGCCAGTGTGCCTATGGAAGACGGTGGGTAGTACGCGTTCACGACTCCCGTCAGAGTGCCACCCGAGCCATCTCGGCCTGGTGTCGCACAGACAAGCGGTTGCACCACGGTATAGGTGGTCGCGGAGTTGTTCGACGCGTTCACATCTCCGAGAAGGCCAACAGTAACCGTGTTGGTGAGTGTGGTGGCCGTCGATGGAGCCGTGACGGTGATCGTGATTGTCGCCACGGAACCCATCGGCATAGCCGTGGTGATAGAACATTGAACCGTCGCCGTGCCAGAGCAAGCCCATCCCGCAGAAGCGGTCGCAGAAACAAACGTCACGCCTGCCGGCAGAGTGTCGGTCAGAACATTGGCTGTCACCGGCGCGGTGGCCTGCCCCAAGTTCTGCACCTGAATGTTGTAAGTGAGGTTCGAGAAGATGAAAACCGGTGTGGGCGATACGCTCATTGATATCGCAAGATCCGAGCTGGTTGTCGGCTCAACGTAGATCGAGGTAATACTGGTGTTATTGGCAGGCGCGGGATCGACGGTGCCAGACGTGACGGTCGCGGAATTCTGAATGGTGGTGCCGGTGGCGGTACCGTTGTTAACCCTCATTGTGATTATCAGAGCCGGTGCGGAAGCGCCGCCGGCGAGTGCGGCGTTGTATGTACAAATGATCGGGCCAGCATTTCCGCTGCCCGGATTCGTGCAATTCCAATTCGTTCCGGCGTAGCTTCGATAATTTGTGCTGGGTGGCGTTTGTTGATAGACGATGATCGTTCCGGTCGGAACGGTGCTGCCGGAGGTGTTATTCGTCACGGCTTCCGTATACGTATAGTTCGTGTTCACTGCGACCGCGGAGACGGAAACGGTCTGCGTCAGCTGCAGATCGGCTTGTGCAAAGGCAGCCGGTGCGCCAAACGCGCCGATGATGATGACCAGGGAAACGATTCCAAAGAACAAAGGCAGAAAACGGCGCAAGCGCGCATCAGCGGCGGCGCGCACGCTGCGGCCTAGCGTTCTGACCGGATGCACGAATCGCGTCCGCCATGAGGAGAACATTTCCTCATTGCCTTGATGGGTACGTACACAAACTCTGCCGTAGAGCTGCATCGCTGGGCCATCCGGAGAATGCCCCGTGTCGCTCTGAACGGAAATCTCCCCGGCGCTCGAATCAGTGCCAAGCACACGGTGAACCAGCAGGCCCTCGGCGTTGCGCAGGAGCACCACATCACCACGGCGCAAGTCGGCGGCCTCAACCGGAGCAACCACCACCGTGTCGCCATCAGCGAGATTGGGGCTCATGCTTTGCCCCTGCACGCGGAATTGCACGGCATTCCCGCGGCGCAGAATAGCGGCGCAGAGCTCTTCGAATAATTGTGAATCTTTACGGATTTGAGGCTCAGACCCGGGCATGGCGGATAGCCTCCACAGCACTCGCTGTAGGTGTGAATCGAAATGTGGAACAGGGCACGGAGCGAGTGACTTGGTCCAGAAATTCCAGGGAAAACTGAAGGCTGCCCTTGAGATAAAACGGAACAAAGGTGCGCGCGAAGAGCTCCGCCGCCGCTCGCGATTGGCTGATCGCCACGAGCTGGTCAGACGGAGCCTGTTCGAGCACAAATACTCGTGAAAGACGCGCTCGGCCGGGCGAGGCAATTCCCGCGTCGCCGTGCCAGGGCGTACCGTACATCCAGAACTCGCCGTTGTGTTGACGAAGAATGATGCGATCGTCGCTCAACAGCTTGACACCGGGCTCCGACAGCCAAAGCCGCGCTGTGGTGCTCTTCCCGGCTCCCGAATGGCCCAGAAACAAATAACCGCTGCCATCGTTATCGGCGAGACCGAGGGCGTGTACCTCAATTCCTTCGCCCAGCGCCAGCCGGTGCATCATCACAAGTTCATCAAGGGGATATTCCAACGGGAAAATTGCCTGACCGGCGGGGATTGCGGAGCGGTTGAGTACTACGTGACCCCGCTGGAACCGAGGATCGAACCATGCCGCTTTATACGGTTTGGCACCGACCGCGGGGCTGGCGAAATAGAATTTGGTACCAGTGGAAGATGTGTAAGCGGACCACAGCCCACCGGAGAGGAAGGAAGGTTCACCTTCGGGGAGATCCAGCGTTTCGGCCCAGGAGATATCGAGTTCGATGTCGCAGGTTCGATTCTGCGCCTCACCTCGAACGAGAAACGGCTCGTGCTCCGGATCCAGGGCAACCGGCATTCCGCCAACGCACCACATCCCAAACGAAAAGCCACCGATTTGCACGGCCAGGCGAGTTGCCCGGCCCAGATTCGCTTCTAAACTTGCTGCCGCGTGTGCCATGATCTGTCTCTCGGTCCTGGCGTCAGGACCCGAAGGTCTTGCAGAAAAATGTTCTACAGGAGCCGGAAACGGGACCAGTAACGCCGGCCACCTTGCAATGCCCGAGAACGGCTTCTTCCGGTCGAAGGCTCACACGAACCACTTGCGGGGCTTGGTAGGGCGCCTTCGCGTTCGTCTCGGTTTTGTTCTTGTCGCTCATGACCGTCTTGTCTTTCCTGTACTCAGCGGAAGTGCCCACCGCAGGAAGAACAGCCTCCGGCGGTGCAGCCTCCACCTGTATCGAGCACAGGAAGGAGCGAATTGGGTTTCGGCAAAGCCACTACATTCGGCAGATAGACGGAATCGTAATTTAGCCGAACAGCCGCCTCTTGCAGCGGCGGATGCTGTGCGCCTCCAGGGCAGCAGGCGCAATCGCCATGCTCGGGAACGTTGAGACCCAGAGCAAAAGCGCGCAGGTGGGCCACCTGGCAGAGAAAATCGACTGGTTTTTCCGCATCGCCGCTTTCGAGTTCGCCGTTCGCGGCACACATGCTGCAAAGTGAGGTGATGCGGCAGTTGGTGCAGATGGTCTCGCGCGTGTTCTGGGTCTCGCGTATGTTTTTGAGGCGCGTGTCCCAGCCCTCGCTGAACGATCCGTCTCGCAAGTCGTAGCCGTCGCGGTGCGACAGCACGCAGATGGTCATGCTGCCTTTCGGGTCGATTGCGCAGCCGTTATGACCACCGCCGCAGGTGTAGCGTTTCGAAGAACGGCGATGCGCTGTGGCGAGTTCGCCCTCCACCATCCGCAGGTACTCGGCCCGCCGGACGGGGTCGCGGAATTCCAGCGCAACGGCCTGCTCAGGTGTCAGCCGCACGGACAATGGACTCTGCGAACAATCCGTGCGCGGATTCACGAGCGGATCGAACTTGAATTCGACGCCCAGATCCTCTTCCGCAAGGCGCTTCATCTCGTAAACTTCGTGGTAATTGATCGTGGTGGGCACGGTCTTCAACTTCAGCGGCAGGCCACGCTCCATCAGGAGTCGAATCCCCTTCATGCAGCGGTCAAACGAGCCGGGAACCTTAGTGAGC
>Ga0335079_10003532_pt1 | contig 18070 bp, 17 predicted proteins | sample Lox_Sample_33_FD_206719 | JGI IMG/M metagenome (GOLD analysis project Ga0335079, IMG submission 206719) | Soil microbial communities from Loxahatchee National Wildlife Refuge, Florida, United States - Lox_Sample_3.3 | ecosystem: Environmental > Terrestrial > Soil > Wetlands | place: USA... | reverse complement strand
GATGCGGCCTTGCCTCGACGCGCTCATGCAGAAACGCGCCGAGCATGATCATGGCGATAAGCCCGATCGGAATATTGACCCAGAAGACGAGCGCCCAGTGTAGATGCTGGACGATGAAAGCGCCCAAAAGCGGCCCGGCGATCGCCGATGCGCCGAACACCGCCGAGAGATAAGCCTGAACCGAGGCACGCTCCTTGGGGCTGTAAAGATCGCCGACGATCGTCCAGGCGATCGGCTGGATCGCGCCCGCGCCCAATCCCTGGATCGTGCGCAAGACGATGAGCGGGACCATCCCCCAAGCAAAGCCGCAAGCGGTCGAGGCCACAACGAACAAGGCGGCGCCGGCGATGAAGACGCGTTTGCGACCATAGAGATCGGCGAGCCTGCCATAAATCGGCGTCGAGGCCGCCTGGGTCAGCAAATAGGATGCGAAGACCCAGCTGAACAAATCGAAGCCGCCGAGATCGGCAACGATGGTCGGCATCGCCGTACCGACGATGGTCGATTCCACCGCCGCCATGAACTGCGCCATCAGGCAGGCGGACATGACAAGCCGGCGGCGCGTCAAGGCTGCGCCGGTGCATTGCGTTTCCTCGGTGTCGCTTATAGCCAAACCGCGTTTCTCCCAAGCGGCGAAGGTTATCGGCGCGGCGTTAGGCTGACCAATGCGCTCTGAGCATGCCGGGGGTGAGAAGGCGTTTCGTGCGGCCTGCCGCTTTGGCGCCGGGACAAGCCGTCAGGCGATCCTCACCACATGAACTTCCGTCACAGGCCGCTTGCCGGAGGAGGATTTCAGCGCGCGGCGAATGGCCAGACGTATGGCTTCGCGCAAGGCTGCATCGTCGCGGCGCTCGCGCGGCGGCAGATCCGCAACAGCACGCTGAACCGCTTCCTGCAGTTCTTGCGAGGCTGCGGCTGCATCCTCGGCCAGCCCTTGCACGCTCACTTGAGGCGGCGCCTTGAGGCGCCCCTCCCCGTCCACGACTACACTCGCGAGCGCTGCGCCGTTCCATGTCATGCGCTGACGATTTTTCAACGCCTCGCCGCCCATCGGCAGCAAGGCCTTGCCGTCGACGACGAGGCGCCCGGTTTCGACCTCGCCGATGACGGCCGGCTCGCCCGGCGCCATTTTCACGACTTCCCCGTCACGCGTCACGATGGCGTGTTGCACGCCGCAGGACTCGGCAAGTCGCGCATGCGCCAGCAAATGCCGCGCCTCGCCATGCACCGGCACCGCGACCCGGGGCTTAACCAGCTCGTACATGCGTGTGAGCTCGTTCTGCGCGGGGTGGCCCGAGACATGAACGAAATGGTCGTGCTCGGTCACGATCTCGACGCCCAGATCGGCGAGCTTGTTGTGCAATCGACCGATCGAGCGCTCATTGCCGGGAATGATGCGCGAGGAAAAGATCACTGTATCGCCCGCTTCGAGCACGATCTGCGGATGCTCGTCATCGGCGATGCGCGCAAGCGCCGCCCGCGGCTCGCCCTGGCTGCCGGTGCAGATGAGCACAACCTTGTCGCGCGGCAGATACGCCGCTTCCTCGTCAGTGAGAAAAGGCGGCACGTTTTCGAGATAACCGGTCTCGCGCGCGGCGTGGTCCATGCGCCAGAGCGAGCGGCCGACCAGCGCCGCATGCCGGTCATTCGCGGCTGCCGCGGCCGCGATCGAGGCAAGCCGCGCGACATTCGAGGCAAAGCACGCCACCGCCACGCGCTCTTCGCATTTGCCGATGAGCTCGATCAGCGCGCGGCGCACATCCGCCTCCGACCCGGCTTCGCCCGGCCGAAATACATTGGTCGAGTCGCAAACCATGGCGAGCACGCCTTCATCGCCGAGGCGGCGCAGCGCCGCCTCATCGGCGGTCAACCCAATGAGCGGATCGGGATCGAATTTCCAGTCGCCGGTGTGGAGCACGGTGCCGAAGGGCGTGCGCAGCACAACGGCGTTGGGCTCGGGGATCGAATGGGTGAGCGTAATGAGCTCGAGCTCGAACTGCCCGACCGAAAACCGGCCTGACAACGGCACTTCGTGGATCGGCACGTCGTGCTCGAGCCCAGCCTCGGTTAGCTTTTGCCGCAACACCGCGGCGGTGAACGGCGTCGCATAGACGGGGCAGCCGAGACGCCGCCAGAGATAGGGAATGGCGCCGATATGGTCTTCATGCGCATGGGTGCAGACCAGCCCGTCGAGCGTATCCGCGCGCTCGGCGATGAAGGCCGGATCGGGCATGATCACGTCGACGCCCGGCACCGTGTCGTCGGCAAAGGTGATGCCGCAGTCGATCATCAGCCAGCGGCCGGCATAGCCGTAGAGCGTCAGATTCATCCCGATCTCGCCGATACCGCCCAGCGCCAGCAGTGCGAGCTCATCGGGTCGGTTGGGTTGCGGCAAAGGATTGTTCATGGCTTCAGGTTGCGTGCGTGAATGAGCTGCAGGCCCCACAGGATCAAGGTGCCGTCGATCCGCTCGATTACCGGCGTCGCGTTCTCGAAGAGGGGCGCGAGGCCACCGGTCGCGATCACCTGCATCGGCGCGCCGAATTCCGCCTTGATGCGGGCGACCAGCCCCTCGATCAACCCGACATAGCCCCAGAAGATGCCCGACTGCATGCACGCCACCGTGTTGGTGCCGATGACCTTGTCGGTGCGCCGGATCGGCACGGAGGGGAGCTTCGCGGCGGCCGCCTCGAGCGCGTGGAGGGAGAGATTGATGCCGGGCGCGATCACGCCGCCCAAATAATTGCCCTCGGCATTGACGACATCGAAGGTCGTGGCGGTGCCGAAATCGACGACGATCGCCGCGCCGGGATAGCGGTCATGGACGGCGGCGGTATTGACGAGACGATCGGCGCCGACCTCCTCGGGCCGGTCGACCAAGGCCTTGACGCCGAGTTCGATTCCCGGCTCGCCGACGACCAGCGGCGTCGAGGCGCAGTAATCCTGGCACAGCTTGAAGAGATTGAAATTCGCCTCGGGAACCACGCTCGCGACGATGGTCGCCGAAACCTCGCTGCGCGAAAGCCCGTTCAGCCCCAGCACATGGTCGAGCCAGACGACATATTCATCGGCCGTACGCTTGCCATCGGTCGAGATGCGCCAGGCGCCGAGGAGACGCTCGCCATCCCATAGGGCAAATACCGTGTTGGTGTTGTTGGCGTTGATGGCGAGCAGCATCGGCCCTCTCCCTCGTCACGTGACCGGCGCGGCGGGAAAGACTTCACCCGCTTCGATCCGGTGGCGGCCAGAGCCGGTATCGAGCAGCAAGGCACCATCCTTGTCGAGACCGGCGAAGACCCCGGAGAGCGTAGCGCCGGGAAGTGAGGCGCGCAGCGCCCAGCCGAGGCCCACGGCGCGCTCGAGCCATGCGGCGCGGATGGTGGCAAAGCCTTCGCCGCGATCCCATCGCTCATACCAGACGAGGAAACGCTGCGCCAAGCCCGCCAGCATCGTCTCTGGCGGCACCTCGACGCCGCAGGCGCTCAAGGCGGTGGCGGGATAATCGGTCGCCACGGGATAGGTCGAAAGATTGACGCCGATACCAAGCACCAGCCAATCGACCCGCCCGTCACCGCGCGTTTGCGATTCGATGAGGATACCGGCGAGCTTGCGGCCCCGGAGCAGAACATCGTTGGGCCATTTGAAGCCGATCGCAGCGTCGGGTGCAACGTCGAGGCAAGCCTCGCCCACCGCGAGCGCGGCGGCAAAGCCGAGTTGGGCCGCGAGCAGAGGCGTGACTTGCGGCCTCAAGACGACCGACGCATAGAGATTGCCGAGCGGCGACGCCCAAACCCTGCCGCGCCGGCCATGGCCGCTGGTTTGCTCAAGCGCCCAAACCAGTGAGCCTTCGAAGGCGCCCGAAGCGGCGAGCGATTTGGCCTCTTCATTGGTGCTGCCCAAGCGGCGGTGGCGCAGAAGGCGATAGAAAGGCGGAAGCGAGGGCAGCCCTTCCGCCGAGTCAGGACCGGAGATCGACGAACCGGCATCGAGCGCGCCGGCCTGGGCTCCGCTCATCCCGTGAACAGAGCGGCGGCGACCGCATCGGCGCCGTCGACGAAAACGCCCGGCCATGCGAAAAAGAATAGGATCACGAGCGCACAGAGGACGAGGATCGCCTGAATCTCGCGGGCGATCGGCCGGTCGAAAGCGGCGGCCGGCTCGTCGAAATACATCAGCTTCACGATTCGCAAATAGTAGAATGCGCCCACAACGCTCGCGAGCACGCCGATGACGGCGAGCACGTAAAGATGCGCGTCGATCGCCGCGAGGAAGATGTAAATCTTGGCAAAGAAGCCGGCGAGCGGCGGAATTCCCGCCATCGAGAACATGAAGATCAGCAGCGCCAGGGCAAGCCCCGGCTGGGTGCGCGAGAGGCCGGCGAGATCGTCGATCGCTTCGACAGCTTTGCCCTCGCGGCGCATGCACAGGATCGCCGCGAAAGTCCCGAGATTCATGAAGAGATAGATAGCGAGGTAGACGAGGACGCCGCGCACGCCGGCGGCGCTGCCAGCAGCAAGGCCGATCAGCATGTAACCGACGTGGCCGATCGAGCTGTAGGCCATGAGGCGCTTGATGTTCCGCTGATTGATCGCGGCGAAAGACCCGAGAAGCATCGACGCCACTGCGATGAACCAGATCACCTGGCGCCATTCGACGACCAGCCCGTAGAACGGTCCGACCATCACGCGGACGAAGAGGGTCAGGGCCGCGATTTTGGGCGCGACGGAAAAGAAGGCCGTGACCGGGGTGGGCGCGCCTTCATAAACGTCGGGCGTCCACATGTGGAACGGAACCGCCGAAACCTTGAACGCGAGACCCACCGCGATCAGCACGATGCCGATGATGAGACCGATCGACGCCGTGCCGCCATCGGCGAAGGTCTTCGCCAGGGCATCGAAGCTTGTCGTGCCGGCAAAGCCGTAGACCATCGAGGCGCCGTAAAGCAGCATGCCCGAGGCGAGCGCGCCCAAGACGAAGTATTTGAGCCCGGCCTCGGTCGAGCGCGCGGAATCGCGCTGAAACGCCGCCACCACGTATAGCGCCAGGCTTTGCAATTCGAGCCCGACATAGAGCGAGATGAGATCGTTCGCCGAAATCATCATCATCATGCCCGTGGTCGCGAGCAGAACGAGGACCGGGTATTCGGGACGCGCGATCCCTTCGAGCTCGTTGTAGCGCATCGCCAGGACAAGCGAGAGCGCCGAGCCCAGCAGCACGAGAAGCTTGGCAAAGGCGCCGAACCCGTCCGTCACAAACATGCCGTAGAGGCTGACCTGGCGCTCGGCGCCGTGGTTGTAGAGCGGCGCCGCGACGAGCGCGAAGGCGATGGCGAGCGCCAAGATGGCGAGCCAAGCGATTTCGCGCGCGGCCTTATCGCCCTGAAACGCGCCGAGGACGAGCAGCACCATGGCGGCGCAGGCGGCGAAGAATTCCGGCAGGACCGCCATGAAATCGGGAGAGACGGCGTGAAGCATCGGCGCCCCTTATCTTGCCGCCAGATCGTGGCCGGTGTCGCGCGCCGCCTGCACGGTCTGAATGAGATTGGCGATGGTCGGCTGAATCGGCTTCAGGAACGAACGCGGATAGATCCCCATCCACAGAACGACAGCGACCATCGGCACGAAAACGACGATCTCGCGCCAATTGAGATCGAGCATCGCCCGCACATCGTCGCGCGTGATCACCCCGAAGACCACGCGCCGGTAGAGATAGAGCATGTAAGCCGCGCCGAGGATCATGCCCGTGGTCGCGAAAAAGGCGACCCAGGTATTGACTTGAAACGCGCCGATGAGGGCAAGGAACTCGCCGATGAATCCGCTGGTCCCCGGCAGGCCCACCGAGGCCAGCATGAACACCATGAAGAAGAACGCGTATTTCGGCATGTTGTGCACCACGCCGCCATAGCGCGCGATCTCGCGCGTATGCAACCGGTCGTAGACGACGCCGACGCACAAGAACAGCGCGGCCGAGACGACGCCGTGGCTCAGCATCTGGATCATCGCGCCCTGAAGGCCCTCGGCCGTGACCGTGAAAATGCCCATCGTCACGATGCCCATATGCGCCACCGAGGAATAGGCGATGAGCTTTTTCATATCGTCCTGGGCCAAGGCGACGAGCGAGGTATAGACCACCGCGACGACGCTCAAGACATAGATAAGCGGCGTAAACGTCGCCGACGCGACCGGAAACATCGGCAGGGAAAAGCGAATAAACCCGTAACCGCCCATCTTCAAGAGCACGCCGGCAAGGATGACCGAGCCAGCCGTCGGCGCCTCGACATGCGCGTCGGGCAGCCAGGTATGCACCGGCCACATCGGCACCTTGACGGCGAAAGAGGCGAAGAAAGCGAGCCACAGCCAAGTCTGCATGCGTGGCGGGAAATGGGTATTGAGCGCCGCGACGATATCGGTCGAGCCGACCTGAAAATAGATCGCCAGGATGGCGAGGAGCATCAGCACCGAGCCGAGAAGCGTATAGAGGAAGAATTTGAACGCTGCGTAGACCCGTCTCGGTCCGCCCCAAACCCCAATGATGAGGAACATCGGGACCAGCACGCCCTCGAAGAACACATAGAAGAGAATGAGATCGAGCGAGCAAAACATCCCGATCATCATGGTCTCGAGCACGAGAAACGCGATCATGTATTCGCGCACCCGCAACTTGATCGAGGTCCAGCTCGCGATCACGCAGATCGGCGTCAAGAACGCCGACAGCACGACGAAGAACAGCGAGATGCCGTCGATGCCCATCTGGTAGCCGATCTTGAACTGGGGCAACCAGGCCGCCTGCTCGACGAATTGGAACTTGGCGGAGGTGGGATCGAATTCGGCCCAGATGACGAGCGTCAGCGCGAAATCGGCGAGCGAGGTCCAGAGCGCGATCCAACGCGCGTTGCGCGCCACCTCCTCCGCCGCGCCGCGCAGGATCAAGATCGCGACCACACCGAAGAGCGGCAGGAAGGTGACGAGGGTAAGGAGCGGCCAGTTCTCCATCGCGCCCTCAGCCCATTTGCACGAGCAGATACCACGACACCAGCACGACGACGCCGATCAGCATCGCGAAGGCATAATGGTAGAGATATCCGGTCTGAAGACGGCTCGAGAGCACGGCGAGGCCGCGCGTCGTCTCGGCGACCCCGTCGGGCCCGAGACCGTCGATCACCGCGCCATCGCCCTTCTTCCACAACCCGAAGCCGAGCGCCATGGCCGGACGCACGAAGAGAAAATCGTAGAGTTCGTCGAAATACCATTTATTGAGAAGAAAGAGATAGACCGGGCGGAAATGCCGCGCGCACCAGGCCGGGATGCCGCGCTGCCAGACATAGGCAACCCAGGCCGTGCCGATGCCGAGAAGGCCGGCCACGAGCGGCAGCCACGCGGCCCAGCGCGGAATGTCTTCGGCATGCGCCACGCTGTCATGCCCCGGCAGAACCAGGATGGCGTCGCGCCAGAACGCCTCCCTTCCTTCGCCGACGAAGAAATTGAAGCCGAGGTAACCGGCGACGACCGCACCGGTAGCCAACACGACCAAGGGCCACAGCATCACCGGCGGCGATTCGTGGGCATGGTGCATGACCTCGTGATCGGCGCGCGCTTCGCCATGGAAGGTCATGAAGATGAGCCGCCAGGAATAGAAAGCCGTTAGGAACGCCGCGAATGTCCCGAGCCAATAGGCGTAACGCCCGACGCCGGTGCCCGAGGCATAAGACGCCGCGAGGATCATGTCCTTGGAGTAATAGCCCGCGAACGGCCAAATGCCGGCGAGCGCCAGGCTGCCGATCCACATCAAAACGTAGGTATAGGGGACGAGGTAGTAGATCCCACCCATCTTGCGCATGTCCTGCTCGCCCGACATGGCGTGAATGACCGAGCCCGCGCCGAGGAAGAGTAGCGCCTTGAAAAAGGCGTGGGTCATCAAATGAAAGATCGCGGCGCCGTAGGCTGAGACGCCCGCGGCAAAGAACATGTATCCCAGCTGGCTGCAGGTCGAATAGGCGATCACCCGCTTGATGTCGTTCTGCGCCATGCCGATGCTCGCGGCGAAGATCGCCGTCGTCCCGCCAACCACGACCACGACGGCCAGCGCCGTCGGCGAATATTCGAAGAGCGGCGAGAGCCGCGCCAGCATGAACACGCCGGCGGTGACCATGGTCGCGGCATGAATCAGAGCGGAGACCGGGGTCGGCCCCTCCATCGCGTCGGGCAGCCAGGTGTGAAGCCCGATCTGCGCGGATTTGCCCATGGCGCCCACGAAGAGGAGCAGGCAAGTGACGGTCAGCGCCGGATAAGGATGACCCAGAAAATTGAGCGTGCCATTGGCAACCTGGGGCGCCGCGGCGAAGACCGTGTCGAATTGCAGCGAGCCGAAGAGATGGAAGACCGCGAAGATGCCGAGCGCGAAGCCGAAATCGCCGACGCGGTTGACGACGAAAGCCTTGATCGCGGCGGCGTTGGCGCTCGGCCGGTCGTACCAGAAGCCGATCAGCAGGTAGGAAGCGAGACCGACCCCTTCCCAGCCGAAGAAGAGCTGCACGAAATTATCGGCGGTCACCAGCATCAACATGAAGAACGTGAAGATGCTGAGATAGGACATGAAGCGCGGGATCGAGTGATCATGCGCCATGTAGCCGACGGAATAAATATGGACCATGGTCGAGACGACAGTGACGACCGCGACCATCACCGCCGACAGCGTGTCGAAGCGCAGAGCCCATTCGACCTGGAGATCGCCGGTGTCGATCCAGTTGAACAGATCGATCACGCGCGACTGGCCGTGAACCGCGACATCGACGAAGACGAGGCAGCCGAAGACCGCCGCGAGCGCGAGCGCGAGGCAGGTCACGAGCTGTGCGCCGCGGTCGCCGATCCACCGGCCGAAGAAGCCGGCGATGATCGCGCCGACGAGCGGAAGGAAGACGGCGGCGACGGGCACTGCGGATCACCCTTTCATCAGGTTGATGTCTTCGACCGCGATCGATCCGCGATTGCGGAAGTAGACCACGAGGATGGCGAGGCCGATGGCGGCCTCGGCGGCCGCGACGGTCAAAACGAACATGGCGAAGACCTGGCCGACCAAATCGTGCAGGAAGGCCGAGAAAGCGACGAAATTGATGTTGACCGCGAGCAGCATGAGCTCGATCGACATCAGGATGACGATGACATTCTTGCGATTGAGGAAAATACCAAAAATGCCGAGCGTGAAGAGGATCGCCGCGACGGTGAGATAATGTGCAAGACCGATTCCGAGCATCGCTTCAAACCCCCTGGCGTGGCCGCACCTTGACCACTTCGATCGCCTGCGCGCGCGGGCGCGCGACTTGCTTGGCGATCTTTTGCCGCCGCACGCCTTGGCGCGCGCGCAACGTCAGAACGATGGCGCCGATCATGGCGACGAGAAGGATGAGCCCGGCGGCCTGAAAGGCGTAGACGTAGCGGGTGTAAAGGAGCGCGCCGAGCGCGGCAGTATTGGTCGTCGCGGTCAGCGACGGCATCGGCGCCGCCGCGGCGCTCGCGACGTCCGGCGCCACGGTCCAGGCGCCGAACACCAGCACCAGCTCCACGAGGAGCACGAGTCCGATCAGCGCCCCCACCGGCAGATATTGCAGGAAGCCCTGCCGCAGCTCGACGAAATTGATGTCGAGCATCATGACGACGAAGAGGAATAGTACGGCCACGGCGCCGACATAGACGATCACGAGGATCATCGCCAGGAACTCGGCCCCGAGCAGCACGAAGAGACCGGCCGCGTTGAAGAAGGCGAGGATGAGAAACAACACCGAATGGACCGGATTGCGGGCGGAAATCACCATCACACCCGATGCGACCGCCACGCCGGCAAAGGCGTAGAAGCAGATCGTCTGAATGAGCGCCGCGATGTCCATCAGCGATATGGCGCGTCGAGCGCGATGTTCTTCGCGATCTCCGCCTCCCACCGGTCGCCGTTCGAGAGAAGCTTTTCCTTGTTGTAGAACAGCTCCTCGCGCGTCTCGGCGGCGAACTCGAAATTCGGGCCTTCGACGATGGCGTCGACCGGGCAGGCCTCCTGGCACAGCCCGCAATAGATGCATTTCGTCATGTCGATATCGTAGCGCGTCGTGCGGCGGCTACCGTCCTCGCGCGGTTCGGCCTCGATCGTGATCGCGAGCGCGGGGCACACGGCCTCGCACAGCTTGCAGGCGATGCAGCGCTCCTCGCCATTGGGATAGCGGCGCAGGGCGTGCTCGCCGCGAAAGCGCGGGCTGAGCGGCCCCTTCTCGAAGGGATAGTTCACCGTCACCGGCGGCTTGAACATGTATTTGAAGGTCAGCCACAGGCCGGAGGCGATCTCGGCCAGGAGCAGGCTGCGCGCGCCACGATCCATCACTGCCATGTCGTCACCCCTTTCCCGGCAGCCAGCCGAAGCCGACCAGCACGCCCGCCGTCGCCACCAGCCAGAAGAGCGACAGCGGCAGGAATACCTTCCACCCCAGACGCATGAGCTGATCGTAGCGGAAGCGCGGCATGGTCGCGCGCACCCAAAGGAAGCAGAACAGCACGAGCGCGATCTTGGCGGCGAACCACAGCACGGACCAGAGATGGCCGAGCGGGCCGGTGAAGGGTTGCCATCCGAAGGGCGCGAGCCAGCCGCCGAGGAACAGCACGCTCGTCATGGCGCTCATCAGGATCATGTTGGCGTATTCGCCGAGATAGAAGAGCGCGAAGCTCATCGAGGAATATTCGACGAAGAAGCCCGCGACCAGCTCCGATTCGCCCTCGACCAGATCGAAGGGCGAGCGATTGGTCTCCGCCAGCGCCGAGATGAAGAACACGATGAACATCGGCAGCAGCGGGATACAGAACCAGACGGTCTTCTGCGCATCGACGATCGCGGAGAGATTGAGCGAGCCGACGCAGAGCAGCACGCTGACCATGACGAAGCCGATGGAGACCTCGTAGGAAACCATCTGCGCCGCGGCGCGCAGCGCGCCGAGGAAGGCGTATTTCGAATTGGACGACCAACCGGCCATGATGATGCCGTAAACGCCCAAGGAGCTGATCGCGAAGAGATAGAGGATGCCGACATTGATGTTGGCGATCACCACCCCTTGGTCGAAGGGGATGACAGCCCAGGCGACGAGGCTCAAGACGAAGGTCAAAATCGGCGCCGCGATGAACACGCCGCGATTGGCGCCGGTCGGGATGACTGTCTCTTTCATCAGCAGCTTCAGCCCATCGGCGATCGGCTGGAGAAGGCCGAACGGGCCGACCACATTGGGGCCTTTGCGCAGCTGCGCGGCGGCCAGCACCTTGCGCTCGGCATAGGTGAGATAGGCGACCGCGAGCAGAAGCGGCACGATGATCGCGATAATCTCGCCGATCAGCAGCGCCGTCGGGTAACCATAGCTTCGCCAGGCATCAACCATGCGTGCCCGTCTTCCCCGCCGCGGCTTCCGCTCTCACCGCAGCGCATTCCGCCATGGTGGGCGAGGCCCGGCTGATGACGTCGGTGCGATAGAAATCGGTTATCGGATAGGTAAACGGCGCCGCATCGACCGCGCCGCGCGCGCCGAACGCGCCCCAGGCGGCGCGCGGCGGATGATCGACCGTGGCGAAGCTCGGATAGGACTGCATCATCTGCGCGCGCAACTGCCCCAGCGAATCATAAGGCAAAACCTTGCCGAGAGCGCCAGACAGCGCGCGCAGGATTGCCCAGTCCTCACGCGCCTCACCCGGCGGAAAGACCGCGCGGCGCGCGATCTGAACCCGGCCCTCGGTGTTGACGTAAGTCGCGTCCTTCTCGGTATAGGCGGCGCCCGGAAGCACGACATCGGCACGCGACGCACCGCTATCGCCATGATGGCCTTGATAGACCACGAAGGCTTTGCCGAGGCGGCGCGTGTCGATTGCGTCGGCGCCGAGCAGATAGAGGAACTCGATCTCACCGCTTTCGCATCCAGCGCCGATTCCAGCGACATCGCGGCCACCCGTCCCGGGCAGGAAGCCGAGATCGAGTGCACCAACGCGCGACGCCGCAAGATGGAGGAGGTTGAACCCGTTCCAGTCCTCTTGCACCATGCCCGCGCTCTCCGCCAGATCGCGGGCGAGGCCGAGGATCGCCGCGCCATCCTTGCGCCGCAGCGCCCCGGTGCCGAGGATCAGCATCGGCCGCTTGGCCTCGCCGAGGAATTCTTGCGCCCGTTCGACGAGGCTCTGCGGCCCCGTGCCGAGCGGCGTGAGCGGGAAGGTCAAATCGAGCGCGGGACCGAACGCGCCGACACGGAATCCGCCCTGAAGCCAGCGCTTGCGCAGCCGCGCGTTGAGGATCGCGGCTTCGGCGCGGGGGTCGGTGCCGATCAGCACGCAGGCATCGGCCTTTTCGATCCCGGAGACCGTCGTGTTGAAGAGATAGGCCGACCGGCACGACGCGTCGAGCTTGGCGCCATCCTGCCGGCAATCGAGATGCGGCGAGCCCAGCGCCGTCATCAAATCCTTGAGCGCCATCATCGCCTCGGCATCGGCGAGATCGCCCGCGATGGCGGCGCAGCGATCGCCCGCGAGCGGCTTCAGACGGTCGGCGATCGCCGCGAAGGCTTCGGACCAGGACGCCTCGGCGAGCTTGCCCGCGCGGCGCACATAGGGCCGGTCGAGCCGCTTCTTGCTGAGGCCGTCGACCGCGAAGCGCGTCTTGTCGGAAATCCACTCCTCGTTCACGTCCTCATGAAGGCGCGGCAGGATGCGCAGCACGGCGGGGCCGCGGGAATCGATCCGGATGTTGGAACCGACGGCATCGAGCACATCGATCGATTCCGTCTTGCGCAGCTCCCAGGGCCGCGCCGAAAACGCGTAAGGCTTAGCGGTCAGCGCGCCGACGGGGCAAAGATCGATGATGTTGCCCGAGAGCTCCGATTCAAGCGCCTTGCCGACGAAGGTGTCGATCTCCATGTGCTCGCCGCGGCCGATGCCGCCGAGATCGGCAACGCCCGCGACATCGCCGATGAAGCGGATGCACCGCGTGCAATGGATGCAACGATTCATGCTGGTCGCGACCAGCGGACCGAAATCCTTGTCCTTGACCGCGCGCTTGTTCTCCTCATAGCGGCCGCGATCGAAGCCATACGCCATGGCCTGGTCCTGCAAATCGCACTCGCCGCCCTGATCGCAGATCGGACAGTCGAGCGGGTGATTGATGAGCAGGAATTCCATCACCCCGTGGCGCGCCTTCTTCGCCTTCTCGCTGTCGGTCAGGATGACCATCCCGTCGGCAACGGGCTGGGCGCAGGACGCGATCGGCTTCGGCGCCTTTTCCTGTTCGACTAGGCACATGCGGCAATTGCCCGCGATCGCGAGGCGCTCGTGGAAGCAGAAGTGCGGGACTTCGATGCCGAGAAGCTGGCAGGCCTGCAGCACGGTCGAGCCCGCCGGCACCTCGACTTCCTTTCCGTTGATAGTGAGCTTCGGCATCAGGCCCTGCCCCGGTAGGCGGCGAGCATATCGGCAACGCATACGCCGTCGATGTACATCTGATCGATCTTCGAATTGCGAATGACCAGTTCCGCCAGATTCGCGTGCTCGATCACGACATGAGTCATGTTGACCTTCGTGAAGCTCGCGCCGCTTAGGTTCACGTTATTGAAGCGGACGCTCTGCATGCTCGCGTCATCGATGACCGCTCCGGCCAAATTCGCCTGGTTGATCGCCACGCGCGACATGTTGACGTCGTCAAGCTTCATGCCGGAGAGATTGACGTCGCGGCAATGCGATCCGGAGATGTCGGACCGCTCGATCTCGAGAATCTCCCGCTGGTTCTCGATCCGCATCGCTCACTCCGCCGCCTGCGCGGCGGCGGCGCGCTGCTTGTATTGCGCGATGCGGCGCTCGAGCTCGGGCCGGAAATGGCGGATCAGCCCCTGCACCGGCCAGGCCGCGGCGTCTCCCAAGGCGCAAATCGTATGCCCCTCGATCTCGTAAGTGACCTCGAGCAGCATGTCGATTTCCTCGACCGTCGCATTGCCCTTGACAAGGCGCTCCATCACACGCCACAGCCAGCCCGTGCCCTCGCGGCACGGCGTGCACTGGCCGCAGCTTTCATGCATGTAGAACTTCGAGAGCCGCGCGATCGCCTTCACAATATCGGTCGATTTGTCCATGACGATGACGGCGGCGGTGCCAAGACCGCTCTTGACGTCGCGCAGCGCGTCGAAATCCATCAGCACCGTGTCGCAAATCGGCTTTGGGATAACCGGGACCGAGGCGCCGCCCGGGATAACGGCGAGGAGATTGTCCCAACCGCCGCGCACGCCGCCGGCATGCCGCTCGATCAACTCCTTCAAGGGGATGCCCATCGCCTCTTCGACGTTGCAGGGCTTCTCCACATGGCCCGAAATGCAGAACACCTTGGTGCCTTCGTTCTTCGGCCGCCCGATGCCGGAAAACCACGACGCGCCGCGCCGCAGGATGGTCGGCACCACCGCGATGCTCTCGACATTGTTGACCGTGGTGGGACAACCATAAAGCCCGACACCCGCCGGAAAAGGCGGCTTCAACCGCGGCTGACCCTTTTTGCCTTCGAGCGATTCGAGCAGCGCCATCTCCTCGCCGCAAATATAGGCGCCGGCGCCGCGATGGAGATAAAGCTCGAGATCGTAGCCCGAGCCGCAAGCATTCTTGCCGAGAAGGCCCGCCGCATAGGCTTCGTCGATTGCCTTCTGCAAGACGAGCGATTCATCGTAGAACTCGCCCCGGATATAGATGTAGCACGCGGTCGCGCCCATCCCCACGCTTGCGAGAAGACAGCCTTCGACCAGCTTATGCGGATCGTTGCGGATGATGTCGCGGTCCTTGCAGGTGCCCGGCTCGCTTTCATCGGCATTGACGACGAGATAGCGCGGCCGGTCGCTGGTCTTGGGCATGAAGGACCACTTGAGACCGGTCGGAAAGCCGGCGCCACCGCGGCCACGCAAACCCGACGCCTTCACCTCGTTGACGATCCAGTCGCGGCCCTTGAGGATTAAATCCTTGGTCCCGTCCCAATCACCGCGCGCGCGCGCGCCGGTCAAGCCGGCATCGTGCAGGCCGTAAAGATTGGTGAAAATGCGGTCGCGATCGGCGAGCATCACTTCGCCTCCAGCAGGGTCTTCGGGCCGCCCGCGGGCGCCGAACCCTGCCGCCCGGTCGCCGAGCCGCTGCGCGGCTTCTCGCCGCGCGCCAGCGCATCGATCAGCTTCTCGGTCGATTGCGGATCGAGATCTTCGTAGAACTCGCCGTTGTTCACCTGAATGATCGGCGCGTTGACGCAGGCGCCGAGGCACTCGACCTCGAACAGCGTGAATTTCTTGTCGGACGTGGTCTCGCCAATGCCGATGCCGAGCTTTTTCCTGCAAGCGGCCACGATTGCGTCCGAGCCTCTGAGCCAACATGGCGTCGTGGTGCAAATCTGCAGAAAATATCGGCCGACCGGCTTCAAATTGAACATCGTGTAGAAGCTCGCGACCTCGTAGACGCGGATCGGTGGCATGCCCAGCAATTCGGCGATGTAATCCATCGCGGCGCGCGGCACCCAATTGTCGTGCTGCTCTTGCGCGAGATAGAGCAGCCACAGCACCGCACTGGCTTGGCGCCCGGGCGGGTATTTGGCGATATGCGCCTTCGCCTTCTCGAGATTTTCGGGCGTGAAGACGAAGCTCGCCGGTTGCTCGACGGCATTCATGTCGCCCGGAGCGCTCATCGATCGACCTCTCCGAAAACGATATCCATCGAGCCGATGATCGCGACGACATCCGCCAGCATGTGCCCGCGCGACATGAAATCGAGGCCCTGGAGAAAAGCGAAGCCCGGCGCGCGAATCTTGCAGCGATAAGGACGGTTGCCGCCATCGGCGACGAGATAGACGCCGAATTCGCCTTTGGGCGCCTCGACCGCGGTATAGGTCTCGCCCGCCGGCACGTGATAACCCTCGGTATAGAGCTTGAAGTGATGGATCAGGGCTTCCATCGACGACTTCATCTCATGCCGCGGCGGCGGCATCACTTTGCGGTCGTTGACCCGAACAGGGCCCGATGGCATCTGATCGAGCGCCTGCTTCATGATCCGCAGCGATTGGCGCATTTCCTCCATTCGGACGAGATAGCGGTCCCAGCAATCGCCGTTCTTGCCGATGGGAATGTCGAAATCCATCTGCTCGTAGGAATCATAAGGCTGTGCCTTGCGCAAATCCCACGGAACGCCCGAGCCGCGCAGCATCGGGCCGGTGAAGCCCCAATCGAGCGCCTGTTTCGCGCTGACCACGCCGATATCGACCGTGCGCTGCTTGAAAACGCGATTCTCGCTGAGAAGTTGCTCGAGATCGTCGATGCGCGCCGGGAATTGCTCGATAAAAGCATAGACGTCGTCGGCGAGTCCTGCCGGCATGTCGAGTTGCACGCCGCCGGGACGAAAATAGGCCGAATGAAGCCGCGCGCCCGAAACGCGCTCGTAAAACTCCATCAGCTTCTCGCGCTCCTCGAAGCCCCAGAGCAGCGGCGTGATGGCGCCGACATCGAGCGCAAAGGCGGTCAAATTGAGGAGATGATTAAGGATGCGCGTGATCTCGGCGAAGAGAACGCGGATCATCTTGGCGCGCGGCGGCGGATCGATGCCCATGAGCTTCTCGACCGCCAGGGCATAGGCGTGCTCTTGGCACATCGGCGAAACATAATCGAGCCGATCGAAATAAGGCACGGCCTGAAGGAACGTCTTGTACTCGATCAGCTTCTCGGTGCCTCGATGCAACAGCCCGATATGCGGATCCGCGCGCTCGACGACCTCGCCGTCCATCTCGAGAACGAGGCGCAGCACGCCATGGGCCGCGGGATGCTGCGGCCCGAAATTCATGGTGAAGCTCTTGATGAGCGCCGCCGCGTTGGCGGCAGGCTCGAGCGCCGCGCTGTCGGCGCTCATTTGCCCGCCTCGCCGGAAGCTTTCTCGTCGCCGGGTAGGATATGGTTCATCCCTTCCCAGGGCGAGATGAAGTCGAAGCTGCGGAATTCCTGCTTCAGCTTCACGGGCTCATAAACGACGCGCTTCTGCTCTTCGTCGTAGCGAACTTCGACATAGCCCGTTAGCGGGAAATCCTTGCGCAGCGGATGACCTTCGAAACCATAATCGGTCAAGAGGCGGCGCAAATCGGGATGGTCGGCGAAATAGATGCCGAACAAATCCCAGGCTTCGCGCTCGAACCACCCGGCCGCGCTGAAGAGACCCGTGGCCGACGGCACCGGCGTATCTTCGGCCGCGGTCGTTTTCACCCGGATGCGCAAATTATTCTTTATACTCAATAGGTTATAGACAATATCGAAACGCTCGGGCCGGTCCGGGTAATCGACGCCGCAGATATCGACCAGCACCTCGAAAAGACATTTCGGATCGTCGCGCAAAAAAGCGAGCGCGCGCGTCACCGCCTCGCGCCGCACCTCGATCATCAACTCGCCATGCGCGATCGCGGTGTCCGTAACCTCGTCTGGGAAGGCTTGGGCGACGATGTCGCCGATGATCTTGAGCGGCTCGGTCATGGGCAGGCTCTAACGTGCGAAGACTCGCTGGCGATTGATCTTTTTCTGCAGTTGCAGAATGCCGTAGAGCAACGCCTCGGCGGTCGGCGGACATCCCGGCACATAAATGTCGACGGGAACGATGCGGTCGCAGCCGCGCACCACGGAGTAGGAATAATGATAATAACCCCCGCCGTTCGCGCAGGAGCCCATCGAGATGACCCAGCGCGGCTCTGCCATCTGGTCGTAAACCTTGCGCAGTGCCGGCGCCATCTTGTTGGTGAGGGTACCGGCGACGATCATCACGTCGGATTGGCGCGGGCTCGGGCGGAACACCACACCGAAGCGGTCGAGATCGTAGCGGCTGGCGGCGCTGTGCATCATTTCCACGGCGCAGCAAGCGAGCCCGAAGGTCATCGGCCAGAGGGAACCGCTGCGCGCCCAATTCACGAGCTTGTCGAGCTGCGTGACGATGAAACCCTTGTGCTGAATCTCCTCGCCCATTTGCCGTAGCAGCAGGTCCTGCGACGAGGCTTCTACTCCCATTCCAACGCTCCCTTCCTCCAC
>Ga0335079_10003531_pt1 | contig 18073 bp, 21 predicted proteins | sample Lox_Sample_33_FD_206719 | JGI IMG/M metagenome (GOLD analysis project Ga0335079, IMG submission 206719) | Soil microbial communities from Loxahatchee National Wildlife Refuge, Florida, United States - Lox_Sample_3.3 | ecosystem: Environmental > Terrestrial > Soil > Wetlands | place: USA... | reverse complement strand
TGCCTGATTCGCAATCCACGCTCGTCGTCCCCGGTCAAGGCGGAGGTGGTTGGTTTTCGCGATGGCGATGTCCTGTTGATGCCGCTGGGCGAGCTGGTAAACATCGGCCCGCACAGCGAAGTCGTCCCCACCGGCAACTGCCTTACCGTGAAGGTGGGTGATGGCCTGCTCGGGCGGGTGGTGAACGGCCTGGGCGAGCCCATGGATGCGGAAGTCAAAGGGGCATTGCAGTGCGATGAAGATTTTCCTGTACTCGGCTATCCCCCGGATCCTCTGAAGCGGCAGCGGGTGACCCAGCCGATTTCGCTCGGCGTGCGGGCCATCGACGCGGTTCTGACCGCAGGGGAAGGCCAGCGTATTGGCCTGTTTGCCGCCGCCGGCGGCGGCAAGAGTACTTTGCTGGGGATGATTGCCCGCAACACCGAGGCCGACGTCAACGTGATCACTCTGGTCGGTGAACGCGGGCGCGAAGTGCGGGATTTCATTGAGCACGATCTCGGCCCCGAGGGAATCAAGCGGTCCGTGGTGGTGTGTGCGACCTCCAACGAATCCTCGCTGGTGCGTCTCAAAGCGGCGTACGTGGGAACGGCAATTGCCGAGTATTTTCGCAACCGGGGTCTGAAGGTGATCCTGATGATGGACTCGGTCACCCGCTTTGCCCGTGCCCAGCGGGAGATCGGCCTGGCCTGCGGCGAACCGCCCGCCCGCGCCGGCTACACTCCATCGGTTTTTGCCGAGTTGCCCAAGCTGCTGGAGCGCTCCGGCAACTCCGACAAAGGCTCGATCACAGCTATCTATACGGTGCTGGTTGCCGGCGATGACATGAATGAGCCCGTCGCCGACGAAGTACGGTCCATCCTCGACGGGCACATCATTTTGTCGCGCGAGCTGGCAGCGCGGAACCACTACCCGGCAATCAATGTTCTGGAGAGCGCCAGCCGTGTGATGGGCGCGGTTACCAGCAAGGAACATCGCAATGCTGCCGGCACTTTGCGCGACATGCTCGCTACCTACAGGAAAAATGAAGACCTGATCCTGCTCGGCGCTTATAAATCAGGCGCCGACAAGCGGGTTGATGACGCCATCACCAAGATCGACGCGATCAATGCATTTCTGAAACAGGGAACAGAAGAGAAGTCGGATTTCGCCGGCTCGGTCGAGGACTTGCGGAAGATGTTCCCGCCGGCTGCGAACTCGCCGTGACCGGCTTCCAATACCGGCTGCAGCCTCTGCTGGACCAAAAGCAGGAAGCGCAGAAAGAGGCCGAGCGGGAGCAGGCCCGGCAGCAACAGGAACTAGAATCTCAACTGTCGGCCCTGCGATCTCGAGAGCAGCGCGAAAGGGCGCTTGTTGAAAAACGCCAGAGGTTGCGTCGCGATCTCCTCAGCAAGCCCGGGGAAGGCGTATCGCTCACGGCGCGCGAAGTGCAGACCCGGTCCGAGTATGTCAAGGCCGTCGGCAATGAGATCGAGCAGGCCAGGAACGACGTCTTTGCGCAGCGCCAGGTGGTCGAGCAGTGCGAAGTACGGCTGCAGGAGGCGAAGAAACGGGTCGCCGAAGCACGCCGCGAGGTCGAGATTCTGACCAAACACCGCACCAAACAGCAAGAACGTTTCGTGCGCGAACTGCAGGTGCAGGAAGAACGTGCCCTGGATGAAATCGGGAACGCGCTCTACACCAACCGGAGGGGCTCGCAATGAAGGTCGACCCACCACCGCCGCCCGCCGACGCCGATGTGAATACCGACGACATCGATTCGTCGCAGGACACCGATAACGACGAGCCCTCGGCCTTCGCTCAGGTTTTGGCGAAGAAGCGCGAGGATCGGGAAGAACAAGACAGTGCCCAGGCCAAAGGCCGGAAACAATCCGAGGGCCCGCCCGACGCTGGAGCCGCCGCCGCGCTGGTGCAGCCCCAGCTGGCGCCTGAGCCGTCGCCGCAGGCAGCGCCGGTCGAAAGCAAGCGGCTGGCAGGAGTCCCGATAGCTTTGCAGGAACTGGTCCGCGAAATCTCGGTTGCCACCAATGCGGCCGGGAACCAGCAGGTACACATTGAGCTGAACTCCAATGTGCTGAAAGGACTTCACGTGATTGTGGAGAGGAAGGAGGGGGCGGTTGCGATTCAGTTCCAGAGTGCCTCGGATGAAGTGGCACGGCTGCTCTCAAGAAACGCAGACGCCCTTTCGCAAGGCTTGTCCGATCGGGGCGTGAGCGTGGCCAACATACGGGTTTACGGTCCAGGGGAATCCGCCCGCTCTCAAAATGACAAAGCCCGCTTTGCCGCGGGCGCAAGCAGGCCACGTGGAGGACAAGGCGGCAAGCAGTAGGCCCACCATTCCTATGCCAACGGCGCAACGGTCCCGTTTCGTCTCTTATCGATTTGAGGATCTGCCCGCCTTCACACACAACGAAGTTCTGCTTTGGAACTGGTACTGCCGCGCCGTCCCCGGCCGGGGGGAATGGTTATCCTGGCTGGCTGAGATCTTCGGGCACCTGGTCGAAAGGCCGGCGGGACAGCAGTTGCAGCTCGTCCAGACGCATCTGGTCGATACCAGTGTGGAGGAGAAAGTCCTCGCGTTCGGGTCGAAACAGGAGCTGTCCATCGGTCGCGACGACGACAACGATGTCGTGCTCTCGGCTCAAGCCATCGCCAGCCGGCACGCTCGCCTGGTCTTGAAAGACGGGCAACTCTCCCTCGAAGATCTGGGTGGCAGGCTGGGAACCTACGTTGGAGAGGAGCGCATCCAGCCCAAGCAGCCCCGGCGCTTGAGGAATGGGGACCAATTCACGGTTTTCCCGTACCGCTTTCGCGTAGTGCTGGAGCAGAGCTGGACTCCAGAGACCGGCGTGGCGATCACGGAATGCGGGGTTCAGCCCCTCAGCCGGAATCGATTCTTCCAGATGTCTCCCACGGGATGGATCGTTTTTGTCATCAACGCTCACCCTGGCGATGAGCGGGCCTTGCTGCAAGTCAGCCCGGGTTTTCTGGTTCAGCTGCAGGAACGCATACTGGGGCCGTTACGGCTGGGGGAAGCCGGCATTCGAGTTCCCTCCGATGATGCGGTTCTCGGGTTCACCGTTCTTGCCATCCTCGAGCATCTGAATCGCCGCCTGAAATTTCCGGTGCAATTCTCCCTGGGCAAGGACACACGAGAGGGCCTGGCCGATTCCGCGCGAGGACTCCTGTTGACCTTTGCCGTCGGCGTCGGCGGCTTGACCGGGCATGTTCGGGTTTTCCTGCCCATGGAGTTTCTATCCCGCTGCCGGCAAAACCGCGACACGGAATCGGCGGACAGTGGCCCGGACGGCCTGTGCTGGAACTTCCCGATTTCCGCCGGCTACGTTGATCTCTTGCCGGAAGAGATGGCACCGCTCGGACTGGGAGACGTTCTGATGGTTCAGCCTGCTGCCGCGGCCCTGTTGCCTCACGATTTCAGCAGCGGGTGGCTCCTCGCCGCCGAGGGAAGCAACTTCACGAGCTTCAGGGTCGATAAATACTTTCAAAGGAGTGTGCCGGTGGAACCTGGATCGGAGTTGGCGGCGTCGGGCAAACCCGAAATCGGAGCCCTGCCTTTGCGAATCCATGTGGTCCTGGGAGAGAAGGAATTCACGCTGGCAGAGGTGCAATCTCTGAGCCCGGGCTCCATTGTCGAGCTCGAAGCGAGCAAAGCCGATCCCGTCCGCCTGATGGTGAATGGAAAGATTCTGGGCGAGGGCGAGCTGGTGGATGTGGACGGCAAGCTTGCGGTTAGAGTCTTGCGCTGGAGAAGCGCGGGATGACTGTGCTGGCTACGTTCGTGGCCGCCAGCCCGGCGGAAAGCCCTGCCGACCAGCTCTCGTCGATCAACGGCCAGCTCTTTCAGTACGCCGAAGTATTGCTGGCGCTGGCGGGCGTGCTGATCCTGGCCTATGTGGTGCTGAAAGTCGGGTTGCCGCGCATGCTCGGGATGCGTGCCGCAAGCGACGGTCCCATCCAGGTGCTGGCCCGTTATCCGCTGGAGCCGAGAAAGATGCTTTATCTGGTCAAGGCAGGTTCACAGGTATTTCTGGTGGGCACCGCGGAGAACCAGGTCGCGTATTTGACCGCCATTGCGCCGGAAAACGCCGAGGAGTTGCTGCAGGCGGCGCGCAAGCAGGAACCGCAGCGAACAGACTTTCGCCAGTGGCTGGGAAGGGCGGAGAAGGGCAGGGAAGGTTGAGGTTGCTTTAAGGGTGGGACCCGGGGCTATGAAGCGCTTTCTTTGCATCTCGATTCTGTTGTTGCCGCAGGTTGCCCACGCTCAGACCGGCAATCAGACGGCGAATCCCGTGGTGATGGTCATCGTGCTTGGGGTGCTGGCGCTCGCGCCCTTCGTCATCATCATGCTCACTTCTTTCGTGAAGATCTCCGTGGTCCTGTCGATCCTTCGCAATGCGCTGGGGACGCAGCAGGTTCCGCCCAACCAGATCATCACCGGCCTGGCCTTCGTGCTGACCATATTCATCATGGTCCCGGTGGCCCGGCAGATGTACGCGGAAGCGGGCAGCGTGTCTAACACGCGGGACATATTCTCCGAGGCCAGTGTGAAGAGCCTCTTCGATGCCAGCAAGAAAGCCAGGGAACCGCTCCGCAGCTTCCTCTCGCAGCATAGCAAAACCAAAGACCGCGAGTTATTCATGGATCTGTCTGTGCGCCTGGAGCGCAAGGCGCTCGCGGCGCGGCGCCCACCGGCACGTGGAGCAGACCGGCAAGCGTCCAATACATCCCCGTCCCCCGCTCCGGTAGCGCCCTTAGAGGCGTCGCTGGCCCAGTTGCCCGCCGCAACCCCGACCCCGCCCACGACAACAACAACACCCCCGGCGCCCGCTCCTTCCGAGGATGAATCGATGAAGCTGGACAGGCCGGATAAGAACGACTTTCAAGTTCTGATGCCGGCCTTCGTGACCAGTCAATTGAAAGAGGCCTTTGAGGTGGGTTTTCTGCTGTTCATTCCGTTTATCGTGGTGGATATGGTGGTGGCCAACATCCTGCTCGCGATGGGAATGCAAATGCTCTCCCCGACTGTGATCTCGCTGCCATTCAAGCTATTGCTGTTCGTACTGGTAGATGGCTGGTTCCTGATCGTTCGCGGCCTGGTGCTGAGCTACGCATGAGGAGCTGAAGATGAGTCCGGAAGCAATCACGCGCATTCTGCGGGAAGGTTTGATGCTGGTCCTGATGTTATCCGCCGGTCCAATGCTGGCCAGCATGCTGATCGGGCTGGTGGCCAGCATTCTCCAGGCCACCACCCAGATCCAGGAACAGACCCTGAGCTATGTTCCCAAGCTGACCGGCGTATTCCTGACCATTGCGCTGCTTGGGCCCTGGATTCTGGCGGAAGCGATGAAGTTTACGGTCGTCCTGCTGGAAAGCATTCCGACCGTGCGCTGAGGACGTAGGATGCTGGACGCCCTGCAGCACATACTCGCGAACCTTGGCATTCATACCGATGTCGGAACTTCCATCGTGCTGTTCGGCCTGGTTATGACGCGGTTGGTGACGGCGATTTCGCTCACCCCGTTTCTCGGCGGTCGCGGGGTCGCGGGAAGGGTCAAGATCGGTCTCGCGGTACTGGTCGGCGCGCTTTTGTTCCCCACGGTCGCCCCGCAGCACGGCCTGGGTGAAATGAATTCCCTGCTGGTGATGTGCCTGTTGATTAAGGAGGGGGTGATCGGGGCTACGCTCGGCTTTCTGGCGCAGATCGTCTTTTACAGTGTGCAGATGGCGGGCGCGATGATCGATTACGGACGCGGCATGAGCCAGGCAACATTTTTCGCGCCCCAGCTGGAAACCAATGTTTCGCTGCTGGGACAACTGCAGTTTCAGGCGGCCCTGGTGCTGTTTCTGGTCTTGAACGGACATCTGCTTTTTTTGCGCGGGCTGGCTGATAGTTTCCGCAACGTGCCGCTGCTTGAATTCCCCAGGTTCTCGGGAGGCACGCTGTGGGCCACCGAGCAGATGGCGCGCTACACCGGCGCTAGCCTGCTGATTGCGATTCAGCTCAGTGCGCCCGCATTGCTGGCGCTTTTCCTGGTGGACATCAGTTTTGGAATGCTGGGCAAAGTGGCATCCGGGTTTCACGTCCACAGCGAGAGCCAGCCGGTAAAAGCGCTCCTGGGATTGGGAATGGTGTTGCTGGCGCTGGCTTACATCCTGAGTTTCATGCCCGGTTATTTCACTGGAATGGCGCGGGAGGTCGATCAGCTGATACAGCATATCCGCTGAGGGTTGAGGGAGCGAGGCAGGTTCATGCCCGGGGACAAGACCGAACAACCGACTCCAAAACGAGTCAACGAGTCGCGAAAAAAAGGTCAGGTTTTCAAGAGCCGCGACCTGGTCCAGGCGCTGTTGTTCATGACCGCGGCCGGGGTTCTTACAACTGGCGGGCCGGCCTACGTGTTCCAGCTGGAAGACGTGATGAAACAGTTCTTCGAGCCTTCGGTGATGCGTGGGGACATGCCGTTGAACGCCATGGTGGCTCGCATGGGCTTTGCCTGGTCGAAATTCCTTCTGCTGTCAGCGCCGCTGCTCGTGGCGCTGGCGCTGGCTGGAGCCGCGGCAAATTTTGTTCAGGTGAAGGCGCTGTTTGCTCCCGAGGCGATAAAGCCGAAGTTCGACAAGCTGAATCCTCTCAAAGGCTTTCAGAACATCTTTTTCAGTTCCAAGACCTACATCGAGCTGGCCAAGAATCTCTTCAAGTTCGCGGTCGTGTTTTGGGTGCTGTACAGCTCCATCCGCGGAAGCATGCGCGACATTGTCCCCACCGCCGGCATGAGGCTCGATCAGACGGCGGCCATCGCCGCGAGTCTCATGTCCAGCATTCTGCTGAAGGTAGGAGTGGTCTTTATCGTGCTCGGCGGCGCCGATTACGTGATCCAGAAAAAGCTCTACATGAAGAACATGATGATGAGCAAAGAAGAGGTTAAACAGGAATACAAGGAGCAGGAAGGCGATCCGCACGTCAAGCACATGCGCAAGCATCTTTTCCAGCAGATGATGCACGAGAGCGTGGCGCACAACGTTCCCAAGGCGACCGTAGTGGTGGCCAACCCAACGCACCTGGCCATCGCACTGCGCTATGACGAGGCGCACATGCAGGCTCCCCGGGTTACCGCCAAGGGACAGGACTCCATGGCCCTGCGGATTATAGAGATCGCCAAGGAAAGCAAAGTTCCGGTAGTGCACAACATCGGGTTGGCCCACAGCCTCTTCGATCTCGAGATCGGGCTCGATATTCCCGAAGATATGTACGAAGCCGTGGCTGAAGTTTTGAACTTCGTGTACCAGCTGGCGGCGGCCGAAGCTTAGGAAGCGGGTGGAACTATGGCAATGAGAGTCGACTACACCTTGCCTTCGCTGCAACCGGAGGCGTTCCCGGAGATGCCGGTCGGAATAGAAGCGCCGTCATCATTTCGTGACCACCTCAACGCCCTGAACGTCGAATTGCCGCAGGACTGGAGTCAGCAATTGCGGCTGGACGTGCGGCCGTTTACCGGCACCTATATCAGCCCGCCACCGCTGCCTTCAACGTTGTCACGGGGCGATCCGGAAACGGAACGTGCGCGCTGGCGCGGCATGCTCTCCCGGCACAGCCAGCCTGTAACTGCCGCGAGCCAATCGGTCGGTGCCAATGGCCGGCAGCCGGTGCAGGGAATGCTGGCTATGCTCCTTGAAATGCAGGATATGGAGGATGCCATTGTGTCTCGCAGTGTGGGAGTAACCCGAGGCTGAATATGCCGGAGATGGGCTGGACTGAGGAAGAGATTTACCTGCTGGCCGACCGCGGGTATGCCCTTTACCGGCAGGGTCGCTACCAGGAGGCGGGCCTGATCTTCGAAGGCCTGACCACCCTCGATCCCCTGAACTCATACTGCAGAACGGCTCTGGCCGCAATCTGTTTGGCGATGGGTGAAGCGCAGCGCGCCGCCGAAGAGCTGTCATTCGTGCTGAACGTGAATCCCGCCGATCACGACGCGCGGGCGCGCCGCTGCGAAGCTTACTGCGACCTGCGGAACTGGAGCGAGGCCCGCCGGGACCTGGCCATACTCCAGCGCAATGGACAGCGAAATCACGTTCAGCGACTGACGTGGCGATTGCAGGCCGCCGGAGTGCAGGATTCCGTGCCTCGCATTCATTCTTAGCAACTTCTCGCCGTCACATTCGATAACTGTATTGAGTTCGCAAGAGCGGACTTGAGATTCAGCAATGGAAGGAGGGTGACCGATGGGCAGTATATTAAGCAGTGCGATCAACACCTTGGGGGACGTGGGCAACATGATAGGGGATATCGGCAGCGGGAACATCGGCAAACTGGGGCAGGACGTCGGGCAACTGACCCAGGACGCGGCTCCCCTGGCGATCGACGGAGCACTGGCATCGATGGGTGATCCGGAGGCTCTGCTCGGTGGCATGGGCGGAATGGGTGGCCTGGACAGCCTCACCAGCTTGTTCGGTGGCTTGAACGGGATGACCGGTGGTTTCAACCTCGGACAGCTGGGACAGATGCCTGGCATGTTCTCGCCGGGTAACTTCTTCCCGGGCATTTCGCAAAATCCGTTTGGTTCGGGCGGTCTTGGCGGAATGTTCGGTCCTGGCGGTGGTTTCGGTGGTTTTGGTATGGGCGGTTTTGGCGGCGGCGGCATGGGCCTTGGCGGTCCCTTTGGCGGCGCTGTCCCAGGCGGCGGCGGACCGATGGGTGGCAATGTGACCGGGGGTTTCAACAGCAGCGGCAACCCCAATGTCAACCAGTTTATGCAGAACATGACGCAGCAAAACCAACAGAGCCTGGCTTTTCAGGAGCAGATGAGCGCGATGCAGAGTGCGTTTGCCGAAGCCCAGGCCTGCGTGAAAGCAGCGCTGGATATCGCGAAGCAGGCGGCCCAGGATTCGGCCTGACATCGGTGACTAACCGTCAAACGCAAAGACGCAAAAGGAGGAAAAGAGCATGGCACAGCAACAGGTTTCGCCGGCTGACGCGGCGAACAGAATAGTGGCCGGTGAGCAGCCGGCAACCGTGCTGGGAATATCCGAGTCACAGGTGCAAGCGCTCGCAGCGCTCGGCTATCTCCAGTACCAACAGGGCAAGTTCGATCGCGCGGAAAAGCTGTTTCGTGGCGTGATTGCCTTGAATAACACTTCTTACCTCGGTTACGCGGGGCTTGGCACAGTGGCGCTGGCAAAGAATCCCCCGGATCTTGCTACCGCTTATCAGAATCTGTCGAAGGCAGCGCAGCTGAATGCGAATGATGCAACCGTACAGGCCAACTTGGGCGAAGTTCTGCTGCGGCAGGGCAAGACCGAAGAGGCCAAGAAATCTCTGGAGAAGGCCTTCCAACTCGATCCTGGCCACAATGACCCCGGCGCTAACCGTGCGCGAGCGATCGTTGGCGGGCTCAACATCATCATCAAGGGAGTCGGGGAGCGTATCCGGGCGCAGTCCAAGAGAGCCAAGGCAAGTTAGGCGTGACGAATGCGCCGGACGTGGAAGCTTTTAGGAGCGGACGCTTCCGGCGCTCGTTTTTGCCATGAGGCCAGTTGCCAGCCGGTCTGGCTTGGGGCGGGTTTTAGAAAGGGCTCATGATTTTCAGCCGGGAAGGAGCACCCCAATGAGCAACCCTACCGACAATTTGTCGAATTTGCCGGGCCTTGCGCCAATCCTGCAGCCGATTTTGGAGGATATCGGTCAGGCAATTGGCGGCATTTCTGGGAAACAGGTGGGCGAGTTAGCCGGAAAGGCCCTCCAGCAGGCGGATGACTTCATTCAGCAGTTTGTGAAGACCCTCGGCGGGGTGGGCGGATCGCCGACGCCGGGGCAATGTCCTGCGTCGCCGTACCCGTTCTCACCGGGATCCTGCAACTTTCCGCGTGGCATATTCGATAATCCGGGCTTTCATTTGCCGCGGGAACGTGACATCGATCCGGGATTCACCATCCGTGACGGCCGGGATCATGCCAAGGATGATCCTGGTTTCACTATCCGCGGCAGAGGCCAGGGCGACGACCTTTCAAAGATCCAGGGCAACGATCCTGGTTTCACCATCCGCGGCGGAGGTCAGGGCGACGACCTTTCAAAGATTCAGGGCAACGATCCCGGCTTCACCATCCGGGGCAGAGGTCAGGGCGACGACCTTTCAAAGATCCAGGGCAACGATCCCGGCTTCACCATCCGCGGCAGAGGCCAGGGCGACGACCTTTCAAAGATCCAGGGCAACGATCCTGGTTTTACCATCAAGGGGCGGGAGTCAGGGCCGGGCGATCCCGGCTTTACCATCCGCGAAAGAGATCACAAGGACGATCTCTCGAAGATTCGCGGCAACGATCCCGGCTTCACCATCAAGGAGCGCGCTCACCGCTCGATCGACCCCGGGTTCACCGTGGGCGCGCAGAATAAGAGTGAGGACCTGCAGAATTTCTGGAACCTGCTGCGCGCGCAGGGACAGAACAGGGAAGCTCCGGTTCCGATCCTGGGACAGGCTGGAGAATGGTAAGGAGCACACTATGACGGAAGAGACCGGCTCCCCGACTGGCCAGATTACGGAGTCGCAATCCCAGGCGGTTGCGGCCCTCGCCTTCAACTACTATCAGCAGGGTAAGCTTCACGAAGCGGAAACACTGTTTCGCGGTTTGCAGTTGCTCGATCCCCAGGCTTATTACAGCCACGCCGGAATGGGAGCGGTCGCGCTGGCGCAGTCGCCTCCCAGGCTGGCCGACGCTTACAGACACCTCACCAAGGCAGCCGAACTGAATCCCGACGATCCCAGTGTGCAGACGAATCTGGGCGAAGTTCTGCTGCGGCAGGCCCAGCCCGAGGAGGCGGCCGCGCATTTCAAGAAGGCGATCGAACTTGACCCGAAGCAGCAAGACCCCGGCGCGGCGCGGGCCCGCGCCATTGTCAGCGGCCTCACCGCCCTTGCCGGTGAGGTCAAACGCATCCGGGCGGCAAGCAGCGCTGCCTGAAGGTTCGTCCCCATACCGGCTTTCGAGGCACATTGAAGTCAGGGCTGGGGGAACCCTCGAAGGAAGGTTTTACGGGCGCGGAGAGTCCCAGCGGAGCATGATCGCCAAGGTCCAGGCACAGTTTGAGGAGATGAAGAAGGAGATTCTGGGAGGGAATCTCTCCAGTGTTCTCACCCGTTTTGCCGACCTGATCCTGGTCAGTCTGGTCGCGGTAATGATCGGGCTGATGATCGTTCCGCTGCCGACCTTCCTGCTCGACATATTTCTGACCATCAATATTACGGTTGCGGTAACCATTCTGATGGTCTCGATCTATATCTCCAGCCCCACCCAAATTGCTTCCTATCCCACACTGCTGCTGATCACGACGCTGTACCGGCTCTCTCTCGACATCTCGGCCACGCGCCTGATCCTGCTCAACGCAGATGCCGGCGAAGTGATCCGCTCCTTCGGCATGTTCGTGGTGAGCGGCAATTTCGTGGTGGGCGCCGTCATTTTCCTGATTATTACCCTGGTGCAGTTCATCGTGATCACCAAGGGCGCCGAGCGGGTTGCGGAAGTTTCTGCGCGCTTTACGCTGGATGCAATGCCAGGCAAGCAGATGAGCATCGACGCCGATCTGCGCGCCGGCATCATTGATTTTCAGCAGGCCCGCGCGCGGCGAGAAGGACTCTCGCGTGAGAGCCAGTTCTACGGCGCTATGGACGGCGCCATGAAGTTCGTCAAAGGGGATGCCATTGCCGGCATTGTCATCACCCTTATTAACATCGTCGGCGGACTCATCATCGGCGTCGCCATGAATAACATGCCGGTAATGGAGGCGGTGCAGACGTACTCGATTCTTACGATCGGCAACGGCCTGGTGTCGCAGATCCCTGCGCTCCTGATCTCCATTTCCGCGGGCATGGTGGTGACGCGCGTCGCCTCTGAGAACAAGGACGCGAACCTGGGCAAGGATGTAGCCAGCCAGATTCTGGGACAGCCCAAAGCGATTGCCGTTGCCTCCGGCCTGCTTACGGTGATGGGAATCATTCCCGGACTGCCCAAGATTCCGTTTTTTATCCTGGCAGGGGTAACCGGTTCTCTCGCTTACGGGCTGTTCCGTGCGGAAAGGATGCGCGCCGACGCCGCCGCGAAGTCGCAGGCCGCGGTAGCGAGCAAGGCTGAGAGTCCTCAGCTTTCAGCCACTCTGCCGCTCATATTGGAGGCCAGTCCGGCACTGACGCCGTACGTGGACATCCAGAACGAAAGTGGCAAGAAGTTCTACCAGCAGTTGCTCGTGATTCGCAATGGACTCTATTACGAAATGGGAGTCGTCTTTCCGCCGATTCAGGTCAAGGGGAACTCTCCCGGTGAACAGGGGAGCTACGCCATATGGGTCAATGAAGTCCCCATCATTCGCGGGCAGATCCGTCTGGATTCGGTTCTGGTAAACGACTCGGCGGGGAACATTTCGATTTATGGGTTTAAGGGCGAGGACACCATCAATCCGGCAACCGGCAAACCTGCGGCGTGGATTTCAAGAGATCAGGCGGAGCGTGCCCGGGCGTCCGGCCTGCAGTGCTGGGATACTCAGGAAATTCTCGTCCTGCACCTGGCGCACTACCTGAAGAAGAATGCCAGGGAATTCGTCGGCATTCAGGAAGTGCAGCTCATGGTTTCTTCCTTGAAGCAATACTACCCGACCCTGGTGGAAGAAACCGTGCCCAAGCCGGTTTCGCTGCAGTTGCTGACCGACATCTTGCGCAGGCTGGTGGAGGAGGAGGTCTCGGTACGGGATCTCAAGACAATTTTCCAGACCCTGTGCGAATGGGGCCGGATCGAGCACGACACTCTGGCTCTGACCGAGCGCGTGCGCGCCGGACTGAAGCGCAAGATCTGCTATCAGATCTCGCAGGGACGGCCGCTCTTGTTCGTGTATCAACTCGATCCCGAAATTGAAGAGATGTTCCGTAACTCGATACGGCAAAGCGCCAGTGGCGCATACCTGGCGATGGACCCGGCAATGAGCCGGGAGGTAATGGATGCGGCGCGAGCGCAGATCGGCAACTTGCCGCCGGGCGCGCAACGTCCGGTGATTGTCACCGATGGAGAGATTCGTCGTTTCGTTAAGAAATTATTGGAGTTCGCAATTCCGGAGATCAGTGTGCTCAGCTATGACCAGCTCACGCCGCAGATCAACTTGCAACCTTTGGGAATGATCACGCCGTTGGCAAGGGCGCAGATAGCGGGTCAATGACAGGCGAGAAATCAGGTGTGGGATGTCCCTGTTGAACAAGTCGCTCGAAGATCGCGGGATAACATGGAGAATTGCCGTCGGATTGCAAAGCCGGCATCGGCGAGCAAACGGTGCGCGTAGTTCCCGGCAACCACATTGGCTGCCGTAAATGGCGCAGGATAGTTGTGCAGGAGTAGCCAGCGCAGCAACTCATGACCGGCGGGAAGACAAGAATCGGGGGAACGGAAATCCAGGAGCGCGGTTTCGGAAGAACTCGGTCCCAAGGCCATGTAGGCATGCAAGGTGCCTTCGGCAAAGGCGCCGAAAAGCCGGCAGCAGGAACCGGCATTGCGCAGGAAAGAGGGGCGGTGAGACCAGTGCAGTGATTCGCCCGGCGGAAGCACGACTTGCGAGACTGCGTCGATATCGATCGGGCGAACCTGAAAACCCGGTTCAGCAACCGGCGGGGCTGGAGACCCAGTCTCCATGTCGACCAAGTCGTGCTGAGGATACATGTATATAGACCGATAACGTTGTGCCGGTCGGTCGGGCGCGGAGGTTGCATAGAGTCTGGTGTGGCCGTCTTCGAATAGTCTCGCGCAGCATGCCTCGAACAGGGATGAGCCAATTCGCTGATTGCGGAACTCGGGAAGCGTACCCCAGTAAAACGCGTAGGCGTCATGCGCCTCTGGGTCGATGCTGGTAAGAATAACCGCTGCCGGCTCATCACCGACGTAGCGGAGTAATGAATACTCAGGGGAGAAATTCCAGAGTCGCCAGAGCGATAGAAACCCGAAGAAGTCGACATGGCACTCCAGCGACATGCCGCGAGTCGATTCATTCAGAACGCGAATCGCGTCGGTAATGGTCCGTTCGCTCAGAGGGCGCAGTTCTTCAGACATGACCGGCACATACTACAGGCAGGAAAGGACAGCGATCTATGAAAAGCACCGCTAAAACGCAGCCCGTCAGCCCCGCCGCAGATGACGTCGAGTGGCGACATTTTCCGGCATTCGAGGCAGTCTTGGGTTCCGCGGAGCCGGCTTCCTTGCTGGCGAAGGTGGAGAAGACTTGCCGTGAGTTGAACGACATGATCCAGTCTGGCTCGGAGGCAGACAAGGCGCGCGCCCAGAAAGCCATGACCGCTTATGGCCGCTCGCTCGACCTGCTGCGCGCGCTTACCGCCGTGCGCGACAAAGCCATGGAGCAGAAGCAGCAACATCCGGCCACGGACCGCCGATAATTTACACAGGAGGTGACGCTATGGCTCAGATCTCGGATCTCTTGAACATGGCCGCATCGCCGAATTACAGCATCGATCAGATTCTGCAGACGACCCAGCCGCAGGCGCAGCCGAGCGGCTTCCGCCAGGTTCTGGGCGGCCTGCTGGGGGGCATCGGCAACATGTTTGCCCCGGGCATCGGCGGCCTCCTCGGCGGCGCGATTGGCGGCGGCGGAATCGGCGGCGGCGTCACCAACCCGGCAGGTGTGTTCGCGCAGAGCATGCAGTACCTGCGATTGCAGCAGCAGATATCCCAGGAGCAGGAGGTTTTTGAGATGGCCTCGTCCATCATCAAGTCGCGCCACGACGCCGCCCTGGCTGCTATTCGCAATGTCAATTAGCCGGCGAAAGGAGGAGCTGAACATGCCAGCACGATGGACGATCGTTCCCTCCCACGAGGAGCTGACATTCCTGGTGGAAGCTGGGATCATGTACCGCGACGCCAAGAATTTTCAGGCGGCGCGCGAGGTTTTTGACGGTCTGAAGGCGCTATTCCCGCAGCAAGACTTTCCCGAAATTTTCCTGGGCACAGTTGAATTCCAGCAGGGCAATTTCGATGGCGCGCAAGCCCACTACCGCAAAGCTCTGGAGCTCAATCCGCGCAGCGCGTTTGCTTATGCCCATCTCGGTGAAGCTTGCCTTTTCCGAAAAGACAAGGAGGCGGCACGCACCCACCTGAAGACTGCGCTCACTCTTGATCCACTGGGCGAGTCCGGTACTCTGGCGCGACGACTGATGGAAATGGCCGACCGGGTGACGTTCGCGTGAACTAGCAGTTCACCATGGGTATCGATAACATCAAACCGCCGGTAGGGCCGGGGCCGTCCGCGGATCCCTCCGCCGAGATGCCGTCCCCTCCCGCCGGGAACGCAAGCTTTGCCGACGCGACCGCCAACCTGCAGACCTCCGAATCCGTGCCTCCGGAGGCATCCGGCCTGGTAGTTGTATCCCAGTTCAGCAAAGCCGCCTTCGAGGATCCCGAAAAGCGGCAGGTGATGGTGCGTGCCTGTGTCTCCGAGTTCATCAATTCCGAGCGAAGCTTGACCGGGCAGTTGTCCGGAGCGCAGAAAGAAACACTGTTAAATTTCCTCTCCGAGGATCCCCTGGTGCGAACTCAGATTGAAACCTATCTGCAGAAGGTATTGGTGTAGGTATGGAGATCCAGCTTTCCATAAGCTCAAAAGCTGGCAGTGGTGATCGCGAGGTCAAGTGTGACATCGGCGAGGGTCTGGTCGTTGGCCGTGGCGCCGAAGAAGGCGTTCTCCTGGATGGTCCTGACCTTTCCCGTGAACACCTGCTGTTAACGGCGGATGGCGCCAGCATCTACGTCACCGATCTGAGCAGCAATGGGACCTGGCTGAACGGAACGAGACTGCGACGATCGATCCGAAGCCGTGTGCGCGCGGAGGATTCGATTGAAGTTCCGGGATACGTCTTGAAGTTCCGGCTTGCCGAGCAGCGGGAAAAAGAATCGGAGACACCCTCAGAATCGCCCGCCCAGTCGCGTGAACTGTCCGCCGAAGAAGAACTGCCGGCCCAACCCGTACCCGCTGCGCAGCCGGCTTCGCGGCTGGAGCCCGTGCTTCGCTTTATCGGGTCCTTCACCTTCGGGGAAAAGTTTCTGATACTCGTTGGTGTGGGTGGTTTGATCCTGCTGTACACCTACATGGGCTCATGAACGGCGCGCATCGCCGGCGCGGGCTGCACCGTATTCCCACCTCTCGCCCGGCGCTCAATCCCGAGCAGCGTCTATGTGAGATGGTGAAAGCGTGTGATCAATTCCCGATACAACTCGGGCTTCTCCCAAAGCAGAAGCCCCCCGGCGGCCATGGCTACGAGAAAAAGCAAAATCCAAACCAGGCGACCGCCGCCCGGTGTTCTGGGCTCCGATGTGCTGCCGGCCGGCGGCTTGGAAGAGCGCGGAATAACCGGTACGTTTGACGCGGGTTTCGCGGCTCGGACGGGCGCTCGGGCTAAAACGACAGTCCGGTTAGCCCGTTGCGCCACGCTCCGCAAGCGTTGAAGAACGGTCTCCACCTCAGTGGTCCTTTTGTCCCGCTGTTTCTCCAGCATCGATTCCAGCACGTCTGACAAAGCGCCGGGACAGTCCGGCAGCAGCGATTTGAGCGGAGGCGCTTTCTTTTCCAGGTCGGCGTGCCAGCTCAGCCAGTCGAGGTCCGACTGCTGGTCGGCAAAGGACTTCTCAAAAAGCTTTTTGCCCAGCAGGATTTCGTAGAACATCATTCCCAGTGCGTAGATGTCGGCGCCGGCAGCGGTTGCGTCGGCGGCGCTCTTCTCGGCAAATACTTCAGGAGCCGCATAACGCGGATTGCTCACAACACCGCCGCTCCCATGGGTGGTCGGTCGCGCGCTGCGGATGTTTGCTTTTCCCATCTTGTCAAACGAAATACTCTGTGGAGTCAGAGGCTCGATCTTCGCGTTGGCAGCATAGGCCGCGCCCAGCGCCTCCACGGTTGCCATGAACAGATGAAGAACTGACTCCATCTGGGCGGGCTCGTCCTTCAGACAAGCTGCCAGGCTCTCGGGTTGTTTCCCGAGCAATTCTTCGAGGCGGTCGGTTACGTCGTCGGAGGGCTTGGCCGGTGCTGGACGCGGCTTTACATCCACCGGTTCAGGCCTGGATTTTGATTCCACACTCGCGCTGGGATTGGCTTCGATGGGAGCCTTCGGCTCAGCTTTGACGGCCGGTGGCTTCGGTTCTGCTTTGATGGCCGGTTTGTCCGCGGACTTCAATTCAGCCTTCAACGTGGCCGGTTCAGGCTGCGGATGGGGCCGGACCGCCGGTTTCGGCTCAGCGATGATGCCTGGTGGTGCAGGCGTCGTCTTAACCGTAGACTCTGGGCTGGAGATCTGCGGCGGCACTTCAGGCGGCTTGCTCGGGCTTCGTCCTTTTGGTCCCCCGGTAAGAAAAGCGCGCCGTTCTTCCTCCCGCTCCAGACTCTTTGCGGCGAGAGAGTAGAGTTCTCCCAGGTCCGGCGTTTTGGATGACGCTCTCTGCACAATCACTCTTGCCAGCGGTCCAATAAAAACCGCCAGCTGTTTCTCTACTTCCCGCAAAACCTCATCATTCCACCTGGCGCCACCCGATCTCGATTCGCGTTCGTCTTGGGATCCGTTGTCAGCTGTGCCAAGGCAAGATGTTCCGGCCAGCACGGTTTCACTGGAGACCAACGTGTTGGGAGGCGAACCAAAAGCAGCTTCGAATGCGCCTCGAAGGGCATCGTTAAAGGCGCGGGCGGTCACATAGCGCTCATTCATGATCTTCGCCAGCGCTTTGGCACAAACCGGATCGAAGGCGGCAGGAAGCTCAGGGCCGATTTCCGAGGGGCGGGCTTCCTTGTCGTTACAGACGCGATTTACAAGGTCTTGAGGCGAACCCGCAAAGGGGTTCACGCCCGTCAGCAATTCGTAGAAAACGACGCCCGCAGAGAAAACGTCTGAGCGGGGGTCGACTTGCGCCCGAATAAACTGCTCCGGCGACATGTAGGCAGACGCAGCAGAGTCAAACCTCAGCATGCCGAAGTCGGCTATCCTGAGCTGACCCTGGTTGGTGAGCATCAGGTTGGATGGCTTGATCG
>Ga0335079_10003528_pt1 | contig 18080 bp, 14 predicted proteins | sample Lox_Sample_33_FD_206719 | JGI IMG/M metagenome (GOLD analysis project Ga0335079, IMG submission 206719) | Soil microbial communities from Loxahatchee National Wildlife Refuge, Florida, United States - Lox_Sample_3.3 | ecosystem: Environmental > Terrestrial > Soil > Wetlands | place: USA... | reverse complement strand
CGTGGCGCCGGTCTCTTTGAGAATCTGCTCGGCGATGGCCTCACGGCTCTCGCGATGGCGGTCGTAGGTGATGATGTTCGCGCCGTGGTTCCGCGTAGCATCCAGCTTGCCCTTCGGCGCATCGACGGGCATCACGATGGTGGCTTTCGTGCCCGCCCGCTCAGCGGCGATGGCGACTGCCTGGGCGTGATTGCCCGATGAAAACGCGACGACGCCTCGCGGAAGGTCTTCGTCCGGGATGGAGAAGATCAGATTGCTCGCGCCGCGAATCTTGAAGGCGCCGCCGCGCTGCAGGTTCTCGCACTTGAAATGAACCTCCACCCCGGCAGCCCGGTTGACGCTCGTCGAGGTGAACACCGGCGTGTGCCGGGCCAGGGGACGGATGCGCTGATCGGCGTCGCGCACCATTACCGGTGAAAGATCGGGTTGCATGCTGTGATTGTCAGCTTAACGCAGTGCGGGCCCAACTCGGGCGAGTGGGATTCTACCGCGCCGTCTGGATCTCAAATGCGCGCCGCTCGCGCAGCCAGCGCAATCTCGTCTGATGCTCCTGGAACAGCGTCGCGAAGCCTGCCCAATAATATCCCGCTACAAACAGCGCCAGGAACGGAATCGAAAACCAGTTGTACGTATCGATCGCAAAGGCGATCATGTAAACGAAATACGACCCCACCGCGATCTCCACGTAAGGCAGCCAGCCGCTCTTGCGCCGGTATTTTTTGTGCTCCAGGTTCACCGGCCGCCCCTCAATCGCATACTTGGGCGTGCGCACAAAAGCGCTGCGGATGCCGAACAGCGCCTCCATCACCGCGCGGGTATTGATCACGGTCAGCGCCACTCCCACGGCCATCAGCATAGGCAACAGATAGACTGACCGTTTCCAGTGCCTGGGATACAGCTCGCGATACGCCACGACATAAAACGCGGAGATCGACCAGAACGAGGCGATGATGAGCGGCAAATCCAGAAACACCATCTGCAGCGGGCCCATGTAGAAGCGCACGATCATCACCGGCAGCATCAACGCTGAAACCACCAGCATGAGCGGGTAGGAAATGTTCGGGGTCAGATGCAAAAACGCCTCGGCCTTCACGCGCCACGGCAGTTTGGCCCGGACCATGTCCGGCAAGACCTTCCAGGCCACCTGGGTCAGGCCCTTGGCCCAGCGCGACTGCTGCACCTGAAAACCGTGCATCTCCACCGGCAGCTCCGAAGGACAATCCAGCCCCGGCAGATACACGAAGCGCCAGCCCTTGAGCTGCGCGCGGTAACTCAGATCCGAATCCTCGGTCAGCGTATCCGCCTGCCAGCCGCCGGCATCCTCGATCATGCGGCGCCGCAGAATTCCCGCCGTCCCGTTGAAATTGAAGAAATAGCCGGCTCGCGAGCGCGCCCCGTGCTCGATGATGAAATGCCCGTCGAGCAGCATGGCTTCCACTTCGGTCAGGAAATTGTAATCCCGGTTCAGGTAACTCCAGCGCGTCTGCACCACGCCGACTTTGGGATCCGCGAAGTGATGGATGGTTTTCAGCAGAAAGTCCGCCGGCGGGACGAAATCCGCGTCGAAGATAGCGACAAATTCGCCCGTCGCCGTCTTGAGACCCTCGGCCAGCGCCCCGGCTTTGTACCCCTGGCGATCCGAACGGTAGTGATACTCGATCGGGAAACCGAGCGCGCGGTATCGCTCGCAGAGCGCCTCTGCATAAGCGTGCGTGTCGTCGGTCGAATCGTCCAGCACCTGAATCTCGAGTAGATCCTTGGGGTATTCGATCTTCGTGACCTCATCGATCAGCCGTTCCACCACGTAGCGCTCGTTATAGATCGGCAACTGGATAGTCACGCGTGGGAGCTGCTCAAACCTTGCTTGCGGCTCTTTCGTGGCGTTTTTCCGGTACTTGAAGTACGTGCGAATCATGTCGTAACGGTGCAGACCGTAAACGGAGAGAATCGCCAGCGTAGCGAAGTACGGAATGAGGAGGGAATAATCGAACCAGCCGAGTTGATGAATACCGGTGAACGTCGTGTCCGTCAGGTTACGGACAAGCCGGTCGGCCAAGCCGGTCGCCGCAAAGAGGGCCGGCGGCATCGAAGCTGGTAGCATCATGAGTTGTTCCAAACGGATCGAAAATTGCGGATCGCATTGCTCCTTTCGGCCACTGCGCTGTGGTCCGTTTTTTTGCGAATCCGCCTTTTGGGCGATCTCCGGGCTCACGTGCCCGAAACCGTTACATGGCTAATCTTAGCTAGCTTATTCTATCTCGTTTCGTGCTACCTCGTGTGCCGGGTCCCCTCTGGTGCGGGGACACGCAGTTTCAGCCTTACAATCGCCGCCATCGGGCTCATTTTTCGGCTGACGGTCTGGCCGCTCGCGCCGGCGCTCTCCGACGATCTCTACCGCTACCGGTGGGAAGGCAAACTGCAGGCTGCCGGCGGCAATCCTTATAATTCCCGGCCCGCCGACGCGCGTTTGTACGACTTGCGCGATTCCTCGTTCCCCCTGGTTGTCGGCAAGGATTTCAAAGCAATTTACGGCCCACTGATCGAGCAAATCGAGTTGTGGACCTACCGCGCCGTCGCGCGCTGGGAAAAAGACCCCGTCCGGCAAGTCTTTTGGTTCAAGCTGCCCTTCGCGCTTTGTGATCTAGGGGCGATGGCGGTGCTTTGGTTGCTGCTCGGTGCTCATGGCCTGCCGCGGGAGCGTGTGCTGATCTACGCCTGGTCGCCTCTCGCGATCATCGAATTCTGGGCCACTGGTCACAACGATTCGGTGGTTGTGCTGCTCCTCGTGCTGGCATTTCTGGGCGTCGCGAAGGAGCGTTGGTCCTGGGCTTTCACGGCGCTCTCGCTCGCTGCTGCCGCGAAGGTCTGGCCGCTCCTGCTTTTCCCGATTTTTATCGGATGGCGGGGGAACCGGCCACGGCGCTGGTGGCACTGGTGTCAATGGTGGGTAGCGCTTCCCATCTTCGGCCTGTTCGCGCTTCTCTACTGGACTGACGTCACCGAAAATGTGCAGTTCGCGAGCGGGTTCATGGGCGGCTGGCGCAATAACGACAGCCTTTTCGGCATCATCCTGTGGCTGGCGAAAGACGTCTACCGCGCCAAGTACGCGGCCATCGCTATCGTCGCGGTTACGGCGCTTGTGCTCACGCTCCTTCAGATTCCACTCGAGCGCGCGTGTCTCGCCGCCATTACCGTAATGCTGATGGTCTCAGCCAACTGCCACCCGTGGTACCTCACCTGGTTTCTGCCGCTGCTTGTTTTGTTCCCCGCCCCGGCGCTGTTGCTCTGGACCGCGCTCGCGCCGCTGGCATACGCTGGCGTCATCTCTTGGGTCATTGTCGGCGTATGGCGGACTCCGAACGAATTCCGCTGGCTCGAATACGTGCCGGTTTACTCGATGCTCATCGGCTGCTGGCTGGTCTCACAGATGATTTCACGCCGCAGATCTCCTGGTAGTAGCGCTCATACTGCGGAATGATCTGCTCCGTCGAAAAGCGGCTGGCTGCGGTGTGCCGTGCGGCGGTTGCCATGCGCTGATGCAGGCGGTGATCGGTAAGCAGCTCGATGACGCGCGCCGCTTGTGCGTCCACGTCGCCCACTTCTTCAAGAAAACCGTCCACGCCGTGGGTGATCAGCTCAGGCACGCCGCCGGCATTCGTTCCGATGGACGGTACGCCGCAAGCCATGGCTTCGAGCGCCGCCAACCCGAAGGCCTCCAGCTCGCTGGGCATCAACAGCACATGTGCCAGAGGGATGAGGCGCTCCACGTGGTCCTGCTTTCCCAGAAAACTGACGTGTTCCTCGACGCCCAATTCCCTCGCCAACACCTCTGCCGGCCCGCGGTCGGGACCGTCGCCCACCATGAGCAGGTGCGCCGGCGTGGATTTCACGACGCGCGCCAGGATGTGGATACAGTCGTTCACGCGCTTGACGGGCCGGAAATTCGACAGGTGGATGAGCAGCTTCTCACGGTTGGGCGCAAACCGGTGCGCCCCGGCCTTCTTTGCGTCCGGCTTATAGGTCTTGATGTTGACGAAGTTCGGGATCACGCGGATGCCGTCTTTCACACCGAAAACTTCAGCCGTGCGCGCCTGGATAAACTCGCTGATGCTGGTGACGCCGTTGGACTGCTCGATCGAAAACTTGGTGATCCCGTAATAAGAGCGGTCGGAGCCGACGAGCGTGATGTCCGTTCCGTGCAGCGTAGTAATGAAGGGGAGACGCCGCTTCACCGACAACATCTGTTGAGCCAGCAGCGCAGAGATCGAGTGCGGAATGGCGTAATGCACGTGCAGCAGATCGAGCGCATAGCTTTCGGCAACCTCCGCCATGCGTGACGCCAGCGCCAGGCAATACGGCGGATATTGGAACAGCGGATAGTTCGAGACTTCCACCTCGTGATAGTGGATGCGGGGAATCCCCGGGTCCAGGCGAATGGGATTGGCGTACGTGATGAAATGAATTTCGTGGCCGCGGTTGGCCAACTCGAGCCCCAGCTCCGTCGCGACTATGCCGCTACCGCCATACGTCGGATAGCAGGTGATGCCAATCTTCACACCGTCAGGTTAGCACCGTGGCGCCGGTCTCACTCGCATCGCAAGGCGGCGCCGGGGTCCACCAGGGACGCGCGCCGCGCCGGCAGGTATGCGGCTGCTCCCGCCACCACGGCAAGAATCCCGATGGCTGCTGCGATGGGCAAGGGATCGACGCCGGATAGCCCGAAGAATAAGCCGGAGGCCAGCCGCTCGAGCGACAGCGCCACAGGCACGCCGATCGCTAGACCGATCCCAACCAGCAGCAGGACCTCTCGCATGACAAGCCACACGACATTCGAACTCCGCGCTCCCAAGGCCATGCGCAGCCCGACTTCATTCGTGCGCCGCGCCACCGCGTAAGACAGGACGCCGTATATGCCGATCGACGCCAGCAACAAGGCCAGCAGTCCGAAGAAGCTCGACAACCTAGCCAGCAGCTTGTCACCGACCAGCGTGTTGTCCACCTGTTCAGCCAGCGTCCTCACCTCCGTGACAGGCAGGTTGCTGTTGACTTCGGCGAACGCGCGGCGAATCTCCGGCACAATGGCGCGTTCGTCGCCCGTGTAGCGGACGGTAAATTGGCCCAAGTACGCAGCGCGCTGTAGCGCGTACGGGTAGAACGCCATAGACGTCGGACGCTCCCGCAGGCTTTCGTACTTGGCGTCCTTCACCACGCCTACCACCTCAAACTCTCCGCTCTTTTCAGGAGACACACCGAACCGGAGCCCGATCGGCGACTCGCCGGGAAAGAAACGGCGCGCCATTGTCTCATTGATCACGGCGACCTTCGGCGACGCCGACGTGTCGCTCACGGTAAAGCCGCGGCCCAGCGTGATCGGTAGACCCATGGCCGCGAAGAACTCGGGGCCGATAACGTCGTTATGGATCGCGCGCTGTTCCTCATTCGGCGGCGGAGTGCGGCCCTGCGGGAACGCGTATTCCGTCCAGGAGCCAGGCTGGAACGTCAGCATGGCAAAGGCTGCCGAACGGACCCCCGGCACCTGCCTGACGCGCTCCTCCACCTGGCGATAAAGGCTCACCAGACGCGCATCACTGACCTTGTAGTTCAGCAGTGACGTGTCCACTCCCATCACCAGGACGCTCTCTTTGTTAAAGCCGGTATCGATATTCCTGAGGTTGGCCAGGCTGCGTACGAACAGGCCGGCGCCAACGAGAAGAACGGCTGAAAGCGCCACCTGTGAAACGATCAGCGCTTTCGCCAGCACGTTTCGCGATCGCGTGGAGATGCTGCCGCGCCCCTCCTTCAATGACCCGCTCAGTTCAACGCGCGTGGACCGTAGCGCAGGGGCGAGGCCAAACAGTATCCCCGTCGCCACAGAGAGCAGCGTGGTAAACGCGAGCACCCACACATCCGGCGCCACTTGCAGGGGGAGCGCTTCGGCCCCCGTTGAGACCATCCACACCAGGAATTGGCTGGCCCATCCGGCGAAGACGACACCCGCAGCGCCGCCGAGCAAGCTGAGCAGAATACTCTCCGTGAGCATTTGCCGGATCAGGCGCCACCGGCTGGCTCCGATTGAAAGCCGCACCGCGATCTCCCTTTGGCGGTTGGCGGCGCGCGCCAGCAGCAGATTCGCGATGTTCGCGCACGCTATGAGCAGGACTAATCCCACAGCGGCCATCAGCAACCGCAGGGACATGGAGAATTGGTTCCGAACCGCCGAGACGCCGCGTCCGCCCGGCGTCAACTCGATGAGCGCGCGTTGAATGTCGCTGAGATCTTTCGCGCTGGGGTTCGACCCGGCCCATGCGTGTAAGCTCTGCTTGAAAATCAGATTCACCTGCGCGTTGGCTTCAGTGACGCTGGCGCCGGGTTTGAGGCGCGCCAGAATGTAGAGGGACTGGCACGAGGGATCTCGCCGGGCATCAGCACCACACCAGCCGGGCGGCAATTGCGCGTTCATCGCCAGGGGAATCCACAGATCCGGCGATTCGCCGACTGAGGTACCGAAGAATTCCGGCGGCGTGACGCCGATGATTTTGTAAACCGTCGAGCCGATGGCCAGCGTCTTTCCCACGACAGAGAGGTCGCGTCCGAACCGCCGCTGCCACCACGAGTAGCTGATCACAGCGACGGGGTGGCCGCCAGGTGTCTGGTCTTCGGCATCGGTGAAGGTGCGTCCGGCAATGGCGTTCACGCCGAGCACCGGGAAGTACGTGCCCGCAACCAGCCGCCCGCGCACAGGCTCGGGCGTCCTGGCGCCCTCCACCACGGCGCGCACGTCATTGCCCAGGCTCATCATGGCGGTTACGCCGGAAAAAACCTGGTTCTCCCGTTGCACCTCCCGGTAGAAGGAGTAGGAGAAGAGCTTCCAGCTACGATTCGGCAAATCGCCGATGATTCCGGCCCATTGGCCGTTGCCGAAAAGCACCAGCCGGTTTGGCTCCTGGACGGGCAGCGCCCGCAGCATGACCGCGTTCATGAGACTAAAGATCGCTGTATTGCCGCCGATTCCGAGCGCCAGCGAAATCACGGCCACCAGCGTGAATCCCGGGCTCGTCTTCATCATACGGATCGCATAGCGAAGGTCCTGGCCCAACCGTTCCAACGATGTCCACCCCCACATTTCGCGCGTTACCTCCTTAACGAGCATCACGTTGCCGAAAGCCCGGCGCGCGGCGTACGGCGCTTCGTCCGGCGTCACTCCGGCATTACGCTGTTCTTCCTCTTCCAGTTCCATATCGGCGCGGATTTCCCGCTCCAGATCCCGCTCACGCCGCTTCCGCCCCCACATATCTCCTCTTACGCCGGACGCATCACCCGCGCAATGGCTCTCGCCAGTTGGTTCCATTTGGATTCTTCGACGGTCAGTTGCTTCCGTCCCGCCGCGGTCAGCCGGTAGAACTTCATTTCGCGGCCCCCGCTGGCCGTCTCCCATTTGGATGCGATCCAGCCCTGCCTCTCCAGCCGGTGCAGCGCGGGGTAGAGCGATCCGTGTTCGACTTGCAGCGCCTCGTCCGAAGTCCTCTGAATATGCTTGGCGATGCCATGCCCGTGCATCGGCGCAAACAACAACGTACGGAGGATCAGCATGTCCAGGGTGCCCTGCAAGAGCTCGACGCGGTTGGGTTCTTTGGCCATATCGGGATGGTAGGTAGTCTACCATCTTGGTAGACGATCTACCAGCCGTATGGTTAGGCCATGCGCTTTGGGAATCTATCGCCGGTACAGGTACAGCGTGTGGCTGCGGCCCTCGCCGTCGTCTTCGATGGTGATTTCTTTCTCCGGCGTCCAGTCGCGGAAGGGGAAATCGTGAGACACCACGCGCGTGCCCTTTTTGAGCTGTTTTTCCAGCAGCGGGCGGACCTTGTCGTTCGAAACGGGGAGCAAATAAACGGTGATGAGCTCCGCCGAACTGTAGTCCTGCTTGAATATGTCGCCATGGATAATGCGCGCCGTTTTCTCCAACCCCAGGCTGCGGATCTTTTGCATGCTCTGGCGGTAAAGATCGTCCGCCATCTCCACACCGGTCGAATCCGCGTGGTACTTCTGCGCCGCCATGATGACGATCCGACCATCGCCGGAACCGAGGTCGAACATCTTCTCCCCGGCCTTGAGCCCGCCCAGATCCAGCATCTTTTCGACGATGGTGAGCGGTGTGGGATAGTAAGGCGCCAGCCTTTCGGCATCTTGCGCCCAGGCTGCGCTCGAGATCCACAACGCGACAATTACGCCTCGACGCAACATCCCTGACAGTGTAGCGCTAGTCCATCACCGAACTCCACCCTCGCCGTGAAAGGTCGCGGTAAATCACAAACCCGGCCGCCAGCCCGACCGCCAGGAAGATGAACCCGGTCGCATATTCCTCGAGGACGATTTTGCCGATGCCAAACAGCGAGCCGTAGATCAGCACGCAGCCGCAAATCCAGTCGAGAAGGTTGTAGGCGGTGTCGTTCGTGGGCGGAATCTCAGGGGCTTGCTTCGCCACCGGCGCCCAGCCGCCTGTCCACGGATGCACTCGCCGGTAAAATTCGACGAGTTTCTCCATGGGCTCGGGCGCCGTCAGGAATGTCGTCGCCAGCCACACTACGGTCGTAATTCCCACCGTGATCAGCATGATGTGAGCAAACCCGATGGGATCGTCGCTATCCATGTGGAAAGCCAGTTGGAGCGTAAGCGAAACCGCGAAAGCCGAGATCATGGCGGAAACCTCGCTCCACGCATTGATGCGCCACCAGTACCAGCGCAGAATCAGTACGGTGCCGGTTCCCGCTCCGGTTACGATCAGTAGTTTCCACGCTCCGGCAATCGAACCCATGAAATACGTGAGGATGGCAGATACGATGGTAAGAAAGACCGTCGCCACCTGCGACATGTTGACATAGTGGCGTTCGTCGGCGTTCTTGTGGACAAAGCGCCGGTAAAAATCATTCACCAGGTAGCTGGCGCCCCAGTTGAGATTGGTCCCGATGGTCGACATGAATGCCGCGGCAAAACCCGCCAGCATCAAGCCACGCAGCGCGGGCGGCAGATAGTTGACCATCACCAGCACGTAGCCGGACTCCTTGTCCTGGAGGTTCGGGTAGAGAATGATCGAGGCGAGGCCCACCAGGATCCACGGCCACGGGCGCAGAGCGTAGTGCGCGATATTGAACCACAACGTGGCTAGAAGGGAATTCCGCTCGTCCTTGGCGCAAAACATTCGCTGCGCCACAAACCCGCCGCCACCCGGCTCGGCACCCGGATACCACACCGCCCACCAGTTCACCGAGATGTAGACCAGAAACGTGATCATGGGCATCCACGCGGAATTGAGGTCGGGCACGAAGCTCAGCGCCGAACCCGCCCGGTGGATCTGGGTGAGCTGCACCTTCATTGGGCCAATCCCGCCCACCGCGTGAACCGCCGCCACCGCCAGGATGATGATCATGGTCATCTTCAGCACGAACTGGAACAGATCGGTCACCAGCACTCCCCAGAGGCCCGCAATCGCGGAAATGAACGAGGTCAGCGCAATCATGCCCAGCACGATCCACAGCGCCTGGCTCTTACTGACACCCAGCGAGAGCGTCAGGATCTTGACCATCGCCAGATTCACCCACCCCAGAATGATGCAGTTGATGGGAACCCCCAGATACAGCGCACGGAAGCCGCGCAGAAACGCCGCCGGTTTTCCGGAATAGCGGATCTCGGCAAACTCCACGTCCGTCATCACTCCCGACCGCCGCCACAGGCGCGCGAACAGAAACACCGTCAGCATGCCGCTGGCGACGAAATTCCACCACAGCCAGTTCCCCGCAATCCCATTGCGCGCCACCAGGCCGGTGACCACCAGCGGGGTATCGGCGGCGAAAGTCGTCGCCACCATCGACGTCCCGGCAAGCCACCACGGAACGTTGCGGCCGGACAGGAAGAATTCCCCGATGTTTTTTCCCGCGCGCGCCTTATAGTAGAAGCCAATACCAAGGTTGAAGAGAAAGTAGGCGGCTATCACCGCCCAATCGACGAGAGTGAGTTTCACCAGGATGTTCCTTCAAAGGAGTTTTCAACGGCGGTGTGGAAAAATCTGTGGAAAATATGCCCGGAAGCGCACGAATCGAGCGTTCTGCAACGTAGATGTAACAGATTGCACATAATTTCAGCACTCGTGCCAGGTGACCCTGTAAGTTTATACCATCGTGATGCTTACGGATCGCCGGTACACCAATTTTGGTATGCAGAATTGAACAAACACGATCCACCGCGGCCTGGTGGTGAAAAGATCTGACTTTTCGACAGCCACCGCGTCCACTCTAATCAGATGACCAACCCTTACCACCACCTGCGCATGGCGTTCCGGCTGATGATGCGCAACCCTATGTTTGCGTTGGTTTCCGTGGCCACGCTGAGCCTCGGGATTGGCGCCAACACCGCCATCTTCTCGGCGGTGGATGCCGTTCTCATCCATCCGCTGCGCTATCACCACCCCGATGAGCTGGTCCTGGTGACCAAGAACATGCCCATGTTCGAGCTCCAGAAGTCGGACGCGTCGGCGCTGGACTTCCTGGACTATCGCGATCTGAGCCATTCGTTCTCCGGCATGGCGGCGCTCGACTTGAACAGCGTGAATCTGACCGGCGATCAGGAACCCATGCGAGTGTTCGGCCTTCGTACCACAGCCAATTTGTTTCCCATGCTGGGAGTACAGCCCATCGCGGGCCGCGTGTTCCGCGGCGACGAAGAGCAGCCGGGCAAGAATCATGTTGCGATCCTCGGAGCAGGACTCTGGAAAGACCGGTACGCCAAAGACCCGGGAATCATCGGGAAACAGATCCAGTTGAACGCCGAGAGTTTCACCGTGATCGGCGTGGTTGACCCGGTCCTCCAGTTCCTGGAGCCGTCCCAGATTTACGTTCCTCTCACGTTCAGGCCGGAAGAACTCAGCCCGAACTCCCGCGGGCATCAGCGCTTCGATGTCGTAGCGCGCCTCGGAACTCCGCTCGGTCAGGCTCGGGCCGAAATGAAGGTGGTGGCGGCACAAATGACCGGACGCCTACCTTCCTGGTATCCGAAAGGATGGAGCATCGATCTCGACCCGCTGGCGGAATCCGTCGCCGGAGAGATGCGGACTCCGCTGCTCGTCCTCCTGAGCGCCGTCGGCATCGTCCTGCTGATTGCTTGCGCGAACGTCGCCAACTTGCTTTTGGTACGAGCCACGTCGCGCCAGAAGGAGATTGCCATACGCGCTGCGCTGGGGGCGGGGAGGCGGCAAATCGTGGCTCACCTGTTGCGCGAGAGTCTAGTGCTCGCTGTCCTTTCGGGTGGGCTCGGGCTGTTACTTGGGGTTTGGATTCTCGATTTGTTTGTGCGCTTCGGGCCTGCAGATCTCTTCCGGGGACAAAATCTACAGGTGAATGACTTCGTGGCCATGGTTACTCTCGGCCTTTCCCTGCTGACGAGTTTGTTCTTCGGTCTCGCGCCCGCCATCAGCACATCGAAAGTCGACCTGAATGAGGCTTTGAAAGCCGGATCAAGAGGCGCGGTGGGAGGCCACGGGAGCCAACGCCTGCGCGGTTTTCTCGTCGTGTCCGAGGTCGCTTTGTCGCTGGTGTTGCTGATCGGCGCGGGTCTCTTGATTCGCAGTTTCGAGCGCATCCAGAACTCGAGCCCTGGATTCAGAACCGATCACTTGTTAACGGCCCGCCTCAGCTTGCCCGTCCTGCAGTACCGCGAACCTTCACAAATCAACGATTTCTATTCTCAGCTGCAGGCAAGAGTCGCCGCCCTTCCAGGCGTTACGGCGGTGGCGTTGGCAAATGGCGTCCCGTTCGGCGCAGGCAGCAGCGGAGGCTCGTTCAATATTGCCGGGCGCCCGTGGCAGCCATCCCAGCCGGTCCCCGATGTGGATAAACGAATCGCCAGCCCCGGCTACTTCGAGACGTTGGGGATTCCGCTCAAGCAGGGCCGCACCTTCGCGCACTACGATGCCGGGGAGGCGCCTAGGGTCGCGGTGGTTGACGAGATCGTTGCCAAGACCTTCTTTCCCAGCGGTGATGCCATCGGTCAGCAAATCAGCGGGCCGGGACCGAAAGGGCCAAATACCGAAAACTACGAGATCGTCGGAGTCGTAGGCGCTGCCAAGGATCGAAGCCTCCTTGCTGAGCCGGTCTCTAGAATCTATTACCCGTCGCTACAGACTCCGTATTTTTACATGACCCTGATAGTTCGCACCGCCGGCGATCCGCTCGGGCTCGTCACTTCGATCCAGCGGAAGGTGAGAGAGCTCGACCGCAATCTGCCGGTCTACAAAATCGCCACCATGGAGCAACTCCTCGCCGACTCGCTCGAGCGGCGTCGCGTCTCCATGCTGCTGCTGGCCGCTCTCGCCGGCGTAGCGCTTCTACTATCTGCCATCGGAATATATGGCGTGGTGGCCTACTCCGTCGGCCAGCGGACATCTGAGATCGGCATTCGCATTGCCCTGGGCGCCGAGGCCAATGACGTTCGCCGGATGGTGCTGCGCCAGGCGATGCGGCCAGTAATGGCGGGAATCGCGATCGGGCTATTGCTCGCCGCCGCGGTCACCAGACTGCTGTCCAGCCTGCTCTATCACGTCGCCGCCACCGATCCCCTCACCTTCGCAGCCGTGCCATCGATCCTGCTGCTGATCGCGGTCGCCGCCGCGCTCATCCCCGCCCGCCGCGCCACCCGCGTCGCTCCAACAGCCGCGTTGAGATATGAATAGGTGGCCAGGCTTCAGCCTGTGATCTCCCGGTGCCGGTCAAACCCCCAGGCCCAGAACGGCACCACCCATCCGGCGAAAGCACTCACCATCAGCACACGGGTGTTCGGCGGCGGCCCTCCGAACATCGCTCCCACGTACAGCAGGAGCGAAACCGCGACGAACGCCAGTAACGAAATCCGGCCCGTGCGGTCGCGGCCGCGCGTCATCGAGACATAGAGCCAGATACCCGCCGCATACATTGCCAGCTCGACGGCCAGCGTCCCCGGAATCGAGTTCCACAGTCCCAGCCCCAATCGCGGTCCGCCAGGATAGAGCGGCATATCGGGCCGGTGCGTGACGAAGTCCAACATCCAGTGGCTGACAACTCCCAGAGCAATCACAACCGCGCCGCGCGTATAATGCGACAGCAGCCAGTAAACGAGGGCGAATAGCACGCCCCAGCCGCACATCGTAAGCAAGCTGTGCGAGATCGGGTAGCTGACGAAATCAAGCGGCGTGACAGCCGTGTTCCCAGGGTCGATCCGCACCTGTTCCCAGCCCAGCGCGAGAAAAATGGGCCACAGCAGATCGGCCAGCGTCGGCGCCGCCATCAACACGCCAAGCGATGCCCGGGGCGCCAGCCGTTTCGCCGCAAATCCCACTGCAAAATGCCCCACGAACATCGCGGTGTTCCCTTCGCGCCGCGCGCCGGCTAGTGAGGCATTTTTCCCAACGGCAGACGCCGCTGGAACATCTGGTAGATGTGATGCGCTTCGTGATGCATCATGTACTCCACCTGGAAATGCACGTCGTAATGCGGAAATTGGGGGTGCTGGCCGCTACGGTGCCATTCAGCCGGCGAGAGCTTCTCCAGGCGATCGGCCAACCGTCCGCGGTGCGCCTGGAAAGCCGCCAGCGTGTCCGAGCCTGGTTTCGCCAGCATCTTTTCGAACTCCGGGTCGTCGTCCGGCTCATATTGCGCCACCGCCGGGTTATCCCGTGAAAGCATCGCCTCGATGCGCCCGTCGAACACTTCCTGCATGCGCTCCAGATGGCACAACAGTTCTTTAAGCGACCACTTGTCCGGAACCGTCCGTTTCGCGAGCGATGCCTCATCCAGTCCCGCCGTGATGCGCTGGATGTCGCCGGTCAATTCCCGAAGTCTCCCCACCAGCTTGCGGTGTGCTTCGTGCTTATCCGAATGTTGATGTTCCGCCATGAGCTCACCTCCTTCGTAAATGGCTGCCGCGGCCGCTGCGCTGTTTCAACTCCAGCGGCCGGAAAGGTCCGCTGTGGGCGTGGCGAGCGACTGAAACCGCACCAGCCGGATAGCGTCGCTGCCCTTCATGGAAATGAATGGCATCAAGCCGCGATCCAGAATCGCCTCGGCTGCGTGATCGCCCAGCAACGCTTCACCACAAGGCGCGAGGTGCGATTCGCCATGCGCCTTATAAATGTGGAGCGGCAAGCCGCTGATTTCACAAATCTCACCCGGGCGCATCTCCCCGCCGGATTCCAAAAACGCTTCGCCCAGCAGATAAGCGCAGGCCAACGCGGGGTTGCCCCACAGGTACTCCTCGTGCCGCGGCGACTCATGAAATTCTTCAAACGCGAACAGCTCCGTGGACTCGGTCTGTTTACCGTAAGGAAGGCGCAAGAGAAATCGAGGCAGCGCCAGGCCTAGCCAGCTTGCCTGCGGCAGGCGCCGAAGCGCGTCCCAGCCGTCGGCACTTTTCTGCCACGAGCGCGGTTCGGGTGTCTCCCCGAGGGATTCGCAACCCAGCACGCGCGGCGATGCCGCCGCCAGGAACGGCGCGCCCGCATGGCGTGCGACGGCGGCCATGCGTCCGAGCAACTGCAAGTCATCACTGCCCGCGTCAAAGGTGTAATTGGCGGCCAGCACGGACCAGGCCTGCGGCGCTCCCTCGATCAACAGCTCGTAGGTCGCCACCATATCCGCCGCCAACTCGGGTTTGGCGATATCGACCATGTAAATCTTCAGATTCTCATCCGTGGAAAGCCGCCGTATCAGAAAGAACAAACCGCGCCATGACGCTTCGAGCGCCTGAAAATCGGCATGATGCAGCAAAGCGCGCATCTGGCCGCTGATCGCGGCGTCAACTTGCGCCACTAGATCCGCCTTCTGCGGGTCGGGCTTGGGTTCGACGTACGGCGCCACGATCTCGCGCAGCATCGCCTGGAAATCGTCCAAAGCACGCGCTGGACGCGCGGCGCCGGTGCGGGATTCCGTTGCGCTCAACGCCTGCTCGAGGAGTTCGCGCCCAGAAAGCCCTGCGATGTCCGGCCGTGGGCCTTGCGGCGCCGCGGGAGGCGAAGCCGTGCCCGACCAGGATCTCACTTCGGCTGCGGCGGCTTCGAACGTGCCGCGATCATTCAGCTTCTCGCGCGTTTCGCGCAACGCTTGAAAGATCTTCAGCCGCTCGAAAATGCGATCCGGATGGAAGTCATCGAGCCCCGTGAAGCGGACGGGAATGCGAGGGCCGTCCGCTCCGCCGAGAGGCAGGTGCAGCTCGGGCGCGAACCGCGCGATCACGTCTTCGAAATTGTCGCGGTCGATCAGAACCGCTTTGCGGCCTTGGAGCTTGGCGTCCAGCACGCCACGGTTTTCACGCCCGCTGAAATCACCCAGAACCGCAATATGGAACGGCGAATCCGGTTCGCGAAGCTCCACACGCTGGCTTCGTTCCCCGGTTTCGATTTCCACACTGGCAAAAGAAGGTGGGCGCGCCATGGCTTCTGCAACGTTATCGCAACTGGCGGCGGAAATCGAGCGTTACGCGACAAAATACTGGAGGCGGGAAAATAAGGTTTGGCAGGTCTCGCGAACCTGCCAAACCTGGCAGGATGGTTACTTGGTGGGAGCAGGCGTGGCTGTGGTTGCGGCAGCGGCGGGTTTTGCGCTCTTCTTGCTCTTCTTGTGATGCACCTTCTTGGCGGTCTTGGGGGTCTCGGTAGCCGGCTTGTTTTCCGGCTTGGCAGCGGCAAACGCCGCCGTGCTGAGAATCATGGCTGCACCAAGCATCAATGCGGATAACTTTTTCATTTTCGTCTTCTCCTCTTTCATGTGGGGCGTTCGCCCTCAATAGTAGAGACGCGGCGGATTGTGTATTCTCGCTTAATACGCAGTTAAAGTTCCTTAAGACGCGGCATGCTACCCTCAGGAAATATGGCATTTTCGGAGTCGTTCTTCGCCGCTCGCTTTGGCATCACCCGCGGCGATCTCGAATCCTACCTGGCCGATGGCCTGTCCCAAGGCGCTGATTACGCTGACCTTTATTTCGAATATCTCTCTACCATTTGACCCCAGAATAAACCACAAGAAGCTGCCTTCACTGTCACTCTGCAGTGAAACCCTACGAAGCTCCGCCTCTGTGGGTTTCTGAGCTCTGGTTGTAGGAATTACCGAAGAATGTCAGAATCGATGCTTAAATGGAGGTAGCGTGAAGATCGAGAGTGTTTCAATAACGAACTTCAAGCGGTTTCGCAGTCTCGATCTGGAAATCAAAAATAGGGCTCTAGGTGAGATTGCGGATCAGTTCCTTATTCTAGGGGACAACGGTAGCGGGAAGACCACAATCCTCCAGGCAATTGCTCTCTCTCTTTCCGCAGCATCTGCCATCACGCGTGGTGTCGACGAATTCGATTGGCTAGGCTGGGTGCCAGGCCGCTATAAGCGCTGGGGCCAGCCAATCATTGAGCTTGTAGTTCACTTTTCCAAAGAGGAGCTTGACGCCACACACGAGGCTGCCAGGCGGTGGTGGGAAATCTCTGGAAGCCGCCACCCGCAGAGTACTCCGTTCATTGAGCCTGGCCGCGATTCTTCGGTCAGATTGCGCTTCGAGGGCGAGCACTTCCCCAATAATTCACGTGCGGAGCTGTTTCAGTTTCAGGGGCGTAGATATGCTGCGGCTCTTCTATCGACCGACCAGTCCGCTCGTGATCTCTTTGAGCGCCTGCCGGGAATCTTCTGGTTCGATCAGTTTCGAAATCTTGCCGCTCCGCCGGTCGTGGGAGAGCTAAACAAGACCGACGGCACGAACGGGGAAGGAGCGGGACGCGTCTCCTACGCGGTCGGCGTGGCCCGGCTCAGAGACTATCTGAATAAATGGAAACTAGCGCGAATGAGTCGAGGCCCTTCGTCCACTGGGCATGACTTCCTCATGGAACTCGAGAACCAGTACAAAAAAGTGTTCCCAGGGCGTTCGTTTAGCGATCCAGAGCCAATGTATGTAGGGGGCATTCCCTCGCCTTCAGACTACTATTTCACGATCTCGGACGGCAGCCGCACATACGACATCGAGGAGATGTCCGCTGGCGAGCAGTCCATCTTCCCCATTCTCTACGAGTTCGTACGTCTCCAGATCAAGAACTCGATTGTCTTAATAGATGAGATTGACTTGAACCTGCACCCGCCCCTTGCGCAGCGCTTTCTGAAGCTCTTGCCACAAATCGGACGTGACTGCCAGTTCATTTACACGACACACTCAGAGTCAGTGAGCGACATTGTTAGCCCGGAACAAGTAGCCCGTCTGGAAGGAGGGGCTCTTTGCCGGTAGACTTGCTCCTCTGTGAAGGAGCAGCGAACAGCCCAGACGTGCGAATTTTGAGCAAACTCCTCTTAGGATTCTGCGGCGAAGTGCGGCCTTCGGGATCGAAATACGGAATGGGCGACAAGATCCTCGCTCGAAGAGAGTCCATTGGAAGCCCTCGGATAGCTGGTCTCTTGGATGGCGATTTTCAACGAGATTGGCCGATAGAAGGGCCGTTACAGTGGTCCGCGGGCGGCATCAACTTTGGATGGCGCTGGGGCCGAAAGGAAATTGAGAATTACATAATCGACCCTAACGTTGTCCGCAGAAGCCTAGGCTGGGATGCGGGCCGCAGTCAGGCGTACCGTACGGCACTGGAGGCGGCAGCAGATAGTGTCCACGTGTATGAGGCGGCGAGAACGGCTCTTGCTTTTTCGCGCAAACGTTTTAACCCTTTGCCGTCCAGTTGGGGCAGAATGCGAGGCGACGACAAGCACCAATTTCCCGATGAGTTCAGTGATGGCGCTTGTCGCCAGGGAATTCAGGAAGTGGTACGCTCGCACGGCGAGGGGCAAGGCGTTGTAATCGAAGAAGTCATCAGCGAATTTGAACGTCTGCTTCCGGAATTCCGGGCGGGCGGTGTCCGTAGGAGCGCCTATCTCGGGACCTACGCAGGGAAGGACCTGCTATTGGCGATGGAAACAGGTCTCAACGCCTTCGGATTCAGTAACGGTGGCGCATTCCGGGAGAAAATTCTCCTGGGAATAGAGAAAACCGATAACGACATCGCCACGTGGGTACCCGAATGGCAAGTGCTCCGAAATGCCGTC
>Ga0335079_10003525_pt1 | contig 18087 bp, 12 predicted proteins | sample Lox_Sample_33_FD_206719 | JGI IMG/M metagenome (GOLD analysis project Ga0335079, IMG submission 206719) | Soil microbial communities from Loxahatchee National Wildlife Refuge, Florida, United States - Lox_Sample_3.3 | ecosystem: Environmental > Terrestrial > Soil > Wetlands | place: USA... | reverse complement strand
CTGCTGGGAAATATCTGTACGGCGCGCGGCGACAGTGAAAATGCCTACCGTTCCTACCAGAACGCGCGTGCGGACCTGGAAACCCTGCGGGGAAATCTGCGCGGCGAGGAACTGAAAATTGCCTTCATCAAGAATCGCGTTGAAGTTTACGAGAATCTGGTGGAACTTTGCCTCTCGCAGAGGGAAAACACGGCGGCGGAGGAAGCATTCACCTATATCGAGGAGGCAAAATCGCGCAGCTTGATGGATTTGTTTGCCAGGCCGGCTCTCGCCGCGGGCGAGAAAACACTGGGCCAGAGCGAGTTGGTTTCCTCGATTCGGGATCTGCGAGAGGAATTGAATTGGTATTACAGCCTGATTGAGCGCGAGCAGCTTCAACCGGAGCAACATTCAGCCGAACGCATCGCCGGACTGGAAAAACAAGCCCGCCACAGGGAAAAAGAACTGGCGCGCATCCTGCGTGAGGCTTCCGAGACCGACCCGTCCGCGGCCGGCCTGCAGATGCCAAGCCACGTGCCCATTGCCAAGATCCGCGAGGCAATTCCTGCCGATACTCTGCTGGTGGAATATTTCCAAGTGCGCGACCGCATTCTCGCCTGTCTGCTTGGCCCAAACGCCATCGAAATACTTCCGGTCACGGTAGAAAGCAGAGTCGCCGGGCTGGTGCGCCTGTTGCAATTCCAGCTCTCGAAGTTTCATCTCACGCCACAGTACGTGGAAACTTTCCATGACTCATTGGTGTCAGCCACGCAGTCGCACTTAAAGGAACTGTATGAGGAACTGGTCGCGCCGGTCGCTTCCCGGTTGCACTCCGAGCATTTGGTGTTTATCCCACATGGATTGCTGCATTACGTTCCCTTCCATGCCCTGTTTGATGGCTCGGAGCATTTGATCGACCGGCACACGGTTTCTTATTCGCCCAGCGCCAGTATTTACGCCCTGTGTCAGAATCGGTCGGCAAACTCCTCGGGAGCCGCTCTGGTTCTGGGCATTCCCGATCCGCAGGCTCCTGCGATTCTCGACGAAGTGCAGGCACTCACTGGCGTCCTCGACCAGGCTGACCTGTTTGTCGGCCCCAAGGCAACGGAGGATCTCCTGCGCCGCAAAGGCCCGGCAAGCCGCATGATCCATATCGCCACCCATGGGCGGTTCCGGCAGGACAATCCCATGTTCTCTGCGATTCGGCTCGGAGACTCGTTTCTAAGTTTGTTCGATTTGTATCAGCTGCGGCTTCCGGCCGAATTAATCACACTCAGCGGTTGCTCGACCGGTCTCAACGTCGTGGCTGGCGGAGACGAAATCATCGGGTTGGCGCGAGGCCTTCTGCATGCGGGAGCGCAATCGTTGATCCTTAGCTTGTGGGATGTTCACGACAAGAGTACCGCCCAATTTATGAGCTCGTTCTACAAAAAATTGAGGCAGAGTGAAACCAAAGCAGGTGCCTTGCGAGCTGCCATGCTTGAACTACGGACGAGCTATCCCCATTGTTATCAATGGGCTCCCTTCATTTTGCTGGGTAAAGTCTAGGCTCAAGATTTTTTTCGGCTCCCCTATATTTTTCGGCGTGCCAGTAACCCTTTATCTGTGACCGCCAGAAAGTTCTTTAGGTATGGAGAGAGATGAAACACCTCAGCGAAACTGATTGCGTCGACTTCGTCCGGAATGTAGTGCCAGCTCAAGCAAGAATGGCTATGCAGCAGCATCTGCAGAGCGGCTGCGAAGAGTGCGCTGTCGCGCTGCGACTTTGGCACAACGTAGGCTCCATTGCAGAACAGGAAAAGCAGTTCGCTCCCGGGGAAGATACGGTTCGGGTTGTGAAAAGCTTCGTCTTTGCTCCAACCACGGCCAAAACAGGCGTCCGCCTGATATTTGACTCTGATCTCCAGCCGGCGACGAGCGGAATTCGCGGCTCTTTTTCGGCTCGCCAGCTTCTCTACGCCACCGATGACTACTACGTTGACCTTCGTTTTGAACCGCACCGGGAGTCGGATAGAGCCTGCCTGGTGGGACAAATCCTTTCACGCTCAGGAAATGAAGGCACAAAGGGCCTGTCAGTGCGAATGCAACAGGGGAAGCAATCCATAGCAGAAACGGTCTTAAACCAGCACGGTGAGTTTCAGTTCGAATACGGCGCCGATCAGGACTTGTACATCCTGATCAGTAAAGAAAAGGAAAACGATGTTGTCCTCCCTCTTTATGATGTTCGGCCAAGCTCATGACAGGAAAGGGGTTTGGCAGGTCTCAGGTAGGCATTTAGTAACCGCTTGTGAATTACCGGTGTAAGTTTGGAGATTTCTAATCCGGCTCTAGACTTAATCGGGAAACTCACTGGAAATTAGAGGGAAACGATGAGAACCGGCAACCGATCAGCGCTAGATCAATCTTTCAGCGGAAGTTATTCTCGCAGCCTTCGAGGCGGCGTAGCGGTTCTCCTGCTGGTTTGCCTTTGCATAGCCACGCCGGCAGCTCAGGCCTCACAGACAGCGAAAACCCGTCTGGTGGTGCGGGACAGTCTCGGTCTGACCGGCGTTTTGAAGGTTTGCCTGCTGGTGCAGTGTTCGAGCGTCGTTTCGCTCGGCGATCCCAAGGGCCAGCTTTTCATGATCGAGATTCCCTCGTCGCTTTCGGCCCTGACATCGTTGCTGAACATCTCCATCCTGGGATTGGTGGATGTTGAGGTTGACCAGGTTGTCCAAACCCAGGGAGCGTCGGCCGGACCGGCTCCTTCATATTTGACCGACCGCACACCCTACAGCTATTACGGAAGCACGGTGTGGCATGGCTATGTGAACCAACCTGCTAACCAGCTGATTCGCACCGCAACCACACAGTCGGCTTTTAAGACTGCGGGATCGGGGGTGACAGTCGCTGACATCGATACCGGCGTGGACCCAAACCATCCCGTCTTGAAGAATTCGCTGGTCGCCGGCTACGACTTTACCCGCAATCAAAGCGGCGGATCGGAAATGAACGACGTAAGCTCCTCGATGGGATCTGCTTCCGGCACCACGCAGACGGCGCAAGTCAGCCAGTCGACCGTGGCGGTACTGGATCAATCAACCGTCGCGGTGCTTGACGGGCCGCCGTATGCCGCATTCGGACACGGCACGATGACGGCGGGCATCATTCACCTGGTGGCGCCGCAAGCCAAGATCATGCCGCTGAAAGCATTTCAGGCGAACGGAACGGGTTATGACTCGGATGTCCTGCGTGCTATCTATTACGCAGTCGGTCACGGCGCCAAGGTCATCAATATGAGTTTCAGTTACACCAGCTATTCGCCAGAACTGGCCAATGCAGTGAACTATGCCACGAATAACGGCGTGATTTGCGTCGCCGCGGCTGGTAATAGCGGCGCGCAGGTTACGGTGTATCCGGGCGGCCTGAAGAACGTCATTGACGTGGCCTCAACGGGCAATACGGATATTCCGTCGGCGTTCTCCAACTATGGCGCCCCGCCGGTTTGGCTGGCCGCGCCGGGCGAAGGTGTGATGACGTCCTATCCTTTCTCGACCTATGCAGCAGGCTGGGGGACATCGTTCAGCACGCCTCTCGTCGCAGGAACGGCAGCGCTCATGGTTTCCACTTACAATGTGTCTGCAAAGACTGGCATTTCGCTGAAGTCGCTCACCTCGATTTCGCTTACGGGAAGCGCCAATCTGCCGAACTGGGAGCCCCAGGCAGCAAATGCACTGGCGCACGCTCATCAGATTCCTGATCCGCAGATGGGCCATGGACGCCTGGATAGCTATCAGGCCATGCAAGCATGGGTCAGTACGTTGGGCCTCAACTAACCGCAGAACCCGGAGATGCAGACCTTGACAAGCCAGCTTCCGGCCGAGATAGCAGGTGCCGCCGTACTGATGCGGGTGAAGGAACTCGAGCAGCAGCATCACGCGTTGTTGAAATCGGTGATCTGCAGTTTTAACCAATTGCTCGACCTACGCGATCGCAGCACCGGGGTGCACTGTACGCGTCTCGCCGAATGGGCGGTCCGCGTAGCCCGAAGGATGGAGATTCCGGAGAGTGATCTCTACCAGATCGAAGTTGCGGCCCTTCTACACGATATCGGCAAAATCGGCGTTCCCGATTCCATCCTGAAAAAGGAAGGCAAGCTGACCGACGACGAACGGGCGCAGATGAACAAGCACCCGGAGTACAGCTGGTCCATTCTGCGGCTCTTTCCGGGACTCGACAAAGCAAGCCTCTACGCGCTACACCATCATGAACGGTACGACGGGCTCGGCTATCCTGGGGGACTGTCAAATAGCGAGATTCCCATGGGATCGCGCATCGTTTCCGTCATCGACGCTTACGACGCCATGATTTCGAATCGCTGTTATCACAAAGGCATGCCTCATCACGAAGCGGTGCAGCTGTTGAGCGCTGGGGGTGGTAAGCAATTCGACCCCATTGTTGTGAAAGCGTTCACCGAAATTGCGGAAAGTGAAACTGCTGATGTTTTCGCCGCTGCTGGACCTGAGTGACCTGGCCTGATTGAATATGAAGACCCAAAACACCTGCAAGACCCCTCCGCTTTCCGGCCGCCTAATCTCGAAACGCCCTTAAAAGACATCCTGAACGACTGATGCCGCCACGTCAGCGGCGACATTTTCCTTGACAGCCACGTTGGTAGAAGCGTAAAAGAAACGAAACGATACACAATGAAACATAATCATTCGTAACTACCGCAGCGAGGCGGGTTCGGGTGGAAAGGGGGCGCGCATGACAACCGTCGCTACGTTCTTCCCAGGGAGAGTCCAGGTGGATTGGAACCTGAGTCGTCACGCCATGCTGATGGCGTGTCTTTTCTTCCTGCTGTTCACCGGGACGGCACTGGCACAGAAGGATACAGGTTCGATAGTGGGCACCGTGCGCGATCCCTCGGGAGCGGTAATCCCAGCTGCTCACGTGACCGTCACGGATGCCGACCGCGGCACCAAGTTCGACACTTCCACCAATGCGACTGGCGAATATGTTGCCGGTCCGCTGAAGCCCGGAAGGTACAACGTCGCGGTGGAGAAGACGGGGTTCAAGAAGACCCTGGTTGGACCCATTGAACTGGATGTGCAAGAGCGTCCTGCGATCGACGTCACGCTTCAGGTGGGACGGGTAGACGAGGTGCTCGCTGTCACCACGACGGGTCCTCAACTTGAAACCGAAACCTCCGACCTCGGCCAGGTGATGAACAGCCAACGAATTTCTACACTTCCGCTAAACGGCCGCAATTACGCCCAACTGGCGCAATTGGGAGCCGGGGTGGCCCCGAGCGAGCCCGGATCACGGGTCTCCGCCAGCTACGGCTTCAGCGCCAACGGCGCGCGCGCCTTGCAGAATAATTTTCTGCTGGATGGCGTAGACAATAACGCGAACCTGGGAGACGTGTTGAACGAGACCGCGTTTGTCATCCAGCCTCCCGTCGATGCGATTGCTGAATTCAAAGTGCAGACCAACGCCTATAGCGCGGAGTTCGGGCGTGGTAATGGGGCGGTCCTGAATGCGGTCATCAAGTCGGGCACCAACCAGGTTCATGGCAGCGCATACGAGTTTTTGCGAAACGACAAATTCGACTCCACCAATGCGTTCGAGGCCTTTGGAAAACAGCCCTACCAGCAAAATCAGTTTGGGGTGACGCTGGGCGGGCCTATCATCAAGAATCGGACGTTCTTTTTCGGAGATTATGAAGGCCTGAGGGTTCGCCAGGCGATTCCCCACCTGAGCCTCATTCCAACACCGACGCAGATCGGGGGAGACTTCAGCGACCTTCTCAGTACCACTGTCGCTCCGCAGGTGGACCCGAACACCGGGGTACCGATCCCGAATTCCACGGCTGTCGACTGCAACGGGAATCCGACCTATATTGGCGAGATATTTAATACCCGCCTGACGCAACGGTCCAATCTCAACGCCAACGGTTTCTGCGGATTCCCGATCAATGGCGCCGGAGTTCCCACCAACGTCTTTCCAGGCGGCCTGATCGATCCATTAGCCGCGCGACTTTCAGCTCTGTTTCCGCAACCCAACGTAGATATCGCGGGGAACAACTTCTTTTCGGATCCGAAACGCCGCGAGAGCCGGAACAACTTCGATATTCGCATCGATCACAAGATCAACGAGAAGAATAACCTGTTCGGGCGCTTCAGCTATGAAGATCAGCCGAGTTTCATCCCTGCGCCGTTCAACAATGTCCTGGATGGCGGAGGATTCTTCGACGGTATCGAGGACAACTCTTATCGAAGCGTGGCGCTAAGTGATACGCATATCTTTTCGCCGACGCTGGTGAACGAATTCAGGGTAGGGTACAACCGGATTAACTCGCACCGCCTGCAACTCAACTTCGACCAGAATGTTTCGCAGCAGCTCCAATTTCCGGGTGTCCCGTTTTCTACGGACAATGGCGGGTTGCCCAGTATCACTTTCGCTGACGGTACGGCCACGGTCGGAAGCTCGACATTCTTGCCCTCGGTCGAGAAGCAGAACAGCTATGTTTTCACCGACAATTTGACCTGGATCAAGGGCCGCCACTCGCTGAAACTCGGAGGTGAGGTTCGCCTGGAGCAGTTCACGATTTTCCAGCCGGCGGCCTCTCGCGGTGAATTGGCATTTGGCAGCGAGTTTACTGACAACCCGGCCTCTCCGGGTACCGGCGGCAGTGCATTCGCCACGTTTCTGCTCGGAATACCCGATTCCGGGGACATCACCAGCCTGCACAATGTCGACTATCGGCGGCAGATCTACGCCGGCTACTTGCAGGATGACTGGAGGACTACTGACCGGCTGACCCTTAACCTTGGTCTGCGCTATGAGCTCTTCAGTACCATCAAGGAACACACGGACCAGGAGGCTACATTTGACTTCGCCACCTTGTCCCTGATCGATCCTAAAGGTCAAAAAGCGCAACTCACTCCGACCATCGCCGCCAGCATTCCCTTGCAGAGTACTGCCTCGCGGGGGCTGATCGATCCGGACTTGAACAACTTCGCTCCGCGTATCGGGCTGGCTTACCGGATCACGGACAAACTTGTTGTTCGCAGCGGCTACGGTATCTTCTACGGCGGCCAGGAGAATGGTCCCTTCTCGAATCCCAGCCCCGGCTTCAATCCTCCATTCTTTTCGCTGGAAGATTTTCCAGTCTCATGCGGGGCACCTTCAGCAAATCCGAACCCGGGTCAAGTGGATTGTTCTGCGACAAACTTCAACGTGCTCTCCCAGGGGTTCCCGGCAAACTCTTTGACTGACCCGAACGTGCCAATCCTTTATTCGCTTGATCCGCACCTGCGGACGCCCTACACACAGCAATGGCACCTTGGATTCCAATACCAGTTACCGTCCGATACAGTGTTGGAGATCGCGTACGCTGGTTCCCGAGGGCTTAAACTTTACGGCTTTTTCAACGGAAACCAGGCAGTGCCAACTGTCGATCAGTCAGCGCCAACCGCGCCACGCCGTCCTGCGCGAAAGGCCTTGCCGGGAGCGACCGGCCCCTGCGATCTGAGCAATCCAGACAATTGCGACCCGGTGTTTGACGCCTCGATCGCGACTTTTCGCTCCAATCTGAGCTCCAACTATAACTCCCTGCAGGTGCGGCTGGAGAAGCGTGTGACTCACGGTTTGCAATTCCAAGCTTCGTACACCTACAGCCATGCGCTCGATGACGCATCCAGCGCCAGTCTTGGTTCGCAGAATCAGGGTGATTTTCGCGACCAACTCAATCCCGGCCTCGAGTATGGCAACGCGGACTTCGATGTCCGGCACCGTTTTGTGTTCAGCTATGTGTACGAGCTTCCCTTCGGGCACGGCAAGACCTTTGGCGGCAATGCCTCCGGCTTCTTGAACCAAATCATCGGTGACTGGCAGATCGCAGGAATCACGACGGCCTCCACCGGGAACTGGTATACGCCGACCGACATCGCCACCAATCTTGCCAATTCGGATGGCGGAGGAACGGTGTTTAACGCGGCGCGGCCGAATGTGGTCGGTGATCCGAACGGTAAGCCATGCATCCCTGGAACATTGTTCAATACCTGTGCATTTGCCACTAACACGATCCTGGGTACTTTTGGTGATGCTAGACGGAACATCATTCTCGGGCCGGGATATCAAAACTGGGATATCTCAATCTTCAAGACCTTTCCGGTTCGTGAGCAGATGGAGTTCGAGTTTCGCGCAGAATTTTTCAATGCCTTCAACCATCTCAACCCGCTATTCAGCAACCCCAACAATATCGAGGAGAACATCGCGACGGAGCATGGTCTGGATCTGACGGCGGGAGAGAGCGGCTGTTCGAACGGCAGCCCCAATTCGAATTGTGCTTTTGGATTTGCCCAGGCCGCCCGCGACCCAAGGTTGATCCAGTTTGCTTTGAAATTCTCCTTCTAGACACGGCCTTCGAAGCAGGGCCGTCTGAGCAGCGACGATGAAACTGCGGAGCATTGTGTCATTGCTTGTAGTGCTAATGCTGCCGGCGGCTGCATGGGCGCAGCAGATCGGTTACAAAGCGGCAGTTGATGCCGAGCAAAAGAAAACTCTGTTACTGCGTGATTTTCAACCGCAGTCGATGTTGCACGCTTCCAGCCATAAGGTTGAGCGGGCCCGGTTCCCTGTGTTTGACGTGCATCAACATGTTAATGACGCGATGCACCTGGAAGAACATGTGCCCCCAGCCGAGATGGTCAAGCGCATGGATGAACTCAATATCAAGACCATCGTGATTCTGACGGGCATGTGGGGGGACAGACTACAGCGCGTGATCGATGAGATGGTGCGACCGTATCCGGGGCGCTTCATCGTATTCACCCAGATTGACTGGAGCAGGATTGACGACCCTGCATTCGCCCAGGAGATGGTGCAGCAGATTGACGACAGCGTCCGGCGCGGGGCTAGAGGGCTTAAGATTCTCAAAGACTTCGGGTTGGGCGTACGCCTTCGCGACGGCAAACTGCTGGCAATTGACGATCCCCGCTTGGATCCTATCTGGCAGGAGTGCGGCCGCTTGGGTATTCCCGTCGCTATTCATACAGGCGACCCGGAAGCATTTTTCCATGCGATTGACGGAAAGAACGAGCGCTATGAAGAACTGATCGAACATCCGGACTGGAGCTTTTACGGTCCCCAGTTCCCGAGCCTGGAGTCTCTTTTGGAAGCGCGCAACCACGTCTTCGAGCGGCATCCCAAGACAACCTTCATATCGCTTCACATGGGATGGCCGGAAAACCTCGACTGGGTCGAGCAGATGCTCAATCAGCACCCTAACGTCTACGTCGAATTCGGGGCCCGAGAAGCGGAGTTGGGGCGACAGCCGCAACGCACTCGCAGGTTGTTCCTGGATTATCCGGACCGAATCATGTTCGGGACGGACAACGGTCCAGAAGTGGGTATGTATCGCAATAACTTTCGCTGGCTGGAAACGGCGGATGAGGAATTTGACTACTGGGACTATCCCAGCCAGGGACGCTGGAGAATCTCGGGACTGGGTCTTCCAGATACCGTCCTGGAAAAGATCTACCATTTGAACGCGGAACACATCTTCGAGAATAATCCGGGACCACCGCAGCGGCGCTAGTGGCTTGGCTGCCTTAATCGAGACAGGGAAAAGAGCTTGGCGAACCCCTTACAGGCGCTGTTGGAGTTGGATGAAACAGAGAAGACTGAGCGCGGGTTGATGCACACCCCGCGCGAGATCTTCCAGCAACCCGAGACATGGAAGCAGAGTTACGACTACTGCTTCGGGCGCAAGCAGGAGATTGAGGCGTTCCTGGAAAGAACAGGTATCGGGAAGGATCACGCCTCTCCTATCGTCTTGCTGGTCGGGGCGGGAAGCTCTGACTATATCGGCAGGGCACTGGTGCATCTGCTGCGCCGTCAATGGCGCTGCGAAGTCATAGCAGTGGCAAGCACCGAGTTGTTGTTGGATGTCGAAAGCTATCTGCTTCCGGGCCGAGAGTATCTCTGGATTTCGTTTTCGCGGTCTGGCGATAGCTCGGAAGGTGTCGCGGTTCTGCAAGATGCGCTGCTGTCTCATCCGCAGGTGCGTCACCTGGTGGTGACTTGCAATGCAAAGTCAAGGATGGCGCAACTTTGTTCTCAGCACCCAGAACGCGCGTTGGCGCTGGTTCTCGGAGAAACGGTCAACGACCGTGGACTGGCAATGACTAGTTCATTCACCAACATGGTGGTTGCTGGCCAATTTCTTGCCAACCTGCATAAGCTGGAACCTTATGCGGGAACCTTGGATTGCATGACCAAGGTCGGAGCGAGATTGCTGTCCAGTGCGCCTCACCTTGCCTCGGTAATCACAGCGCGAGGGTTCGCGCGCGCCTGCTTTGTGGGGTCGGCAGCGCTTGCGGCAGTAGCTGATGAATCTGCGCTGAAGTTGGTGGAACTTACCGGCGGCAAGATTCAGACCATGGCCCAGTCCACCCTGGGATTGCGTCACGGTCCCATGTCGGCGATCGATCAAAGCACCTTGTTTGTACAGTATCTGTCGAGCGACTTACGGTACCGCAACTACGAGATGGATCTGTTAGAAGAGGTCGGAAGGAAAGGGCTGGCGGGCGCACGTTTGGTGATCACCGGGCAGAAGCTTGAGACTCCGGAAGACTTAGCCGAATACGTTTTGTGTTTGGAGACGCCGGCGGGTTTTCCGGACGATTGCCGTCCTCCGCTGGACGCGATGGTCGGCCAGCTACTTGGCTTGTTCGCATCCATTCGGGCTGGGCTGCAACCGGACAATCCAAGCCCGAGCGGGGCCATAAGCCGGGTTGTCTCAGGAGTAAGGGTGCATCGATAACCCAAGTACAATTCTGAAGCGGGAAGCAACGAATGGCACAAATTGACGTGTGCGTCATCGGCGAGCTGAATCTGGACCTGATTCTTTATGGTCTGCCGAAGACATTGGAGCTTGACCGCGAGCTGCTGGCAAACAACATCGCGTTCACTCTGGGAAGCTCTTCTGCTATCTTCGCGCACAACCTCGCGATCCTGGGTACCAAGGTCGGTTTCATATCGAAGATCGGCGACGATCCGCTGGGAAAGATGGCACTGGAACGGCTTGCAGGAGCTCGAGTCGACGTGGCCGGAGTGAAGCGCGGAAGCGCGGGAACTGCAACGGGACTTACCGTTGTATTGCCACAGCCACAGCACCGGTACATCCTGACCTATCCCGGGACCATGTTTGAGCTGCAATATTCCGACATTGATATGAACTATGTGCGGGGCGGGCGCCACATGCACGTGTCGTCGTTTTTCCTGCATCGCGCCTTGCGGCCACGGATTCTCGAACTTTTCCGCGCGGCCAAAGCGGCCGGACTTACTACTTCTTTGGACACGAATGACGACCCGGAAAATAAATGGGGCAGAGATCTGCTGGAGGTCCTGAAATACGTGGACGTCTTTCTTCCAAATGACCGCGAGGCCAAGAGGATTGCCGGCACGGAGGATCTCGCCCAAGCCATCAACCGGCTGGCGGAACTGGCGAAGGTTGTTGTGGTCAAGCGTGGCTCCGCCGCCGCGATCTGCCGCTCGGGCAGCGAACAGCATAGCCTGATGCCACCGGTGGTAAAGCCAGTCGACGACATCGGCGCAGGCGACAGCTTCGGCGCTGGTTTCATCCATCGATACGTTACGGGTGCACCGCTGGAGGAATGCCTCGCCTGGGGCAATCTTGCGGGCGCATACTCGACGACTAAGGAAGGCGGAACAGAAGCGTTTCGTGACCGTGCCGCGCTGGCAGATTTCTTGCGGCAACAGCAGCAGCACAAGGCATAGCCGAGTCCGCCGCGCGACCTATACCAGAATCACTTCGATTCCTGCTTTCGTGAGAGCCTGCAAGTCTGGCTTGGGAATGCCACGATCCGTGATGACAGCGTGCATGGCTGAAGGCGGAGCGATCAGGGACAGGCTGCGTCGTCGGAACTTGCTTGAATCGCAAGCCGCCACCGTACGCGTAGCGACCTCGACCATGGCCCGGTTTACTTTAGCTTCCAGCAGATTGGGTGTGCTCAGGCCGTAGTGAACGTCGAAACCGTCCACGCCAAGAAAAAGGATATCGGCATGCAGGCGGCGCAACGATTCCTCCGCGATCGGGCCAACCAGGGAGAAAGAGTTTTCGCGAACCGTGCCGCCGGTCAGAATCACTTCAACCGGCGATCCCGCCAGTTCCGCGGCGATGTTCACGCCGTTAGTAATGATGGTGAGTTTACGAAAATTGCGCAGTGCGCGGGCGATGGCCATGGTGGTTGTCCCCGAGTCGAGGATGACCACTTGTCCTTCGGATACCATGCCTGCAGCCGCCGCGGCGATTCGCAGTTTCTCCTCGCGGTGAAGTTGTTCTTTTTCCCGCAGGGTGGGATCGTCCAACGCTCCCGGTCCCGTGGGCAGGGCGCCTCCATGGGTGCGGTGAATCAGGCCCTGACTTTGGAGCGCATCGAGATCTTTTCGGATCGTTACCTGGGAGGTCTTGAAGCGCCGGGCCAGACTGCCAACCAGAACACGGCCTTCGCGCTGCAATAGCTGTAGGATGGCGCGGCGGCGCTCTTCGTTCAGCAGATTGTCTGCCTGAGGGTTTTGCATTTAGCGACACCGGTTTCCTGCGGGACGCGGGACTCTTTTATATCGGATCGAGTCTTGCTTCCACAAGCTTAACTGTCTAGCGAGTTGAGACTGGGGTCGCCTCCAACAGCAGATTCTCGCTGAAATCTGCGTGCAGGTTGCCAATGGGACCGGTGACGTCGCCATAGTCGCGGCCATTTACGTAGTCGGTCACGTGATAACGACTTGCGCTAAGACCTCGCAACTCCAGGTCGCCGCTCCAGTGTCCGCTGGAAGATGTCGGTCCGTCCTTGGTCGGGGCGAAGAATGCATAGTACATCTTGCCATCCTTGGCGATGGCATACCCTTCGGGATTGTCGTACCCGGTCACATAGAGATCGAGGAAAGTACCTTTGGAAAGCATCTTTTCGTTGTAAAGGCTGACCCACTTTTTCCAGTGGGCTTCTTTATCCGGAGTAAGTGCAACATCCTTGTACTTGGGAGAATTGTCCGCCCACGTGAACTTGGTGCCGAGGACCCCTCCTGTGCCCAAAGTTGAAGCGAAATCGCGGCCAACGTCAGTTTCATTTCCGTCCCGGCGGTTGATCCGGGTCAACTCCACGTGATCGCCATACACAGCTGCGTTCGGGCCAAGCAGAGCTTTGTACATCTTGATGCGGCGGCGCACTTGTGCCGAGCCGACGGGGTCGGCGGTCACGGCCTGGTCCATGTAGCGAAACCATGCCAGGCTGGGAGGCGTGCCACAAGGGCAGCTCTGCGTAACGCTTTCGGGTTTCAGGGCACGCGTAGTTTCGAAGATGGCTTTGTAGACATCTCCCATCGCGTAGACCGAGTCCATGGGTGACTTGTGATGGTGCTTGGGGTTGTAGCAGAGCGGGGTAGAGAATATGTTGTCGAGCTTGTGACCGTCGAAATCCCAGTCTTTGATAAAGCGTTCGGTGAGCTGCCGGTAATAATTCTGTACCTCGGGAAGGGCCGGGCAGAGGGTTGGCAAATTGCGGGCCATCAGGGCTGGCTTGCCGTTCTTATCGAGGATCAACCAGTCAGGATGCTGTTTGACGACGTCCGAGAGCACATAAGGGTGGTTGCCATATCGGCCGTGTCCGTCTTCGGCCGCTAAAGGAAGCCACCATAATTGCACTTTGATCCCCTGGGCATGAAAGGCCTTGACCATCCTCTGAATTGAGTCGCCAGGGAACGTGTCGGAGCGCGGTTGCCAGTCGCCATAATTGTTGAACCAGCGGTCGTCAAGCGTGGCCCAATGGATGCCCAACTCATGAAGCTTTGGAATCGTATTGAGCATCTGCTGGGGAGTTACGTCTTCCTCGTAACCCCACCCGCACCAGCTGATAGCATAGTTTTCGTCGTTGTTTGAAGGGCGGGACAAGCCTTCCCGGTCAACCATTCTCGACCAGGTGCTCAAGGGTTCATAAAAGTCACCGGAGTAAACGGCTACAAATGCTCGGGGAGTGGAATACACTTCGCCCGGTTTAAGCTTGGTTTTGGGCGAAAGCACGACGGAGGCGTGTACTTGCCCATTCTTCTCCGTCTGCACTGGGATCGAAAGGCTTAAAGGGATCGTCTCCACGTGGCCAATCGCCTCCCCGATGGTACGCGTCCAGAAAGCCACCACGGGAATGCCTCCGCCAACTCGTCCAAGGTCGCCTTTGGTTTCGACCGGGGCCCCGAAAGGGTTTTCCTGGGAGAAGGTCTTCGAAAGAGGGAGTACATCGTCCTTTCCCCAGCGAATGCTGGCGCCGTGAAAGGACCACATGTCATAGGGAGCAGCATGATCATCGGCAACCGAGGCATCCAGGCTCCTGCCGGCAAGCAGAACCGTATCCAGCGGTTCATCCTGACTTCCGATGTTCTTAAACGACGATGAGACCAGAACGACCGTGGGAAAGTCGTCATAGACTTCTAGGGTCAACGTTTCAGCAAGGTTTGAATTCGGTTTTTTCCCCGTGAGTCGGACCGTCTTCCCGAGTGTGCCCAGCTTACCGGTGGCCTCGGTGACCTTGGCACTGGCCAGGTCAAACGTTGCGTCTCTGTAATCTCCGCCTGGATCCGTGCTGTCAAGGGTGAGCTGCTTTCCGTCCCGCAACAGGCTTGTCCGCAGATAGCCATTGGGAAGCAGCGCGAACTGCGCGGCGGGAGTCGAAATCGTCACTGACTCGGCGCTCGCGGCAACTTTTACGACCGACGTTCTTGCTGGCATCGATACAGAAGCGGGCTTGCTGCATCCGCACATCGAACCGATGAGGCCGATCACCAGGACGCAGCTATGGATCGAAGGTCTATACCAAAAAATTCCGTCTGCAAGATTAGTCATAAACGGTCCTTGGAGCTTTGCAAGGTTACGTATCATTGCGTATTATTACTAATACTTTCTTTTGAGCGTATTTGTCAACGAGATCGTTCATAGTGAGATAAGCATGCACCGGCCCCATCCACCTCGACCATTCGATAGCGCAGCCAATCTGCGGAGGGTGCTGGTTCGCAATCGTGTCGCCGGGAACGGCGGAGTGTACGCCGTGTGCTCGGCCCACCCATGGGTACTCGAAGCCGCGGCCCAGCAAGCGCTCGAGGACCATTCGGTTCTTCACGTCGAGTCTACCTCCAGTCAAGTCAATCAGGAGGGCGGATACACGGGGCAAACACCGGCACAATTCGCAGAATACATCGGTTCACTGGCCCGGCGGTTGAGACTCCCAACCCGGCGCGTCCTGCTCGGTGCAGACCATCTAGGGCCATTTCCCTGGAGAAAGCAAACGTCGGCGAAGGCGATGGAAAAAGCCGGCGAGTTGGTGCGGGCGTGTGTGCTGGCGGGATACCGCAAACTTCATCTCGATGCGAGCATGGCATGCGGGGACGATCAACCTACTTTGTCTGATCATGTTGTCGCCGCTCGGGCAGCAACGCTGTGTGACATTGCTGAAAAGACGTGTCAGAAATGGGGCCGCCCCCCTTCCCTATATGTGATCGGAACGGAGGTGCCGGCTCCCGGCGGTCAAGCGGATGCCGAAGGCGCGCCGGTCGTGACGTCGGTAAAGCAGGTACTGCGCACTTTGGCTGCTTTTGAGAGCGCGTTCCAAGAACGTGGGTTATCGCGAGCGTGGGAGCGGGTGGTCGGGCTTGTGGTGCAGCCGGGCGTGGAGTTTGGTGATCATACAGTCTTCGCCTATGACCACAAGAAGGCACAACGGTTAGCGACCGCGTTACCGGCGCGGCCGCGTCTAGTCTATGAAGCGCATTCCACGGACTACCAGTCCGCTGACGCTCTCGCCCTAATGGTCCGCGATCACTTTGCCATACTGAAAGTCGGACCATGGCTGACTTTTGCATTTCGCGAAGCTGTTTTCGCCCTGAGCGCGATCGAGCGCGAGATGCTTGCAGGGAAGAAGCGGGTCATTGCCTCCGAGGTGCGGGGGGCGCTCGAGACCGCAATGTTACGGAGGCCGGCTGATTGGAACTCTTACTATAAAGGGGATGGCCAGCAGAGCCTCGCACGTGCTTACAGCTACAGCGATCGGTGTCGCTACTACTGGGCCGACACGAGTGTGCAAAAGGAGATCAGGCGGCTGCTGAGGAATCTGTCGGCGGTATCGTTACCTCTCCCATTGATCAGCCAGTACCTGCCGCTGGAATATGAGGCCATCCGCGGCGGCTGCCTCCAGTCACGACCGCCCGCGATCATTTATCACCACATCCGAAGCGTATTAAGCAGCTACGCAATGGCATGCGCCTCGCATTAGCCTCCCGAACGATGTTGGCACACAATCCTGTGACTCGGGTCACTGAAGGTGACGCTCGAGCTCGACTAGGATAGCTCCGCCTCCCCGAAGAGCATTTTTCCGCAAGTGCACCACCCTCCGAGGCAACCGGACTCCGTTCAAAGTAATTCAGTCAATTCGTAAGGAATTCAAGGAGGCGTCAATATGAAACGTAGGCAGCAACAGCCGCACGCGATCCTGCGCATCGTTTGGGGATCCCTGGTGCTAGCTGCGGTTTTCGTTCTTTCCGCAACGGCAATCATCCCTCTCGCCCAATCTCAAACTTACACGGTTTTGCATTCTTTCAAGGGTGGACCTCAGGGCGCGGCCCCGATCGCCGGGCTGCTCCGTGACGACGCCGGCAATTTCTATGGAACCACCAGCCAGGGAGGACTCTTTGGCACCACTGGGAACAGTTCCCAGGGACTTGGAATCGTATTCAGACTGGACGCCACCGGAGGATTTAGGGTGTTGCACGTCTTCACTGGAGCGCCGGACGGAGCACAACCCGGCAATGGGTCTCTCATTCGGGACAACGCCGGTAATCTCTACGGGACAACCAGCGGTGGCGGCGAGTTCGGCTGCGGCACGGTCTACAAGATTAACCCACGCACTCAAGTGGAGACCGTGCTCTACAGCTTTGCCGGTTCCAATGGCTCGGACGGATGCAATCCCAGCGCGGGCTTGGCGATGGATTCACAGGGTAATCTGTACGGCTCGACCTCTTACGGGGGCAACTACGGCGAAGGGGGCACGCTGTTCAGATTGGACCCAAATGGAATCGAAACCGTGCTTTATGTTTTCAGCATAGGCGCCAATCCTGGCAGCAACCTGATACTTGACGACGCAGGGAACCTGTATGGCACTGCAACGCGGGGCGGCGATTATGGCTGCGGGACTTTATTCAAGCTCGACCCCAACGGTGTAATGTCCATTCTGCACAGCTTTGCTTGCGGCAGCAATCGCGACGGATCTGCCCCCTGTGGCGTCCTGTTGAAGGATGCGGCAGGCAACCTAATCGGTTCGACGGAAAAGGGCGGAGTCTACAACTACTACGGATATGGCTCGATTTTCGAGTACCAGCCCGACGGTGCTTACAGCAAGCTTCACGTCTTTTTCTGGCAGAGAGATCCGGGATACTGGCCGATGAATGGTGTCATGGAGGACAAGAAAGGCAATCTGTACGGTACGACGCTCATAGGCGGCGACCGAAGCAAGTGCTATGGCCAGGGATGTGGAAGCGTCTTTGGGTTGTCACCGGAGGGCAAGGTGCGCACTCTGCACGTTTTTGCGGAAGAGGACGGTGGCAGGTCATATTCGAGCCTGATCCAGGATGCCGATGGCAGTCTCTATGGGACGGCATCCATCGGTGGGGAGTACGGTTATGGCGTGGTCTTCAAAATCACACCGTGAACAATTTGTGATCGCCCTGCGCGACAGACGACGCGAAAGAAAAGACTCTCAGGGTAACCTCGCTGGCCATACGGTGTTCACCGTATTGCCAAGAATTCAGGACTGCCCTACCTTCTGACGAATCGCGGATCCGTTCAATTGTGTGTCGGTATCGGGGCGGTCATGGGTTAGCGTCGGGCGCAGCCGACTTTGACCCTCACGATCGCCCCTGGTTTTCAGAGTTACCGGGTAATCCAAGGGTAAGCCCTTGGGGAATACCGTGTGACCTCCCTGCTGAGTACTCACTCCTCTGTATAGACATGTCCTGGCGCCGTCGCCGAACCTTGGTGTTAGCAGGGCGGCGCAAATTGCT
>Ga0335079_10003522_pt1 | contig 18092 bp, 18 predicted proteins | sample Lox_Sample_33_FD_206719 | JGI IMG/M metagenome (GOLD analysis project Ga0335079, IMG submission 206719) | Soil microbial communities from Loxahatchee National Wildlife Refuge, Florida, United States - Lox_Sample_3.3 | ecosystem: Environmental > Terrestrial > Soil > Wetlands | place: USA... | reverse complement strand
CCGGAGAAGCTGGCCAAAGTACTCAAGATAGACCGAGCTTCTCTTCAACGCTTCTAATGACAGGGGAAACTTTCCTTCAGAGCCTTGTTCGCAAGTTCGATGGCGCTTTCGTGCAAGCGGGCAGGGTGGTCTTCTAGCCACTTCACGATTACTCGTACCGTCTGATTCGGCGTAACACCATCAGGCAAACAGAAGTCTTTGGTTGGGTCAAGCGCAGCAGTTGCCGATGCCTGGCCCAATTGGCAATTGAAGTGGTCATCTATGACGCCCGTTACGTAGCCCAAGCAATGCATTCCGTTGGCGAAATCCCCTCGCGCCATGGCACGCAGAACGACTGGGTCGTCCGTATCCCTCACATTAGGGATATTCAATAGATTGGCGTAGGCCTTGCACTGCTTGAGCAATTCGTTACCGTCCAACGCCGAAAAGCCAATAGCGGCCGCGCTGTGGGGTAGTACTAGAAAGACGAATGCAAATACTGTTGTAAAGAGCGGGAGTTTGCGGCTATTTAACATGAATACCTCCTGCGTTACTTTACGTTCAGCGCACCAGTTTTACCGTCTTACAATACTCTTATGTTGAAAAATCCAACGGACCGCCCCACATTCCATAAGGAAAAGGCTGGCCCATGTCCCAAGTGCGGTTGGCCGGAAACGGTGGCCAGGAAATCCCGCACGACAGGCGAATTGTACTTCGGATGCTCGCGGCCGAAGCGAGGTCGGACTGCCGGCTGCAATTTCAAGGGCTGTCGAACCCATTAGGCCATCGGATGGGCGCCGCAAATGAAGGCGCCTTCACGCCGTCCTGATCCTGTGCGCCCAGCGCGACCACAGGAACGCCGCCGCGCCGGCCAGAAGTGCGACGAGGATCACCGCGTCGAAGCGATGAAACCACAGCTTCAGCCGGGGATCGGTTTCCCAGCGCTCGCCCAGCTTCATGCCGATGTAGGCCAGCACAAAGCACCACGGCCACGAGCCCACGAAGGTGTACACGTGGAAGCGCAAACGCGGCATGCGGGCTATGCCGGCGGGCAGCGCGATAAACGTCCGAATCACCGGCAGCAGGCGAGCGACGAACACCGCCGGGCTTCCCCAGCGCGCGAAGAAACGGTCAGCCCAGTCCAGCTCGCCCCGGCTGAGCAGGATGTAAGAGCCGTAGCGCTCGACCAGCGTCCGTCCACCGAAGAAGCCGATCTCGTAAGCAATCACCGAGCCCAGATTGCAGCCGATGGCCCCGGCAGTCGCTACCCACAGCAGGTGGAAGCGCCCGGCATAGACCAGGTATCCGGAAAACGGCATGATCACTTCAGAAGGCAGCGGGATACAGGCCGACTCGATGGCCATCAGGGCGACGATCCCCAGATATCCAGCCGAGGAGATCACGCCGATGATGAATACGCTGAGGACAGAGATGACGCGGGCAATCATGGAAATTGAGTCATTGTGCCATTGATTCATTGAGTAATTGAAGAGACATGGGAACGATGGGCCGGGCGATCAACGACCAATGATTCAATGGCGCAATGACTCAATCCCTCAGAATTCCTGCCCATCCTGCGCGAAAGTGTAGCCGGGCAGCGACGCGCCCTCGGCTGCCTTCTTGACATGGACTCGCACGCTCTCGCTAGAGCTGCTGGAGTCGGCCGGCCGCAACATGGCGAATTTCGCCAGCGCCTCGTTGTAAACCTTTGTAACCAGATAATTCTTGCCGCTCTGGTCGTTGCGCCAGATCTGCCCCGGCTGAATGGCTTTGACGGCCATGAGAACAGGGTAGCGGCGCATGACGGTAAGGTCAAATGGGCGAAAGTCGCTGGCCAAGTGTTCACTGTGGCAACGTACCGCTCAGCAATTCTGGCAGCCTGGCTGCCGGGCATCGCACCCCCACGTAGAATGTTCCAAACGCGGCGTAGACCGCGCTGACCTCGTCAAAGCGCATCTCGTAGATCAGCTTCTTGAAGATGAGGGGATCGTCGGCGAACAGGTCGACGCCCCACTCCCAATCGTCGAAGCCAATGGAGCCGGTGATCACCTGCTGCACCTTGCCGGCATAGCGGCGGCCGACTTCGCCGTGCTCCGCCATCTGCCGCTGGCGCTCCTCGATAGGCAGCCGATACCAGTTCTTGTCCTCACCGCGCTTGCGGTCCATAGGATAGAAGCACAGGTAGCGCGCCGGCGGGATCTTGGGGTAAAGCCGCGCCCGCATGGCTTCGCGCTGGCGGTTCATGTTGTCCTCGACCTCGCGGTCCCAGTCCGGCGTGTGCGGCTCGATGCCGCGCTCGGCCAGCGAGCGGTAGAGCTTGACACTCGAATCGTAGAGCCCGAGTTCGACCACGGAAAGATATGAAGTCGTGGGCTCGATGAAGGCGTGCAGTCGGAGACCGCTCATCCGCAGCTCGGCCGATTTCAGCTCGTCGAAAGAATCGCGGAAGTGCACCACCATCAGGTCCGCCTTGTGCCCGAGCACGGAGTAGAGCGCACTCTTCCCTGCTTCCTCGGCGGAAATGAGCGCCGCCGTAGCTTCTTCGGCAATGGCCTTGCGCTCGGCATCCGGCAGCGCCCGCCACGCGGTCCAGCGGAAGCGCGCCATGTTGTGCAGCACGCTCGAGCCCTCGATGGTCATCGGCACTTGTGCCATCTGTGCCTGTGCCGTATCCACGCCGGCCTTGCTTGCGGTCATGCGAACCCCCGTGATGGCTGAAATTGTAGCCGCTGTGGCATTCATTGTAATCTGTCGGGCCTACGGAGGATCTCTCTGATGGTGCGCGGCACGATTCCCCGCCAGCCCGCTAAGACCGGACGCCACGAAGGCGCGCGCCGTGTGCCTAAGCTGTCGGCGCCACCGCGGACCCACACGACCCCACCCTTGGCAAAGGCGGCCAAGGGCAGGGCACCCAAAACCAAGGGTGGGGCACCCAAGGCGACACCCAAGTACGATCCCCTGGCACCGGAGCGGTTGCGCGAGATCCTCAAGCGGCTCGACGAGCGTTATCCCAAAGCCACCTGCGCGCTGCATCACAGGAGCGCATGGGAGCTGCTGGTGGCGACTATCCTCTCAGCGCAATGCACCGACGTACGTGTCAACATGGTGACGCCGATCTTGTTCGAAAAATATCCGACCGTGCAGCACTTCGCCGCGCTCCAGCCCGCGGAGCTCGAGCCGGACATCCGCTCCACCGGCTTCTTCCGCAACAAATCGAAGTCGGTGGTGGGCGCGGCTAGGATGCTGGTCAGCCATTTCGGTGGCGAAGTCCCCAACGATATGGAGAAGCTGCTCTCACTGCCGGGCGTGGCACGCAAGACCGCGAACGTCGTGCTCGGCACCTGGTTCCACAACGCGACCGGCGTGGTGGTGGACACGCACGTCACCCGCATCTCGCACCGGCTGGAACTGACCCGCGAGCAGAACGCCGAGAAGATCGAGCAGGACCTGATGAGGATTATCCCGCGCGGACGCTGGATCGACTTCAGCCACCAGGTGATCTGGCACGGACGCCAGCTGTGCGTGGCGCGCTCACCTAAATGTGTCGAGTGCCCGCTTGAGAATCTGTGCCACGCCGCCGACAAGACGTGGAGCACGGTGGAGATTCATAAGGCGGCCACGACGTAGGGGCTGCTTTGAAAGGGCGCGGCTTTTAGCCGCGCCGCATACCGCCAATATGGATTGTCATCCCGAATGATGTGCGACCGAGCGACAGCGAGGAAGCGCAAGTGAGGGATCTGCAGTTGTCTTGCCGATCACAAGGCTGCAGATCCCTCGCGTCGCGCTCGCCTCGCAACACTCGGCTCCCACTTGCTCGGGATGACAATCCAAAGTGTTGCTGTTACGGCGCGGCTGAAGCCGCGGCCCTTCAAAACTCCGCGACATCCTATACACTGCTCTTTTGCGCCCAGGAGCCTTCATGCGCCTTCTGCTTGCATTTGTTATGTTTGTTCTCATGACCACGAACCTGGTTGCGGAGCAAAGCGCACCCGCCCCCACCCACATCACCGACCCCCGGCAGATTCAGAGCAAAGCGAATCCTGACGTGCAGCAATGGCAGCTCTCGATCGAGAAGCTGTATATGATCCGGCGCGTAGGCGGAACCGCGTGGTCGCCCGACGCTAAGCAGATCGCCTTTATCTCGAATATCAGCGGCCGCAACAACGTGTGGCTGGCGCCGGCCGAGGGCGGCTGGCCGGTGCAGTTGACCATCAGCGACCAGCGCCAGGGCTCACCCGCCTGGTCTCCTGACGGCAAGTGGATCGCCTATATCTCCGATCACGACGGTGACGAGCAGTGGGACATCTTCCTGGTCTCGCCCACGAACGGTGAAGTCGTCAACCTGACCAACACGCCCGCCATCTCGGAAGAGAGCCCGGTGTGGGCGCCTGATGGCCGCCATCTCGCCTATCAGGTGAGGCCACAGACCTCGCCGACCTACGAGATCGACGTGATGGATATTCTCACCCGCAAGGTGCGCCACCTGACCACGGGAACGGCGGCAGACCTTGGCAACAACACTCCCATCTGGTCGCGCGACGGCAAGTGGATCGCCTACACCCAGCAGCACGCCGCCGGCAAGGACTCCAACGTCCTCGTGGCCGAAGTTGCAACCGGCAAAAGCGTGTTGCTCACGCAGCACGAGGGCGAGCACAATTTCGCCGCCGCTGACTGGTCGCCCGATGGCAGGAAGCTGCTGATCACGTCGAATGCCGGCAATGGCTACGACAATGTCGGCCTGCTCGACATCGCTTCCAGAAAGATCAACTGGCTGACGCAAGATAAGTGGGAGGTCTCCGCCGGGTTTTTCTCGCCCGATGGCCGTCAGGTCACATGGACTGTCAATGTGGACGGCAACGTTCAGGTGGTGCGGCATGACCTGGCAACGCGCCAATCGCAGGCGCTTCCCATCGCTGCCGGTGTGAATTCGCTCGGCGGGGCGGAATCGGCATTCAGCCGCGACGGCTCGCGGCTGCTCTACTACCACAACGCTGCCGATTCGCCGAACGATGTGTGGGTTTACAGCTTCGCGTCCAAGCGTTCGCAGCAGATAACGAACTCGCTGGTGGGCGGCGTGCGGTCCAGCGATCTTGTAAAGCCCTTCCTGGTCCATTACCCCAGCACCGACGGCAAATGGACGATTTCCGCGTTCGTTTATGTTCCCTACAACATGCCGCGCGACGGCCGCAACGCTGCCGTGGTGTATGTGCACGGCGGACCGACGGCGCAGACTCAAAACGGATTTGACCGCCTGGCGCAGTTTCTGGCCAACGCCGGCTACCTGGTGATCGCACCCAACTATCGCGGGTCGACCGGCTACGGCAAAGAGTTCATGGACGCTAACCGCTTCGACATGGGCGGCGGCGATCTGGCCGACGTGGTGGCAGCGGCCGAGTGGATCAAGAAGTCCGGCTATCCCGATCCCGGCAAGATCGTCCTCATGGGCGGCAGCTACGGCGGCTATCTGACCATGATGGGCGTCACCAAGGCGCCTGACATGTGGGCCGCGGGCGTGCCCATAGTGCCTTTCGTCAACTGGTTTACCGAAGTGAAGAACGAAGACCCGCTACTGCAGCAGTACGATCTTGCCACCATGGGCGACCCGGAGAAAAACAAGGCACTGTGGGAGGAGCGGTCGCCCATTTTCTCCGCCGATCGCATCAAGGCGCCGCTGCTGCTGCTGGCCGGAGCGCACGATCCGCGCTGCCCCGAAGAAGAATCCCGGCAGGTTGCCAATACCATCAGGAAGCGCGGTGGCGTGGTGGAGCTGAAGGTGTACGAAAACGAGGGCCACGGCTTCGCCCGCGTCGAGAACCAGGTCGACGCTTACAAGCGCGTAGCCAACTTCCTGAAGAAGTACGTCCCGCCCGCCGATTGCAATTGCTCTTTGGAGTAGGAAAAGTCGCAGCCGCGTATCCTTCTGATCAAAGAAGGGTTACCTGGCCCCGGAGGAGTGACCACCACTAATCTTCCGACGGTGATTTACAAGAACTGGCGAGCGTAAAGTAGAAGGTAGCGCCCTTTTCGGGCATGGCCTCACACCAGATTCGTCCGCCATGACGGTTGATGATTCGCCGGGCTGTCGCTAGTCCCACTCCATGACCGGCAAAATCCTCCGGGTGATGCAGGCGCTGGAAGGGGGTAAAGAGTTTGTCCGCAGCCCCCATATCGAAACCGGCGCCATTGTCGCGAACGAAGTAGGCCTTCGATCCTTCTTCCCCGGTGGTGACACCAAACGCGATTCGGGCCCGCTCCTTGCGAGCTGTGTATTTCCAGGCGTTGGAAATCAAGTTCTCCATCACCACCTGGAGCAATCCGGCATCACCCTCCGTCTCCAGATTGTTCTCGATCAGGAAATCAATCTGACGGGTAGGATCGCCGAACTTAAGACGGGCTGCGACGTCCCGCGCCACCTTGCTCAGGTTTACCGTCTCGGACTTCAGTTCGACCTGCCCAAACTGAGCCAGGCGCAACAGATCATTGATCAGTCCAGCCATACGCTGGGTTTCAGCTTGAATGCGGTCGAGGTAATCCTTGGCTCTCGGGCCAAGCACCGCCTCGCCCTCGATCGCCAGTAGCCCGGCAAGACTGCTGATGGGCTGCAACGCTCCGCGCAGGTCATGCGAAACAGAATAGGAAAAGGCCTCCAGCTCGTGATTGGCCTCTCTGAGCTGCGCCGTCCGCTGCTGGACCCGCTCTTCCAAATCAGAGTAGAGCTGAATGTCCTCCATGGCGACCGCGGTGGTATTCGCCAGAGCGTTCAGCAGCTCAATCTCGTCCGCCGAAGCCAAGTGAGGGCGCGCCCAATAGTTTCCGATCGCGCCAATGGGCGCTTGCGTTCGAATCGGTACCATCACCAAACTCTTTACGAAGGTCGGACGGTAGGCGTCAGCCGGAATTCTGGGATCGGCATAGATATCTTCAATGACGGCGGACTGGCGGTTCAACATAGCCCATCCGCTGATGCACGCTGACATCGGGAATCGCTGGCCTTTCCACAGCGGCTCAATCGCGTCCTCGTCCGCGTAGAAGCACTTGTCACCGTCGCGCAGGACAAACGTCGCTCCGTCGGCCCCGGTCAACTCCCGGGCCGCCCGGCGCACGACCGCCATTACCGAATCCAGGTTGCGCGCCAGGGAGAGCTCCTGGACCGCCGCCACCAGGCGCTTCATGGCCAGGTTCTGACGCTGTAACTGCTCGTATGCCTCTGTGCCCCGGCCACTGGCACTCGCCGGTGTACTGTTCAATACAACCGCCACGACTTACCTCCAAGAATGGCTCGGCCGCCTTGTCATGTTTTAGTCTAACGGCATTTTCGGGTACGGAGGGACGATCCCAAAAGATTACGTATGTACATGGATGCAGATTGGTAGCTTCTCAAGTGCCAAGAAACCAAATCACGCCCAATTTCGCACAAGGCCAGGCCGGCTGGGCTTTGCACCTTCCGCCCGGTCTGCCGCATCCATTCCTCATGCACTCGGTTGAGTTCCTATCCAGTGCGCAGACGCTGGATGATCAAGGTCCGCTCGACGCTTACTCCCAGGCGGTGGTTTCGGCGGCCGATAAGGTCAGCCCTGCCGTGGTTAACGTGGAAGTGCGCCAGCGGGTGGCAACCTCACAAGGCCCCCGCGAGGCCCGCGGCGGCGGTTCCGGTTTCGTGTTCACGCCGGACGGCTTCCTGCTTACCAACAGCCATGTGGTTCACGGCGCCGAGCGGATTGACGTTGCGCTGGCCGATGGCCGGCGCCTTCCGGCGACGCTCATCGGCGACGATCCCGGTTCCGATCTGGCCGTACTGCGCATCGCCGCTCCCGAACTCGCTACCGCGGAACTCGGCGACTCGGCGCAGGTGCGCGTGGGACAACTGGTGATCGCCATCGGGAATCCGCTGGGCTTCGAGTCCAGCGTGACTGCGGGCGTGGTCAGCGCGCTCGGCCGCTCGCTGCGCTCCAGTTCCGGCCGCCTGATCGACGACATCATCCAGACCGACGCCGCGCTCAACCCGGGCAACTCCGGCGGGCCCCTGGTGACCGGCGACGGCCGGGTGGTGGGTGTGAACACCGCTACCATCCGCCCGGCGCAGGGCATTTGCTTCGCCATCGGTATCAACACCGCTAAATTCGTCGCCGGAAGACTGATCCGCGACGGTCGCATCAAGCGCAGCTACATCGGCGTGGTCGGGCAAACTATTTCCCTGCCCCGCAAACTGGTGCGCTTCCACGCGCTCGAGCAGGACCGCGGCATCCTGGTGCTCTCGGTTGAGCCGGCAAGTCCGGCAGCCCAGGCGGGCGTGCGCGAGCGCGACATTATCGTTTCCTTCGACGGACAGCGCGTGGCCGGCATCGACGACCTGCAGCGCCTGCTCACCGATGTCCGCATCGGCGCGCTGGCCCGGCTGGTCGCATTGCGTGGCGCCGAGAAGCTGGAAGTCGCGGTCACGCCGCGCGAGACTCCGGAATTGGTGCATAGGTGAAGGGGCGCGCCTTCAGGCGTGCCATACAAGGGAGGCAGGAAGGTCGGCTTTAGCCGCCGGGGGGATCTCCCTCAAGGGCCTAGAGACCCATTCCTGTGGGGAGGCTATCGGCACGGCTAGAAGCCGTGCCGCTTCACCTCCCAAGACACATCGACGGCGGATCTGTAGTAACCGCCAAAAGGACTGCATGCACGCATTCGCCGCAACCGCCGGGGTCCTTATCGTCATGGCCATACTCTGGGAGGCCTTCGAGACGATCGTCCTGCCGCGCCGCGTCACTCGCCATTTCCGTTTCACACGAGGGTTCTACCGCTTCACGTGGAAGCTGTGGTCCGGGCTTTTCGGGCGCGCCCGTCCGGGAAAGCGCCGCGAATCCTACCTGAGCTACTTCGGCCCGCTGTCGCTTTTGGGATTGCTCACAGCCTGGGCGGCGCTGCTGATCGTCGGCTTTGCCATGGTTCACTGGGCGGGTGGATCGAGTCTGTATGTCGCCGCCCCCGGCTTGCCTCGCGGCTTCTGGACCGACCTCTACATGAGCGGCACCACGTTTTTTACCTTGGGTCTAGGTGACGTAACTCCGCGCAGCCCACTGGCCCACGCTCTTACGGTAGTTGAGGGGGGACTGGGTTTTGGCTTTCTGGCGCTGGTGATCGGATATCTGCCCACGACGTTTCAGGCCTTCTCCCGCCGCGAGGCCAACATCACGCTTCTCGACGCGCGCGCCGGGTCTCCGCCGTCGGCGGTCGAACTGCTGCGGCGCCACGCCTCCGATCATGGGAGGGAAGCGCTGCTTGAATTATTGCGCGATTGGGAGGGCTGGTCGGCCGAGCTGCTGGAGAGCCACCTGTCCTATCCCGTGCTTTGCTATTTCCGCTCCCAACACGACAATCAGAACTGGCTGGCTGCGCTGACCACCATCCTCGATGCCTGCGTGCTGGTGATTGTCGGCCTGGAAAACGTGCCGCGCCGCCAGGCCCAGCTCACCTTCGCGATCGCGCGGCATGCGGTCGTGGACCTGGCGCAGATCTTCGCGGCTGAACCGCTCCGCGGACAAGACCGGCTGGGGGTTGAGCAATTGTCCGAACTGCGCGCCGCGCTGGCGGAAGCCGGATGGAAGCTCGAAGAGGGCAGCGCCGCCGAGGCCAAGCTGGAGAAGCTGCGTGGCATGTACGAGCCCTTCGTGATCTCGCTGGCGCGCTACCTGCGTTTCGCCCTGCCCGGCTGGTTTCCGCCCGCTAGCCGTCGCGACAACTGGCAGACCAGCGCCTGGGGGCGCATCGTTGATGGCATTGTCGATCCGGCCACGGTGGCGGCCACCAAGGATGACCACTTCTGACGTCGCGCTATTTGCGCTCCACCAGCGCTCTCACCAGCCCGGGAATGGTGAATTCCTGTGCCTCAACGTCCACCGGCAGGCCCAGTTCGCGTAGCGTGGCCGAGGTCACCGGGCCGATAGAGACGGTCGCGATGCCATGGAGAGTTTTCGCCGGATCCTCGGACCCCAGCAGGGCCACGAAGTTCCGCACCGTGGATGAACTGGTGAAGGTCACGGCCGTCGGGCGCTGGCGCGGATCACTCAGGACTTTTTGCAGGCGCGAGCGCGATTCCTCCGGCACCACCGTCTCGTAAGCCTCTACGACGTGCACCCGTGCTCCGGCCTTGCGTAGCTCTTCCGGGATCACGTCGCGCGCCACCTTGGCACGCACCAGCAGCACGCGTCGACCACGCACTTGCTCCCACAACGCTTCTACCACGGACTCCGCCACGTATTTTTCGGGGACCACGTCCACCGGCAGGCCGTGCACTTCGATTGCTTCTTCGGTCGCCGGGCCGATGGCCGCAATGTTCAGGTGCAACAGCTTTTCCGGGCCGAATCCCAGGGTTTGCATCCGCGCAAACAGCGCTTCCGCGCCGTTGACGCTGGTCAGGATGAGCCAGTCGTAATTCTCGATGTTGTTGAGCGTGGCATCGAGCGCCCCGTAAGACGCTGGTGGACGGATCTCAATAGCGGGGATCTCGACCACGGCCGCTCCCAGCGTTTCCAGTTCCGCGGCCAGGCTGCCGGCCTGATCTTTGGCGCGGGTGATGAGCACGCGCTCGCCGGCAAGCGGCTTATCGGCCGCATGCGCACGCTTGGGATGGGATTTGGCCGTCATGGCTGCTGCGGAGCTGCCACCGCTGCTCCGTACACTGCCCGCAGGATAGCATCGGCGCCGCGCGCCAGCAGTTTCTTGCCCACGCGCGCGCCCAGTCCCTCTGGATCGCTGCCCGTCTGCTGCTCACGCAGCACTTGGGAGCCGTCCGGCTGAGCGACGATGGCGGTCAGTTTCAGCACGCCGTCTACGCCTTCAGCATAGGCTCCGATGGGCACCTGGCAGCCACCGCCCAGAGTTCGCAGCAGCGCGCGCTCAGCGGCGGTGGTGCGGCGGGCGGCGAGGTCGTCAAGAAATACCAGTTCCTCGAGCGTGGCGGCATCATCCGATCGCGACTCGATGCCCAGCGCTCCCTGGCCCACCGCCGGGCACATCACATCCACGGGCAGGACCTCGCGCACGCGCTCGGTGCGCTCCAGACGATTGAGACCCGCGGCGGCCAGAATGATGGCATCAAATTCTCCGCTTTCGAGCTTGCGCAGCCGTGTGTCCACGTTGCCGCGCAGGGGAAAGATGTTCAGGTCCGGCCGCACCGACTTGATCTGCGCCTGCCGCCGCAGGCTGCTGGTGCCCACGCGCCCGCCCCTAGGCAGCTCAACGAAACAGTTGTAGCACAGCGAAAGAAAGACATCGCGCGGGTCCTGCCGCTTCATCACCGCAGCCAGCGTAAAGGTGGACGCCAGCTCCGTGGGCAGGTCCTTCAGGCTGTGGACGGCCAGGTGCACGCGCCGCTCGGCCAGGGCTTCTTCGATCTCCTTGGTGAACATGCCCTTGGTACCGACCTGGGCCAGCGCGACTTCAGTGATTTTGTCACCGGTGGTCTTGATGATCTCGATCTCGACCTCATGCCCGCGCTCGCGCAGCAGGCTGGAAACGTGGTTCGCCTGCCACAAGGCCAATTGCGACCCGCGCGAGCCGATGCGCAGCTTGGCCATCTAGTCCTTGGAGCCGTCGCCGGCGGCTTTGGCTTTGTCTTCGAGGTTGAAGATGCGGCGGATCAGCTCCACCATCGGGCCTTCGCCCTGGTCGCGCGCCGCACTCTTGAGCGTGGTGATGGGTGTGTGCAGGATCTTGTTGATGATGGCACGGGTGAGGGCTTCAATCGCCGCATCTTGCTCGGGCGTGGTCTGGCCGAAGCGCCCGTGCAGGCGCTCGACTTCCGCCTGTCGTATGTTCTCCAGGTGTTCCTGCAGCGAGACGATGGTAGGCACCACGTTGCTGGTTTGCACGCGCGCCGCGAAGCGTTCGACCTCGGCCTCGATGATCTGCTCGGCGCGCTCCGCCTCTTTCTTGCGGTCGGCCACGTGCGCCGACGCTACCTGCTGCAGGTCGTCGATGTCATAGACGAAGATGCCGTCAAGTTCGTTCATCGCCGGATCGACGTCGCGGGGCACGGCGATGTCGATGAAAAACATGGGACGGTTCTTGCGGCGGGCCAGGAAGCGCTCGCCGTGCTCGCGGCGGAAGATGGCGTGAGGTGCGCCCGTCGAGGTGATGACTATGTCGGCCTTGTCAGCGGTCTCGTAAAGCTTGTCGAAGTGAATGGCCTGCCCGTGGAAGCGCTCCGCCATCTGCAGCGCCTTCTCGTAGGTTCGATTGGCGACGAAGATGCCGGCGGCACCATGAGCCAGCAGGTGCCGCGCCGCCAGTTCACTCATCTTGCCCGCGCCGATCAGGTACACGGAGCGCCCTTCGAGCGAGCCGAAAATCTTCTGCGCCAGTTCCACCGCTACCGAGGCCACGGATACGGCCGAAGTCCCGATGGCCGTCTCCGAGCGCACGCGTTTGGCCACGGCGAAGGCGCGCGTGACCAACGCGTCCAGGTGTGAATTGACGGCGCCCACGCCGCGCGCCACTGCGTAAGCTTCCTTCACCTGTCCCAGGATTTGCGGTTCGCCCACCACCATGGAATCCAGGCTCGAAGCCACTCTGAACAAGTGCCGAACCGCATCGCGCTCACGATACTCGTAGAGGTGCTGCTCCACCGTACAGGGCTCGACCTGGAAATACTCGCGGATGAAGCTGCGCAGGTCGGCGGTGCCGTTGGTAGCGCGCGCCAGCATCTCCACCCGGTTGCAGGTGGAGAGGATCATCGCCTCTTCGATGCCGGGATGTCCCGCCAGCCGCTTGGTCGCTTCCGGCAGGTGCGATTCCGGAATGGCCAGGCGCTCGCGCACCTCGACCGGCGCGGTGTTGTGGTTCACGCCGATGAGCAGGAAGCGGTTCATGGGGCGATAAACCTGTGTACTCCGCTCACGTAATTCGCCGCCCAAGCCAGGATCGCCGCCAGAAAGGCGAAGGTAGAAAGGTACGCTGCCTTGCGTCCGCGCCAACCCGAGTTCCAGCGCGTGTATACCAGCACCATGTACACCGCATACATCAGCAGCGAGAGCACAATCTTGGGATCGAGGAAGTAGTGTGCTCCGAACTCTGACTGCGCGATTACCGACCCGGCGACGAGCCCGAAAGTCATGAAAGGAAAGCCGAGCAGGAGTGAGCGATACCCCATCTGGTCGATGACTTCCAGCGCCGGCAGCCGTGACATCAGCCCCACGGCGTGCTTCGACTTCAGCGTCCGCTCCTGCAGCAGGTAGAGCAGGCTGGCGGCAAAGCTGAAGAACAGCGCCGCATAGCCGGTGAAGATCAGCGCCACGTGCACGATGATCCATCCGCTGCGCAGGGCCGGAGAGGTGAAATGTGGCGGCTGCAAGCCTACTGCCGCCGAGAAGGTCAGCAGAAACACCAGGGGAAACACGAAGATCCCCGGCGCCGTGGTCCGGTACCGTATGTATACCCCGGTGAAGAACACCATGATGAGGAAGGCCAGCAGCGATTCGGACGTATGGATGGAATCCGGGGTCAGGCGGCCCACGTTGACATAGTGCTCGGTGAGCGAGACAAGGTGCAGCACGAAGCCAATGCCGATCACCGGCATGATGATGCGGGAGATGATGTCGTGGCGGCGGACCAGCGCCAGCAGGGCATAGAGCAGTCCCAGGCCGTAAAAGCCCACCGCAACGCGCAACCAGAACAGGGGCATAATTTTCGTTTTCCGCCACGCAGACCGGCCCCACTCCGGACGGGCTGCCCCAAAAGCGGAAGGATCAAGGAATTATAGTAGCTGGCCGGCCCAGACGGGCAGTAGGGTCATGATCACAGGGGAATGTGACCAATATCACACCGGGACCCTGCCCGAGCGGCCACGGGAAGCCGGTCTGCATCTCAGATCGCCGCCCGATCACCCGATGACCCGATCACCCGATTCCCAGTGGTTCCAACAGTTCCGCAATGTTTTCCCCGTCGATCACCAGCCGCCGGCCGTGTTCAATCATCCCTTCGACCTCGTCAAAGGCCCGCAGCAGGCGCATCTTGGCGGCGGCGTACTGCTCCGTATCGGTGAGTTCGCGGCCGTGCGCCGTGCCCCACGCCCGCAGCGCTTCGGGCTTCAGGAAAACGCTGGTGGAAAACGTGGTTTTGCGGTCGGCGCTGACGTCGAAGATGAACTCGACCGTCGGGGCCTCGGGTGGCGGCGCCGGGCGCTTGCCCACGAAGTAGTATTGGTACACGTAGCCGGTTGCTCCCGTGTAGGTCTTCATACGGCGGACGGGCGCGGGCTCCGGCTTCATGGCAACATTTTATAACGCTCGCAAGCGGCTGCGGGCTTTTGCCATATAATTCCAACCGCCGAAATACCAAGGAGAGTGCGATGGCTGAACCGACCTACGAGGAGCTCAAGGCACGGCTGACGGAACTGGAGCGCAAGGGCACGCGCTCCGGCAGTCTCGAATTCAGAGTCGGTGAAAAAGGGGGCGTCAGCGTCTACGGTCTCGGCCGCTTTCCGGTAACCCTCTACTATGAGCAGTGGGTGCGCCTGCTGGATGCCAGCGCCGACTTGCGGGCATTCCTGGAAAGCAATAAAGACAAACTGAAGCTGAAGCAGAAGTAACGCCAGATCCCCGTGACGGGACCTCGAAGTCATTATTGCCTCTAGACCGCCTGCGGGCACTTGCCAACCTCGGTCGCGTGACCTATAGTCCCCGCTGCATTTCAATCGCAACTCAACAGGGAGAGAAAGAATGCGCAAGCTTTTGCTCGTAGTGTGTTCCTCGCTGCTGTTCGCATCCGCGGCGATGGCCCAGGGAAAGATTGACACCAAGTGGCACTGCGCGAAACCGGCGACTGAGCACAAGCTCAACGTTGGCGATGTGCCCGACCACACCTACTCGATCATCCAGGGAACCTGCAGCGCGACCGCCAGCGACAGCGGCTTCGCAGAAAAAACCGGCGAGTATACGGAATTCGAGGAGACGTGGAAAGCGTCCATGACTGCGCATGGCCGCTACAACGTCACCATGGACAATGGGGACAAGGTCTACTACACCTACGAGGAATCACGCCCAACCGACATCACCAAACCCGCCTCCAATAAATGGAAGATTGTGAGCGGCACCGGAAAGCTCAAGGGCGTTAAGGCTTCGGGGACCTGTTCCGGAAAACTCAACGCAGACGGCTCTGCTGACTGGGCTTGCACCGGCACCTATTCGATGGGCAAGTAAGCCGGGAAGATGTGTGGGTGCCCCACCCTTCGTGGTTTTTCGAAGGGTGGGGATTTTTTTATAGTCCCGCATAGGTGGCGCGCTTAAGAAATTCTCCCTGTCCGGCGCGGCCGAGGAACTTGTCGCCTTCCACCACCACGCGCCCGCGAGATAACACCACGTCTGGCATTCCCGTGACTTTGATTCCTTCGAACATCGAGTAGTCCACGCGCATGTGGTGGGTCTTGGCACTGATGGTGTGCTGGCGTTTGGGATCGAAGATCACCAGATCCGCGTCGCTGCCGACAGCGATAGTTCCCTTGCGCGGATATAAGCCGAAGAGCTTGGCCGGCGTAGTGGCGACCAGCTCGACGAAGCGGTTCACACTGAAGCGTCCCTGCGCCACGCCTCCCGAATACACCAGGCTCATGCGGTGCTCGATGCCGGGACCGCCATTCGGGATCTTGGTGAAGTCTCCCACGCCCATCTCTTTCTGCTCCTTGTAGCAGAACGGGCAGTGGTCGGTGGAGACTACTTGCAGATGGTCGCTCTTTAACCCCTGCCACAACTTGTCCTGGTGCCACCTCTCGCGCAGCGGCGGAGTGAAGACGTACTTGGCGCCCTCGAAGCCGGGGACATCGAAATTCTCAATCGAAAGATAAAGATATTGGGGACAGGTTTCGGCATAGACAGGCAGGCCGCGGTCGCGGGCCTCGCGAACTTTCTCCAGCGCGTCATTGCAACTGAGGTGGACGATGTAGACGGGTGCGCCGGCCATTTCCGCAAGAGCGATGGCGCGCGCCGTGGCCTCGGCCTCCGCCGTGGTGGGACGGGTGAGCGCGTGATACTTGGGCGCCGTCTTGCCCTCGGCCAGCGCCTGCTTCACGATCACGTCGATGGCGCCGCCGTTCTCGGCGTGCATGCAGATCATGGAGCCCGTCTTGGCGGCCATGCGGAACGCCTTGAAGATCGACGCATCATCCAGCATGAACACACCCGGATACGCCATGAACAGCTTGAAGCTGCTGACGCCATCGCGCACCAGCGCCGGCATTTCTTCCAACTGCGCGTCCGGCAAATCGGTGATGATGCAGTGGAAGGAATAGTCGCTGGTGGCTTTCGAGGCGGCCTTCTGCATCCAGGTGTCGAAAGCGGTGCGCAGCGACTGGCCCTTGTACTGGATGGCGAAGTCGATCAGCGTGGTCGTCCCGCCGAACAGCGCGGCGCGGGTGCCGGTCTCGAAGTCGTCAGCGCTGGTGGTACCGCCGAAGGGCATGTCGAGATGGGTGTGCACGTCGATGCCGCCGGGGAAAACGTACTTGCCGCCGGCTTCGATCACCCGGCCGGCATTCTCGCGTGGCAGGCTGCGTCCAATGGCCACGACCTTCCCCTGTTCGATAGCCACGTCGGCCGTGTAAGTGTCCGTGGCCGTCACGACCGTGCCATGGGCGATGACAATGTCGAACGCCATTCAGTGCGCCTCCGTTGGTAACCGGGATGCGGCTCGATTCTATGCTATCCTGCGGCCACTTTTTCCGCGGGTGAGAGACGCATGAAATTTGGGATCACCTTCAAGCCGGACATGACCGTGGAGCGCATCCTCTCCCTCACCCGCCAGGCGGAGCATGCCGGCTTCGAATACTCATGGATCTTCGACTCGCACGTACTATGGATGGAACCCTATCCGCTGATGACGTTGATGGCGGCCAACACACGCCACATGCGCATCGGCCCGTGCGTCACCAATCCGGCGGTGCGCGACATCACGGTAACCGCCAGCCTGTTCGCCACGCTCAACCTGATCTCCGGCGGGCGCATGCAACTGGGCATCGGACGCGGTGACAGCTCGCGCCGCGTGCTGGGCAAGAAGCCGGTCACGCCTAAGGAATTGGAACAGGCGATCAAGACTTTCCGCGATCTGACCGCTGGGCGCGAGATCGAGTACGACGGACAGCCCACGCGCCTCACTTGGTCAAAGCAGTCGCCGCCGGTTTGGGTCGCGGGATACGGGCCCAAGGTGTTGAACATGGCCGGGCGCGTCGCCGATGGCATCATTCTGCAGTTTGCCGATCCTGACCTGATCGAGTGGTGCATGGGGCACATGAAGGATGGAGCGCGGGAAGCCGGGCGCGATCCCAAGTCGATCGAAGTCATGGCCGCCGCGCCGGTGTGGGTCTCGGAGACTCTTGAGACCGCGCGCGAGCACGTGCGCTGGTTCCCTGCCCTGGTGTCGAACCACGTGGTGGACCTGCTGTCGAAATACAAAGAGCACGAGCTGCCAGCAGCGCTAACGTCCTACGTGAGCAACCGCGGCGGCTACGACTATCAGCATCACTGCAAGGTGGGCAGCAATAACGCCGATTTCGTGTCCGATGAGGTCGTGGACCGATTTTGCCTTGTGGGCCCGGTCGAAGCGCACCGCGCGAAGCTGCGCCAGCTGGCGTCGGTGGGCGTGACGCAATTCAATATTTATCTCATGTGCGGCGAGGAAGGACAGACGCTCGAGATCTACGAGCGCGAGGTGCTGCCGCAGTTCAGGACGGCGAAAGCAGCGGGGTAAGCCCCGCTTTGAAAGGGCGCGGCTTCTAGCAGGGGTCGAAGATCATGTAGGCCCAGCCGCCCTCGGCTGGGCAGGCGAGCGCCAGCTCGCCCGTTCCGCGCAAGTATCGCCCTTCGGGCTCAGGCGCGATTGCATCGCGCCCTGACGGCCGGGGCGGCCGTCACCACGCGGATGTAGGCTGGGCAATACTACCGGGCTCCCACCGCGGCATGCCGCTTCTCTTCCACGGCGGCCAGAGCGCGGTCGAGCAGGCGGATGGCTTCATCCACGTCGGCTTTCGAGATGTTCATGGGCGGCGACATGCGGATGACATTGCCCCACAGTCCGCCCTTGCCGATCAGCAGGCCTTCGCGGCGCGCTTCTTCCATGAGCTGTGCCGTTTCCTGCGGGGC
>Ga0335079_10003521_pt1 | contig 18096 bp, 16 predicted proteins | sample Lox_Sample_33_FD_206719 | JGI IMG/M metagenome (GOLD analysis project Ga0335079, IMG submission 206719) | Soil microbial communities from Loxahatchee National Wildlife Refuge, Florida, United States - Lox_Sample_3.3 | ecosystem: Environmental > Terrestrial > Soil > Wetlands | place: USA... | reverse complement strand
GCTGTCGGTCTTTGGCAATCGAATCACATCTGCCGGCCCCTGATCGCAGCTCCTAAGTCTTTGAGTCCGTATTCGGAAGTGAGCGGGTTGATGCGAACCACTCTCTCAATGTCTTTATAGGCGGGATGATTCAGCACCTGGAAGACGAGGAGCCGTGCCGAATCCTTCTCGCGCGGCGATACAGCATCCTCTAGGTCGAACATGACGGAATCCGGTTTGTACAGGAAGGCGGTGCTCAGCATCGCGGGATTGTCGCCGGGCACAAAAAGCATGCTTCTACGAGCTTTCATGACAACTGCTCCCAATTCAGTTCTTCGGAACCGGCAGCACGCAGGACGGCTGCTTGAACCCTGGCGCGGATAGCATAGTCCAGGGCGCCTTTGTCTTCGATAACTACGGTGGCTTCCCGCTCTCGCCAAAGGCCGTATGTCTCGATCCACCGCACCGCTGCATAGACCAGCGCCCCGATTGCCAGCACCCACAGAAGGCGATCCGTTGTGTGGGTTGCCAATTCAATGAACAACTTCGAGAGCGTCCGCTCAGGGTTCGGTTGATCGCTGGGCGGCATCGTCAAGATTCTTGTGGATGAGGTCGAGCGCTCCACAACCGAGCAGCAGAACAATTGCTTCCTTTGCCGCCTCGAATACCGCCGCAGTGTGTGGAGGCCGGCGGATGTCTTCGAAACGCTTCGGTCCAATCATTGGGTCTTCGATGGCTACCCAGCGGAGTGGAAGATGCGCCAGCACGCATATGGTCGGATTTCCGACACGTGGACAAAAAGCCCGACACCTGGTGTGTCGCGATCGTTCTCCGCTGTCAGCCGGCAGCATCATTTTCAACCGTACCCTGTTCGACTTCGGTAAGCATTGATTTGGAAGGGCGGTTGCATTCTGTTTGTTCGTGCGGAGTCGACGACCTGGGGTTAGACCCGGAGTTGACCTGGAGCGGATGATCACGTGGCCAACAAAAAAGTAGCGGATCTGCTAGTGGAGGTGCTTGCGGAAGCAGGCGTCCGGAGAATCTACGGAGTGTCCGGCGACTCGCTGAACGGGATCACGGACTCGATGCGCGCGAGGGGCGACCTGCAATGGGTCGGCATGCGCCATGAAGAGACGGCCGCGTTTGCCGCGGGCGCGGAAGCCCATCTCACGGGCACCTTGGCGGTCTGCTCCGGGAGTTGCGGTCCGGGCAATCTGCACTTGATCAACGGGCTTTATGATTGTCATCGCAGCCGTGTCCCCGTCCTGGCGATCGCCGCCCAGATACCCAGTGCTGAAATCGGCAGTGGATATTTTCAGGAAACTCATCCGGAGCATCTTTTCGCGCAGTGCAGCCATTACTGTGAGTTGGTTTCGCAGCCCGAGCAGATGCCGCGCGTACTCGAAATCGCCATGCAGACGGCGCTCTCCAAGCGCGGGGTTGCCGTGATCGCCCTGCCGGGCGACATAGCGCTGCGAGATGCCGTGGAGCAGGGGGCGCGCCTGCACTTCTCCGAACCCAAGCCTACCGTCTGCCCGTCCGACGACGAAATCAACCTGCTGGCGGAAGTTCTTAACCGTTCGGAAAGGACCACGATCCTGGCCGGCGCCGGGTGCGCCGGTGCGCATGACGAGTTGATTGAGCTCGCGGGCACGCGCCAGGCTCCCATCGTGCACGCGATGCGTGGGAAGGAGTTCATCGAGTACGACAACCCGTTCGATGTAGGGATGACGGGCCTACTCGGATTCTCTTCCGGGTACTACGCGATGATGAACTGCGACCTGCTGCTCATGATTGGAACGGACTTCCCTTATCAGCAGTTCTTTCCCAAAGACGCAACGGTCGTGCAGATCGATGTTCGCGGTGAGCAGCTCGGACGCCGCACCAAGGTTGACTTCGGCTTGGTGGGCGATGCAAAGACTACGCTCCGGGCTCTCCTGCCGAAGCTGCAGCAGAACCTATACGTAGGTCATTTGCAGGAATCGCTCGAGCACTACCGCAAAGCGCGCAAGGGCCTGGACGAAATGGCGACAGCGACTGCCGGCAAGCCGATCCATCCGCAATATGTCGCGCGCGTGATCGACCAACTCGCAGCCGAGGATGCGATTTTCACCTGTGACGTTGGAACTCCGACCATCTGGGCCGCGCGGTATCTCACCATGAACGGCAAGCGGAGGATTCTCGGGTCCTTCAACCATGGGTCGATGGCCAATGCGCTGCCCCAGGCGATCGGCGCGCAGGTGAGTCATCCCGGCCGCCAGGTGATCTCGATGTCGGGTGACGGCGGATTCGCGATGCTCATGGGGGACCTGCTCACGCTCCGGCAGCACGAACTGCCGGTGAAACTGATTGTGTTCAAGAACGATTCACTGGCCTTTGTCGAGCTGGAAATGAAGGCGGCCGGCATTCTCGACTTCGGAACGCACCTGCACAATCCGGACTTCACGAAAATCGCCGAGGGAGCGGGACTTTTCGGGCTGCGAGCGGAGACTCCGGACCAGGTGGAACCGGCAATTGCAGAAGCGCTCAAATACGACGGTCCTGCACTGGTCGAGGTCCCCGTGCCTCGTCAGGAGCTCTCGATGCCGCCGACGATCACTTTGGAGCAGGCTAAAGGTTTCAGCCTGTTCATGATGAAGGCCGTCCTCAGCGGACGCGGCGACGAAATCGTCGATCTGGCACGAGTGAATCTCCTTCGCTAATCAACCCTAAGCACTTCAAACAAGAAAGGAAAAACACATAATGGCCACGATAGAAGTAACTCCTCAGGCAAGTGTGGTAGATACTCCTCGCGGGATGGATCTCCTTGATAGCCCACTACTGAACAAAGGCACAGCTTTCAGCGACGTGGAGCGCACGGAGTTTGGTCTCCACGGGCTTCTACCGCCGCACGTCGAGACGCTTGACGAGCAAGTCGTGCGCGCTTATGAGGCTTATCAGAGAAAAGACGACGACCTGGAGCGGCATATCTATTTGCGGGCTCTCCAAGACACAAACGAGGTTCTCTTTTACAGGCTTCTTATCGACCACATTGCAGAAATGACGCCGATTGTTTACACACCAACCGTTGCGCAGGCGTGTGAACAGTTCAGCCACATTTACCGGCGGCCGCGCGGATTGTTTATTTCCTATCCTCTCCGTGATTCTATCGGCAAACTCTTGCGAAATCGTCCGAATAAGGACGTCGATGTCATCGTCGTGACCGACGGCGAGCGCATTCTGGGCATCGGCGATCAGGGCGCGGGCGGACTCGGCATCCCGATCGGGAAGCTCTCTCTTTACACGCTGATTGGCGGCATCCATCCGGCACGAACGCTGCCGATCGTCTTGGATGTCGGAACGAACAACACGGAACGGCTTAACGATCCTGAGTACCTCGGCTGGCGTCATGAGCGCATCACCGGTCAAGATTACTTCGACTTCGTAGATCAGTTCGTGCAGGCCGTGAGGCAGGAGCTTCCCGGAACATGCCTGCAGTGGGAAGATTTCGCAACTCCTCATGCCCGGCCAATCCTGCAGCATTATCGCGACCAGTTGTTGACGTTTAACGACGACATTCAGGGGACGTCGGCTGTTGCGCTTGGAGCGATCTTGGGCGCAGTCAAGGTGACCGGCAAAACTATAAAGGAACAACAAATCGTCATGTTAGGCGCCGGTTCAGCCGGCATCGGTGTTGCCGATGGGTTGCGTGAGGCAATGAAAGGGGAAGGACTATCCGAACAGGATGCACGAAGCCGATTCTGGGTCATTGATAAAGATGGCCTTCTGCATTCAGGCCGAAAGGACCTTAGTTCGGAGCAGAACGTTTATGCCCAGCCGGAGAGCCGAGTCTCGGGGTGGCCTCGCACTTCCAATGGACACATCGGTCTTGCCGACGTGATTGGAAAGATCGATGCGACGATCCTTATCGGTCTCTCGACGGTTGGCGGCGCCTTCTCTGAGTCAATTGTTCGCGAAATGGCCCGCAAGGTCGAGCGGCCAATCATCTTCCCGCTTTCGAATCCCACTACGAAATCGGAAGCGAAAGCCGACGATTTGATTCGCTGGACGGATGGACGGGCACTGGTGGCGTCAGGGTCTCCTTTTGCGCCTGTTAACTACGGCGGACGAAAGATTCCGATTGCGCAGTGCAACAACGTCTACATATTCCCGGCGATGGGACTGGGCCTCGTCGCCTCAGGAGCTCGGCGAGTCACGGAGCCGATGATGCTGGCAGCGGCTCGAACACTCGGCGGAAATTCGCCTGCCCTGAAAGACCCTTCCGCATCGCTGCTTCCTCCCCTCACAGAGATCAGGAGAGTTGCCGCGGAAATCGCCGTCGCGGTTGGCATCGAGGCACAAAAGGACGGCGTCGCTCCGAAGATTAGCGAGGAGGAACTGCGTGAGCGAGTGCGTAAGACGCAGTGGACGCCCGCATAAACATCATTTTCGAAATAAGAGGAGAAGCATCCATGAGTCTGAGTCTGGAGAGGTCGTTGGTTCTACTAGTGATTATTGCGGCTTCATTGTCGCTGGCGTCGGCCGCAAGGTTTGAGGTACCGGAGGACACTGCACTCCGGATCCGTTTAGACGACACGCTGACCAGCGTTGATTCCCAGGTCGGCGATCCGTTCAGCGCAACAGTTGTTGACGCGGGCGAATACCGGAATGCACGGGTGTACGGGCGCATCGCGGAGATTGATATGTCCGGGAAGGTCAAGGGTCGTACCAGCATGGTGCTTCGCTTCGACCGCCTGGTGATGCCCGATGGCCGTCGCATGCCGGTTCAAGCCGAAATCGTTGAGCTTTACCATGCACCGTCGGGAGAGAAGGTAGACGTAGAAGGCGCGATTGAATCGCGCGGTAGGGAGCGGAAAAGCATCGAGCACACGGTGATCGGGGCAGGAGCCGGCGCTTTGCTGGGCGGAATCTTCGGCGGGGGTAAGGGAGCTGGGATCGGCTCCGTCATCGGCGGCGCCGGAGGTTTAGGCACTACCGCGTTCCATGGACACCAGAAGATCACACTCCGCAGTGGGCAGGAGATGCTGATTCGCATTACGGGCCGCTGAGCTCGAGTGGGGGGAGGGGAAATCGAAGATGTGTGTAGCTTTCAAAGTACGGCTGGCGGCTCTGACGAGGACCGCTTGCATCATTGGCGCGTTCGCCCTTAGTGGCTTCGCTTGGGCGCAAACTGTGGAGGATGCGGCTCGCACCTGCCCCAGCGCGTCGACCAAGCTCCCGCTAATGACCTACGACGAGCAGGTGCAACCTTTTGCGAATTTCGCATGTCGAAACACCTTTCTAGATCGGCTCCAGTTTATTCCGCTCAAAGAAGACAATGAGAACTATTACCTTTCCTTTGGCTTCTGGATTCGGGAACGCGGCGAATACGCCAGCAACCCAAACTTCTCACCTACTCCTCCTGGCAATGTGTACCTTATGCAGCGCTACTTCCTGCACACGGATCTGCGCCTGGGTGAACATTTCCGGTTTTTCGGTGAACTTGCAAGCAGTCTGCTAGACGGCAGGAACGGAGGGCCGCGGCCTGGGATAGACGAGGAGAAGATGTATGTGCACCAAGGATTTTTCGATCTCGGTCTTTTGAAGTCGGGCCAAGACAGCCTGACGTTACGAGCCGGTCGGCAAGAGGTCGCGCTCGGGTCGCAGAATCTCGTTTCGACTCGCGATGGCCGCAATATCCGGCGCAGCCTTGATGGGGCCCGGCTGACGTGGGTGAAGGGAGACTGGACTGTTGATCTTCTTGCCCTCAAACCAACCCTGGAGAATTCAGGTTACTTCTACGATCCGCCCAATCATGGCAGCAGTTTCTGGGCCGCGTATGCAGTCCACCCATTCAAATTTCTGCCACGTGGAAACGTTGATCTCTACTATATGGGCCTGGATAACCAGAGTGTGCCTTTCGATGGCAAAGGGGCGGGCCGGGAACAGAGAGAAACGATTGGCACACGCTTATGGGGGACGACTGAGCACTGGGATTACAATTTCGAGCCTACGTTTCAGTGGGGCAGCTTTCGATCGTATGACATTCGCGCGTGGGCCGTTTCGACAGAGACAGGGTATCGGATCGACTCCGCACCTCTAAGCCCACGGTTTGGTCTTCGAGCCGTTGCCTTCAGCGGCGATCAGAATCCATCAGGGCACACCCTGGGCACATTTAACTCGATATACGAGAAAGGCCCTTACTTCAGCTACGCCGAACTGTTCGCCAGGCGTAACTTGATCGCGCTGCAACCATCGGCGGAGCTCAAATTGAGGAAGTCCGTCTCTTTGACCTTCAACCCAGCGTTTTTCTGGCGGGAAAGCACGAGCGATGGCCTATATAGCGTCGGCAACGCGGTGATCGTTTCGGGGTTGAAGAGCGATGCGCGCTATGTTGCCACGCAAGCCTCCGCTCAACTGCAGTGGAGCATGACTCGCAACTTCATTTGGTTTACAGAGTTCGGCCACTTCTTCCCAGGTGACTTTTTGAAGCAAGCCACACCCGGGCGCAACCTTAATTATTGGACTGGATGGCTGGATATCAGGTACTGAGGCAAAGAACTGAATGGCTACCCAATTGGATAGTACCGTCAATCTGACGGATGCACGGATTGCCACCAAGGTCGCGCACGTACCGGCCGAGTCGCACACGCGCCTATGGCAGGCGATTGCGCCGGTTGCAGTAACCCTGATTCTGGCTCTGATCCCGCCGCCCGCCGGGCTGGCACCCTTCGCCTGGTTGTACTTTTCGATCTTTGCCGGCGTGATTGTAGGACTAATTCTTGAACCATTGCCAGGCGCGGCGGTCGCCTTGATTGCGTTGACGCTGGTCACCGTGCTTGCGCCTTTTGCGCTTTTCAGCCCCCAGCAGCTGTCGCAGCCGGGCTTCCATCCGGCGAGTGCCGCTCTCACCTGGGCGTTGTCAGGATACAGCAATCCTACGGTGTGGCTCATATTCGGAGCGTTCGTAATCGCGCTTGGCTACGACCGAACCGGACTGGGCCATCGAATCGCTCTTCTTATCGTGAAGCGGATGGGCAAAAGCACTCTGTTGCTTGGTTACGGTATCACGCTGGCCGATACCGTTCTGGCGCCATTTATTCCTTCCCCAACCGCGCGCAGTGGAGGGATTATCTACCCGATCGCGAGTGATCTGGCCATCGATTATGGTTCAAAGCCGCACGATGCATCTTCGCGGCGGGTAGGGTCGTATCTCATGTGGGTGGCCATCGCCACTACATGTGTCACAAGCTCCTTGTTTCTCACCGGTGCCTCATTCAATTTGCTAGCTGCCGGGCTTGTTGAAAAGCTGACGCATGTTGAACTGCGTTGGACGGACTGGTTCACGACTGCCGCACCCGCAATCATTCCGCTGTTGATTCTGGTTCCTCTGCTGACTTACTGGCTCTATCCGCCGGAAGTAAAGCAGTGCAGTGAAGTTACGCAGTGGGCAGCGGCGCAACTCGAGAAGGCCGGACGCCTCAGCCGTCGCGAGATCATCCTGGCGGGCATTGTTGTCCTCTCGCTGGTACTGTGGGTCGCAGGAGGCGCCTACGTCGGCGCCGCGGCCGTTGCAGCCATCGCCGTCTCTCTGATGTTGATCACGGGGGTGCTTACCTGGAGCGAGATCGCCGAGCACAAACGCGCATGGACCACGTTTGTTTGGCTGGGTGCGTTGATCGCACTATGTGATGGCCTGAACCGTGTCGGCTTCGTTAAGTGGTTTGCCGACGGCATCGCCATGCACATGCAGGGATTCTCGCCCCGTTTGGCAATGATCGTTCTGCTGGCTGTATTTTTTATCGCCCACTATGTATTCGCCAGCGTGGATGCGTACACGACCGCGTTGCTGCCGGTAATTCTGGTAACCGGCGCCGCGATTCCAGGCCTCCCAGTGAAGGAATTCGCCCTGTTGCTGTGCATGGAACTGGGCATCATGGGGATCATCACGCCATTTGCAGATGCAGCTAGTCCCATTTATGCGAATAGCGGCTACCTGCCGGCTAAGGATTACTGGCGCCTCGGATCGATCTTCGGAGCCATCTTCCTGATCGTCTTTCTTGCCATCGGCGTGCCATGGGCATCGCTGCTCTGGTGGAAGTGAATACCCACTACCGAAAGGTAAAAGCATTATGAGTCTGACAGTAACGGATCAGTCACGCATTGAGGAAGATGCTCTAGGAAACGTCGAGGTCCCCGCTGAGCACTTGTGGGGTGCACAGACCCAGCGGTCTCACATGAACTTTCCAATTGGCGTCGAGCGTTTCCGCTGGGGACGACCGGTCATCCGAGCTCTCGGCATCCTGAAAAAGTGTGCGGCATTGGCTAATGGGGAACTCGGCCAGATTCCTAAGGCAAAAGTCGATCTGATCGTTCGTGCGGCGCAGGAAGTAATCGACGGCCGATGGGACGATGAGTTTCCGCTGGTTGTGTTCCAGACCGGATCCGGGACTCAGACCAATATGAACGCCAATGAAGTGATCGCCAATCGGGCGATCCAGCTTGCCGGCGGCACGGTCGGCTCAAAGAAGCCGGTCCATCCCAATGATGATGTGAATCACAGCCAGTCCTCGAACGATACGTTCCCAACTGCTATGCATATCGCAACCGTCGAGGCGATCGAAGGCGGCCTTAGTCCAGCACTACGCCGGCTCCGTGACGTCCTCGCCCAGAAAGCCCGCGCCTATCGCGACGTTGTCATGGTGGGGCGGACGCACCTGCAGGACGCGACGCCGCTCACCCTCGGTCAATTGATTTCGGGCTGGGTAGCGCAGCTCAACCAGGCACTGGAGGGTATTCGGCATGCTCTGGGCGGGGTTTTCGAGCTGCCAATTGGAGGTACGGCAGTTGGCACAGGCCTCAATGCCGACTTTCGCTTCGGTGATGTAGCCGCCCGGCGGATCGCGGAAGAAACTGGTCTACCATTTGTCTCAGCTCCCAATAAATTCGCTGCCCTCTCAGCACACGACGGAATGGTGAACGTGAGCGGAGCCCTTCGCACGCTCGCCGGCGCGCTGATGAAGATCGGGAACGACGTTCGCTGGTACGCCTGTGGTCCCCGGGCCGGGCTTGGTGAACTGAAGATCCCCGAAAACGAACCCGGCTCCTCCATAATGCCGGGCAAGATCAATCCGACTCAGTGCGAGGCGCTCACGATGGTCGCGGTCCAGGTTTTTGGAAACGACCATGCTGTGGCGTTTGCGGGCTCCCAGGGCAATTTTCAACTGAACGTGTACAAGCCGGTCATGCTGCACAACGTGCTGACGTCGATCGAGCTGCTCACGGACGCTTGCCGCTCGTTCTGCGACCGCTGCGCCATTGGCATCGAACCCAACAAGAAACGCATCAAAGAACATCTCGACAACTCACTGATGCTGGTGACTGCTCTCAATCCACATATTGGCTATGAGAAGGCAGCGAAGATTTCACTGACCGCGTACCACGAGGACCTCACGTTACGTGACGCCGCGCTGAAGCTCGGCTTCCTTACCGGGGAGCAGTTTGATTCATGGGTCCGCCCGGATGAGATGACGCATCCACTCGGAGGAGCGCAATGAACAAACCCTGGAAGGTTGTGATCGTCGGCGGTGGTTTCGGCGGGCTTTCTGCTGCCCAGCACCTGAAATCAGACTTGGTGGATGTAACGCTGGTCGATCGCCGGAACTATCACCTTTTCCAGCCGCTGCTTTACCAGGTTGCAACGGGATCACTTTCACCGGGACAGATCGCGGCCCCGCTCCGCGGCGCCTTAAGCGGGCAAAAGAATACGCGTGTGTTGCTCGGCACCGTTGTGGATGTGGATCCCGAATCAAAGCGTGTGCTCCTGGAAGACGGAGCCATTCTCAATTACGACTCTTTGATCGTTGCGGCCGGCTCGCAGACGTCTTATTTCGGGCATAACGAATGGCAAGAATGGGCCCCTGGCCTGAAGAGCATTGAAGAAGCCACCACCATCCGCCACAAGATTCTGTACGCATTCGAAGTGGCGGAGCGTATCTCGGATCCGGAGCAGCGCAGAGCCTGGCTGACATTCGTAATCGTGGGCGCCGGGCCTACCGGCGTGGAGCTGGCCGGCGCCATCGCCGAGATCGCCCGGGAAACACTTAAGAACGACTACCGTTCTATATGCTCGCAGGACGCGAAAATCATCCTGCTGGACGGAGCACCGCGCGTGCTGACGAGCTTCCCTGAGGACCTTGCGGAAAAAGCAGCCGCCTCCCTTAGCAATCTCGGCGTTCAGGTAAAGTGCGGCGCCATGGTTGAGCAGGTGGACAAAGAGGGCTTGACGTTTGCAGTCGCCGGGCGAACCGATTCGATCGTCACGAAAACCGTGATCTGGGCCGGCGGTATCAAGGCATCGCCCTTGGGGAAGCTCCTGGCGAGTCAGACCAAAGCCGAGACCGATAAGGGAGGAAGAATCAAGGTAAAGCCGGATCTCACCGTTCCGAACTATCCGGGCATTCACGTGATTGGCGATCTCGCTTCTGCTCAGGACGCCAGTGGCCGGCCTTTGCCCGGATTGGCGCAGGTGGCCATGCAGGGCGGAAGATACGCAGCAAAGGCTATCCTGCGAAGAGTTGCGGGTCAGCCGGAGCCTGCTCCGTTTCATTACGTCGATAAAGGCTCAATGGCGGTGATTGGCCGTGCAGCCGCAGTCGCCAACGTATTCGGTGCGCATCTCTCAGGCTTCCTGGCCTGGCTCGTCTGGGTTTTCATCCACCTGATGTACATCGTGACATTCCAGAATCGACTTCTGGTTTTTGTTCAGTGGGCGTTCCAGGACCTGACATCCAGCCGTGGTGCCAGGCTGATCACCGGCGTGGCGCCGACAGATTTCAATTTTGACAAAGAGGTTTTCCGGCAGCGCAACGGTCCCGAGCTCAAACCTGAGCCAGTAAATTCATACCGAGGAAGGTAGGAGCGTTTCCAATGAGTCCAACCAATATTTTTGCCCCGGCGTCCACTCCCGCGCAATCGATTTTCGGCCTGTCGATCTTCGTGATCTTGACGGTTTCGGCGATATTCATTTTTGTATTCGCTTTGCTCGCCTACGCCGTCGTGAAATTCAGGAACAGACATGGCGATGACCGCACCGAGCCCGTACAGGTTTACGGTAGCACCCAGGTGGAGTTGGCCTGGACGGTCATTCCCGCATTGATCGTGATAGCTCTGTCCCTCGCGACAGCGCGCGTGATCGCGTCGGTTCAGGATGCCGCGCGTCCGCCCAGCGCGCTGGAGGTGATCGTGACCGGGCACCAGTATTGGTGGGAATATCGCTATCCGAAATTCAACATAGTCACGGCCAACGAACTCCATGTGCCGGTAAGCGATCCGGCCCATCCGACTCCCACATTCCTGACGCTGCTCTCTGCAGATACCGACCACAGTTTCTGGGTGCCGCGACTGGCAGGAAAAACCGATCTAATTCCGAATCACCCCAATAGCATGTGGATCGATCCGCACGAGCCTGGACTTTTCCTTGGACAATGCGCGCAATATTGCGGAACACAGCACGCCAAGATGCTGCTGCGGGTCTACGTGCAACCCCGTGAAGAGTTCGAACGCTGGGTTCAGGAGCAACAAAAATTGCCACACGGTGCCGCTCCCGACGCGGCCTTATCGGCCGGCCGGCGCGTTTTTGAATCCACGGCGTGCATCAACTGCCATACGGTTTCGGGCACGCTCGCAAACGGCCGGTTCGGCCCGGACCTGACGCACCTCATGAGCCGGGAGACGATAGCCTCGGGCGCCGCGCCCAACACGCATCAGATGCTGCGGCTCTGGATCCAGAATCCGGACGCCATCAAGCCGGGATCGAAGATGCCGGCTATGGGATTGAGTGATCAGGACCTCGATCGAGTGACTGCCTATCTGGAGACGCTTCGCTAATGTCTACGAATACCATCGCATTATCCGAACTTCCGGTGCCCCGTCCAATCACGCTCCGCCTCCACGAGTGGGTGACCACCGTGGATCACAAACGCCTGGGCATCCTCTATATTCTTTACGCCCTGACCTTTCTCATTGTGGGTGGCATTGAGGCGACCATTATGCGGCTGCAGCTCATCCGGCCGCACAATGATCTGGTTTCACCGCAGTTTTTCAATCAAATGTTCACTATGCATGGCACGACCATGATTTTCTTCGCGGCCATGCCCTTGGTGTTCGGGTTCGCGAACTATCTTGTCCCGCTCATGATTGGCGCTCGCGACATGGCATTCCCGCGCCTGAATGCCTTCAGCTTCTGGATGACCGCGCTGGGAGGTCTGCTCCTCTATTTCAGCTTCCTCGGCGGCGACGGCCTGTACGGAGGGGGAGGTGCCCCTGATGTCGGATGGTTCGCCTATGCTCCCCTGACTGCAAAAACATTTTCGGTTGGACACAGCACTGACTACTGGACACTTTCACTGCTCTCGTCGGGTATCGGCAGTATCGGAACCGCGATCAACATTATCGCCACGATTCTGTGCATGCGGTGTCCGGGCATGACACTCGGGAAAATGCCGCTGCTGGCCTGGCTCAATCTTACGATGGCAGGACTGGTAATTCTCGCGGTGAGCCCACTTACTGCGGCGCAGCTCATGCTGTTGGTCGACCGCTACCTGGGAGGGCATTTCTTCGACACACAAGCTGGCGGCTCGGCCGTAATCTGGATGCACTTCTTCTGGATCTTCGGCCATCCCGAAGTATATGTCCTTGTGATTCCCGCTTTCGCATTCGCCTCCGAGATCATCCCTGTGTTTTCACGTAAGGCGATTTTCGGCTACCCGGTGATGGTGCTGGCGACCGTGGCAATCGGATTCATAAGCATGAGTGTTTGGGCCCACCACATGTTCACGGTAGGAATGACTTCGGGCGCAAACACATTCTTCGTGCTCTCCACCATGGCTATATCGGTACCTACGGGGATCAAGATTTTCAACTGGCTGGCAACCATGTGGGGAGGTAAGATTCGCTTCGCCACGCCGATGCTGTTCTGTGTCGGATTTCTGTTCCAGTTTTTGATTGGCGGATTGACCGGGGTCACGCTGGCTGTGGCGCCGTTCGACTGGCAACTGGGGAACTCTTATTACCTGGTAGCTCACTTTCACTACGTCATAGTGGGCGCCATTCTATTCGCCGCATTCGCCGCGTTCTATTACTGGTTCCCGAAAGTGTCCGGGAAGATGTATAACGAAGCGCTCGGCAAGCTTTTCTTCTGGCTGTTTTTCATCGGCTTCCATTTGACGTTCGATTTCATGCACATCCCGGGGCTTCTGGGCATGCCTCGGCGGATTTATACGTATGAGCCGGGTCGCGGTTGGGACATCTGGAACCTGATCGTAACTATAGGTGTCGTCTTTCAGGCCGCCGCAATCCTGGTCTTCGCAGCCAATCTGATTTGGTCTTACTTCCGAGGCAAGGCGGCGGGGAATGATCCGTGGGACGCGTGGACGCTGGAGTGGTCCACAGGTTCTCCGCCTCCGGCGTACAACTATGCAGTCATTCCGACCGTCCGGAGCCGGCGACCGCTGTGGGACCTCAAGCATCCGGAAGATCCCGATTGGAGGTACGAGTAGCCAATGAGCACATTATCTGTGAGCCTCAATAACGGCAATGTTGATTGGCGGCTTCCTTCGCGGGGACGGGTGGGAATGTACTGCCTGATCGGCGCCGAGGCCGCTATCTTCACGATCTTTGTAGTGGCTTATCTCTTCTACATCGGCAAGAGTATTAGCGGTCCGAAGCCGCAAGACGTTCTGCATGCGCCGGTCTTCTATACGGTTTGCCTGCTCGCGAGCAGTCTGACGGTGCATATCGCGGTTTGCAAGCTAGTCGCAGGAAAGATGGCGGCGTTTGCGCGTTTCTGGCTGCTCACGATTGTTCTCGGAGGCACATTCCTCTACGGAACCGCGCGCGAGTGGGTCCATCTGATTTTTCATGACGGCCTCACGGTGAGTACAAATCTTTTCGGCACGACCTATTACTCGCTGGTCGGTCTGCATGCGTTCCACGTGACGATGGGACTGCTGGCGTTGGTCATAGTCGCCTTGTTTTATTTCGCGGCCAGGCTGCGACGCGAGCACGCCGAGCGGCTCGAAGTTCTATCGATGTATTGGCACTTCGTGGATGCGGTCTGGGTCGTGGTCTTCATTGTTGTTTATGTGGTTGGAGTTTAGAGGAGGAGCGATGATGAACATCCCAGAGAAGATCGAAGTGCCCGCCCCAACCGCGTGGCCGGTCGTCCTGGCGTTTGGATTAACGCTTGTATTCGCAGGAATGGTCACGGCAGCGTCCGTGAGTATTCTGGGCGCAGTGTTGGCCGTAACCGGAGCGGTGGGCTGGTTCCGCCAGGTTCTGCCCGTCGAGTCCCACGAGTGGGAGCCCGTGGTTCAGGAAGAGATCGCGATTCAGACGTCCCGGGAAACGGTGGAGCGAATTGCTGGCATCCGTGCAGTTCCTCGCGCCTGGCTACCGGTCGAGATCTATCCGATCTCCGCAGGAATCAAAGGCGGTCTCGCCGGCGGTGCGGTGATGGCATTGCTCGCCGCGGCCTACGGTATTTTGAGCGGCAACGGGATCTGGTATGCCATGGATCTCCTGGTGGCGGGATTGTTTCCCGCTATGGCGACGGAAACGGCCAGGCAGATCGGGACCTTCAACGTCTATCGCTTCCTGGTCGCCGTTCCGATTCACCTGCTGATTTCGCTCCTGGTCGGGCTGCTTTATGGAGCGATGTTGCCGATGCTTCCGCGGCGCCCGATTCTATTGGGCGGTTTCGTCACTCCGCTGCTGTGGTCCGGCCTGATCTACGGAGGCCTTGCCTTCATCAACCCGGTCATGAACCAGCACATCGACTGGGTGTGGTTTGTAGCGTCTCAAATCGGATTTGGAATTGTCGCGGGCTTCGTCGTTGCGATTCAGGAACGAATTCCTACACGGCAGCGCACCCCGCTGATCATTCGCATGGGTATCGAAGCCCCCGGCCTCGTGCGAGAACACCAGGAGGACCTGACGCGATGAAGTATGGCGCAGTCGCTCTCACAGCCATCCTGGGGCTTGCATCCTGCGGAGCGCCGGGCCGCAGGGCCGCGGAGATGCCCGTCATTCGCCCCAGCGAGGTGACCGATTTCCGGGTGTTGTACGCGCAGAACTGCTCGGGATGCCACGGCGCGGATGGACAGGGAGGATTGGCGGTTGGAATAGGCACACCCGTTTACCTCGCCATCGCCGATGATGCTACGATCCGCCGCGTGGTTGAGGCGGGCAGGCCTGGAACCGCCATGCCGGCTTTTGCCAAGAAAGCCGGTGGCCTGTTGACCGACGCGCAGATTGATATTCTTGTCCGCGGAATTCGGGTACGCTGGGCCAGGCCTGATGCTCTCGGCAACGATAAGCCTCCGGCCTATGCAGCGTCCACCTCAGGTGATGCCGCGCGTGGCCAAAACGTATTCCTGACTTTCTGTTCTTCTTGTCACGGCCAGGACGGCCGCAGCGGCCGGGGCGGCTCGATCGCGGACAGCTCATATCTCGCCCTTGTGACCGACCAGCACCTGCGCACAGTAACGATCACCGGCATGCCAGGGCTTGGCGCGCCGGACTGGCGTGGCGATGTGCCCGGCAAGCCGCTGTCGGATGCGGACGTTACCGATGTTGTGGCCTGGCTCGCAGCGCAGCGGACGCCTTTATCGGCGCAATTGAATCGACAAAGTTTGAATCCTGCAGGAGGTTCCGAATGAGTGTACCCGGCGGACTATCCAGACGTCAGATGTTCATGAAAATCGCGATGCTGTTCAACGGTATCGTGGGCCTGGTCCTGGGGGTACCCATCGTACGGTATCTCTTCTCTCCCGTCACGCGCGAGCGGAAGCCCGGCTATGAAAGCTGGATTTCGCTTGGCTCGATCGAACAGTTTCCCTCCGGCCAGACGCGTCTGGCAACGTATCGCAATCCGGTCGCAGAGAGCTGGGACGGAGAAACGGCGGACGTCCCCTGCTGGGTGCGTCACACCGATGACGGCGCCTTTCAGGTATTCGCCATCAATTGCGCGCACCTCGGCTGTCCTGTGCGTTGGTTCCCGCAGTCTCGGCTTTTTATGTGTCCCTGCCACGGTGGAGCCTATTACGAGGACGGCGCGCGCGCATCCGGCCCGCCCGAGCGGGGCTTGTTCGAATACGCGTTCAAGATCCTAGATGGGAAGCTGCAGATCCAGGCGGGCGAGCTGCCCACGCCCGGTCCTTCCGCCCAAAACTGCACCAAGAGGCCGCCATGCGCCTGATGACAAAAGTTGGTAGCTGGTTCGATCAACGGCTTCAGCTCGGGGCGCCCATCCGCGAAACGATGGAGCACCCGATCCCGCGGGACACCGCAAGCTGGTACTACGTCTTCGGCAGCGCCGCGATGACAGCCTTCGGGCTTCAGCTTGTTACCGGAATCCTTCTCGCGCTCATTTATGTGCCCTCCGCCGGGGAAGCCTGGAAAAGCTTGCAGATCTTGAACCACCAGGTAAGCCTCGGATGGTTTATTCGCGCGCTGCACGGCTGGGGCTCGAATTTCATGCTGGCCATTGTGCTGATTCACATGGTCCAGGTGTTTCTTTTCGGAGCCTACAAATTTCCCAGAGAACTGACGTGGGTTCTCGGCATTTTCCTGCTGCTGATGACGCTCGGCATGGCCTTCACCGGCCAGGTGCTGCGATTCGACGAGGACGCCTACTGGGGACTGGGGATCGGAGCCTCGATAATGAGCCGGGTGCCGGTGTTGGGACCGCTGCTGGTGAAGCTCATGCTGGGAGGTCCGATCATCGCCGGCCAAACGCTCTCCCGCTTCTTCGCGCTGCACGTGTTTGTAATCCCGGGTTTGCTGATGGCGTTCGTGGGATTGCATGTGCTGCTCGTACTCAAGCTGGGGATCAACGAGTGGCCCATGCCGGGCCGCCTGGTTCGGCGCTCCGATTATCTGGAGAAGTATCACACCCTGACACACACAGAGGGCGTGCCATTCATGCCCTATGGAGTATGGAAAGACGCGGTCTTTTCCGGAGTGATTCTCCTTTGTATTGCTGCCTGTGCCTTATACTTCGGGCCCTTCGGCCCGAGCGGACAACCCGATCCCCGGGTGATTCAGACCGCGCCACGCCCCGATTTCTTCTTCCTGTGGCTGTACGCGCTTCTCTCGTTGCTTCCGCCGGCGATGGAAACTCCGGTTCTGCTGATCGGGCCCGTGATCGCGTTAATCGTTCTGCTGGCGCTGCCGTTCGTTTCGGGCGAGGGCGAGAAGAGCTGGAAGCGGCGCCCCATCGCCGTTCTGACGATCCTGTTGGTCACTGTGGCGCTGGGCACGTTCACCAACCTGGCGAGCCATGCTCCGTGGAGTCCGGTCATGGATGCCTGGACGGGGGCTCCGATCCCGTCCAAATTTCTGAGCGGGCGAACGCCGCTACAGATCCAGGGAGCGCTCGTCTTTCAGTCGAAACAGTGCCACAACTGCCACGCGCTCGGCGAGAACGGCGGCAAGCGAGGGCCGGCTCTCGACGCGGTCGCCGTCAGACTGACGGGGGATCAACTCGTACGGCAGGTGCTGCAAGGCGGCGGCAATATGCCGGCTTACGGAAAGAATCTGAATCCGGCGGAGACTTCGGCGCTGGTGGCATTTCTCGAGACGCTCCATCCCGCGAGGCAAGCGCAGGCCCAGGACGCTTCCCGTGTAGCCCGAGCGCAGCCATGAAGCTCTTATTAATGGCGCTCGGAGTGGCGGCGCTATGGATTACCGTTGCGTCGCCCCTCGCCCACCTCGATCATCACCTCTTGACCGCACACATGGTGCAGCATCTTCTCCTCATGGTAGTGGCCGCTCCGTTGATTCTGTTCGGAGCGCGCCCGATCATTTTGAGGCATGGACTATGGCGGCCACCGGTCCTGGTTGAGCGACTGGGAATCATTTTTATGCATCCGGCTTTCTGCTGGCTCGCAGGCACACTTACTGTTCTTGTCTGGCATGTTCCCGCTGTTTTTGAGTTGGCCCTGCGATCACACTCTTGGCATGCGTTCGAGCACGCCAGCTTTTTCGCGGCGGGAATTCTGTTTTGGTGGCCAGTGATTCAGCCGTGGCCCAGCGTTGCGAATTCGCCCCGTTGGTCGGTTCCGCTCTATCTTTTTT
>Ga0335079_10003518_pt1 | contig 18099 bp, 18 predicted proteins | sample Lox_Sample_33_FD_206719 | JGI IMG/M metagenome (GOLD analysis project Ga0335079, IMG submission 206719) | Soil microbial communities from Loxahatchee National Wildlife Refuge, Florida, United States - Lox_Sample_3.3 | ecosystem: Environmental > Terrestrial > Soil > Wetlands | place: USA... | reverse complement strand
ATGAGCTCGATGATCTCGTCGAGGTGGTCGAGGGCAAGCTGGTATCCGAGCAGGATGTGCTCGCGCTCCCGGGCCTTCCTGAGCTCATAGCGGGTGCGCCGGGTCACCACATCGCGCCGGTGCGCGATGAAGCGCTCGAGCATCTCCTTCAAGTTGAGGATGCGCGGCTGGCCACCGTCGATGGAGAGGAGCGTGACGCCGAAGCCGGTCTGCAGGGCGGTGTGCGCGTAGAGGTTGTTCAGGACCACCTGCGCGACCGCGTCGCGCTTCAGCTCGATGACGATCCGCATTCCCTCGCGCGAGGACTCGTCGCGCAGGTCGCTGATCCCCTCCAGCTTCTTGTCGCGGACGAGGTCCGCGATGTGCTCGACCAGCTTCGCCTTGTTGACCTGGTACGGGATCTCGGTGACGACGATGGTTTCGCGCTCGGTCTTGGGCTGGATCTCGATCTCCGCGCGCGCCCGGACCGTGATGGTGCCGCGCCCCGTCTCGTAGGCCTTGCGGATCCCGTCCCGGCCCAGGATGATGCCGGCGGTCGGGAAATCGGGTCCCGGGACGAGCTTCATGAGCTCGGCCAGCGCGACGTGCGGGTTCTCGACGAGGTGGATGACGGCCGCGATGACCTCGCTCATGTTGTGTGGGGGGATCGAGGTCGCCATGCCCACCGCGATCCCGGAGCTGCCGTTCACCAGCAGATTCGGGAAGCGGGCCGGCATCACCAACGGCTCCGTCGTGCAATCGTCGAAGTTCGGGCCCCACTCGACCGTTTCCTTGTCGATGTCCGCCAGGATGAAGTCGGCGAGCCTCTCGAGCCGGCACTCGGTGTAGCGGTAGGCGGCGGGGGGATCGCCATCGACGGAGCCGAAGTTGCCCTGGCCATCGATGAGCGGATAGCGCAGGTTCCACTCCTGGGCGAGACGCACCAGCGCGTCGTAAACCGCAGCGTCTCCGTGCGGATGGTACTTCTTCAGCACCTCGCCCACGACGCCGGCGCACTTCGAGTACCGCTTGTTGTGATGAAGCCCTTCCGTGTGCATCGCGTACAGGATGCGCCGGTGCACGGGCTTCAGGCCGTCGCGCACGTCCGGCAGCGCGCGACCGATGATGACCGACATCGAGTAGTCGAGATACGACTTGCGCATCTCGTCTTCGATGTTGACCTGCGCGCGCTGCCCGTCGCCGAACGGCGGGGCGGACGGCGCCTCAGGGGGCGGTTCGGGGGGGAGGGTTTCGTCGGGCATCGTGGGCGCGTCTTGGAGACGCGGAGTCTTTTATTAGTTTATTCCAGGAGTTTCAAGCGCTTCAATGATGTCATCGGCTTCGGCAGACGATTCCTGGAGGCGGGCCGGACTCCCCCTGCCGGGGTTGCCGAAGCCGCGGCAGCTGCGCGATCGACGCGCTCGGTCCGTTCCGCCTGCGGCGAATCTCCTCCTCGCCGCGCTGGGCCCCGCTCGACATCGCCTTCGCCTGGCGGCGGGCCTTGCCCGCCGGGTTCCCGCCTTGGACGGCATTGCAATGCGCCGCGGCGATCCGGCTCCTCGGGCCCGGGAAAGCGTCGCGTCCCCGCCCGTCAACACTCCCCGGACGCCCCATCCGCCATTGCTGGTCGACCATGCGGGGGCCCCGAACGCGGGTCGGCCGGCGCTCTGGTCGAGGCGCGAGGGCTCGGCCGATCTCGGCGCTCCCTCACCAGCGTTCGCTTCCGCCGCCCTTCCGCTGGGTGCGCACACTCCGGTTCGACCCGCCCGTCCTCTTGGGGGAACGTGCGCTGGATCGGGCGCGATCACCCCGTCGGCCGTCCACCGCGCGGCCAACCCTCCCCGCGCCCAAGCCCCTCTCGCCCTCGGACCGGGGCGCCTTCTCGCCATTCGGTCCGGGCGGAGGGTAGTTGTCCGTCAGGCGCGCGCGGAGGTCGTCCGCCAGACTCGAGACCTCCGAGGCCAGGCGGGCCAGGGCGGCCCGTGCCTCGCGGAACCGTCGGTACCGCAGGGCCGCGCTCTCCACCTTGGTCTTGTCCGCAGCCCTCACGTGCACCATCCGCCTCTTCCCCTCCTCGCTGATGGAAAGGTAGTGGGTCGGATGGGTCTTGCCGTCGGCACAGCGGCAGTTCGGCTTCCCGCACTTCTTGCCGAGCAGCACGAAGGATCCGCGAACCATTCGCTGGCGGGTCTCGAGAAGCACCCGGAGATGTTGTCTTCGCTGCGCCTCGAGCTGAACCAGCCGTCGCCGCAAGCGGGAAGCATCTTGTCGTCTTGCCATGTCGCTCTCCGGGGGATGATCGACCGCGACGCGGCGCTTGCGCAGCCACACGGTCCGTGACCCGAGCGGCGGGCGCACGATCATGGCGTCACGCGCGATCCGCGCCCGACCTGGAACGGAGCCGTGAGCAGCGCAACGGTCGCCCCAGCCTCGCGGCCCCGCGAAGACGCGCCCTCGCCGGCTGGCGACCGCGGCGGCGGGGCGCGCGCGCTCGGGAGAGAGGCATTGCGGGCGGCCCCACCGGGGCGACCCGGAGTTCGATGTCCCGAGCGCACGGCCGATGCGGGCAGGGCGCTTAGCTGCCCACCACCGACAACCGGGCCGCGGCGCGCCGCACCCGCGCCGCCTCGACCGGGTAGTTGGGGTCGAGATCGGAGGACATGGCACGCAGCCGGCTGTTCGCCTCTTCCAGCGCGCGCCTGGCGCGCGCCACGTCGATCTCGTCCCGCCGCTCCGCAGCATCGGCGAGCACGAGGACCTTGTCGCGCTCGATTTGCAGAAAGCCGCCGGTCACCGCGAACAGCTCTTCCCGCCCGCCAACCACCACCACCAGCGTCCCTGGTTGGAGCTGGGTCAGGAAGCTCGCGTGGCCGGACCGGATCCCGAAGCTGCCTTGGACGCCGGGCGCCCGGACTTCGTCGCAGGCGCCGTTCTCGACGCGACGCTCGGGGGTTACGATGTCGTAGGAGAGGGGCATCGGATCACCCGGCCGCGATCTTCTTGGCCTTCTCGGCGGCTTCCTCGATGGTGCCCACCATGTAGAAGGCCTGTTCAGGCAGATCGTCGTGCTTGCCCTCGACGATCTCCTTGAAGCCGCGGATGGTGTCGGCGAGCTTCACGTACTTGCCTGGGTTTCCGGTGAACTGCTCGGCGACGCTGAACGGTTGCGACAGGAAGCGCTGGATCTTGCGAGCGCGCGAGACGGTGAGCTTGTCCGTTTCCGACAGTTCGTCCATTCCCAGGATGGCGATGATGTCCTGGAGTTCCTTGTAGGTTTGGAGGGTTTCCTGGACGCTGCGCGCGACCGTGTAATGCTCCATCCCGACCACCAGCGGATCGAGGATGCGGGAGGTCGAGTCGAGCGGGTCCACCGCCGGGTAGATGCCGATCTCGGTCAGCTTTCGCGAGAGCACCGTCGTCGCGTCGAGGTGGGAGAAGGCGGTGGCCGGCGCCGGGTCGGTGAGGTCGTCGGCGGGCACGTAGATGGCCTGCACCGAAGTGATGGCCCCGTTCCGAGTCGAGGTGATCCGCTCCTGCAACTCGCCCATTTCGGTGGAGAGGGTGGGTTGATAGCCCACGGCGGAGGGGATGCGGCCGAGGAGCGCGGAGACCTCGGAGCCGGCCTGGGTGAACCGGAAGATGTTGTCGATGAAGAGCAGCATGTCGCGATTTTCTTCATCGCGGAAGTACTCGGCGATGGCGAGCGCGGAGAGCGCCACGCGCGCGCGCGCGCCGGGCGGCTCGTTCATCTGGCCGTACACGAGGACGCACTGGCTGTTCGAGAGGTCGTCCTTCTTGATGACGCCGGAGTCCATCATCTCGTAGTAGAGGTCGTTTCCTTCGCGGGTGCGCTCGCCCACGCCGGCAAAGACGGAGAACCCGCCGCGCGCCTTCGCCACGTTGTTCACGAGCTCCATGAGGAGAACGGTCTTGCCGACGCCGGCGCCTCCGAAGAGGCCGATCTTGCCGCCGCGCAGGTAGGGGGCGAGCAGGTCGATGACCTTGATGCCGGTCTCGAACGCCTCGATCTTCACGTTTTGCTCGACCAGGGTCGGCGGCGGCCGGTGGATGGGCATCCGCTTGGAGGAAACCACGTCCCCGCGCTCGTCGACCGGCTCGCCGATGACGTTCAGGATGCGACCCAGCACCCCCTTGCCGACCGGCATGGTGATGGGAGCGCCGGTGTTCTTGGCCGGCATCCCCCGCACGAGGCCATCGGTCGTGTCCATCGAGACGCAGCGCACGGTGTTTTCCCCGAGATGTTGCGCGACCTCGACGATGAGGTTGTCCTGCCGTGCGTCGATGGCGGGGTTGGTGACCGCGAGCGCTGTATAGATTTCGGGCAAATCTCCGCTCGGGAACTCGACATCGACGACCGGTCCGATGACCTGGGTGACCCTGCCGTTCGTGAGGTGGATCTCGGTGGCCATGTATTCCTTTCCGTTCGGTCACTTGGGCGGACCGCGGTCCGCCATCGCCTTATTTCAGGGCCTCGGCGCCGCTCACGATCTCCATGAGCTCCTTCGTGACGTACGCCTGCCGCGCCCGGTTGTACTGGAGCGTGAGCGCGTCGATCATCTCGTCAGCGTTCTTCGTCGCCGATTCCATGGCGGTCATGCGCGCGCCGTGCTCGCTGGCCGTGGACTCGAGCAGCCCCCGCCACACCTGGATGGCGAGATGCCTCGGGATCAGCTCGTCGAGCAGCGCAGGACGCGGAGGCTCGTACAGGCACTCGCCCTCGCCGGTCGCCACCTCGCCCGGAACCTCCACGGGGAGCAGCTGACGCACGACCACCGACTGGGTGATCGCGCTCTTGAATTCATTGTAGCAGAGGAAGACGGCATCCACCTCGCCGATGAGGAACCGCCCGGAGAGCTCCTTCGATATCTCGACGGCCTTGTCGTAGTTGAGGTTCTGCTGAATGCCGGCGAAATCCTTGCGGACGGGCAGCTTGCGCGTGCGGAAGAAGTCGCGCGCCTTGCGGCCCATCGTCGACACCAGGATCCGCTGGTACCGATCGCCGTTCTCGGTCACGAAGCGCTGCGACCGGCGGATCACGTTGGCGTTGAACGCGCCGGCCAGTCCGCGGTCGCTCGTGAGCAGGAGTATCTCCGCGCAGCGCTTCGGGCGAGACGCGAGCAACGGGTGCTCCGACTCCCCCTCTGCCGCGGTGCTGGCGGCGAATCGCTGCACCACCTGGTCGAGCATGACGGCGTAGGGCCTGGCCTTGGTGACGGCGTCCTGAGCCCGGCGCAGCTTGGCAGCTGCCACCATCTTCATCGCCTTGGTGATCTGCCGCGTGTTCTTGACCGAGCCGATGCGGTTGCGGATGTCGCGCAGGGAAGGCAAGACTTACCTCGGTGGAAAGCGGTTACGCCTCGGCCTTGAAGATGGCACTGAACTCAGCGAGGGCCTTGTCGAGGCCGCGCCGGGCTTCGTCGTCGAGCGCCTGCTTCTCGGCGATGCGCTTCGCGATCTCGGGGTGGCGACCGTCGAGAAACTCCATGAGCTCGGTCGCGTAGCGCACGACCTGCTCGACGGGGATGTTCCGGACCCAGTTCACGCCGCTCGCGTCCTTCTGGGTCCCGGCGTAGATCTGAATCACCTGCTTCTCGACGGACATCGGCTGGTATTGCGCTTGCTTCAGCAGCTCCGTCAGGCGCTCGCCGCGGGCGAGCGTCTCCTGGGTGGCCTTGTCGAGGTCGGAGCCGAACTGTGCGAAGGCCGCCAGCTCGCGGTACTGGGCGAGCTCGAGCTTGAGCATGCCCGCCACCTGCTTCATCGCCTTGATCTGCGCCTTGCCGCCGACGCGCGACACCGAGATGCCGACGTTGATGGCCGGGCGAACGCCCGCGTTGAACAGGTTCGTCTCGAGGAAGATCTGCCCGTCAGTGATGGAGATCACGTTGGTGGGAATGTAGGCCGACACGTCGCCGGCTTGCGTCTCGATGATGGGGAGTGCCGTGAGTGAACCCCCACCTTCCTTCTCCGAGAGCTTGGCGGCCCGCTCGAGGAGGCGGCTGTGCAGGTAGAACACGTCGCCCGGATACGCCTCGCGACCGGGCGGGCGCCGCAGGAGCAGCGACAGCTGCCGGTACGCGACCGCATGCTTGGACAGGTCGTCATAGATGATGAGTGCATGGCGCCCGCTGTCGCGGAAGAACTCGCCCATGGTGACGCCGGTGTAGGGAGCCATGTACTGCATGGGGGCGGCGTCGGACGCGTTGGCGGCGACCACGATGGTATAGTCCATCGCCCCGTACTGCTTCAGCTTGTCGACGACGCGCGCGACGGTCGACTGCTTCTGCCCGATCGCCACGTAGACGCAGATGAGGTTCTTGCCGTTGTTGTTGATGATGGTGTCGATGGCGAGCGCCGTCTTGCCGGTCTGGCGGTCTCCCAGGATGAGCTCCCGCTGGCCGCGGCCGATCGGGACGAGCGCATCGATGGCCTTGAGGCCAGTCTGCATCGGCTCGTGAACCGACTTGCGCTTCACGATTCCGGGCGCCTTGATCTCGAGCTTGCGCGCCTGCTTCGAGGCGATGGGGCCGCGCCCGTCGATGGGGGCGCCCAGACCATCCACCACGCGGCCGAGCAGGGCCTCGCCGACCGGCACCTCGGCGATCCGGCCCGTGCGCTTCACGGGATCGCCTTCCCGGATGCTCTCGTAGTGCCCCATGATGGCAGCGCCAACGTTGTCTTCCTCGAGGTTCAGGGCGACGCCACGAACGCCGTGCGGGAAGTCGAGCAACTCGCCGGCCGCCGCGCCGGCCAAGCCGTAGACGCGCGCCACGCCGTCCGCCTGCGACAGCACCGTGCCCGTCTCGGCGACCTCCACCTTCTTCCCGTAGTCCTTGATCTGCTCGCGGATGATGCGGCTGATCTCGTCAGCGCGGATTTCCATATGGCTTTCGGTCCCCTAGGCTTTTCGGTTGCTGTCGACGACTGCAGAGCAACTAATGCTTCAAGGTCGCGCGCAGCCCTTCGAGCTGCGTGCGGATGGACCCGTCGAAGGTGAGGCTTCCCACCTGGGCGACGACACCGCCCACCAGCCCCGGGTCGACCGCGCTCTCGATGCTCACCCTGGCATGCGTGGCCCGGGCGAACTTGTCGGCGAGACTCTCAGTCACGCCGGTGTCGAGCGGCACGGCGGAGGTGACGCGGGCGCGCAGGTGACCCTGCCGCTGATCCGCGAGCGAGACGAATGCCCTCACGATCTCGGGCAGGCACCCGAGCCGGTTGCGATCGGCGAGCAGGCGCAGAAAGTTCGCCGGTTCGTCTTCGAGCCGGAGCGCGACGACGAGCTTGCCCGCGATCGCCTGTCGCTGCGCCTTCGAGTAAATGGGGTTCTCGAGGACGTCGCGCAGCTCAGCGGAGGAATCGATGACCTCTCTCAGTGACAAGAGGCTCTGCGTCCAGGCGTCTATCTTTCCCTGTTCGGCGGCCAAGGAGAACAGCGCCTTTGCGTACCGGCGTGGAATAGGTCCAGCTGTCATGGTGGGGTCCCCGAAGTAGCATGGTGAACTGGACCCGTCAAGTGCTTGTTTCAGCGCATTCTGCCTGAAGTTTCGCGGCGTTATGCCGACGAATCGGGTTTGCTGCGGTTATTGGTCGCACATACCGGTTCCTTCGACCGACTCCCCCGGGAAGTTTGACACGTCTTCTGCTCGTCTTACCTTGCAATCGACCGGACGAGAAAAGAAGGGAATAGATATGGCAACGCTAACGAGATGGGATCCTTTCCGAGACCTGCAGAGGATGCAGGAGGAGATGAGCCGCCTGTTTGACGATCGGTTGGTGGCCCGGGCTGGCGGCGAGTCGGTTGGCTGGACGCCCAAGGTCGACATCTTCGAGGACGCGGAGGGCGTCTCGCTCCGCTTCGAACTGGCCGGCGTCGAGGCGAAGGACGTGGACATTCGGTTCGAGAATGGCGTGCTGACGTTGCGGGGCGAGCGCAAGCTCGAGCATGAGGACAAGCGCGACAACTACCATCGCCTCGAATTGTCCTACGGCGTCTTCACGCGTTCCTTCTCGCTTCCAGGCACGATCGACGCCGACAAGATCAAGGCCGAGTCGAAGAACGGCGTGTTGACGGTCTACCTGCCGAAGAGGTCCGAGGCGAAGCCGCGAGCGATCCAGGTCAAGGTCGGCTGAGAGGGACGCACGCCTTCGCGCGATGCGCGGTGGTGGAGGGGCTCGCGGATCACCGCGGGCCCTTCGCTTTCCAGGCGCGGTTTGAAGCGGGCGACTCTCCGGGGTGCCTCCGCCGCCCGCACCTGCGCGCGAATTACGGACCGGATGGGCCCACCTCCCCGGAACGCCACAGGCGCTCGGCCGAGCGGTCGGGCGTCTGTTCTTCAGCTGGGCGCAGGCGCCCTCGTGGAGTCGCCAACCACCCCCAGCGCGATGCCAGCGGTCAGCCGGGACACCTCAGCCGCGGCATGCGCGCAACCGCACGCCGCCCTGGTCGCCATCCCTCGCATCCCGACGGGGCGCGCGTCGCGGGCGCGGGAAGTGACCGTGTTCGGGGCGACAATCAGCCGTTGATGGCCGAGATGGGAGTGGGCCCGGCCGCCTCCAGGTCCAGATTCTCCATCTTGCACTGGCCCTCGAAGATGACACCCTTCTCGATCATCAGGGAGGGGCTTTCGAGATTGCCGTGCATCTTGGCCGGGTGGTGAAGTTCCACCGCGCTCTTGGCCCGCACGTTCCCGGTCAGCTCGCCGTGCACGATGATCGTCCCGCAGGAGATTTCCGCGGAGATCCTTGCGGTCTCGCCAATCACGAGAACGTCACCGGTAACGATGGTCCCGGTGAACTTTCCGTCAATACGAACCGTGCCTTCGAAGGTGAGCTTTCCCTCGAACTCCGAGCCTCGGCCCAGCAGAGCGTTGAGGTCGCTCGGTGCAGAGGCGGTTGGGTATTCCTCGCGCTTCAGCATTGCCATTGGGTTCTGCTCCTCGTGCTCGGGTGGATAGGTGATTTCAACCCGTTCGCCAGCGCCGGTCGGCTCCTCACCGAGGACCGGGTTCCTGTCTTCCCGCGGCTTGTTCCAGAACGGCATCTTGCCTCTATTGGTCTACACAACGTGCGCCCATGAGGCGTGGTATGGGGACCACATACTACGCCCCGATCTTATCCAATATTCCGTCGAGCTCGGCGAGGGAGGTGTACTCGATCTCGAGGCGTCCGGCCACCTCGGTCTTGGGGAGAACCCTACAGCGGCAACCCAACCTACGCTGAAGCCGCCCGGCGAGCGCTCGCACGGCGGGTGATTCCTCGGGCGAACGACCGGCCTTCTTGGAGGGCGCATTTCCGGCGAGCTGGCGGACGAGCGCCTCGGTGGCCCGCACGGAGAGCTTTTCGCGCAGCACGCGGGCAGCCGCTTTTCGAATCGCATCGGGACCTTCGAGACCGAGCAGCGCCCGCGCGTGTCCCATTTCCAGGCGCGCCTCCCGCACGGCATCGCGCACGTCCTCCGGCAACTTGAGCAGGCGCAAGGCATTCGCGATGGTGGAGCGCTCCTTTCCCACGCGCTCCGCCACTTGCTCCTGGGTGAGCCCGTGCTCGGTCACGAGCGCCTGGTACGCTTCCGCTTCTTCGATCGCGTTGAGGTCCGTGCGCTGAACGTTCTCGATGAGGGCCAGCTCGAACGCCTCGCTGTCGCTCGCCTCGCGCAAGAGGGCCGGGATTTCGGTCAGTCCGGCCCGCTGGGCGGCTCGCCAGCGCCGTTCTCCCGCCACGATCCGGTAGTGCTGGCCTTGGCGCCTGACCAGGATCGGTTCCACCACTCCGTGAAGCTTGATGGAAGCGGCGAGCTCTTCCAGTCCGGGCTCGTCGAAACGCTTGCGAGGCTGGCCTGGACTTCGCTCGATCGCCTCGATGGGCAAGGAGAGGAGGGCTCGTCCCGGGGCGGGCCCGGGCGCGGGCGCGTTCGACAACAGGGCGGCCATGCCGCGTCCAAGAGCGGGTCTTCGCCTATCTGCGAGGTTCATGCCGTCCTCCCGGCGAACACCGGGTCAAGCTGCTTGCCCCATCAGGTCGACGCGCCGCACCAGCTCCCGCGCCAGCTCGAGGTAGCTTTGGCACCCCTTGGACGCGGCGTCATAGAGGAGCGCGGGTTTGCCGTGCGATGGGCTCTCACTCAAGCGAACGTTGCGTGGAATCACGGTCTTGAAGACTTCCTTCTTGAAGTGCTCGCGGATTTCTCCCTCCACCTGGGCAGCGAGGTTGTTGGCCGCGTGCATGGTGAGAACGATGCCATCGACCTGGAGGGCTGGATTCGCGTGCGCCTTCACGAGCTCGATCGTGCGCAGCACGTCTGCCAGGCCTTCGAGGGCAAAGTACTCGCACTGAAGGGGGATGATGACACCCTGCGCCGCCACGAGCCCGTTGAGCGTGAGGAGCCCCAAGGATGGCGGGCAGTCGACGAGCACGTACTCGTACTCCGAGGCGATAGCCGCGAGCGCGGTGGCCAGGCGCGACTCGCGACCCTCCTCGGCCGCCAGCTCCAGCTCGGCGCCCACCAGGTGGCGACTGGCCGGGGCCAGGTCCAGGCACTTGAGCTCGCTGTGCCGGATCACCTCTGCAAGCGGCCGGCGGTCGAGAAGTACCTCGTACACACTGTTGCCCTCCACCTCGTCGCGCCCGACACCGAGGGCAGAACCGGCGTTCCCTTGCGGATCGATGTCGATGAGGAGCGTGCGGTGGTCGGAGGCGGCGAGCGACGCTCCCAGGTTCACCGCGGTGGTCGTCTTCCCGACGCCACCCTTCTGGTTTGCGATGGTGATGGCGCGCGGCACGTGATCTTCCCCCGGTGCGGGCTTACCGCGTGCAAGCAGCCGGCGCAAGCAGCTGAGCGCCGCGCCGGCAAGCGGGAGGGCGCGCAACGCTCATGATGCTCCCCAGACGTCGCAGGAGGGGCGGCTTCTCTGCCGTGGCAGGACCAGCGAGCCGCGATCGGTCCCGCCCGGAGCACGCGGCATCACTGCCCCCGGCCACAACACCATGGAGCTGACCATCGACCTGACACGCTCGGGCCATCGTTCCTCCCGACGCCTGAAGGCGCGGCTCACGGTGGCAATTTCGTGCGAAGCCGTGACGGCGCTCGACCCCGTGGACGACTGCTTGGCACGGGCTCCTTGGGCGCCCGGAGCTTTGGGTCCTGCCACGCGACGAGAGTCGAGCCCCGTGCAAGGTGTGTCCGGTCCGTGCCGGCGCGCCCGTCTCAGGGTTTGCCAGGCGGATGCGACGAGGCGAACCCGCGACAGGTGCTCGAATGGTGCGGTCTGTTCCACGTGGAACATGGTCTCGGCGCAACCACCTTCCGCCGCCAGGCGCCAGCTCGCTCGCAGCGCCGCCTCGATCCCGCAGCGCCCCGCCACCTCGCCCTTCTTTCCGCGACCCATCCGGCGTTCCAGGCCGGCCGAAGTCGCCCGCCGGAGCGCCGCCCTCCCCCTCCCTCATCTTGACCTGCGCCTTCGGCGCCCTGCCACACGCGGGCTACTCCCGAGCCATGGAAGGGCCTTCTCCGCCTCCCAGGATCTGCCCCGGCCGCGACCCTTCCCGCGCCCGCTCGACCTGCTCCCGGAATTGCGCGCCGAGCCACCCTTCCCCGCCCTGAAACAGCGGACCCCGAGGCGCCGAAAGGACCTCACCCCGCTCGCAGGTTCGTTCTTCACCTGATGCAGCCCGTCGCACGAGCGGTTTCGCGCTGCAGGCCACAGCAACCGGACGGCCACCCAGAGGATCGCATGCCACTTTCCAGGCGGGGAGGCGCCCGGGAGCCGCCGTCCCTCTCTACCCCTGAAGCGCGGGCTTCCCGATTGCGCGCGGCCGCTCGATGGGAGTGCGGGCGCGGCCTCGGCCGGGAAGGCGCCCGGCACAGCCGTCGGCAGGGCTTGCGCCGGCGATGACCAGGACGGGCATTAGAGGCAAGGTTGGTCGCGTGGCCGAAGAGGGGCGCCCCGGCTCCGTGGAGAAGTGTGGGCCAGCCGCTCCGAGCGCATCGCGCGGAAGCGGCCACCCTTTCCCTATCGCAGGCCGATTGTTCCACGTGGAACAATCGGCCCCCTCAGCCGCGCGATCGCTCGCCGTGCCCTCGAGCGCGGCAGCACGAACCGATCCACCACCTCCAGCTCCAGCCCGTTTGCTCGCCCCAGCTCCTCCAACCCCACTTCCCCTCGCCCGAGCATCACGAACAGCCTTCCGCCCGGGACCAGGTACCGCGCCCCCAGCGCCATCCACTGGCTCGGCTCAGCCAGCGCCCGGCTCACCACCGCTTCGCATCTTGCCAGTCCCTCCTCCTCTGGCATTCCCTCCGCCCGCACCGCCACCGCCCGCACGCTGACACCGAGCTCGGCCGCGATCGCCTTGACGAAGGCCACCTTCTTCCGGTTCGACTCGCAGCAGACGACCTCCAGCCGCGCCCGTGCGATGGCCAGCACCACCCCGGGAACCCCGGGACCACTTCCGATGTCGAGCAGGGTCCGCGCCTCGCCCAGCGTCCTCAGCAGCGCCAGGCTGTCTACGACATGCCACTCCGCCACCTGCTCCACCGATGTGATGGCGGTCAGGTTCACCTTCCGGTTCCAGGCGAGGAGCCGCTCCGCGTAGACGCCGAGCCGCCTCCGAGCACTCGCGTCCACGTACACCTCGAGCGCCCCGAGTCCTTCTTCCAGCACCTCTTCGAAGACCGCGGGAAGGTCCGCCACCAGCGCCCCGGCCGATCCGCTATCCGCTGCCCTGCTTCGTCCCGCGTCCCAGCACCGCCTCCACCTCCGCGCGGTGATTCGCGAGATATTCTTCCACCTCACCCGCCGCCAGCCCGAGATCCCGCAGCACCCCTTCGTACACGAACCGGAACTGCTCCCGGTGCTCCTCGCCCCGCAGCTCGAACGAGCGCCGCAAGACAGCCGCCGAGAACAACCTCTCTTCCTTGCTCTTCCCGCGCCTCATCGCCTCGCCCGGCTTCGCAATCTCACGCCTTCTCTCCCGTCTCCACGCCATCCGGAACGATGAGCAGTGTCCTGAACAGCCCCTCCCCTTCCGACCGCGTCGTGACGCCCTGGGTGTCCATGAGCGCCATGTGGATCTGCCGTCGCTCGCGCGCACTCATGGGTGCGATCGCGAGCACCTTCCCCATTTTCTTGGCGCTTCCTGCCAGCCGCTCCGCCATCGCCCGGACAGCCGGCTCCGCGTCGTCCCGAAACCCCCCCACCGACAGGTTCACCCACTTGCGACCCTCGACGCGTGGATTCGCCACCCGGTTCGCCAGGTACTGCACCGCCTCCACCAGTGTGCCGCTCAACTCGATGCGATTCCCTTCCCGGGCCTTGAGCGAGATGCCGATGGCGTCAGCCGTCTCCTCCGCCTCGACCTCCACCTCCGCCCCCATCCGCGCCAACAGCTCCGCGCAGAAGTCGCGCGCTCCCTTGGCCTTCTCTGGCGCTCCCAAGCCCGCTTTTGTCCCCTCTTCTGGCTCGGCCATGGTCGTCTCCCGCGTTTCCCCTCGAAACAAATCCAGCTTCGCGCGCCTCATCCGGCCGCCTCAAGCTCATGCGCGCGCCTGCCGCCGCATGAGCCACTGTTGCTGCAGGATGGACAGCACGTTGTTCACGAGGATGTAGAGCGTCAGCCCGGAGGGCAGCCGCAGCATGATGAACGTGAAGAATGCCGGCATGAAGTAGAGCAGCATCTTCGCCTGCGTGTTGTCTGCGGGCTGCGGAGAAAGCCGCTGCATGGCGAAGCTCGACGCCCCCATCGCGAGCGGCAGGATGTAGAAGGGATCGAACTGCGTCAGGTCGTGCAGCCACAGGAACCGCTCCCGGTACAGCTCGACCGAGGTCTGCAAGGTCGCATACAGCGCGAACCAGATGGGCATCTGGATCAGCATCGGCAAGCAGCCGCCGAGTGGATTCACCTTGTGCTGCTGGTACAGCTGCATCACCGCCATGTTCAACTTTTCTTTGTCGTCCCCGTGCTTTGCCTTCAGCTTCTCGATCTCCGGCTGCAGCTTCCGCATCTCGTTCATCGACTGCATCGACTTCGCCGTCAACGGATAGAGGATGGCCTTCACGAGCACCGTGAGCAGGATGATCGCGATCCCCCAGTTCTTCACCACCGCTTCCAGGGCCCGCATGACGTACAGCAGAACGCGCGCGAAGAACGCAAAGTACTTGGTGATGCTGCCGTAGTCGACGGCGCTGTCGAGCTCTCGCCCGGCCGCCCGCAGCAGGTCGAGCTGCTTTGGGCCCATGAACATCCGGAAGGCCACGGTGAGTTCGCGATCCACGGGCAGCCGCAGCGCAGCGCCGCTCTCGCCCGACCTGGCCCCGCGGAAGAAGACGCACTCCCCGCTCCCCGACTCCGGCATGAGCGCCGACAGGAAGTAGTGCTGGTCGAGCCCCATCCATGCCACGGTCCCCGGCACCACCTCCTCCATCTGCTTCCCTCCGAAGCGCGCGGTCTCGCCCCCGGCCCTGCACACCGGCGTCACCGTCTCGGACACCTGTCCGCCCGATAGCAGCCCTGGCTTGGGCGCGCTCGCCGGCACGAACCCCGGGAACAGCAGCGCGAGCTCTCCCTTTCGTTCTGCGGCCACCTTCACTTCGAGCCCGATCTCGTAGGGCCTGTCCTCCACGAAGAAGCGCTTGCGCACCTGCGCGGTCCCCACCCGCCCGGCAAACGTCACGCTCTTCTTGTCCCGCGCCACGATCCGCATCGTGCTGCGAGCGGTGGAATCCTCGGCCAGCGCGCCCGAGCCTCCCAGCTCCCGCGAGGCAGCGAGGCTGCCCGGCCACGGTTCGTCCGCATCCACGTGCACCAGCTCGACGGCGCCCGGCGCGCCCTCCTTCCCCTGGCGTTGGAACTTTGGTCCCTTGAGCTCGACACTCTTCACCGACCCACCCACGCTGCTCAGGGTCATCCGGAACTGGTCCGTCTCCACAACCGCCGTCTCTTCCGGCCCCTTGGCGCCCGCCTCCTCCCCGAGCGGTGGACTCACCGGGCGCGGGCGCTCTCGCGCCCCCTCGACCGGCGCCTCCTTCTCAACCGGCCCTTCGCGCGGCCTCTCCTTCGGCCCTGCCTTCCCCTGCAAGTACACGAAGGCGAACATGATCCCGGCCGACAGCGCCGTCGCCAGGAGAATGCGGCGCGTTTCAGCGTTCACGGCTACCCCTCGTTCATGGCGGCGGCACCGGATCCAGGCCACCCGCGCAGAACGGGTGGCAGCGCGCCAACCTTTTCACCGTCAGATAGCAACCCTTGAGCGCGCCGTGCCTACGCACCGACTCCTCCGCGTAGCGCGAGCACGTCGGATGGAAACGGCAGGCGGGCGGCAGCCAGGGCGAGACCAACCGTCGGTAGGCGCCAAGCAGGACGAGGAGGATTAGGCGCATCACCTTGCCTCCCCCTTCGTGCGTGCCCCGCCCAGGGCTTGCGTCGCTGCGGGCAATCCGCCCTGGCCCGCACCGCCTCGCGCGATGACCACCACATCCAACCCGACCAAGTCCCGCGCCGCTCTCCGGAATGCCTCTCGCACCCACCGTTTAATCCGGTTACGGACCACTGCATTTCCCTGGCGCGTCGACACCGATACGCCGAGCCGGGCCCGGTTGAGACCGTTCTCGAGACCCAATACCAGATATGCTCCGGCGTGCAGCCTCTTGCCCCGCTCTTTCACGGCCACGAACTCGCCGCGCCGTCTCAGGCGCGTTTCCTTTCCGAGCCGCACGCCCGCACCAGCGCCTATTTCTTCGGTCCACTCGGGGCGAGCTGTCGGCGCCCCTTGGCCCGCCGGCGCTTCAGCACGCTCCTTCCGCCCGGCGTCTTGGAGCGTCGCAAGAACCCGTGCGTGCGATTTCTCTTGGCTTTCTTTGGTTGGTAGGTCCTCTTCATGGCGCGGCACCCTCCCCGATCGCCCTTGCCCTGTCAAGGTTTGCGAGTCACTCGCCCGCCCCATCCGGCCCTCGACCGCGCCCATCGCGCGGCCCAAAAGCAAAAGCTCGGTCATTCTGGTGCGCTCAACGATGCCCTTGATCCGTTTGCCCGCCCAGCGCTAACTTCGCCGCCCGCACTGCACGCCACACGGCACGAGCCGGCCCGAGAAAGCCGCTGTCTTTTTTAATCCAGGTGTCTATACCCTGCCGGCCGAAACTCGATGGCAGGCCGCGCTATTTCATGGATGGGGGACTCGCATGGCTGTCAGCGCCAGCCCGGGAGACACTTTGACTCCCGCCGAGGACTGCTGGTCCCGCATCGAAGCCCACCTGCGGGCCCGCCTGCGTCCCGATCTGTTCGATCGGTGGTTCGCTCCCCTCCGGCCGATCCAACTCTCGGGCGACCGGCTCGAGGTCGCAGCCCCTGACAAGTTCCACCGCGACTTCGTCGACGACAACTACAGCGCCTTCTTCGACGAGTTTGTCCCGCCCCTCTTCGGGCGCCGCCTCGCCATCGTCTTCGTGGTCGACCTGGAGCAGGCAGTATCGTTTCGATTGGAGCCACCCCCCACGCCGTCCGCCGCCTTCCCGCGCCACTCCCCTCCCACCGGCACCGATGGAGACAGCCCTCGCGATGGGCGCCCCAATCCGCGCTACACCTTCGACACCTTCGTCGTCGGCGAGTCCAACCGCTTCGCCTTTGCGGCAGCCCAGGCCGTGGCCGCCAAGCCCGGCAAGAACTACAACCCCCTCTTTCTCCACGGCGACTCCGGCCTCGGCAAGACCCATCTCCTCCACGCCATCGCCCACGAGATCATGCGGCGCAGCCCCCGGACGCGCGTCGCCATCGTCTCCTCCGAACGGTACACGAACGAGTTCGTCGAAGCGCTCTCCCACGGCGCCGGCTCCATGATCGACTTTCGGCGCAAGTACCGAGAGTGCGGCGCTCTTCTCGTCGACGACGTCCAGTTCCTGGCCGGCCGCGACAAGACGGCCGAAGAGTTCTTCCACACCTTCAACGCCCTCCACGAGCATGAAGTGCAGATCGTCCTCTCGAGCGACCGCAGCCCCAAGGAGCTGAAGGGCCTCGAGGATCGCCTCTGCTCTCGCTTCGAATGGGGTATGCGCGTCCAGATCGACGTCCCCGAATTCGAAACCCGCGCCGCCATCCTGCGCAAGAAGGCCGAGGTGGAAGGCATCGACCTCCCTGAGGTGGTCGCCTCCCTGCTCGCCACCCATATCAAGTCGAACGTGCGCGAGCTCGAGGGTGCACTCATGCGCGTCGCCGCTTTCGCCTCCCTGAAGGGGGAGCCCGTGAGCGAGAGCCTCGCCCGCGATGTCCTGGGGGATGTCATCCCTCCACCCGGCTACAAGCCCTCCATCGAGCGCATTCAGGAGGAGGTCGCCCGCCACTACGACCTCACCGTGGCCAAGCTCACGAGCCCCAACCGCGAACAGAAGATCGCCGTGCCCCGTCAGGTCGCCATGTACCTGTGTCGCACGCTCGCCGGGGAAACGCTCCAGCAGATCGCCGACAAGTTCAACAAGAAGGACCACACCACCGTCATGGCCGCCGAGAAACGCGTTCGCGAGCTCCTCGCGGACGATCCGCGCGTGGCCAATGACGTGGCCGCGCTCACCTCCAAGCTCTCCCCGTGACGTTGCGTGCGGGGCCCACTCCGTGCACAACCTGCCACAGAACCTGCTGACCCGCCCTGCTCTCGGCGTTGACGATCTGCTCGGGCGCGCGCTACACAACCATTTTGGCTCGCCATCCCACGAGGTGTTTCCACCACCGCTCCTCCCGCTCGCGTCCCCCCGCTGCTCCACACTCTCTCCTCGCCAACGACCACGACGAGAACAACCAGAGGATCTCTTCTCATGGAACTGAAGATCGGCGTTCCCGAGCTCTCGCGCGCGCTCGGTCGCTCTCAGGGCATTGCCGAAAGGAAGAGCACCATGCCCATCCTCTCGCACGTCCTGCTCGACGCGGGCCCCGGCGATGCCCTCCGCGTCGCCGCCACCGATCTCGACATCTCGATTTCCTCCCAGCACGCCTGCGAGGTTCTCGCCGAAGGCCAGCTGGCCGTGCCCGCTCGCCAGCTGTTCGAGATCGTCCGCTCCCTGCCGGGTACGGAGGTGGTGCTCAAGCGGGCCAAGAACAAGTACCTTGAGCTCACCA
>Ga0335079_10003516_pt1 | contig 18099 bp, 18 predicted proteins | sample Lox_Sample_33_FD_206719 | JGI IMG/M metagenome (GOLD analysis project Ga0335079, IMG submission 206719) | Soil microbial communities from Loxahatchee National Wildlife Refuge, Florida, United States - Lox_Sample_3.3 | ecosystem: Environmental > Terrestrial > Soil > Wetlands | place: USA... | reverse complement strand
ATTTGCAAAAATCGCCGGCGTGCTGTTTATTTTTTCCTTATTTAAGCGTCGCGATAATGATTCTGATGGTTAGGATTTTGCCGAGCCTAGGCGGTCTTATTCAGGAAATGGCAAGCAGCCGTGTGCCCCTCGGCCACCGGGATATGTGCGGGCACTTCGACTGAGCATATGTTTTCGGCGAAGGGACACCTGGGATGGAATTTGCATCCACTCGGCGGGTCGATGGCGCTAGGCACTTCGCCCGAAATCTCTGTCTGCAGCAGGGTCCTTTTCCATGGGTCGGGGGTGGGCGCGGACTTCATCAGCGCCATGGTGTACGGGTGCCTCGGCTTCGCCAAGACTTCCGAACTCGGCCCATACTCCACAAGGTTTCCCGAGTACATCACGGCCATGAAATCCGAGAGATAGGCTGCGACCGCTATGTTGTGGGTGATCAGCATGTAGGACAGAGAGTAGTTCTTCTGGAGGTCGACTAGCAGGTTGAGAATCTGCGCCTGGACTGAAGCGTCGAGGGCGCTCGTCGGCTCGTCCAGGATCAGGAGCTTCGGGCGTGTGGAGATCGCCCTCGCGATGGCCACCCTCTGCTTCTGTCCTCCGCTTAGCTGCCGGGGGTAGCGGCCAGCGAAGTCCTCTGAAAGGCCAACCGCTGCAAGACTTTCGAGGGCCGCCTTCCTGGCGTCATGCCCCTTCACTTCCGTGAGACCACGCAATGGCTCAGAGATTGTGTCCTGGACCTTCATCCTCGGGTCCAATGACGAGTCCGGGTCTTGGAAGACCATCTGGAGCTTGCGGTAGAACTCCTTGTTCCCTGTCTCTTTGGGGTCGACCCTCTCGCCGTCGAAGTAGATCTCGCCGCTCGTTGCAGGGGTCAGTAGGGCGAGGGTCCTGGCGAGCGTTGTCTTCCCGCACCCTGACTCCCCGACCACGGCCAGTGTCTTCCCGTATGGGATGGAGAGGGAAACGCCGTCCACCGCCCTCACTATCTTCTCCTTGGCCCTTGAGAGAGGGTTCATCCCCCTGGTCGACTTGTAGTACTTCCGCAGTTCGACTGTCTTCAGCAGTTCATTCGCCATATTTGAAACACGCTACCCTGTGGTCTTTCTCGGTCTCGATGAGAAGGGGCTCTCTCTTTGTACACACGTCCATGGCGTAGGGGCACCTAGGTTGGAACTGGCACCAGTCCCTGGCGATTGTGAGGTCGGGGATCGTTCCCTTAATCGGCACGAGCTTTCCTCCGTCCCTATCCCCGCTGGGGATGCACGAAAGAAGCCCCTGGGTGTAGGGGTGCTTCGGGCTGGAGAAGATTTTGTGGACCTCGGCGTCCTCCACGACGTGGCCGGCGTACATCACGACAACCCTGTCGGCGACCTGGCTTGCTACTGCCAAGTCATGGGTGACGAGCAGAATTGTGGTACCAAGCTTGTCCTTGATCTCTTTCATCAGCTTGAGCACCTGGGCCTGGGTGGTAACGTCCAGGGCAGTAGTAGGCTCGTCCGCGATCAGCAGGGCCGGCTGCTGGGAGAGAGCCATGGCTATCATTGCCCTCTGCCTCATGCCCCCCGAAAGCTCGAATGGATATCGCTCGATGATCTGGTCTGGGTCGGGGATCCGCACGAGTGTCAGCATCTGCTCAACCTCCGCCTTCAGCTCAGGGGGGAACACCCATTTTCGTCCAGGGACCCTCGGCGGCCCGCGCATCGTCGAGGATTTGTCGTGCTTGTGCGTCCGCAGGACGATCGCCTCGGCGATCTGCTCGCCTACCCTCCGGAGCGGGTTCAGGCTTGTCAGAGGTTCCTGGAAGATCATTGCAATCTCCGAGCCGCGGAAGTTCTTCATCTCTTCCGGGGAGAGCTGGGCGATATCCGTTCCCTTGTATGAAATGCTGCCGCCGGTGACCGAAGCCACCCTGGGGGGGAGAAGTCCTATGGCCGCGAGGCCCAGGGTAGTCTTGCCGCACCCTGACTCCCCCACGAGCGCCATGAATTCGTTGTCTCCGACGTCGAGGTTCACAGAATCGAGGGCCCTCACCTCGCCCCCCGAAGTCTTGTAGCGGACGCTGAAGTCCTTCAGCTGCAGTAGCTGGGCCATGCTATCTTATCCCCAGTGTGTCTTTGATGCCATCTCCCAGCAGGCTGAAGCCGATGACGCCTATGGAAATGACGAGGCCCGGGATGAGCGCAAGCCATGGGTCGGTGAGGACCCACCCGTTGTACGCGGCGACCATCTGGCCCCAGTCGGGCGCGGGAGGCCGGTTGCCAAGCCCGAGGAAGGTCAGGCCGGAATACACCAGGATGACAGTGCCTATGTCGAGGGTGGCGTAGACGAGCATGGTCCCCGAGATGTTAGGGATCACGTGGCGGAAGAGTATCCGGTGCGGTCTCTGGCCCGATAGGCGGGAAGCCTCGATGTAGTTCTGGTGGGCGACCTTGAGTGTCTCTCCTCTGGCCAACCTGGCGTAGGAGGGCCACCAGGTTATCATCAGGGCGACGCTCATGTTCGTTATCCCACCGCCGAGCACCGCTCCGATGACCATGGCTATCAGGAGGACGGGGAGGGCGAAGAAGATATCGGTGAACCTCATCAGGAATTCGTCAAGGAGGCCCCCTCGGAGCCCAGCCAAACCGCCCAGAAATGCGCCTATCAGGACAGCGGACCCGACCACGACGAACCCTATCATGAAATCATAGGGCGTGGCGACCAGTATCCTGCTGAAGACGTCGCGGCCCAGGTTGTCCGTCCCGAAGGGGTGGGCGAGGGAGGGCGGAAGAAGGGGAGTGCTCGCCTGGTTGGGAAGCGGGTTCGCCGGATATGGGGTGGCCTGGACCCCCAGGAGTGCCGAGGCCTCCATTACTACGGCGACGACGACGAAGGTCATGATGATGGCGAGTCCTATCACCGACTGCTTGTTGCGGGTCATCAAGCGCAGGGCACCCCTGGCCCTCGCGTCGATTCCGGTGCCACCGGGTTTCTGCGAGCGAGTGCTATCCAAGCCTGATCTCCGGGTCCACGTAGGCATAGAGAACATCTGCGACTAGGTTGGTGATCACAATTATCGCGGCAAACACGAAGACCGTCGCCATGATGCCCGGGTAGTCCGACCCCTGGAGGGCCGTGTAGGCGTACTGGCCAATCCCCGGGTAGCTGAAGAGGTACTCCACGAAGACCGAACCGGTCAGGAGGAAGGTCATCACCAATGAGGAGATGGTGATCATGGAGATCGCTGCGTTGGGGAGGGCGTGCCGATAGAAGACCGTGCCCTCGTCCAGCCCCTTGGAGCGCGCGGTCCGGATGTAGTCCATCTGCATGACGTCGAGGAGCGAGCTCCTCGCCAACCTCGTTATCACGCCGAAGGTGACCAGCGCCAAGGTGAGCGAGGGTAGAATGAGATGGAGGCTTGCGTTCTCGAAGAACGCGAAGTTTCCCTGGAGGAGGGCATCGAGGATGGGGAAACCCGTGATAACAGGGGAAGGAGAGACAATGAGTGGGTTGTAGGCGCCGCCGGTAGGAAGGATTCTCAGATAGAGGGACATTATCACCAGTATCACCACGCCGATGAAGTATGGAGGTGAAGAGTAACCGGCGAGATAGAAAACTCGGATCAGCGTGTCTACCGGGGTGTTATGGTACCGGGCCGAGAGTATCCCGAGCGCGAGACCCATGATTATGCAGATTACAAAGGCGAGGAGGACGATCTGAAGGGTGAGGGGCAGCGTCTGGGCGATCACGCTTGCGACAGGGATGAAACCTTTCGAGGGCGAGACGCCGAGGTTTCCCTGCAACATCCCAGCCAGGTAGTAGAAGTACTGTACGTACACAGGGTCGTTCAGATGATACTTGTCGGCGTAGAGCTTGGCTAGCACAGGATACTGCTCCGCAGCCTTTCCGAGCCAGGCCTGGACTACGTTCCCGGGAATAAGGTGCGAGAGCACAAATGTCATCGTCAAGACACAGAACAGCACAAAGACTGCAAAGGCCAGACGCCTGAGCACGAACCTCAGAAGGTTCAAGGAAGCCCGCACACCAGTGGCGGCTACAAAAGGGTTAGCGGCGACGCCGTGAGCTATTCATTGGGGCTCGCTCCACCGTCGGGCGGTGGCCTCACCAATCAGAGGTGCGGCTGCATATTGGCGCCAAGACGCGCCTTTCTCCAACGATTAAAATAGCGCACAAGAGACCGCGGCCGCCATGCCTTCTCCCCGCCGCGACGGGGCCGAGTTCATCGCAGAATTTCTGAAGAAGGCGGGAATAAGGTACATCTTCGGCATCCCCGGCCATGGGAACGTTTCAATCTTCGACGCCGCCCTGGACATGAGCCCAGATCTGCAGGTGGTGGCAGTCAAGCATGAGCAGTGGGGGGGCCACATGGCAGACGGGTACTTCAGGGCGAACAGGAGGGTACCCGCTGCAGTCACCACCTCAGTCGGGCCGGGTGCGACCAATCTCGCCACAGCCCTGACCACTGCCTACGTAGACTCCTCGACGTTCATTGCCCTGACTGGGCAGATACAGACCTACCTCTTCGGCAGGGGAATCTTCCAGGAGGTGGAAAGGCAGCACTGGGTCGACTACTCGAACGCCATGAACCACCTGGTGAAGGGGTCGTGGCTGGTGACCAGCGCGGCCCAGCTGCCAAGGGTCATGACGGAAGCTATGCGAACCGCCCTGGGAGGGAGGCCGGGTCCTGTGCTCGTCGACCTGCCCATGGACGTGCAGGTGGAGAAGGTCCAGGCGAAGGTCCCGGACCTGGCAATGCATCTCGCAGGCGGGAGAATCCGACCGGACGCGGACAGGACGCTCGACGCGGCGAAGCTCCTTCTCGGTGCCGAAAGGCCTGTACTGCTGGTTGGGGGCGGGGTGGTCATGTCAGGGGCCAGCGATGAGGCCGTCCAGGTCGCCGAGTTCCTCGGGGCGCCGGTGCTCTGCACATTCAGGGGGGACTCGAAGGGGGGCTTCCCCGAGGGCCACGAATTGTATGGCTTCCACCCGGGCAACATTGGCAACGCAGTCTCGAACGAGGTCGCCAAGAGCGCCGATGTCATCCTCGCCGTCGGGGTGACCTTCAGCGACGAGACGACCAGCTCCTATGCCCCGGACGTGACTTTCAACATCCCGCCTACGAAGCTGATACACATCGACGTCGACCCACACGAGATAGGCAAGAACTACCCAACTACGGTCGGCATTGTGGCTGACGCGAAGGCGGCCCTGCAGGATTTGCTGAGAGCGATGAGGTCGCAGGGGAGGAAGGGGAGGCCAGGAACCGGTCCATGGGTGAAGCGGTTCAGGGGGCTCAAGTCGGAGTGGGAGGCGGAGATGGAGAGGCTCAGGAGGGAGTCCCCCATGGGAATCCCCAACGTGGTGGCTATGATGAGGGAGCAGCTCCCAGCGAACACCATAGTCACAGTGAGCGCCGGCCTTCCGCAGGAAATCATGTCTCAGCAGTGGGTTGCCAGTAGACCAATGACCTTCCTAAGCTCGGGAGGATACTCCACGATGGGCTTCGCGCTCCCTGCCGCCATAGGGGCCCGTCTTGCCAGACCCAGGGACCCGGTTGTCGCAGTGGAGGGGGACGGGTCATTCATGATGAACAGCGTCGAGCTGTCGACCGCGGTCCAGCTCCAGGTTCCTCTTGTAGTCGTCATCCTCAACAACAAGGGATGGATCTCCATCCGCGACCTGCAGATCCGCTCCTTCGAGAAGAGGACGGTGGGGACGGAGTTCACGCGCAAAGACGGGTCGGCCTACGCCATCGACTTCGAGAAGTTGGTGAGGGCCTACGGCGCAGGGTACGCCCACGCTGCCACCCCGGCAGAAGTGAAGAAGGGACTCGCCGATGCAAAGGGGTCGGGGCAGCCCGTGGTGGTCGAGGTAGAAGTCGAGAAGAGGTTCCCACGGAGCGGGACTAGGGCCTACGGGTACTGGGATATCCCAACCCGGTATAGCTGAGGGTCGGCCCCCCATGCAGCTGAAGAATCCTAGTTGCTTACGGCACCAGTAGTGGGCTGAGGCTTCCCAACGGACTGGGCGAGCCTCTCCTTGAACGCGAGGTACGCCCCCTTGAACTCCTTCATTGTCTTGACCACGGGTCCATACGAGTCCCAGTCCTCTGGCTCGACCCCTCCCTCTTCCAGGGGAACCTCGATGCCTGCTTCATTGAGCTCCCGCGCCAGCTCGGGAGTCAGCTGATAGGCCCTACGGAAATCCTCCAGCTCCAGCAGCCTGCGGAGAGTCTCGGGCTCGGCCCTGGAAATGCTGTTTTCGAACTCTGAAAGCGAGAAGCCGGGGGTCCGCGCCCGCGTCCAGACCTTCAACTGCTGGTCGGGGAACTCGGTGTTAGTCAGGTCCTCTGTCTGCTTTCCACCGAGGACCTCGAAGGTGTCCTCCTCCCGCCTCTTCGAAGCAGGGAGCAGGTCGACCTTTGACACCACCTCGGATGCCTGCTCTGGTGTCAACCCCATTGCCACCTGAAGGTGCCCCCCCCACTTCCCAGCTGCCCTGGGCCCGAACCCCAGCCCATAGACCCTCCGGGTGACTAGGATGCCTGCGCGTCTTATGTCACTCTCCATCTGAGCGAGGCCGATGGTCGGGAGCAGAGAGCTGAACCAGCCTTCGGTAAGGGACTTCAGGTTCTTCCTCGCGCAGAGGATCGCAACCTTCTCATCGAGGTTGGCCGCCTTCGCAACATCGGCCTGCACACCGAGTTTCTCAGCGAGGACCCTCGCTCCCCCCTCAGCGTCCCCAGACCTTTGCAGGTGCTCCTTCAGGAGCCTGGCCGCCTGCGCCTCCCTCAGGTGGTCCTCCAACCTTCCTTCCATGTTGGTCACGTACACACGGGTGACGGGGATCCCTGCTTTCCGGGCACCGGCGAGGCCTTTCATCGCGGCCATCGCAAGCGTGAGCTCCTGGGTGACGGTGTAGGTCACGGTGTTGTTGGTGCCGATTCCGAGCCTGTCCAGGGCCTCGGTTACCTCTATTGCGACCCGGCTCCCGCTCGCCACCTTGAATACGACGTTGGGCCTCCCCCGCCCCTCGAAAGATTCGTCCCCTGCTAGGTGCGCATCGTAGAGCAGAAGAATCTCCTGCAGCACTGAGTAGATCTTCAGGGCGTCCTCAAGGCTCTCCTCCTGGCTTCCCGCCCTGAACGGGTTGAGCTGGATGCTGACCATCCCTTCCTTGAAATCCGAGAGCAGCGCGATAGGTCTGAAGTCGAGGAGGTTCGGCAAAAGCGCTGTTATCGTCGCGTACAGCGCTATCTCGTCCCCGAACTTCGATGGGTCGCCACGCCACTCTGGGCGGGTGCTTGCGACGGAAGCGAACTTCTGCCAAAGCTCGGGGAGCTCCTCGTATGCCCTGGCCGCTATCACAGGGTTGCTCGAGACCTGGACTGCGCCGAGGTGCCTCAGCCACCTGAGTCCGGTAGCAGAATCGTTCCCCAGCTTGCTGAGGCCCTGGTCGACAATCTTGTAGTAGACGTTCTCCTGTATCTCCGTCCTGGATGCGCCGAGGAAGCTCCCGGCGAGGTTTCCGGGGTCGAGGGCGCCCTCGACCGCTTCTCCCATCTTGGCGACCATCCCCTGGCCGAAGAGGACCTTCTTCATGCCCATGATCTGGGATTGGACTACCTCCTCGATGACGGCCGGTCCTCCCTTGACCCTCTCGGAAGCCTCCCATCCTCTGAGTGTCTCGACGATCTCTCCCAACACCGCCCCGCTCTCCTCCTCGGAGAACCCGGCGCGTTTCCGCTCGAGCCCCATTAGGTTCAGCGCGGTCTCGATGAGAGTTTCATAGCACACTTTCCTGGACGCCGCAGACTTCCTGAACTCCAGGTTCAGCTGGCGGATAGCATTCCCAACGACCTTCTCAAGAGAGCCCCTGGCGCTCCTGCGCAGTATAGTATCTGCGGCCAGCTTCGAGTACCCGCCGAGGGCAAGCCAGACCAGACGCCCCGAGCCGTCGAGATTGGTCGGAGGCAGCGAATTGGGGCAAACGTTCCAGGCGTCCATCCATGGCACCCTATGGAGCCCGGCAGAAACTCCAGCGCACATAAGCTTTCGACGCCCACTCGTCCTGGAGCTGGCCGAGGCGGCTCCAAACCCTAAATATGTAAGGACGGATCGGACGACGAAGCTCGGAATTGATGCACAGGGACTCCAGGACCACGGATGAATTCGAGGTCCTATGTTCGATACCCGCGATGACGGTCCAGCGCCGGAGGATGCGCAAGACCCTCACAGTGGAGAAGCTCGAAGCGCAGGGGAGCGAATCGGTCCTGATTCCATTGGGGGGCGGTGTATCTGTTCGGCCCTCGGTGGGCGAGCCGGTCCAGCTCGCGGTGAAGGATACCCTCTACCTCTCCAGGGGAGCGAGTTTCTCCCTAGAGGCGCGGCAGGACGTCGATGTTTTGTGGGCGAAGGCGCCAGCTGAGCGGGAGTACGGTTCCTACGTCCGTCGGTTCTCGGAGATCACGCCGGTCGTCTCAGGGTCGGGGGCGTACAGACGGCGCATCTACACCACCATAGGGGAGAAGGACCCTGCGAACAGGTTCATCGTCGGGTTCGTCGAGGGGGAGGACGGCAACTGGACGAGCTTCCCGCCGCACCGCCACGACGGGAAGCCCGAAGTCTACGTGTACTACGGCATGGGCAATAGGTTTGGGGTCCAGGTCGTGGCAGGGGAAGAGGACAGGGCGTTCGTGGTGAGAGAGGGGGATGCTGTGCTCTTCGAGAAGGGATACCACCCCAACGTAGCGACCCCCGGCGTGGGGATGAATTTCGTCTGGATAATCAGCGCAGAGCCGAAGGAGAGGAACCTGTCGGTGGAGATCCACCCTGACTACAAGGACATGCCCACCGGCCAGACCCACCTGACACTGAAGTAGGCCCTACCACCGGGCGAGTGTGATCTTCCTGTCTGTGAAGAAGTCCACGGTGTCTAACTGGGGATGCAGCACCCCGAAGAAAGACTCCCTCATCCCCCCGAACGGGAAGTAGGCAGACGGGGCTGCCACGCCTATGTTGATCCCTATGTTCCCGGCCCTGACCCTCCTCCTGAACTCCCTCGCCTCCCTTCCGTTGGTGGTGTAGATGCTCGCGGCGTTGCCGAATCTTGTGCCTCGGTTGATGCCGTCGATGGCGTCGTCGAGGCTCTCGACCTCGAGGGTGCTCGCGACGGGGCCGAAGATCTCTTCCCTGGCCACCTTCATGTCAGGGGAGACGTTGTCAAAGATCGTGGCGCCCATGTAGTACCCCTCGGGGAACTCCTTGACGACCACGTTGCGTCCATCGGCCACCAGGCTCGCTCCCTCTTGGGTAGCAGTGTGCAGGTAGGACTCGATCCTCTCCTTGGCCCTCTTCGAGACCACAGGGCCCATCTCGGTCCCTGGGGCGAGGCCGTTGCCAACCTTCAGGGCCTTGGAGGCATGGGAGAACTTTTCGAGCAACGGCTTCTTGACGTCCCCCACAGCGACGAGGTTGGCGCCCGCGAGGCACCTCTGGCCTGTGTTACCGAAGAATGATGAGACGATGCCAGGCACAGCTGCGTCCAGGTCAGCTTCGCCCGTGACCACGATGGTGTTCTTCGCCCCTCCGTTTGCTATGGCACGCTTGCCCGCCTCTCCTGCGATCCTGTAGACGGTCTTGGCCACGGGCGTGGAGCCGACGAAGGTCACCCCTCGGATGGAATCGTGCCTGATCAGCGATTCGACTACCTCGGCTCCGCCGTGGACCATGCTGAAGACTCCTGGCGGGAGCTTCAACTCGTTGGTGATCAGCTCGGCTATCCTTTGCATGGGCACTGGGGTGAGGTCGCTCGGCTTCACGACTACTGCGTCCCCAAGTACGATGGCGTAGGGGAGGAACCAGAACGGGATCATCACAGGGAAGTTGAAGGGGCAGACGATGGCGAAGACCCCCAGGGGCTCCTTGGTAGCCTGCTCGTCGATGCCCTTCGCAATCTGGTCCATGTTGAAGCCCTTCGACATCGTGTAGGCGACGGAGATGGCGGCATCGATGTTCTCGATGGTCCGCTTTACGTCCCCTCGGCTCTCTTCCATGGTCTTCCCGTGGTTGAGCGTGTTCAGGGTGGCGAGCTCCTCGGCGTGTGCCTCGAAGATGGTCTTCAGCCGGAACAGGTATTGGGCACGGTCTGTGATCGGGAGGTCTTTCCAGGACTCGAAGGCCCTGTCCGCCGCCTCGGCGGCTGAGGAGACCTCCTCCTTGGTGCTGAAGGGGACCTTGCCGATGGGCTTCCCCTCGGCTGGGTTGAAAACGTCGTGGGCCTCCTCTGTCTGGGACTCGACCCACTTGCCGTCGATCAGGAGCTTCAAGGTCCCGAAGTTGCTTGGGTAGCTCATCGGAGCCTCGGCCCCGGCGAGTGGGTAATAAAGTTCGAAGGTTCGTAAGCGGATTCAGCAGGCGATGCGGCGCGTTTACCCAGGCAGCATACTCCGATATTGACTGAGGGCCTGCAGCGGCCGCCGATGAATGATGAACCTCAGAGACTGTATGTTCAGCAGGGGTTTTCTGCGGCAAAGATCGCGAAGCTCTACGGGCTGAAGTACAAGATTCCGAAAGTGGCCGAGTCTACGGTCCTTTATCAGCTTAAGAGAGACGGAATCAAGAGGAGGACTCTCAATGTGCTTCCCATTAGACACCTAGAAAAAGTTGAGAAGGTTCAGCTTGCACGTCGTAGGGCTGAGGCGATCTCAAGGAACGCCTGTGAGGAGCTGGGAACAGAATGGGAGAGACTGCTAGACCGGATCAGGATGCATAGGGATGAGTTCGTCCATCAGGCGTGAATCGAGCTAACCGCAAGAGCCGGCAAGTGAACCATTGGCCTACCGATCAGCTTCTACAGGCCAATAATTCAAACCCCAGTAGATGACGGGGATGTCTGCGACGTGGACGTTGTGGAGGAGGTGGGGGAGGACCCTGAGGTTCTTGAAGGAGGGGGTCCCTATCTTCAGCCTGTAGGGCCTCGGCGACCCGTCGCTGACGATGTAGTAGGACATCTCCCCCCTGGCGGCCTCGGTGCGGGAGTAGACCTCTCCTGCGGGGACCCTGGGCTGGGGCCCGAGCTTCAGGCGTACCCCCCCGGCGGGGAGCTTCTTCAGCGCCTGCCTGATTATCTTGACCGACTCCCTCATGTCGAGGAGGGCGACGTAGGCCCTGCACCAGGCGTCCCCCTTGTTGAGGGAGGGGGTCTTGAACTCGAAGTCCTCGTAGGAGCTGTAGGGCTCGTCCTTCCTGACGTCGAAGGTCAGGCCCGAGGCCCGGGCGACCGTCCCCGTGGCGCCGAGGGCGATGGCGTCCTCCCTGGAGAGGACCCCGATGCGGTCGGAGCGCTGGTGAACCATCGGATTCTCGAAGAATATCTTCTCGTACTCGTCCATCCTCTTGTCGAACCAGTCGCAGGTGTGGAGTCCCTTCTCGATGGCGTACTCGGGGATGTCGTTCCTCACCCCGCCGGGGATGATGTAGGCGAAGGTGACGCGGGCGCCGCCGATGCGCTCCCCGAGGTCAATCCAAAAGTCCCTGTCCCCCATGCACCAGGTGATCATGGTCGTGTGGCCGAGGAAGTACCCCTGGATGGCGAGGAAGTACATGTGGGAGATGATGCGGTTGATTTCTGACATTATCACCCTGAGGTACTGGCCCCTGGGGGGGACCCTGTTGTTCATGAGCTCGTCGACTCCGATTGCGTAGGGGAAGAGGATGTTCGAGCTGTCGAGGATGACGGGGCGCTCTAGGTGGGGGACGTTCTGAGTGTAGTTGCGGTACTCCCCCATCTTCTCCTCGCCGCGGTGCACGTAGCCTGCGTCGGGCTCGCACCTGACCACGTAGTCCCCGTCGAGCCAGAGCCTGATGCGGAAGTGGCCCGCGCCCGGGTGCTGGGGCCCCAGGGAGACAGACATTATCCTGTCCGCGTCGGGGGAGTACTCTGATTCTAGTGTCAACTTGTCATCTACCTGGGGAGACGTAGTCCTTGCGCAGGGGAGGCAGGTCGTTCCAGTCCTCGGGGAGGAGGATGTGGGACTGGTTGGGGTGGCCCTGGAAGTTGATGCCGAACATCTCGTGGGTCTCGCGCTCGTGGTAGTCGGAACCCCGCCAGACGTCGACCATGGTGGGGGCCACAGGGTTGTCGCGGGGGATGAGCTCGGAGACGGTGAGTATGAAGTCCTCCTGGCCCGGCGTGGTGGAGCCGACGAAGTAGTCCACCTCGAGCTCGTTCTTGGCTATCCAGTCGACGCCGCTGACTGTGCTGATGTGGTCGAAGCCCAGGGAGTCACGGACGAAGAGGCCGAGGTCCTTGATGTGGTCGGAGGTGGTGGCGACCTTGAGCCTCCTCTCCTTGAGCTGATCCACCTTGACGTCGGGGAACTTCGAGGTGATCTGGGCGGCGAAGGCCCTGGCGCGGATGGGCTCGGGCTTGGGGGGGGCAGCCTGCGGGGGAGGGGACGGCCTGGCCGGCGGAGCCGCGGGTGGGGGGGGTCGGCTCATCACAACGACCACGCAGTTGTACGCCTTGAAATCATCGTGGGTGCGCTTGACTGTGAGCAGGAGCCTCCGTGCAGCCGCGAGAGTACCGCGTAGAGCCAGCGGGCTGACCTGGGACCGTGGGGGAGGGCCATGATTGCGCCGGATGGGAGCCAGCCTCCGGGCATGCGGGCAAGGAGGGCCACGAGGGCGTCCCCGCCGCTGCTGATGGTCCCGTCGGGGGAGAGCATGCGGGAGGAGGAGTACCACTGGGTGCGGGGAACGGGGTCGAGGAGCCCCAGGCGGGCCGCTTCGTCGATGGGGACGAAGTCGACCGAGTGGGATGCGTCGAAGAACGAGACGAGGCGCTTGAAGGTTGCGCAGGCGCCGCAGTCGGCATCGTAGAGGAAGGTCGGCAGTGTTGGGAGCATGGGGTCTACCTGCCGCCCAGGGTGGGCATCCTGCGAATCTTCTCCTGGAGGAGGACAAGGCCCTGGATCAGGGCTTCGGCTCTCGGGGGGCAGCCAGGGACGTAGACGTCCACTGGGATGATGTCGTCGATGCCACGGAGGACGTTGTAGGAGTCGAAGTAGAGGCCCCCGGTAATCGCGCAGGCGCCCATGGCTATGACCCACTTGGGCTCGGCCATCTGGTCGTAGATCAGCTTGAGGCGGGGGGCTAGCTTCCTGGTAACAGTCCCCATGACTATGATGAGGTCGCAGGCGCGCAGGGAGCCGAAGGCCTCCAGGGTGCCGAAGCGCTCGATGTCGAACCTCGACCCCGCGGCCGCTCCCACCTCCACGGAGCAGCATGCCGTCTCCAGATGGACCGGCCAGAGGGAGTAAAGTCGCCCCCAGTTGGCGAGGTAGCGCATCGGGTCTCCGATGGCGTACTGCAGGACGTCGTCTATCTTGCCGACGAGAACCTGGAAGGCCCCGGTCTTCTGCTGGGCGACTACCAGAGCTCACGCCTCCCTGCGAGGACGAGCGCGAAGGCCATGGGGATGAAGAGCATGCCCATGAAGAGGGTGACCGTCCAGTCGGAGCTCAAGCCGAGCGCCAGGGGCTTGTAGGCCGAGGCCCAGGCGTAGAGGAACATGGAGAGGACGTCGAAGACTATGAACATCAGAAGGTAGGCGTAGTACTGCATCATGAAGTGCATCTTGCCGGCGCCCTGGGGTACCTGGCCGCACTCGAAGGGGGCGTTCTTCAGCGGGTTGGGGCGCCTGGGGCCGAAGAGGAGGGGGAGGATCACCACGGGGGTGGTGAAGACTACTCCGACCAGGGCCATGACAAAGACGGTCCCTATGTCCCCGAAAAGAACCATCGAATTTCGCGACCGTCTCACGCTATTTAAGATAATCTGTGGCGCGAGGAAATACTAGGTGCTGTTGGGAAATCTCCGGCAGATGTTCGACCTCCTCAGGGATCGTTGCGGCGTAGTCTGTCGCGAGATTCTCAATTTCTCGCATGCTCATTGGCCGTTCTTTCAGAGTCTTTCTCTCGAGGTACCCCCCAATATGCAGGACTGCGTATTAGGGGGACAAGAAACCCCGGCATAGGTTGCAGGCCGCCCCATCGAAAAGGACAGCAGGGCGCTTTAGCACCCTTGCTCTGGCAGCGCTTCTGACGCTGGCAGTTGTCGCCATGGTTGGGCTTGGACCTATTTCACGCGCCCAAACGGTCATCAGCACTGTAGGTGTCGGGTCGCATCCCCACGGGCTGGCATATGATTCGGGCAGGGGTGAGATATTTGTGGCCAACGAGGCGTCTGATACCGTGTCCGTGATTTCCGACGCAAGCAATGCGGTTGTTGCCACGGTGAGCGTGGCGGGGGGGCCGTACGGCGTGGCCTATGACTCAGCTGGGGGAGAAGTGTACGTAACTTGCAACTCCACGAGCGTCGTCTCCGTGATCTCCGATGCGACTAACACCGTCGTCGCGACGGTGACCGTCCAAGTCGAGCCCTATGCCATAGCCTATGACTCTGGCAAGGGTGAGATGTTCGTGAGCAACTCTGACTCCAACACTATCTCCGTCATATCTGACGCAAGCAACACAGTTGTTTCAACGGTGAGCGGTGGCAATGGCCCGCACGGTCTAGCGTACGACTCGGGGAAGGGGGAGGTCTTCGTGGCCAATGCACCCACCAACGACGTGGCCGTCATATCGGATACCATCAACTCAGTCGTCCACACAACCGAGGTCGGGAACGGCCCCCATGGAGTGGCATACGACTCTGGGAAGGGGGAGGTGTTTGTGGTCAATTACGGCTCAGACTCGGTCTCCGTGCTGTCTGACTCGAGCGATAACGTGACCGCTACGATAGGGGTCGGGAGTCAACCTTGGGGCATAGCCTATGACCCGAGCGCAGGCGAGGTGTTCGTGAGCAACTCCGCTTACAACTCTGTTTCGGTGATATCTGACTCGAGTAACCATGTGATCGACAAAGTAGGCGTAGGGAGCGGGCCGTACGGGGTTGCCTACGACTCCGGGAGGGGGGAGGTGTTCGTTGCCAACGAGGGGGCCAACAGCGTCTCCGTAATCAGCCTTCAAGCCGTTGCGACGACTTCCACTTCGACGAGCACCACGACCTCGACGAGTCCCACCACGACGTCGACATCGACATCGACAAGCACGACAACGACCACGACCTCTTCGTCTCCGACTTCAACTTCGACGACTCCAAGCACGAGCACTAGTACCTCAGCAACCCATTCCAGCAGCACCACCACCTCGTCATCAACACCATCGACTTCGACCACGACTCCGGTTACGACTTCGTCCATAGGGGGAAGCACTACCACCTCGAAGACATCGTCAATCAGCACTTCCTCGTCCACGACCCCGACCACCTCAACGGTGTCGTCGACTTCCACGGGGCAGACGACTACGCAGCCGACGACTTCGACCAAGACGAGCGCTTCTTCGACGAGGTCGACATCTTCGTCCTCAACTTCTTCAGGTTCTGGCTCGGCCTCCTGGCCCTACCTACTTGTCGGTGCTCTGGTCGCTCTGATCCTTGTAGTAGCCGGGATTCTCCTGCTGGACAGACGTCGCCGGAATAGGATGAGGGTCTGATTCCCGCGAGGCAGTGCTGTATGTAAGCTCTGGCTAGCGGCCTTTTCGCTCCTCGAGGAGAAAGGTTCGGGGTGGGTCTACGCCGAGCTAGCTGACGACCCGCTAGTCAACGCCGTGGACGTCCTGGGACTCTTCCTTGAGGAAACCCTGAAGGAGCTTCTGTTCGCGGAAGAAGTCGCGGATTGAAAGGACGCCGAAGAGCGTCCCGTCGTCGTTCTCCACAACCAAATGGCGTATGCCGTTGTCCATCATTAGGCGGACGGCCTTCGACGGACGGTCTGAGCGCTTGACACTGATCAGCTTCTTCGTCGCGATGGTATCCAAGGGGGAGGCCAGGGCGGTCCCGCTAGCCACCGAACGGACGACGTCCCTCTCGGAGATGACGGCCTGCGCTTTGACCGGGCTCACTGAGGTGGCGACCACGAGGAGGCCTATTTTCTCCCTGGCGAATACTTCGGCGGCCTGTCGGATGGTGGCGCTCGGGCTAATCGTCACCGGGGAGCGGCGGACGAGTGCCTCGACCCTCATTTCTTCGCTACCTGGACGGGGGCCCGCTCCTCGATGGTGACGTAGGTGGCTCGGGTGGGTCCGGTGTACTCGGCCCTCGGCCTGATCAGCCTGTTGTCGGCGTACTGCTCGAGGACGTGTGCGAGCCAGCCTGGGGCCCTGCCGACTGCGAAGACTGGGGTGAACATGTAGCTTGGCACCCCGACGTGGTTGAGGGCTAGGCCGGAGTAGAGGTCGACGTTCGGGTATAGGTTCTTCCAGATCTTCATCATCTCCTCGGTCTTCTCAAGTATCTGGAAGACCCTCCTCTCCTTCTCGGAGTGTACGAAGTCGCGTGCCATGTCTTTGAGAATAATCGCCCTTGGGTCCGTAGTCTTGTACACCCGGTGGCCGAAGCCTGTGATCTTCTGCCTCTTGGCGAGCATGGCGTCGACGTAGGACTCGGCATTCTCAGGGGTGCCAATCTCCATGGTCATCTCGATGACCTTCTCGTTGGCGCCGCCGTGTAGGGGTCCCTTCAGGGCGCCGACCGCGCCTGTCACGGCTGAGTAGACGTCGGAGAGGGTGGAGGCGATGACCCTTGCGGCGAAGGTTGACGCGTTGAGCTCGTGGTCGGCGTGGAGTATCAGTATGACATCCATCAGGCGGGTGTCCTCCTTCGAGGGTTCCTCGCCAGTAAGCATGTAGAGTAGGTTGGCCGAGTAGCTAAGGTCGTCTCTTGGCGCGAGAACATCCTGGCCGTGCTTCGCCCTGTGGACTGCGGCGATGATGGTGCCCATCTTCGCGGCTATGGACTGGGCCTGCTCCTGCTGGGCGTACATTGGGTCGTCGAAGATTCCCAAGGAGGCCACACCGACGCGCAGGGCATCCATGGCATCGACGTTCTTCGGGAGGGAGGTAATCAGAGAGAGGACTTCTTTGGGGACGTGGCGCTTTGCCCTCAGCTCTAGGGAGAAGGCGTTGAGGTCCTGGGCGGTGGGGAGGTGCCCGTTCCAGAGCAGGTAGGTCGTTTCCTCGTAGGTGGACTTCGCGGCGAGGTCGACGATGTCGTAGCCGCGGTAGAGGAGGCGTCCTTCCTGGCCGTCGATGAAACAGATGGAACTCTGACCGACGACGACGTCCTCGAGGCCCTTGGACTGCGTGATCAGCCTGTGGATGACCTGGTCGAGGGGTTCACCCCACTTCGCCAGGGCAATGAGCTTGTCGTGGGTCTCTTCGGAGACTTTCACAACCTTGGTTTGTGCTTGCTGCTTTGCCAACTTGGTAACCTGGTATACCATGGATACCGCCGAATATTAAATCTTAGGTGAGATACGGAAGTGATGAAGCGACAAGTAGAATAACGCCGTGAGACGCGGGGACGTCGAAGGCTGCGAAGGTGAAGGTCGCTGTGGTCGGGACGGGCGTGGCGGGGGCTTACTTGCTGAACAGACTCCCTGCTGGCTGCGAGGCCGAGGCATTCGAGGCGAAGGCGGAGAAGAACTGGTATACCGTGTGCGCCTGGGGGACGAGCGAGCCTTTCATCACAGACCTTGTGAAGCAGGCTGGGTTCGATTTCGGGGACTACGTGCTCCACAAGGGGAAGAACATGGTCGTGCAGCTTGGGGACGAGGAGCTGAACATCAAGCTGAAGGGGCTGGTGACATACGACAAGCACAGGCTCACCGAGGACATGCTGAAGGGGAAGAAGGTCCACTGGGGGGCGCAGGTGAAGGAGGCGAATGGGAACATGGAAGGGTTCGACCTCGTGGTGGACTCGACCGGGATGCACAGGTCGCTGCTCCCCAAGGTGAAGGATGACCTCCTGATCCCGTCCCTCGAGTATCAGGTGAAGTCGAAGGACCTCCCGTACGACGACTTCGTGATCCGGCCCTATCCGGGGATCACGGGGTACTGGTGGTACTTCCCCCTAGGAGACGGCATGGCGCACGTCGGGGCGGGGGACCTCCGCGGAAGGTACAGGTACGAGCTGGACGAGTTCGTGAAGAAGTACAACTGCGAAGTGGTGAGGAGGATCGGGAGACCGGTGAGGGTGACCC